>JAEEGL013621076.1_pt1 | contig 56474 bp, 73 predicted proteins | sample 9134231 | NCBI WGS metagenome assembly JAEEGL01 (sample SAMN16246548, study PRJNA631951) | gut metagenome | biome: gut microbiome; feature: rumen; material: fiber-attached | host: Bos | place: Iran: Karaj | collected 2018-10
AAAAGAGACAAATACATTGAGTTCCTCGAAAACAAGATGGCCATCAGCTCGCAGAGCGGCTTCGAGGTCGCAGACGATGAGCTGACACCTTCGCTGTTCCCGCACGTGAAGGACACCGTGAAATGGGCCGTTAGGGGGGGGCGACGGGCTATATTCAGTTCCTTCGGAATGCAGAAGACCGTCACCCAGCTGGAGATTCTGCGCATCATCCTTGCCCACGAGGGTGGCTACGGGCTGATTGTCTGCCCCAAGCGCGTGGTGGTCGAGTTCATCGAGCAGTCGAAACGCTGGCTTGATATGGAAGTCCACTACGTCAGGACGATGCAGGAAGTGAAAGCCTGCCCCACGCCCATCATGGTGACGAACTATGAGCGCGTCCGGGACGGGGAGGATGGCGTGCGCATTGACCCGGACTATTTCACCGCCACGTCCCTTGACGAGGCTTCAGTGCTCCGTGGCTATGGCACCAAGACCTTCCAAGAGTTCCTTCCCCTGTTCGCAGGCGTGAAGTACCGCTTTGTCGCCACGGCCACCCCGTCCCCGAACCGCCTGAAAGAGCTCATCCACTACAGCGGCTATCTGGGCGTGATGGACACCGGGCAGGCGCTCACCCGCTTCTTCAAGCGCGACAGCACCAAGGCCAACAACCTGACCCTGTACCCCAACAAAGAACAGGAGTTCTGGCTGTGGGTCGCCACGTGGGCGCTCTTCCTCACCAAGCCCTCCGACCTCGGATATCCAGATGACGGCTACCAGCTCCCGGAGCTGCGCGTGCATGAAGAGGTCGTGAGCGTGGACCACCTTTCCGCAGGCGTGGACCAGGACGGCCAGATGAAGATGTTTCGTGATGCCGCCCTGGGCCTCAACGCTGCCGCGAAGGAACGCCGCGATAGTATGCCGGAGAAGATTGCCCGCGTGGTCGAAATCATCAACCGGCCCGAGAACAAAGACGACCATTTCCTCCTTTGGCACGACCTCGAAGATGAGCGCCACGCCCTCTGCAAGGCCATACCCGGCTGCAAAGCCGTCTATGGCTCCCAGGACGAAGACGAAGCCGACCAGATAGTGCTGGACTTCAAGGAAGGACGGCTCAAGTACCTTGCGGCGAAGCCTGAAATGCTGGGCGAGGGCCTGAACTTCCAGTACCACTGCCACAAGGCCATCATGTTCATCGACTACCGCTTCAATGACAAGTTCCAGGCGGTCGCCCGTATCCACCGCTTCATGCAGCAGTACCCCGTGGACCTGTACCTCGTCTATGCCGAGAGTGAGCAGGAAATCTACAAGAGTTTCATGGAGAAGTGGCGGCAGCACAACGAGACCGTGGAGAAGATGGCGGGCATCGTGCGGGAATACGGCCTTTTCGGCCTCGACGTGAAGCAGAAGCTGATGCGCTACATGTTCTCCCAGAGGGAAGAGCAGAAGGGCGAGCTCTACCGGGCCATCAACAATGACAATGTGCTGGAGTGCCGGAATATGGAGCCTGATTCGGTGGACCTCATCGTGACCTCGGTTCCGTTCTCCAATCACTACGAGTACACGGCCAGCTACAACGATTTCGGCTTTAACACCGACAACGACGAATTTTTCAAGCAGATGGACTTCCTGACCCCGGAGCTGATGCGCGTGCTGCGCCCGGGCCGGTTGCTCTGCGTCCATGTCAAGGACCGCGTGCTGTTCGGGAACGCCACCGGCGACGGAATGCCGACCATCGACCCCTTCAGCGACATGTGCGTTTTCCACTATATCCGTCACGGCTTCCGCTACATGGGGCGCATCACCGTTGACACCGACGTGGTGAGGGAAAACAACCAGACCTACAGGCTGGGCTATACCGAAATGCGCAAGGACGGCACCAAGATGGGCATCGGCTGTCCTGAATACGTCCTGCTGTTCCGCAAGCTGCCCACGGACACCTCCCGGGCCTACGCCGACGTTCCCGTCACCAAGCGCAAGGAGGACTACAGCCTCGCCCGCTGGCAGATTGACGCGCACGCCGACTGGAAGAGCAGCGGAAACCGGCTTCTGTCCTTCGACGATGTGCGGGGCATGGATATCGACGGCATTCGTCGCATCTTCCGCAAGTTCAGCGCCGAGCACCTGTACAGCTACGAGGACCATGTGGCCTTTGCGGAAGAGCTGGAGGCTTACGGTCGCCTGCCGAAGACGTTCATGGCCGTGGACCCGGCCAGCCATAAGGACTATATCTGGGACGACATACTGCGCTTCCGCACCCTCAACTCGCGCCAGAGCCAGAAGGCCCTCCAGATGCACGTCTGCCCCCTTCAGCTGGACCTCGTGGAGCGGCTGATTGAGCGCTATTCCAACAAGGGCGACCTCGTTTTCGACCCGTTCGGCGGCATCGCCACCGTGCCCTACTGCGCCGTCAAGATGGGCCGCAGGGGCCTCTCTACGGAACTGAATCACGACTACTGGAGGGACGGCCTCGAATACCTGCGCGAAGCAGAACAGGCGCAGCTCTCGCCGACGCTGTTCGACCTTCTGGACGATGAGCGCCAGAACCCGCCGGAGGAAGAGCCTATCGAAATCGAGCTGGACCCGGACACCTTGGATATCATCAACAAAACCAAATAGCAATGGAAACCCCAAAAGTACAGACCAGAAAGAACGAGAACATCATCACGACGATTGTTCCCGAAGAAATGTATCAGAAATATCTGGTAGAGAACCTGTACCGCACTTGGAAAGAGCGTTTCCTTGACGAAGACACCGGCGAGGTCGTCGATGTCGAGCGGAAGGAAATCATTCTGGAGCGCGGTACGTTCATCGGCGAAGACCAGCTGGCCGTCATCAACTTCCACACCCAGACCGGCGACATTGACGGCGTGAAAGTCTCGGACCAGAAGCGCCTTGCCACCCTGTCGCCCGGCTGGAACCTCTCGCCTTGGTGCGTGACTGCCAAAATCTACGAGAAGGGCCACAACTTCATCCTGCTTGCGAGAAACATCTTCCAGGCGCTTGAGATTGTGACCGATTACGTGGAACTCCACTACGACAAGTCTTTCTACATCACCACCGCCAGGGGCTTCAAAAACCACATCTTCCTGCAAGACGACACCGTTCGCATGGTGGAAGAGGATGGCAAGGAGAAGCCGGAAAACGAGACCGAAGAGGGCAAGAAAGACGTGTATGTCTTCTATTCCGTCGATGCCGACGTGAAGTTTGGCTGCAAGTTCCATAAGGACGACAGCGAAGAGCGCAACTATCATTTCCTTGTGTATGCCAAGGACGTGGAGGACGTGAAGAGCCGCATCGAGAAGTACATCGGCGATACCATCCGCGAGAACAAAGGCTACGGCGACCTGGGTTTCTTCGAGCAGATTCTGATAGAGAGCGATTTTGAAGTTACCCTCAAGACCGCAACCACCGTGAATTGTTCCGCTGTCATCTGCCGCGAGTTCACGATGCAGTACAACCCTGAAGCTGGCGAAAAGAAGGAAGAGAAGTCGAAGGAGGCCCCAGCTGAAGCTTCGCAGGACGGCGGGCTGTTCCCAGAGGAAGAATCACCCCAAAATGAATAATCCTATGGCAAAGAAAAAGAAGCAAATCACCATTGAGCAGGCCGTCAGCGACTGCCGCGCCCTGTTCAATATCCCAGAAAGCGCCCACTCCAAGGAGGAAAAGGGGCACTTCCTGATTGACAAGCGCGAGTTCGAGCGCTTCGAGGTGGTCGGCAAGCTCATGGACTATTTCCGCGATAAGGCCATCATCGGCGGCGGCTGTTTCATCGAGCCCATCACCCTGCTCTGGACCGCGTTCACCATCAAACCGCTAAAGTAAGACCGCAATGGAAAACGTGAAATTTGAAGGCTGTAACACCGTATATGGGGCGGACCAGCCGGAATACAAACCCCTTCACGCCCAGAGGACCGGCAACGTGACGATAACCTGCTACCGGCTTTCCTTCAAGGAGCGTGTAAAGATGCTCTTCACCGGCCTGCTGTGGCTGGGCCAGATGAACTTCGGCCAGCCCTTGCAGCCGCAGCTCCCCTCGCTGAACAAAGACGACCTGCTGGACGGGCAAGGAGGCGAGGATGAGTAAGCCGAAAAACCTGTGCCTTTGCTGCCGCTGGTACAACCGTGGGGGGGGGTACTGCTCTAAACCAATCGAATACGGATATTGTTTAATCACCAGAAGCATTTGATTATGGGTAACGAAAAGAAAACAAAACGCCAGGCTCCGAAGCGGAAGCCGTCATATCTGGTAGTGATACCATACCTTCCCAGCGCCGCGCAGGGCCGCGAGCTGGACTACGCCATCGCCGGGTGGCAGAAGCATTTCAAGGAAAAGCATACCATCGTCGTTGTCGGCGAGGGCCTGCCGAAGATTGACCTTCAGGGCGTTGTCTGCATCGAATCCGAGCGCGTCGCTCCTATCGAGGGCCAGTACCGGCAGCATCTGGACTACGTGAGCTGTCTCCGCAAGGTCCGGGCCGCATTTCCCAGCACCGACGGCTGCATCTTCGTGGGCGATGACTGCTACGCCGTGAACGACTTCGATATTTCCGATGTCAAGTTCCTGAAGATGATTGCCCCGGAGATTGACTTCGAGGAAAACTCCCCGAACCCGTGGAGGCGCGACAAGATGAAGACCAAAAAGGCCCTGATTGCCGCCGGTCTCCCCGTTGGGAACTACACCACGCATATACCCATCTGGTATGATTGGGACAAACTCGAAGAGCTCTGGGACAAATACGACATGGAACACAGCAGCTATGTTGTTGAGGACCTGTATTTCAACACCTTTTTCAAGGACCGGCTCCCGTATATTATCAATCCCGTCACGGACCATTTCAAGTGCGGCATGGCCGACAATGAGCTGCACACCATTCTCGCCATGCGCAAGGCCCCGTCTTGGAAGATTTGGATAACCAACACCCCGGAGGGCTGGATGGAGCCGCTGGATGAGCTTCTGCGGAATCACTACGGTATTTAAGCGCATAGGGTATGAAAGAGCAAATCCAAGTACACCTGAAAAAGACCGTCGGGCCCCTCCATCAGACAGAGTTCACCCGCCGCATTCCGACCTTCCTCACCCAGAAGCAGCGCGACCGCGACGCGAAGATTGTGAAGAAGATTGTCGTTGCGTGGGACGTGGAGAAGGATATCGACAAGACGCTGGACCTCTTCTTCAAGAACGCCCGCTACCTGTCGAATCCCGCCTATTGGGAGGTCCTGCGTACCGTCTGGGTCGCCGCCGGGTCCACGGACCTGGCCGAGAAGTTCCGGCCTTACTTTGAATCTACCCGCACCTGCCGCAGCTGGTTTATGACACCTGAAGATGCCGCCGCTCTGGACAAGATGGAGTTCCCGCTGACCGTCTGGAGGGCCTATGACAGAGAGCCGGACCCGGGCATATCATGGACGATTGACAGGGACTGGTGCGAGGCTTACGCCAAGGTACACAACCGCAAGATGAAAGAGCGGAAGGTAAACCGCTGCGACGTGTTCGCCTACGTCACGCGGCGCAGTGAATCTGAAATCATAATCCTGTAAGCTATGGAAAAGTGGATTGCAATTATAAGCATCATCTGGCTGGTCAGCTTCATTATTTCGCTCGCCTTCATCTGGAAGAAGGTCCCGGCGAAGCCGTTCACGAGCGGACGCGAGCTGCGGAATTACGTCCTGGGTATCTTCATCTGGGGCCCGTTCTCTGCGCTTCTATTCTTCACCGACTGGCTGCTTCAGGTCCTTGGGCGAATCCTGCGCAAAAACTTCAGGCGATGAAATGGAATTTTGCCATATACAAGAAATCGGAGCCGCCGGGCATCTACCGCGTGCTGAAACAGCATCAGGTCAGTAAGAATGGGAAGGTCACGACCCAGACGCTGAACTTCTACTTTGTGCGGGTCCCGTCTCGCGGCCAAGCCTGCACCATCGCCAAGAGCCACTCCAGGGAGGAAGCCGAGCGCGTCTTCCGCGAGCATTGCCCGGACTGGACCGGCCCGATTCCATACTTCGAGAGAGTTCAACCATCACTGAAAAAGAGATACAAGAAATGAACAAATGCACCTGCATATATCACGGCATTACAGACGGGAAGATGGATATTTCAATCGACGGAGTGAGGCAGCTTGTCGAGCTCCCGGAGGCTGTCATCCTCCCTGTGCCACAGAAGTTACAAGTCGCCGATTCTGTCCTGAAAGAGTTCGAGGATAAGATGGTGGAGTTCTACGATGTCAGGCTGAAAATGCACCGTCCTACCACGGAGCAACTGGCCGAACATCTTCACAAGTATTCCAACGAACTGATTGGAATCATTATCAAGGCGAGCACCCCTACAGAGGAATGGAGAAAGCTGCCTGCTGACAAGTCGTTATTTCATAAACCAGAGGAATGAAAGACATCTATTGCGAGCAATGCGGCCTGTATCTGTTCTCTACAGACAAGCCGGACGGCGCGGACGGTGCCGAGGCCGTGCAGAAAGGATACGTCTATAAGATGCCGTTTTTCTTCGGTATCGAGGGCGGTCACTTCTTCTGCTGCAAGGAGCACTGGAACCGCTGGCTTAACGCCCATACGACCCCAGAACAGCGCGAGAGGGGCAACAAAGAGGTGGCTGAAATGAAGGAGAAGATGGAAGCCTCGAAGCCGGGACTTCTGGCCGGCCTGCAAAGAATCCAGAATGCGCACAAAGAATTACTTAAAATGGCTGACAAATGAAGGAATCAAAACGGTTTTCTTTCAGGGTAGATGTCGATATCGACTTCCAATTTTGGCACCTCGTGCCGTCTATCAACATCAATCTCCACTCTCACGAGCTGGAGTTTGAATGGCTCTGCCTGGGCATCTATGCCGGGCGGCAATACGGACCGAAATACACACAGCAATGAGCAGGAAGAAACACGGCGTAAAGTACAACCTCGTAACCGCCGAATCTACCAAGGTGCGCGACTACAGGCTCAAGAAAGGCTTCAAGGTGAATCCTTTCGCCAACGGGTACAAGAACATGACCCCGCAGGAGTTCGTCGCCAAGGAAACATCTGAAAAGTACAGGAGGATAAAGAAATGACAGATAACCAGATATGTGCAATCGCGTGGATGGCCGTCGCCGTTCTCTTCTTGGTGATTTACGACTTCACGCATACAGGTTTTATTCAGAAGATTTTCAAAAGGAAAAGGAAATGAGCAAAGCAATATACAAACCCAAAGGCAAGGCCGGGGAATATGCGGAATGGGCCTGCAATCTCTATGTCGGGTGCAGCAACAACTGCTCCTACTGCTATTGCAAGCGCGGCGTTCTGGGGCACGCGATGGGCGGGCCGGTCGCCACTCTCAAAAAGTGCTTCAAGGACTGGCAGGATGCCCTGCGCGTCTTCAAGAAAGAGCTGGATATGAACATACTCGAACTCCAGCGCTCCAGCCTGTTCTTCACCTTCTCCAGCGACCCGATGATAGGCGAGACTGCCGCCCTCCATTGGATGTGCATTATCGAGGCCGTCAAGCATGGCGTTCGGTGCCAGGTACTGACGAAAAACGGCGATTTCCCTATGGACCCGAAGATGGGCGAGCTGTTCAATGAGGTAGGGAGCAAGAAAGCCCTCGATATGGTCGCCTGGGGCTTCACTCTGACGGGGTGCGACGAGCTGGAGCCGGGCGCTTCCCCCACCTCGCGGCGCATCGAGGCGATGGCGCAGCTTCACCGGGCCGGGTTCAGGACCTTCGCCTCGCTGGAGCCTGTCGTGGTTCCGGCCAAGACGGCGACCGTCGCGGCAGCTGCGGCAGAGCACTGCGACCTGTTCAAGCTGGGCCTCCAGAGCGGTGTGCCAAAAGACTACTATCAGGAGGAAGATATCTTTGAAATGTGCGAGCGCATCCGGCTTCTGGAGGTTCCGACCTACTACAAGAACAGCCTCACGGACTACCTGCGACAGGAGCGTCAGCAGCCGATAGATATCTTCAGCATCAGGAGGGAGGAATAATGGGAGTATTGAGAAAGGGGAATTTCGCCTTTACCGAGCAGAGCATCCTTGAGCGCCTGCGGTACGGCTATATGAGCAATCCCACCTACGCGATTGCAAACCTGTTCGTCTTCAGCTGGGAGAGCGACTTCCTGCTGAAGACCAAGGCGGGGTACTGGTATGAGGTTGAGGTGAAGATATCCCGCGCCGACTTCAAGAACGACCGCAGGCACAAGCCCGAGAAATACGATATCCTCGAAGGTCGCAAAGATGGGCTGCGGCCCAACTACTTCTCCTATTGCGTGCCGGCGCACCTGCTGGAGAAGGTGGCCGACCTGATACCGTCCTACGCCGGAATCACGACCGTGGACGATTGGGGCAACGTCCGGCTGGTGAGAATGCCGCAGGCGCTCCACTCGCGGAAGATGTCGGACGAAGAGCTGAAGCTGCTGGAGAAGTTCTACTACAATTACACCAACCTCCGCTGGAGGCACGACCACCACCAGGACACCATCCAGCAGCTCCGGGGCGAGATTCGCTTCCTTCGGGAAGAGTATAAGGCGGCTACGGGAGGGCCCATCGAGGACGTGCTATGAGCAGGGCTGACTACATCATCGGAATAGACCCCGACACCGCGAAGAGCGGCGTGGCGGTACTGGAGACCCAGACCTTCCATCTGGAGTTGTCCTGCCTGACCTTCCCCGAGCTGGTGGACAGGCTCATCTACCTGCGCGACAAATCCCACTTCGAGGGCAAGAGCGTGCAGGCTGTCGTTGAGGCTGGCTGGCAGAACAGCAAGAGCAACTTCCACGGCTACTACGGCCGTCGGGGCGAGAAGATAGCGAAGAACGTAGGAGCCAACCACGAGACCGGCAAAAAGCTCATCGAGCTGTGCGTGCATTGGGGCATCCCCGTCGCCGAAATGGCCCCTCTGCCGCTCAAAATCGGTGGCATGTACATGTGGAGCGGCCCGGATGGCAAGATAACCCACGAGGAGCTGGTGGCCGTCACCGGCCTGAAAAAGTCCCGGAGCAATCAGGAAGAGCGGGACGCGGCCCTGCTGGCGTGGCGGCTGGCGGGCCTCCCTTTGAGAATCAATAAACGCAAATAGATATGAACGTACTGGATAAATACACAAAGGCCATCGACGGCCTGAAAGAGGCCAACAGGAGCGTGGCCGAGGCTCACCTTCAGTTCAGCGCCGTATTCCGCGCCCGCCTGGAGGACCTGTCGCTCATCGAGAAGATTCACGGCTGGTACATCGAGACAGCCCGGGAACACGCTTTCAGCGGCGACGGGACCACCAATAACAAGCAGTTCGTGTTCCTCATCCTGAACCTCTATTCTCCCGCCTCGCTGGTGGGCGGCGGCATCAACAAGAACCTGCGCCGGGCCATCGCCTCAGCGCTGGGAATCAAGGCCAATACGGCCATCTACAAGATGCGGTCCTGCGCCGTCAACTGGTACGACATCTATCCCAAGTTCCGGGGCGAGTGCAACACGGCCATTTCAGAGGTGGACCGCACGCTGATTGCGAAGGGCCTCCTATCCTGACCCGGGGCCACCTGGGCAGAAGAAAGCCGGGCAGCTGTTGAGGCTGGCCCGGCTTCTCTTGTGTCGTTCGCAGGTTTATTTGCGGTGTACCTCGATAACTCGCCCGAGGTGGTAGGCGATGGTCCAGAACGCAAAGCGCGGCACGCCGTCGCGGTCTTCGCGTATCATGTCAGGGGTGAAGCTGTAGCCGGTGACTTCGACCAGGGCCGTGTCTCGCTCTTTGTTGTAGCCGACGGCCAGATACAGATACCTGTACGGGCGCGGCAGGAACGGGAATCCTCCGTTGATGTAGTCATCGACGTAGTAGCGGCGCGTCGGGTCGGTGGCGACAGCTGGGTTCAGCCTGTAGCCGGTGGCCGGGTCCTTGATGAGGTATTTGTTGGCGGTCAAGCCTTCCTTCACCTCGCGGTACTCGGCTTTCTTGGTCCCGGCGATGATGGCATCGAAATAGACCTGCTTGATAGGTAGGTAGAGGGTGTTCTGCTTATTTGGTTTCTCCATCCTCTGCACCTCCTTCTGCGGTCCTGATGCTCACCGGGAAGGTCTGGCCGCAGTGCGGGCAGCGCACCTTGGTCTTGACTTCGCCGTCAGCCAGGAGTTCAGATACAGGCACGTCGAGCGCTTCAGCTATGGCCGTCAACTTCGACAGGGTGGGGTTGCCTCTCATAATCTGGGACAGGGACGAAGCCGGTACGCCGATTTTGGCGGCGACCTCTGCCAGCGATAGCCCGCGAGCCTTGCAAATCTGTTTTACTGTGTTTGTAATGTTCATATATCTACACGTTTGCAAATACGCTGCAAAGATATACATTTTATTTTAATCTGCAAATAACAAGGTAAATTTATTTTTATCGAAAAATTTTTGCAGAAAAATTTGCACGTTAATTTATTTTTACCTACATTTGCAAAAAGAAATGAAGATAGAAATAAAGTTGAACCTATAAAATAAGAAGAAGATGAACAACACTGCATTAGTAAACGAGCTCTCTGCTGCCTACGTGAACGAGGTTGCAAAGACTATCAACGCGCAAATGTTCGCAAGCGTTGAAAACAAATTCGTCGTTTGGTCCTGGGGCCTTTCTCGCAGGTTTGCAACGGTCTATAAAAATATGCCTGCTTTAGGTCTTCGCGTCTCTGGGCTGCTTCACAAAGGCTATGTTTATATCTGCTATAATGAAGGGCGCGACGTTTACGAGGTCTATTGCACTAACCTGAAAGGCGCTGTCAAAAAGTCTAACAATGAGGTCTATTGCGATAACCTGGGCTTTGTTCTCGATGGCATGATAGAAAGAGACTACAGCATGAGCGACGAAACCTACAAGGGCAAGGCCCTGCGCGACAGCGCCAAAAAGATGGGTATGAAGGTAATCTAAAATATAAGGCCATGTCAAAAACTACTCTCTACCTGATTATGAAAGAATCAAAGCGGCAAATGCAGAAGAGCGACGACAAAACAACGTCGCTCTACCTGCAAGCCGATTTCAATTATACGTGGGCGGTCTTCGCGCTGAAAGGCAAGGCGCAAGCGCACCGCGATATTTTGCAGGGCAAATTTGACCTGTACAAAGCCGCTTGCCTGAAAGAGGGGCGGCGCGTCGTAAGTCTCAAAAATTTTCAATAATACAGCTATGGCAAACACTATCACCAAAGAAGTAAGAAGCGCCTTTGTGAAGGGCGGCGGGGTCCATAACGCCACGGTCCGCGTGCAAGTGTCGGACGGTATCGGCTACCACATCATCGGCCTGCCTGACAACGTGGTAAAAGAAAGCCTTTTGCGCGTTATCACAGCGCTGCAAAGCATCGGGGCGAGGGTCCCGGGCAAAAAGGTTGTTATAACCGTCGAGCCGGTCGAAGAGATAAAGGCAAATTTCAGCTGCTTCGATTTGCCTATAGCCGTGGGCATTCTGCTTGCGAGCGGGCAAACGTCTTTCGAGCACGCCGGCGCAATCATTTACGGCGCTGTGGCTATTGATGGCAGCTTGCGGGCCGCTGGCTGCGAGGCTTCGGTAATTGACCGCGCCAGATTTGAAAAGGGGCTGTTTGTCGGCTCTTGCGACGGTTGCCGGGGCGTTTATTCAAACCGCAACCTTATAGGCTTTGAAAGCCTTCGCCACCTTGTCAGCTATGCCGAAACCTGCAACCTCTTACCGCTATGAGACAGACAGCAAACCGCGTGCGCTCTTTCACCATTGAAGGGTATTTCAACGAAGACCAGTGCAAAGCCCTGAAAGCTGCCCTTGAAGGGCGCACCTATCACAACTACAAGATTTCGTACTCCCGCTCAGCGTGCAACTGCACGCTGATTGTCGAAACAGACTACCCCCACGGGCGGCTGTCTGATATCAAAAAGAGCTTTTTCTGGCTGGCCCTTTCAGAGCTGGCCGAGCGCCCCACGGCCCCGGCCCTGACCCTCGAAGAGGTGCAGCTCGTCTTGCGCACCCTGACCGACGGCGAACCGGCGCAAGGCTTTGAAATCAAACCCCAAGAAAGCAAGGGCGCACCGCTTTTCAGGGCCCGGGCTTTCGTCACCTACGGCGACAACAACAGGCGCCTGAATGAGCTATATTTCAGGCTTGCGACGTGGCCGGGCAAGAGCGACTATTTCGACGGCTGCACGCGCCTGCGCTTTGGCTGTTCTTCATCTGCGCCCCTGTACCATGTAGGCGGGCGGCAATACGTGGACCAACAAAATAACCCTTACACGATATGAAACGAATTGAAAGATACTGCCAGGACGGCAACGCCCTTGCGCAAGTAATTCACGACCTGTACGCAAATTATGATACCATCACCATAGCCTCGACCCCGGCCTGCGAAGTGGCCGGGTACTATGGTTTTGGCGTGAGCATCGACGGCAGCGAGTTCGAGAACGCCGTATTTATCGGCGGGCACTGCTACCGTCTGACAGAGGCGACCGAGCGCGACCGCTGCAAGGCTTGCGCCCTTCGCCACCTGTGCCCGGGCGAGGGCGGCGGGGCACGCTGCCAGCTGTTCGCCGGTGAATTTGGCAGCGTGCAAGAGTTCGAGCGCTACCACTTTGAGAAAGTCAAAACCTACTAACCCCGAAACGATATGAAGACAGACGTACAAGGTTGCAGCACCTGCAAGGCAGGCGGCGAGCAATACGAATGGTTCAGGCTCCGGCTGGGCCGCAAGACGGTCAAGCGCCTGCAATACGACTACAGACACACGGACGGCGAGCTGTTCACCTGCGTAGCTGGGTCCCTCGAAGAGGCACGCGCAAAGCGTGATGCCTGGCTAAATCGGTGAATCGTACCCCGTTATTCACGAAAAAGGCCGCGCCCTGTCCTGCACCGGGGTGCGGCTTCGGTTAAATTTGCCGTACCCTTTGCGGGGTGGAGCAGCGGTAGCTCGTCGGGCCCATATCCCGGAGGTCGCAGGTTCGAGCCCTGCCCCCGCAACTACAAACACCCGTTAAACAAACAAGGAAATGAAAATCTTAACGCTCATCATCAAGCAGAAGTATTTCGACGAGATACTCTCTGGAGACAAGAAGACGGAGACGCGGGAGATTCGCCCGAACACCGCCAGCCGTTATGTCGAATTTTTCAACACCGAGACCGGGGCCGTCTATCCGAAGCCTGACGACGTGCCGCAGGACGCGCCGGTCGATGCCCGCTGCATCCAGTACGATGCCATCCGTTTCTTCGTCGGCTATGCCCCGGACCGCCCCAGCGCCCTCGTGAAGGTGACGGGTGCCGAGTATTTCATCCTCACGGACGACGAGGGGCAGGACATCATCTACACCCACAAGGGAAGGGAATATGTTGCAGCCCAGATTGACTACAGCCTGGGCGACATCATAGAGTCCAATGTTTAACCCCGTAATTCTTTACAGCTATGCCGAGAACTACCTTTTCCACCAGCAACTACCGTGGTGGCCGTCGCGGCCTCTCCGGTGACAACGGCCAGTTCCGCTCGCGGAACCAGGTGTACCGTCAGGTGCGTGCCGGTCTGGGCCTCTCCACTGGTTAGCCATGACTAACAGGGAGCACACCCAAGAAGTGATTGACTGGGTCCGTTCCAAGACGGATTCAGTCATTCTCTTCTACAGCGCGGGCAAGGACAGCATCGCGCTGCTGGACCTCGTGGCCCCCCATTTCCGCCGCGTGGTCTGCGTTTTCATGTACTTCGTCCCCGACATGGAGCACATACAGAAGTACATCGACTATTCGGAGTTGAGATATCCCAACGTGGAGTTCCACCAGGTCCCGCACTGGAGCCTGACCTACGTTCTGAAATCGGGCCTGTACTGCCAGCCGGACCCCGACGTGAAGCTGATGAAGTTCTCCGACGTGGCCGACAACTGCCGCCTGCGGTTCGGCATCGACTGGTGCCTGTACGGGATGAAGCAGAGCGACAACATGACGCGGGGCATCATGCTCAGGGGCAAGGATTACGTGCTGGAGGCGATTCAGCCCAAGACCAAGAACGTCTATCCCCTGTCGAAGTGGGGCAACAACGAGGTACTGGCCTACATCAGGCAGCGCCGTCTCCCCGAGCCGGTCCGCTATTCGGAGCGCCAGAAGTCCCAGGGCCTGACCTTCAGCGAAGACTGCTTCCTGTACCTGAAGAAGCATTGGCCGGGCGACCTGCAAAAGATTCTGGAGGCGTTCCCCCTGTCCGAAGTCATCCTCTACCGGGCCGAGCACCGGGGCGACATGTAGAAGTACGATATCTATGCTTCTATAGCCTATTACAGGGATATATCTATAGTTATTAAATATACTACAAGCAAGAACATGGCAAAGAAATCGAAACCCGCAGCCGAGAACGGAGGCATCCCCGAGTGGCTGCAAAAGATACTGACCGCCTCCGAGACCGTTACCCTGATGCGCTCGCAGATTCACCCGGCGGACTACAACCCCCGCGAGATTGGGGAGAACGAGCGCAACACCCTCAAGAGGGGCCTCAAGTCCTTCGGCCTGCTGGGCGGCATCCTCGTGAACAAACAGACCGGCTACACCATCGTATCGGGCCACCAGAAGGTCAGCCTGTTGGACGAGATGGCCGGTTATCCCGAGCACGACTACGAGCTGAAGGTCGAGCTCATCGACGTGGACCAGAAGACGGAAATCGAAATCAACTTCTTTATGAACAACCCTTCTGCCCAGGGCCGCTGGAACGAGGGGAAGGTGAAGGTCCTGATACCGCAGATTGACCCCAAGCGGGCCGGTTTCAGCAATCTGGACCTTGCCGCGTTCGGAATCAAGATAGAGGTCCCCAAGGCTAACGACATCAAGAAGGCCATAGAAGAGACCCAGAAGCCCGTGGAAGAGCTGAAAGCCGCCCGGAAAGAGGCCGTGAAGCAGGTGAAGCAGCAGGTAGCGGAGAAAGCCGCCGCCAAGGCCGCAGAGGCCGACACGTTCATAACGCTGTCCTTCACCACGGCCAAGGCCAAGGCGGAGTTCTGCGAGCGCTTCGGCTACGCGCCCGATGAGAAGTTCATCAACGGGGACGTGTTCGTGGATAGAATCGAGCTGGTGGACTAACGCGCCCGCGCTCGCACGTATATGCCCGCGCCCGCACCCCCGCGCATAAGTATTTATAACACCAGACAGGTGTATGTAAAGGGAATAATACCGGTAGTAATTGAAATAGAATGGAAGTAGAACCCAAGAAGAGAAGGAGGAAAGCGTCTGAATCTCCATCATCGTCTGCGTCTGCATCGGCATCTTCAAAATCAAAAAAAAAGAAGACCGCCGATGTCGCTGCTTCTGCTCCCACGTCTGTTCCTGAACCTTCTGCCAGTACCACGGCCGCAGCCCCTCAAAAGGCGACGAAGAAAAAAAAGAGCGGCCCAGGTCCAAAGGAGAAATTCGACTACGAGGACCCGGTTTTCTATGAGACCATTCAGGAGCTTGCTTCTGCCGGTTATTCTGATGCTTCTATAGCCTACGGCCTCGCTGATAAATTCGGGAAAAGCCTTACTCCAGAATCATTTAGCCGGTTCAAAAACGAAACAAATGACAATGGAGAGCCCACGCAGCGCAACATTTTAATAAATCAAGCCCTCACACGCGGGCGGTCAGGCATCTTGCAGGCGGCACGTTCCACGTACTACCAGATGGCCCTCGGCCAGCGCAAGACTTCCATCGTCAGGCGCAACGCAGTGCAGAAGCGCTGCCCCTGTTGCTTCGAGAACGATATGACCCCGAAAGAGGATTGTCCTCGCTGCGGCGGTACTGGTTGGTACTATCTCACGGACAAGGTGATTACCGAAGAATCCGAAATGGAGATAGCGCCCAACATGCAGGCCCTTGCGACGTTCTTGTACAACAATGACCCCGAATGGCGCGAGAATATCCTGCGCAAGAAGCGTGAAGAGGCCGAGGCCGCTGCTGCTGGTGGTGATAGCTCCGGCCTGCCTACGGCGGTGAATATCCGCATCACCTACAACCAGAAGGAGGACCTGGCTCTTCAGGAGAAGTTCAAGAAACCGAAGGAATAGACGTGAACAACAGGGAGCTGAACATAGAGGGGACCCCGATTCTGTCCCGCATAATCTCCGCCGTAGCGATGGGGATTTATCATGTGTTCGTGTTCGAGGGCGGCTCCCGTAGCTCGAAGACCTATTCCATCATCCAGTTTTTCATCCAGTACGCCCTGACGAATCAGGATAAGCCTAACCGCGTCGTCATCGCCCGTAAGCGTGCGACGTGGTTGCAGTCAACCGTCTGGAACGACTTCAAGACCATCCTCATGTCGCTGGGCCTGCTCAGGTACTGCCGCATCAACAACACGTTGAAGATTATCCGGCTCGGGACCACGACGTTTGAGTTCATCGGCCTTGACGAGGTGCAGAAGCTCCACGGTCTTACCACCGATATCGTCTGGATAAACGAGGCGATGGAGGCGACCAAGGATGACTTCGACCAGCTGGAGCAGCGTACCACCCGCTTCTCCATCCTGGACTATAACCCCAGCGCGGAAGAGCACTGGATTTACGATACCGTCTGCCCGCGTCCTGACTGCTACTTCGACCACAGCACGATGCTGGACAATCCTTTCATCCCGGAGAACAGCCGCCGCAAGATTCTCTCCTACGAGCCGACCGAAGAGAACTACGCCAACGGGACGGTGGATATCCGGAAGTGGAAGATATACGGCCTCGGCCTTCGTGCGACCATCGAGGGCCTTGTGTTCTCGAATTGGGAGATTATCGACAGCATCCCGCCGTGGGTCACGAAGCGCTGGAACTGCCTGGATTTTGGCTTCACCACCGACCCGACAGCCGCCGCCGAAGTGGGATTCTACAAGAATTGCCTCTACATCGACGAGCGCTTCTACCAGACGGATATGCTCACCCGGGACATCATCAAGGCTGGCAAGACCAGGTGCAAGCCGCTGGAGTTCATCTGCGAATCCGCTGACCCCCGCCTCGAAAAGGAGCTCCGGCAGGGTGGGCTCAAGACGCACAAGGTCAAGAAGTATCAGGGCTCCGTGGAGGCCGGCATCGACTTTATGAAGTCCTGCCAGAAGATATACATCACCGCCCAATCCCTGAACACTATCAAGGAGTTCAAGAATTACACCTACCAGCAGGACGCGGACGGCAAGTGGCTCAACGACCCGGTGGATGATTATAACCACATCATCGACGGCGTGCGCTACGTCTGCCTTGAGCGCCTGATGGGCAAGCCCAGGACCGCAAAGCGGAAGACCGTGCCAAAGGGCACATTCAGATAGTTCATTCTTAAATACATACAGCCATGACACTTGAAGAAATCCTTGCAGTGGAAGATATCTCGAAGAAGATACAACTGCTCAAAGCCTACCGAAAGACCCCGCTCCCGAAGGTCAAGGAGCTGCGGGATGAGTGGGACCCCGACCAGCACGACGTTATGAACCCGTCCATCCGCAAGAAGCGGAAGGTACTGGTGAAGGAGGCCGAATACGGCGAAGATGACAACATCATCAAGCCCGCCATCTATCAGGAAGAGGACGTGAACCGCGTCGCCCTGCCCATCGAGCAGGAGATTGTGAACATTCACACGGCCTTCACCGTCGGCAAGGACCCGCTGCTCTCCTACAAGTCCAACGGAAAGAAGGAGGATGACCTGTACGCGGTGGTCCAAACCATCAACCGCGACAACAAAATCCGCTACCAGAACAAGCGCGTCACCCGCACCTGGTTCTCGGAGCAGGATGTCGTGGAGTATTGGTACGAGAAAACCGACACCGGCTTCTGGGCGAAGGTCGCGGCCAAAATCAAGCAGCTGTTCGGCTCCGTCAAGCCCGCCAACAAGCTGCGCTGCACCATCTGGTCCCCGTTCCGTGGCGACACCCTTTATCCGTTCTTCGATGAGACCGGCGACTATGTGGCCCAGAGCCGCTCCTACACCATCACGGAGCACACCCTATTCGGCCGTCGCCGCGTCGAGTTTTTCCAGACGGTCACGGCGACTAACGTCTTTGTCTGGAAGAAGGTCAGCGGCGTGTGGTCCCTGGACGAGCGCAAGAGCTTCGAGCATCATTTCCCGAAGCTCCCCTGCATCTACGGCTACCGCGACCGCACCCTGTGCCACAACATCAAGCCCCAGAGGGCCCGTCTGGAGAAGGTGCTATCCGACTATGCCGACTGCATAGATTACCACTTCTTCCCGTACCTCATCCTGAAGGGTGAGCTGGCCGGTGAAGCTGGCCTCGGCAATCAGGACGAGCGCCGCAGGATGATTAAGATTGAGGAAGAGGGCGATGCGTTCTACCTGACTTGGGACCAGACCCCGGAAGCCATCAAGCTGGAGATAACCACCCTGCTGGAGAACATCTACGGCCTGACCTCTACGCCCCGCATCACGTTCGAGAACATGAAGAACCTCGGGCAGGCGGTCTCCGGCGTGGCGTTCAAGTATATGTTCATGCAGATTCTCCTTGCCGTTGACAATCACGCCGAGGTGCTGGGTGAGTTCCTACAGCGCCGTTACAACTTCCTCGTTGCGGCCATCGGCTCCATGTGCCCGGGCCTGAAAGAAGCTGCCGACACCATCGACATCACCGTGGAGATTCAGCCCTACAGCATCGACAACCTGAAGGAGAAGCTGGAGATTGCCACCGGCGCGAAGGATGCCAAGTTTATGAGCCGCAAGAGCGGTATCATGTTTCTTGGTATGACGGACCAGGTGGAGGAAGAAATCGCCCAGATTGACGAAGAGGACAAGGAGCAGGCCCAGAAGGATGCCCAGAACGGCCAAGGCGCGGCGAAGACCGGCGAGAAGCCCGCAGCCAGCGCCCCGGCCAAATAGACCCATCCGCCACAAGGCGGGTATTTCATCTTCTTGTTTGTAGTCCCCGAAAGGGGCGGTGGCCGTGCCCTGACAGGTGCGGCCACTTGCGTTTTTGAAATTATTTGGTGAACGCACCCGGTGACATTCACGGATGAATCCCCGGAAACGTGGTCTTGCGTGCGCGTCCCGGGTAATTTTGCGACATCGAATTTATAGTAACCAAAAAGCGCTTTTTATGTTCAAACAAATTCTTGCGGCCTTGCAACAGAAATTCCCTGGGGTAGAGGCCAGCTGGCTGGAGCCTATGGCGAGGAAACTCGCAAAGGAGACGACCAAAGCAGAGGACGTTCAGGCGGCAGTCGATGCCGTGACGACCTCACAGGTGATGGAGACCTATTCGGATTTCAGGGTTAATCAGGCTGTCGCCACGGCCTCGACCAAGGCGGTGACTGATTACGAGACCAAGCACAACCTGAAAGACGGAAAGCCGGTCGAAGCAGGGGGCACATCTGGAAACCAAACGCAACCTGCGCAACAGCAGCCCAACAACCAAGAGGAACCCGCGTGGGCAAAGAAGCTCGCCGAGCGCCTGGACGCAATCGAAGAGCGGGAGACCGCAAAGGCGAACGCGGCCAAGCAGCAGGGCTTCGGCTCCACTCTGGTAGCCATCCTCAAGGAAAAAGGGGTCCGCGAATCATTCTACGCGCCCATCATCAACGGGCGTGAGTTCAAGGATGAGGACGAGGTGAAAGCATTTGCCGAAACCGTGGAGCAGTCCTTCAAGGATGACGAGCAGGCTGTGGCTAACGCCAATCATTCCGGTAATCGTCAGCCCGACCAGTCCGGCGCGGGCCAACAGGGCGATGAAGACCCCCTCCTGAAAGCCGCACAGGAGAAAACCGACCAGCTCGCGGCAGAGAAAAACAAAAAATCCTAATTAACCCCAATCAATTATGGCAGCAGGAGTTATTTACGACGACAATGCTTTTGAGGTCGAGAGGGAGCTTTATGCGGTAGATTCCGGCTATCGTTCTCAGGGTGGTTTCAACCTTGACATCGAGGGCCTTCCCGCTGGTGCTCACATCCCCGTCCTCTGCCCTCTCCTGATTGACTTCGCGAACCGCAAGGCTTACGTGGTCAACAACCTGAAGGTGGTGGAGGCCGCTGCGGCCGCTGCAACGTCCGTCAAAATCCAGAAGGGCAGCTTCGCCAAGGCTGGCAAGTTTGTCCTGCCCAACGGTGTCGTGGTTACGGTGTCCGCCGTCGATAAGTCCGAAGAGGCTTACGACGAGCTGACGGTTTCCGCTCTGTCCGAGGCCATCGCAGCCGGTGCGGTCCTCTCCGAGGCCGAGGCTGTGAAGCTCACCGCGAAGGTGTTTGCCAACGCGGCGGCTGCGGCTACCTCCGTCAAGATTGCGAAGGGCTCCGGCATCACCGGCGCCTGCACGCTCTCCGACGGCACCAACGACATCGCCGTTTCCGCTATCGACACCTCCCGTGCCGATTACGACACCCTGACCGTCACCGCCCTCACCGCCAAGCTCGACGCTGGCGACGTTATCGAGGAAAAGACGGCCAGCTCCTACAAGGCCGTCCGCGTGGCGACCGCTCTCAACTATGCACGCACCAAGGTGGAGACCGGCGCGACCGTCACCGCCCTCTTCCGTGCTTACGAAATCAAGGAGGCCGAGCTTTACGTCCCTGTGACCGAGGCTGACAAGGCTTCCCTCACGTCCCGTTTCATGTTCGTATAAAAGGATTACAAGCTATGATTTACACTATTGACAACATTCTTGCGAATCCCGTCTTTATGAACGTGGTCATCAACAGGGCGCTGGTAACTCTCACCGACCAGGACCGCATCGACTGGCCGGATTACCTCGACCCTCTGCCCACCAACCCTGACGGGACGTTCAAGACCTTCTCCGGCAACCAGACCGCCGTCATCATCGGTTCCTTCATCGACAAGAATGCCAACAAGCCCGTCCGCAAGCGTCACGCGATGGCCAAGGGTCAGGGCGAAGTCGGCTCCCTCGGTGAAGCCTACCAGATGGATAACGACCGCCTCGACCGTCTCCAGGAGCTCGTCGAGACCCTGAACCGTCTGGGCCGTCAGGAGGATATGGAGGCTGTCGTCAACTTCCTCGTTGACGATTTCCGCCAGTGCGCCCTCGCGCCCCACAAGCGCATGGACCTGATGCTCAACGACCTCAAGTTCAACGGCCAGGCTTCTGTCCGCAGCAAGGCCGACGAGAACGGTGTGAAAATCAACACCATCACCCTTCCCTTCAAGACCGGGAAGAACAAGCTCGTCCCCGTCGCCGGCAACAAGAGCACCTTCATTTCCTACCTCATCAACGCCATCCCGACCCTGCGTCTGGCCGGTTGCGATGCGACCATCATGGAAATGAACCGTTTCACCTTCACCAAGTGCATCCTCGGGTGCCAGGAGTTCAAGGATAACTTCCTGACGAAGGTGGCGAACTTCGAGGTGGGCCACAGCATCTCCCTCATTTCCCCGAACATCGTCAACGACGTGTTCGCGTCTCTCCAGATTCCCTACCGCATCAAGCTCAAGGAGGTCTATATCAACATGCAGGACGGCTCGGCCATCAACGCCGTGCCCAACTACAAGATTTCCCTCCTGCCGGGCGAGAAAATCGGCAACCTCCGTCACCACACCCCGTATGAGCTCAAGGACCGTATCCCCGGCAAGGCTTACACCGAGCAGGACTACGGCATGTTCATCGCGACGGAGCGCACCAAGGAAGGGCGTTTCATGGAGTACGGTTGCGACTGGATTGTCGATATCAACCGTTCCAACAGGATGGGTCTCATCGACTGCTCCGCTTTCGAGTAGTAGCTGCGATGACGATATCCGAGTTCATAGTGAAGCAGTTCGAGGACTTCGGCGTGAGGTTGTCGGATGCCACCGTTCTTGACATCGTGCTCAAGAACAAGCTGACCGCCAGCGCCGAAGTCACGGCTTCCAACCACAGGGAGGCGAGCATCGCCATGATAAAGTCGGTGCCCAAGCTGCTCATTATGCCGCAGGCCGTCTCCGAGGGCGGCGTTAGCATATCCAAGGCCAGCCGGGAAGCGATTCTCGATTGGTACAGATTACAATGCAAGGAATATGGGATTAAGGATGAGCTGACGAAAAAGCCAAGGGTCACGTTCTTATGATTTACTTCCCGAATGGTTTCATCAAAGTGGTCCAGAAGACCGGCGGCGGCTTCCAGAATGGCAAGCCGGTTGCTGTCACTGAAACCCGTGGCGAGGCAATCCCCTGCCATTATGAGACCGTCCAGAAGGACATAAGGGGCCAGGCTGATGACAGCTACTTCACGAGGGAATCCTACAGGGTCCGAATCGACCTCCAGAGCTTCGATGCACAGACCATAGAGCTGTACCGGAAGGACGGAACTACGTCTGTCGGGACGTTCGAGGTTCAGAGCATCGAGCAGCTGGAGAAGGTCGGGCAGGTTCTGATTAAGGTCTGACACCATGCCAATCCGACGGCTCACACCCCAAAGCAAAGAGACGGCGTTTGTCCGCCAAGGCGTTGAGAGGACCATCGAAAGGCTCGTTGAGGCTCTATCCGAAATCGGTGAGAGCGTCTGCCAGACCGCCAGCCGGAGCCACCGCTACGAGGACCAGACCGGCAACCTTTCCAGTTCCATAGGCTATTGCATTATACGTGATGGCGAAATCGTCCGCGAGGGCGGTTTTACGGTAGTAAAAAGTGGCGCAGAGGGGGCGGCGAAAGGAAGGGAATACCTTCACCAGCTCGCGCCGGAGCACTCAAGGGGCTTGGTACTGCTTGTGGTCGCTGGCATGGAGTATTCGGGATATATTGAGGCTATGGGCCTTGATGTTCTGGATTCCGCAGAAATCAAAGCACGTGAACTGACCCGCCAGCTGCTCTCGTCCCTGGGATATTAGGACAATGGCAACGAAAGGCACACCTGAAATCGAACAGGATATTTACGATGCGCTGGAGACATTCTTCAGCACCAGTATCGGCGGCTCTCTCTACGAAGAGGACTGCCGCCCGCTCGATTCCAAGGCCGAGGATGCCGTGATAATCGTCTCTGCCGCCGGAGCCGAACAGATTCAGGAAGGCAAGGCGAAAATCAACATCTATGTGCCCGACATCGACAACGGTTCCGGCCACCCCGTCCCGAATAAGGACAGGGCGCAGGAGATATCCAAGCTCGAAGATGCCATCGTCCAGACCCTCAACGATGCTGACACCGGCTACCTCTTCGGAATCGACAAAGCGGCCCAGGTCTTCGTCAATCGCGATAACAAACAGCATTTTGTAAGCATTGGTCTTACCTTTCAACGAATCACTTTCTAAATCCTTTACGCATTATGGCAAGAAAAATAATGGCTTGGAGCAAGTGTAAGGTCGAAATCGGCGTAGCAACCGGGACCTTCTCTATGCCCTCTTCCGCGCTGACTGATGTCGGCGTTATCAAGGACAAGTCTGCCGTTCTGGAGGCTTTGGATGGCGACGAGCTCTCTGCCCGTGGTACTGGCGGCGAGGAAGTCGGCCACGAGGACCTCGAAGGGGGCGTGCAGCTCACCGTCCGCGTCATCGAGCCTGAGAACGCGCTGCTGACCGCACTCGGTCTCGGGGAGGTGACGAACACCACCGACTTCAACGTCAAGACCCACATTCCCTCCAACAACTTCGCCGTGAAGGTCACTCCGAAGAACGTTGGCGCTATGGGCATCCAGTGCCCTCTGTCCTCCATCAAGTACAAGCCCGGCTGGAGCGACGCGGACGGCAACTATGCCGACCTCGTTTTCCGCTTCATCAAGATTGACGAATCTTCCAACTGGTACACCCGGTTCGTGAAGCCTGCGCCAGTCTCCAGTGGCGGCGGTAGCGGCACGGGTGGCAACTAATCGCGATGGCCGGAAGTCTGAATGCACAGGCCGGGTGTTAGGGCCCGGCCTGTATTGCTAACAAAAGAATCCGAATGAAGAAAAGACTTGAATCATTAGCCGCCGACATCGTTTTCAACAGGCCGGTTGAGCTGGTTGTCAAGGGGCGCACGTTCACCTTCCCGCGTCCGACGATGGCAACCCTCATCGCCGCATCAGAGGTGATTGCGGAGCTGCCTGCACGGAAGATGAACATGAAGAAGATGACCACCGAATCAATGGCGATAGCGCCGTACACCAAGCCTGTGGGCAGGGTGGCGGCTATCCTCCTTCTCGGTGTCGGCAACAGCAAATCCGCATTCAAGAAAGCTGCCTGGCGGCGCAAGGTCCGCCGATATGGCGACGAACTGATGCGGACCCTCACCCCGGAAGAAATGCAGGACCTGATTTTCAAGGTCCTCGAAGAGGCGAAAGTGGGGCATTTTTTCGGGCTTACCACTTCCCTGCTCGAAGTAAACCTGCTTCGCAGAACGGTAGCGGAGGAAGTGGAAAAATAGACAATGATAGCATCTGGGCGATAATTCTCGGCATGTCGAAGGGCCTTGATATCCCGATTGAAGACGTGCTTTATAAATACAGCTATGCGAGCCTTTGCCTGTTGAGCGCGACGCTCCCCAGCAATGAGCCGATGACAGAAGAGGAAAAGAAGGAAGCGGAATGGGATGACCGTCTCGATGCCAATATACCCGGTAATTTCGATTTGTAAGAATGGCGAACGAAGGTACATACTATGGCGTAGGTCTGGATATTTCCGGCGTACAGAAAGACGGTCAGGTCGTAATCGAAGAGTTCAACAAGATTGACCGCGCCGCCGCTGCCGCCGGCAAGTCCATAGATTCATCCTCGAAGAAGATGAGCGCCAGCATCACGACGCTGGAGGGTGCTTACAAGAGCGCCCGGGATAACTTTGACGGTACGGTGGACGACCTGAAGAAGGGCATCGAGCTGACGAAGCAGTACCTTACCGAGCTGAAGCTCCAGTACCGGGACACGCTTGCCGCCGTGAACAAGACGGGCGACCCCAAGATGGCGGCAGCGCTCAGACAGATTAAGGCGGAGATTGACCTTGAAGAAGCCGCCTTGCAGGGACTTGAAGACCGTTACAAGTCCATCGCTGGAGAGGCCGCGCCGCGCTTCACTACGCAGGTGCGGCAGCTGGCAAACGAAATGATGGCCCTCCGTGCAGAGGGTCGCCAGAACTCCGAAGAATACCGCGACCTCGAAGAGAGGATGCGCAAGCTCGTTGAGGTGCAACGCCAGTTCAGCATCGAGCGGGCCAATATGACCGCCGGGGCCAGCAATATGTTTCACGGGATGGTTAACGGCGTGCAGGGCCTCATGGGTGCCTATACCGCCGCCTCCGGCGTTGTCGGTGCCTTTACCAAGGACCAGGAGAAGCTGATGGCAATCCAGACTAAGCTGCAATCCTCCATGTCTATCCTGATGGGCTTGCAGCAGCTCTCCAACACCCTGAGCGCCACGTCCACCTTCCGCGTCACGGTCCTCACCAAGGCGACGCAGCTCTGGCACGCCTGGAACCTACGCACCGCTACCGGCCTTATGACTATGGGCGCGTCGGCGCAGTTCGCCCGCGCCGCCACCATCGGCCTGCATTCAGCGCTCCTTCTCCTTGGAGGGGCCGCTATCATTGCGGCCATCGCCGTTATATCCAAGCTCACCGAGCAACAGAAGAAAGCCCGGGAAGAGCAGAAGAAATGGCAGGATGAGGTCGGGCAGAACGTCAGTTCGCAGCTGGCCGAGTACCGCCGCCTGCAAGCCGAATGGGAGAAATGCAACGGCTCTCTGGAGCAGCAAAAGGCCGTCGTAGAGAAGAACCGCGAGGCGTGGGAGAAGCTGGGCTTTGAGGTCAACGACACGACCACCTACGAGAAGGTGGCCGTCGAGAACTCCGAAGCCGTGGTGAACGCCCTCATCGCCCGGGCGAAAGCCGCAGCCTACGCCAGCCTTGCGGAAACCAAATATGCCAAGGCCATACAGCTGCGCCTCGCCGCCGAGAACGTCGGCACGAAGTGGTGGCAGGAGCTTGCAATCGGCCTTGCTGGAAGCGGTGATGAATACGGTAACGGCGGGGTCAGTCAGGAGGTGCAGGATGCCATGCGCTCCGACTTCATCGAGAACAACCGCCAGAAGTTGCTCGCAGAAGCCGCCCAGCTGGAGAAAGAGGCCGATTCCCTTATCCAGAACGGGATTGCGCAGACGGATATCGCAACCACCCTCTTGCAGGGCCTGCCGACCGTAGTCCACAATACGACCGGGGCCACCGCCCGGACCTATGAAGAGGCCATTGCCGAAATCCTCAAGCAGACCGACAACTTCAAGAAGCAGCTCACCTCCGCGCAGCGCGAGGGAATCCGCGACGCTTTCGGTGCCGAAATGGACGTGGCGAAGAGCTCCGATAACTGGGAAACCTACTACCGCGCCAAGCGCGACCTCGCCAAGTTCAACTACGAACAGGAGAAAGCCGATGCCCTCGCCGCTTATGAGGCCACGGAAAGGGAGGTCGCGGAAAAGCGCCTTGAATGGCAGAAAAAGGGCTGGGACACCTCCGCGCTTGACCAGCAGCTCCAGACTGCCGCCGACCTGTACAACCAAACCGCCCAGAACATCGAGGCTTCCTACGCCGCGTCCCTTTCCGGCATTGAGAGGGAAGAGAAGGAGACCAACGACAGGATAACCGCCGACGAGCAGGCCGCGCTGAAGAAGCGCGAGCAGAACCGCATCGACTTCCTCCGTCAGTATGGTACCTTCGAGCAGAAGCTGGCCGCGACCATCGAAGATTTCGACCGCAAGATTGCGGAAGCCGAGGATGAGTTTGAGAAGAAAACCCTTGGGGCGAAGAAGGCTGATGCCATCATGGAGCTGTACCGCCAGTATAGCAACATCTATAAGCTGATTTTCGCCAACGTCAAATCCCTTACTGGCTCCCTTCTGGGCGATGCTATCAAGGCGACGCAGGACCAAATCAACGAGGCCGAGAAGAACAAGGCTTCGACCGAATCCCTTATCAAGCTCTACGAGCGCCTGCACACCCTCCAGAACGAGCAGTCTGACCGCAACCGGGGCTGGGGATTTGTCGGCCTTGCTGGCAACATATCGGCCCTTGAAGCCGAAACGGCGAAGGGTAAGGATGCAGACCTTGAGAAGGTCGCGGTGCTCCAGGACGGCATACAGAAGTCTTTCAAAGAGATAGGGGCCGCTTTCTCCGAGCTGGGCAAGGAGCTGGAGCAGTTCGATGGCGCTCTGGGCGATATCGGCAAGACCTTCTCTGCAATCGGCGACAACGCCGATACCATTGGCCAAGCTTTCTCCGGCCAGATGACTACCGCCAGTGCGATATCCACGGCCGTCTCCGGCAGCATCCAACTTCTCGGTATGGTCCTGACCTCCATCGAGAAGAATAAGAAAGCGCAGGAGGAATGGAACCTGACGATTGAGGCGGCGGCGATGAAGTACAAGATGCTTCAGCTGGACGCGCTCGACTACAAGCAGAAGAACATCTTCGGCGTTGAGAATCCCTACAAGCGTGCCATTGACGGGGCCTTGCAGTATGGCTCCGCTATGGAGGCGCTGAATGAGCAGGTCGGCAAGCTCGCGGGCGGTCAGGTGCAGACCGGCACAAAGAAGGTCGTAGATTGGGGCAACGTCGGCAAGGGCGCTGCCATCGGCACAGCGGCTGGCGCTGCCGTGGGCTCCATCATCCCCGGTATAGGCACGGCCATCGGCGCTGCCGTGGGTGCGGCCATCGGCCTGGTGACAGGTGCGATTGCTGGCCTCGCTTCAACGAAGATAGTTCCCGTCTTCGAGAGCCTTTCCCAGCACTACGGCCAGATATTCAACCCCGAGACCTACGAGCTGAACGAGCGCATTCTGGCGGATTATGATAAGCTGGACGATGCAACCAAGCAGATTGTCGATAACTGGCAGGATATCGCCGACAAGGCGAAGGAGGCCGAGCAGCAGATGCGCGACAACTTCTCCGACCTGTCCGGCGACCTGGGCGACAAGCTGAAGAGCTCGCTCGTGGCGGCTTTCAAGAACGGAGAGCTTTACGGTGCCATCGACGATTTCCACGGGAAGATGACTTCCACGATTGAGGATATCGTAAGTTCTTTGGTCTTCTCTGCCGTCTTCTCCGACATGTTCACCGACCTGGAGAGCGACTTCATGGCCTCCTTCAAGGGCCCGAACGCGGATAACAATATCGTCGATGACCTGATGCGTTTCTCTGAAACATACAAGCAGGGCCTTGCCGACTACGACGAACAGATGAAGGCCGCGCAAGCCTACCTCCGCAGTCAGGGTTACGACGTTTGGCAATCTGACCAGCGCACCGCCCAGACGCGAACGGGCATCACCGCTACGCAGGATTCTGTCAACGAGGGCAATGCCCGCCTGACTACCATACAAAGCCATACCTTCGAGCTGAAGGAGGACGTGCGGGAAATCAAGAGCCAGCACGCCGCAGTCGTGCAGAACACCGCCGCCATCCTTGAGCATGTGCAGGGTATTCATTCGGACACCAACGATATGCGCCAGACGCTCTCCGAGGTCAAGACCTTGGCAGGACACATCAAGAGCGGCGTAGGTACAATCATAGACAGCGGAGTGAAGATAAAATGATTACCAAGCTATACATAGACGGGGTTAATATCCTCACCACATATAACGTCACGCTCGCCAAAGATGCGTACAAGACGCTGGTGCAGTGGCCTGAAATGAAGGCTGTCGGCGGCAACGACTGGCAGGAAATGAACGGCTACGAGCCGGACCTTTCCAACCCCCTGCTCGAATCCCGGACCGTCACCCTGAAGTTCATCCTGAAGGGGACCATCGCGGATATCGACGGATTTTATGCCTTTCTGGGCGGCAAGCCGGTGCGCTCCTTCGCCTTTCAGGAGATTGGACGCAGCTGCACCCTGCGCCTCGAATCCATGCCGAGCATCCAGTATGCCCGAACCTTCCACATCATGCAGGTGCAGTTCGCCGCCGACAAGCCTCTTGAAGGTTACTCCTATGTCGCGCCGTCCTCCAGTCTGCCCGAGAAGCGCGATTATGTCATTGATGAGGTCCCGCTCTCCGGATACGGGGTGCGCGTCCTGCAAGGCACAATCAGCTCTGTTATCAAGGGCGCGGAAGTCAAGCCGCTGCTTATCCGCAAATCCTCTGTCATCAGCGGGGCGACCTACGACGAAAACCCCCTTCTGAATGATGCTGAAGATACCTTCGACAGCGAGGAATACGAGACCATCGGCGGCTCTGTGGAGGGCGTTTCTGCCAACTGGAAACGCAGCAAAGCCCAGGGAACCGTCACCTATAAGGGCCGCGACATCACCCTCAACTGCCTGATGCGGGGCGCTGCCTCCGGCGTATGGCAGAATTACGATGCGCTCCTGTACAACCTTTCCAAGTCTGTAGTGAGCGCGGACCCGACCCTCGCCGGGGCGCGGTCCATCTTTATCCGGGCACTTGGCAAGACCTTCAAGAGCTTCTACAAGAGCCAGAGGGTCGAAGAGTTCCTTTACCGTGACGGGCGCATCTGGCTCAAGTTCAACTTAACTCTTACGCTGTTCGAGGAGGAAGGCAGCGCCAGTTTTTTTCTCGCAACTGAGGATGGCGGCTTCGTCATCACCGAGGACGGGAAAGTGATACCGATTATTCCTGCATTCTAAAATTGAAGTGCTATGGCTATTGATGTTGAGAACGCTGAATTACAACCGATAAGCGGATTGCCCGCCGCAACGACCTTCGAGGGCCTTTATACCATCGCCACGGATGCCAACAACCGCTCCGTGAAGGTCCCGCTGCACGCCATCGTAAGACCTCCCTATATCGGCCAGAACGGTCATTGGTATATCTGGAGCATGAGCGGCAACGCCTACGTGGATTCCGGCGCGGAATCTCGTGGCGCAACCGGCGCGGCGTTCACATATCAGGACTTTACGGAAGAGCAGCTTGCGGCCCTGAAGGGTGCGGACGGCTCCAATGGTATCGGTGTCAGCTCTTCCGTCGTCAGCTACGGCCTGAGCGATGCCCAGGCGACCGCCCCCGCGTCGTGGTCCGAGAATATACCCACGCTGGAGGCTGGCAAATGGCTCTGGTCCCGCACGGTCATATCCTACACCAACAACACGTCTTCCACCATCTACACCAAGATATACCTTCCGACCAACGGCAAGAGCGCCTACGAGCTGGCCGTGGAAGGGGGATATCAGGGCACGGAGCAGGAATACGCAGCCTGGCTTGCAAATCTGGGCAGGGATGAAGTCTGGCTGACGGAAAACGAGTGGGAAGCCCTCACCACCAAGGACCCCAACAAGACGTACAACATCTATGAGGTTGTCAGCCAATGAGGTTCCGTGGTGCAAATAAGGAAATGACGGCCCGCTACAAGGTCCGTCCGAACGGCGAAATCTGGTCCGTTCAGGAAATGTATCGCGGTGCCCTTCTCGTATGGCAGGCGATACGTTCCTGCTTCGGCTCCGGTGCATGGATAGGCGAGCGCCCCTGGCTGGGCGATGACCCTTGGAAAGGAATTTAGAACCCTACTAAATCACAACTATATGGCAAGAACAAGCCCCAACAGCATCACATCAATGTCCCAGAGCTGGAAGAATGACCCGGCGAACAACCTGCCTTTCTCCGGCGACGCGGTAGAGGCGTTCATCAAGGCGACCTTCGGCACCAAGTTCGGATATATCATCATCCCGCAGGCCAAACAGCAGGATGGGTTTTATCATATCTGGTGCTTCGCCACGGAAGCGGATTATGACAGCTACGTCGAGAACCCAACGACCCACGCCAGCAAGCTGCTCCAGGACATCGCCATCCCAATCAGCACGGAACACGGCGTTACCTATTCGGCCCGCCTCGTGTGCTCGGAGACCGTCTCTAACCAGATTGTCTCTGTCGAGAAGCGCCACCTCACCGGCCTGCGTTTCTCTTCCATCCAGAACGACAACGGCACGCTCATCAACGCCGGTATATCCGGCATCCTGACCTTCCAGCGCTCCGTTGACGGAGGCTCCACCTGGGAGACCGTGGGCACGGATTCCATCACGTCCCGCGAGACCAACGACACGGTGTATGACACCTTCGACATCGGAAAGTATTTCTCCAACACCAACCCGCAGCAGATTCGCGTCCGGGCCAGCTTCGCCGTCACCGACGAAGAGGGCAATATCCTTTCCACCGCGACGAGCGCCTGGATTACGTGGAGCAACATCATCTACACGACCCTGACGCTGGAGTTCGCCCTGGATTACTCCACGGCCATCGACGCTACGCAGGTGACGGCCCTGCCGCTCGCCTATATCCTCACCGGCTCCGTCGCCCGACAGCTCCACGTGAGCATAGTCGGCAGCAGGGGAACCTATACCAAGACGTTCAACATCGGGGCCAACGAATACACCAGCGAGCTACAGACGTGGCGCGGGCAGGCCGACGATGACAGCGATATCTACGGCCTCCTTACTTCCGGTGTGAAGACCATCGAGGCGTGGCTTACCTGCTCGGCCGGTGGGTCCGGCGGCACCATCGAGAGCGAGCATGTCGTCAATCAGGTGGTGGTGGATGCCGGTACGGCCATCGACCCTGAGGTGCTCATCCAGAACCTGCGCACCTCCGTGCAGAACTACGTGCCGGTGCAGTTCTTCTCGTGGTCCGTCTATGCACCCGGGCGCGAGACCGTCCCCGTGCGCTTCAAGCTCACCGACTACAACGGGAACGAGGTCTATATGGATGAGACCATTCTGGCCGTCCCGGGCACGTCCTACGCCCAGAACGCCACCGTGGAGATTGAGGACAGCGTGAACGATACGCTGTACGCCTACCTTTCCGTCATCGTGGACGGCGTGCAGAGCGGGAGCCGCACGGCCATCACCGTGGATAACAGCGACAAGTTCGCGCCCACCGGCGGGGCCGATTGGGTCCTGAATCCCAAGACCCGCAACAATTCCGCGAAGAATGCCGGTGGTACTGACAACGTGGAGACCATCGACGGCGTAACGGCCACTTTCGAGGGCCTCTCGTGGCTTACCGACGGTTGGCTGGAAGCGGAGGACGGCCAACGTGTCTTGCGTCTTCTGGCGGGCCAGAAAGTGACGTTCGGCTACGACTGGCTGGATTCGTTCAACGGCAATCCGAACTCCAACGTCACCCTTGAGCTGGACCTGAAGGTGCGCAACATCACCGACGAGGATACGCCCTGCATCACGGCCCTTGAGAACTACGCCAGCGCCGCCGGTTACATCGGATTGAAGATGAAGCCGCTGGTCGGTGCGGTTATGACCGCGACCAAGGTCACGGAGGAATCGCAGGATTTCCGCTGGCAGGAAGATGAGCGTGTCCGCATCGCCATCAACATCGTTTCCCAACTCCGCGCCGGGGCCGCTGGCGGTAGCGCCATGCCTCTGTGCCGTGTGTTTATCAACGGAGTTATTAACCGCGAGTTTGTCTTTGAGACCGAGGCCGGGCAATGGTGGCGCAACGGCGGAAACATCGTCATTGGCCAGCACGCCGCAGATATCGACATCTACGGCATCCGCGTCTATAAGGGCAACAACGGAGCCCTCACCAGCGCCGACGTGCTCAACGACTATGTGGCTACCCTGCCGACGGCGCAGGAAAAGAACGACTTCCGCAGCGCCAACGCCATCCTCGGCCCGAACAGCCTTGTGAGCGCCGACCTGTGTAAGCAGAAGGGCGTGAACGTCCTCATCTGGCACGGTGTCCAGCCTTACCACGAGCTGACCGCAAAGCAGTCCGGCTGGTGGGAGGTTCACGTGTACGACGAGAGCGGTCACGAGATACCCGAACACTCCGGGACCATCTGCCAGGAGACCAAGAGCCTGAAGGCTTCGCGTCAGGGCTCGACCGCCAATACTTACTACTACTCCAATATCCAGACGAAACTCAAGGACGTGACCGACACCATCCTTGTTGCCATCGAAAGAATCCATCAGGACGTGACCGGCTGGACCGAGAGCGTCGAGCACCCCGGCTATGCCGAGGTCGTGGACGGCTGGATTGACGGGAACGGCATGTATCGAGGTGCGCAGTACCAGAGCGTCCCGGGCGTGCCCTACGCGACGAAGCTCGTCGGCAAAATCAACTACGCATCCTCCATGCAGTCGCACCTCATGGGCAGCTGCCGCCTGTACAATGACCTTCACCGGGCCGTCGTGGGCGCTACGTCCATCCAGCAGCAGAACAGCAAGGCAAGGGTGGCGAAGTATCAGGAGCTCTTCCTGTACTTCACGCAGGCCGACAACGAGCCCGCGCCGGTCTTCCAGGGGCCTATGACCTTCGGGGCTGGTAAGATGGACGACCCGACGTGGGGCTATAAGAAAAACGACCATGCGATGTTCTGCATGATTGAGGGGGCCGACAACAACCTCCCCCTTACAGACATGCGCGTGCCCTGGCAGTCCAACCGCATCACCGTGGAAGAGGAAGACGGCGAAGTGGCGGGTTGGGTGTACAACGGCGCGGTGAACCTCGACCTCGACCGCTGCAAGACCGTGACGCGGGATTTCGCTGTGCTCGATGCCAACATGCAGCGCACAACCAAGTCCCTGAAGGGCCCGTCCGTGGCTGTCGAGGCAAAAATCAAGGAGTTTATCAATTTCTTCTACCGCCATAATCCCCGTATCAAGGTCTGGGTCGGCCCTTGGACCGGCGCGGGCGGCTTCATGGCCTCGGACCAGCAGACCTCCGCACGTGATTGGCTCTGGTGGTGTACCGCCGGGGATGATGCCTACAAGCTGCGCCGCTATGACTTCGTGGACCAGCTCTGGGTGGAGGCAGGATGGGACGACGTGAACGAGCAGACGGAGGTGCGCAACCTCTCCACGGAGTTCCCGGATGACGTTGCCGCCAACCCGGGCGAGTGGGAGGACATGAACGCCGCCTTTATCGCGTCCATCGCCAAGCACGCCCGCGAGAACGCTGCCGATATCATCAACGTGGATTCCCTCAAGTTCCACTACGCATTTACCCAGCAGCTCATCGCTGGCTCCGACAACTGTTCCAAGAACACCTACTACACCCTTGACCCGACGACGCTCAGGTGGTTCTTCTCGCAGGATGACATGGACACCATCTTTGCGACGGATAATTCCGGATTCCAGACGAAGCCCTACTACATCGACCGCCAGAACCCGTGCGCTGAAGGGTCGCAGGTCGCTCTCTACGAGGGCGGCGCAAATGCCCTGTTCAACGCCTGCGAGGCCATGTACGAGGGGACCGGCGAAATCCGTGAAATGTTCAAGAGCATCTTCACGGCCATGTCCTCGCTCGCGTCCTCGACGGAGAACATACCTTGGGTTGACAGCGCCGACCGTCCTACGCCCTGGGGCTGCATCTGGAAATACTTTTTCTCCATCCAGAAGCGGATTCCCGCCGTGGCGTACAACGAGACCGCCCGCATCCGCTACGAGGGCCCCGAGAGCATCGGGTTTGTCTCTGACCGTGGTGTGCGTCCTATCTCGCAGTCTATGGGCGACCAGCTCCAGAGCGAGCTCCAGTATATGAAGCGCCGCCTGGTGATGCTGGCCAGCTATGCGGAGTGGGGCAACTTCTCCGTGTCTTCCGGCAGCTCCGGCAACATCGGCCTGCCTGACGCATCAGCCCTGCTGGGTATCGAGGCGACCACCGACGTGGCGGGCAATTCGTCCGAAATCCAGTTCATCGGCCTTGTGCCCCATCAGTACCTGTGGCCGGGCGGTCGTGTCGGCCAGACTAACAAGGCGCTGCGCCAGCGCTGCAAGCCGGGCGTGGCCGTCAACTTCGACCTCACCGGCGGAACGCCCGTGCAGGGTGACACCGCCTGCGCCCTCTACGGCACCAACTACTACCGCTCCCTTGGCAACCTCGGGAACATCAGCGTCAAGGACAGCCGCGAGTGCCAGATTACCGCCAAGCGCCTGACGAACCTCCTGATATCCCCCACGGACCCGACAAAGCCGAACTTCCGGCCTACGTCGCTGGTGCTCAACGCCCCGCTTCTGGAGAGCATCAACCTCAACGGGAGCAGCCGCATCGGCGGTACGCTCAGGCTCACCGACTGCGTGCGCCTCGCCTCCGTGGATATCCGTGGCTGTGCCTCCATCAACGGCATCGTACTGCCGGAGAGCCGCCTGCTGACCTCTGTGCAGCTGGGCTCCGGCCTCACCGACCTTTCCGTGGGGAACCAGCCCAACCTCGCCACCCTGACCCTCGAAGGGGCCACCCTCCTTGAATCCCTGCGCGTCGTCGCGCCTGCTGCTGGCAACATCAGCTCGCTGGCCATCGTCCAGCAGTGCTACGAGGATGAAGCCCCGCTGACCGGCGGCGTGCGCATCGACGGCGTGGACTGGACCCTGAGCGGCGCGGGTATGGTGACATGGCTCGCCAACCTGTCCGCAGACCTCCGGGGCCATATCGACATCACCGGCAACAACCGCGTGACCTTTGCCACGAAGCAGGCGTATATCGACGCTTGGGGAGACGTGGACGATTCGGCGAATGACCTGTACATCACCTATGTGGATATCAACCTTGCGAGCGTGAAGATATACGGCAAGCATTACCTCGATGCCACCGGTAACTACCCGCTCCAGCTCATCCCGAACAGCCAGTACGCCAACAACTTCAAGTCTATCGCCTGGTCGATATCCGCGAACGCCTATGCGACCATCAACGCCCGGACCGGCGTAGTGTCCGTGCAGAATGTCAGCACGGAGGACGTGGGCCCGACGGCCACCGTCACCGTGCAGGTCACTATCACGTCCGGGACCGTCCGCTCCGCCACCTTCGAGGTCGCCTTCTACGAGCACATGCCGCAGGTGGGAGACCTTGTATATGCCAACGGGCAGGTACTGGACTACTACGACGATGCGATGACCCCCATCATGCAAGTGACGTGGGTTGACCCCGCCAATCCCAGACACGGTGTCGGGGCGGCACTCACGGCCATAGCCTCCCACTATTGGGGCCTGTACAACAATTCGTCTTCAGGTGTGGCCGGCGTGACGCTGGAGGACACTGACTACTCGGCCTATGATAACCCGTTCCTGACGAACAAGACGACGCGAGGCGTAAACTACACCACCGATGCGGGATATCTGGACGACGGCCAGCCTGACGGCTTCGCCGTGTTCACCGGCAACGACGTTCTGGCGGAAATCGGCAATACGCAGGTGACACAGGCGCTCTACGAGCAGCATTCGCAGTATTTCGATGACCTCGGGATAGAGGTTGGCGATTCGATACCCTGGGGCCTGATGAACACCATCAAGATTATCCACCACAGGGATATCGTGATGTCCGACAGCGCCGTGGACATGGCCGCGCTGATACCCCAGCGAACCGGCAACTACTCCGAAATGGAGATGCTGCTGGCGAACATGGCTGACGTGGCCGCTGAATCCGGCAACGTGTACCGGCAGTTCTTCTTCCCGGCTGCGAGCCTCTGCCACGCCTACGAGCCTACGGTCAAGGCCGGTGAGGTCCTGGCCGACAAGTTCAAGGCGCATCATTGGTTCCTCCCTGCTGAAGGTGAGCTGGCCCGCTTCGTCTGGCACAACATGAACGGCTCCTTCCAGATGGCTGTCAACGCTGGCATATACACAGTACCGACCGCCTACCACTGGTCCTCCACAGAGCTCTCCGAGCGCAACGCCTGGGGCGTCAACGCTTCCAATGGCTACGTCAGCAACAACCTCAAGGGCAACCAGAACGCTGTGCGGGCGTGGGCCGCATTCTGATATCTTGGCCGTCGCCCGCGTCGTCTCCGACGCTGGCAGATGTGCGAGAGCAAGAGAAGTTATATGAATAATCCTAAAAACAATTAAAAAGTTTCAAGTGTATGCAACCGGCGCAGGCACCCATTTACAGGAAGACGGAAGAACTGCTCGAACTGACCTTTGAGCTGGTCGAACGTATCCCGAAGTCCCTGCCAAACCGCATTTCTGGCGAGAAGGTTATGGATGCGCTCTACGACGCGCTCGATTTCCTGTATCTCGCACTTAAAAAGGAGCAAAAAGGTGCGCATGAGCTTCAATGTATGGAGGCTTTCGCGCTGAAGATGTCGAAAGTCAAGACCATTTACCGTGTCTTCCTTCGTCGTAAGGTCGTGTCAAAGAAGCAGTACGCCCGCGCCCTGAAGCTCTTCCATGATATCGCCTCGCAGGCGGGATTCATTATGAAGGGTATTCATTGCGTCAATGCCGCAGAAGGGTCCACTAATGTTCATAATGATTAAGGTTGTTATGATTAGTCTATCCTCATTGATATCAGATGGTCGCACCACTGCGCTGCTCGGGCTCACTCCGGACAACGTAGTTATGTCACGAGTGTGCGAAGCTACCTCCACAGAGAACTCCGAGAACAACGCCTGGAACGTCAACGCTTCCAATGGCAACGTCAACAACAACAACAAGAACAACCAGAACTCTGTGCGGGCGTGGGCCGCAACTGATTATGAGGATGTGGCGGGATGGGTGGATGCCTACCTCGATTGCATACACAAGAAACTTTCCTCTACCCAGTGCGGGGAGTACCGCATCGACTATGAAGAGGACCTGTACAACCTTATCGGGGAGGTCTATTCGCAGACCTACGAGCCGTCCACGAGCACCTGCTTCGTGGTGAAGCGCCCCCGGCTCCGCGAGATATTCGCGGCGGCGTTCCGTGACCGCATCGTCCAGCATTGGATTGCCATACGGATAAACCCGCTTCTGGAGGCGCGTTTCATCGCCCAGGGCAATGTCTCCTACAACTGCCGCAAGGGCTACGGGACCCTGCTGGCCATCGAGACTATGCAGGATAAGATTGCCCGGGTGAGCGCCGACTACAGGCGCATGGCCTACCTTGCGAAGTACGACGTGCAGGCGTTCTTTATGAGCATCGACAAGCGCATCCTCTGGGCCAAGCTGGAGCCTTTCATCCGTGAGAACTACACCGGCGACGATATCGAGACGCTGCTGTATCTGACGCGGATAACGGTCTTCCACTGCCCCCAGAACAACTGCGTCCGCACCGGCGACCTCTCGCTCTGGGAGAAGCTGCCCAAGGGCAAGAGCCTCTTCGATTCAGACCCCAACGTGGGAATGCCGATAGGGAACCTCACCAGCCAGCTGCTCGCCAACTTCTATATGTCTTTCTTCGATGATATGGCGATAGCCTATTTCGCGGAGAGCGGCGGCGAGTATGAGCGGTTCGTCGATGACTTCCCGGCTGTGGACCAGAGCAAGGAGCGCCTGCTGGCGTTCAGGGTCATTGCACGGGATTTCCTCTGGCGGGAGCTTCGCCTGCGCCTGCACGAAAAGAAGTTCTACATTCAGGAGGCCCGCAAGGGGATGAACTACGTGGGCATGTCCCTGCGGCCCGGGCGCAAGTACATATCGAACACCACACGCGGCCACTACCTTGAGACCCTGCACCGGGCCGAGAAGATTTGCAGGCAGATTGCGGAGAAGGGCATGGACCTGGAGCTGTCCCGCGACCTTGAGCACGCGGTGAACGGCATCAACTCCTATCTGGGGCTGATGAGCCACGCCTACAGCTACAACGTCAGGACAAAGCCGCTCGCCTCCCTGCATTACTTCTACCGCTATTGCTCCGTCACCCGGCGGGCGCTGGTGGTCCACGTCAAACCCCAACACAGATACGATAACGTCATTTTCAAACACTACGAATATGAATTGGAATTACGGAGAGCAGCCTGACCCTGTCACCATAGTGACGAAATACGGGCAGAAAACAGCGACGGTGAACGTCCTGATAGCTAAAAACGACACGGATAACGAGGGCGAGTACCGCTGGTTGAGCATCACCCTTCCCCCTGCGGAGTGGAACCGCTCGATTCTGGTGAACGAGATTATCCGGCTCTACTACCCCGCAGACAAGGTGGAGGCCCTGATTAACAACTACCTCGACAACCCCGCCGGAAAGCAGGAGGTCGCCGAGTTCGAGACGTTCCAGGAGTGGCGCAGGTACGCCAAGAGCCTTGCGGATTCTCTTCTGGAGTACGCCCGCACCCATATCGTCAAGCTACAGGAGAGCATCGCCGCCGGTGGCACGCCCGAGGACCTGGAGCCGACCCCGAAGACCGCCCCGGCCATCCACGACGTGATGTCGCAGGTGCGGGAGTTCGTCGGCGAATCTGCCGGGGACCTGCCGGACGAAGAAGCGGCCCAGACACCGGCGCTCTTCCCCGCGTGGGGCAACCTCATCGGCCAGCAGGTCGCCGAGGGCCTTCGCCTCTGGTACGACGGCGACCTGTACAAGGTCCGCCAGCCCCACATCGTGCAGAAGGATTGGACCCCGGACACCGCCGCCAGCCTGTACGTCAAGGTAGCGGCCAGCGCCGAAGAGGGGACCATCGACAACCCTATCCAGTATTCCGTGGGCATGGAGCTGGTGCAGGGCAAATACTACTCTGAAAACGGCGTGACGTACCTCTGCATCCGCGACCTCGCAGCTTCCTACTGGAGCCTGTCTTCGCTCGTGGGCAACTATGTCACCGAAGTATAATCCATCAACCTTTTCAAAAACCAACACATTATGAAAGCATTGCTTATTTTCTCCCTCGTGCTGATGGTCGCGTTCGTGGCCCTCTCCTGCATCTTCGTCGGCGTTCCCGAGAAGTATTCCGACTGGCTCAAGGGCTGGAAGGAGAAGCTGCCGGGATTCCCGCTGTACCTGAGCGGCATCGTCACCATCATCGCCCTGTTCGCCGCCCTTCCCTCGATTCTCGAAGTGACGAAGGGAAGCCCGTGGCAGTTCCTCGGATTTCTGGCCGGTTTCGTGGTCGTGTTCACACAGCTTTCCAACCGATTTGCAAGCGGCGGATTCTCCAAGGGCGTATATGCGTTCCTTGACCTCCTTTTCGCGGTACTGGCAATCCTCTGGGTGATTCTCGCCTGCAAGCTGTGGCCGTTCATCCTGGGCTCCATCGTCGTCTTCTACATCGTCGCCGGGGTCACGAAAACCATAAGCCGGAGCTGGCTCTTCTGGCTTGAAATCTCGGCCATAGGAGCCGCCTATGTCGCCATGCTGATTTAATTACCCGTCTAACCGCCCCTCTTGAATGGGCAGGAGGGGCATAATCCTTCTACTACTATGCTTTTTCAGTCGCACCTGTTACCCCATATCTCGCAGAAGCTCCTTGAAGCCCTGCGCTACCCCGCCAGCTGGCTGGCCGGTCTCGGCCTGTTCATCGCGGATGCCGTCTCTGGCGGCGTGTTCATCGTCTATGTCGTCATCATTGCCACAACCATCGACCTGATTTGCGGCATTGCCGTCTCCATCAAGCGGAAGAACTTCGCCAAGAGCGAGCTCGCCCGCCTGACGGTCGAGAAGGTGGTCGTTTATGGAACCGCCCTTCTGGTGCTCCTGTGCATCGACAAGGCGATAGCTGCGGAAACCAGCTGGGAGTTCGCCCTTACCTCCGGCGTTGTGGGGGTCGTCATCGCGTTGACGGAAACGTGGTCGTTCCTCGCTTCGCTGCTCATCCTCTTCCCGACAAACCCCTTCCTGCGAATGTTCCAGAAGGCCCTCATAGGGGAGATTGCGAGCAAGCTCAAGTGCGACGAGGCTGAAGTGGAGAAGATACTGAAGGAATCGGTACGGCGCAAGAAAGCAAAGAAGCAGCCCAGGGACCCGAAAGGTCAGTTTACACCCAAAAAGAAGTAAGCCATGATAATTTACGACTATCAGGGAACGCCCATCATCCATATCGAAGTGGATGATACTTCGTACCGTTACCGGGAGATAATGGGCGACAGCCGCGTCTATCTGGAGTTCTCGCTCACGCAGCACGTGGAGTTTGGGATAGGCTGCTACGTGGATTTTCAGGGCGAGCGCTACGAGCTGATGTCGAAGCCCGACGTTACCATCCAGCACAACCGCGATTACTTCTACAAGCTGACCTTCGAGGGCCAGCAGTCCAGGTTCACGAAATACGTCGTCCATAATCCCGTGGACGGCCGTCTCGTGTTCCCTATGATGGCGACCCCTGCGGAGCATCTTGCGCTCATCGTCGCCAACCTCACGGAGCGCGAGGGGCAGGTGCAGAACCCGTGGACCGTCGGCACCTGCATCGACGGCCCGCAGAAGGAGATGCAGTACAACCATACCAAGCTCTCCGATGCGCTGACGGCCCTTGCAACCCTCTATGATACGGAGTGGGAGGTCGTGGGCAAGGCCATACATCTGCGCAAGGTCGAATACAACACCGACGACCCGCTGGCGCTGGGATATGGCCGTAACACCGGCTTCAAGGCTGGCGTGGGCAGCGCCAACTACGGCGAGACCGGCCAGATTCAGCGCCTCTATATCCAAGGCTCCGACCGCAATATCTCGCTGAAGGAGTATGGCAACAGCACCCTGCTGCTTCCCAAGGATTTCCACTTCCAGTTTGACGGCGAGCATTTCCGCTATCTTAACGGGCAGGCGTATGTTCAGGAGGATGGTTTCAATTCGTCCAAGGCCGTCCAGATGAAGACCGATGCCAAGGGCCAGTCCGTCATGCTGGAGGATGCGCCGCCCGCCTGCAACGAGGAATCGCTGGACGTGACGAACGTCTATCCCAAGCGCGTAGGGACGGTGACGGGGGTCCGCTACCTGTACAATCACCAGTACCTCACCTATGCGGAGCTGATGGCCCTTGACGAACCGCCGACCGGCGATGATTGGCTGAATGTGCAGGTCGATATCATCGACGCGGATATCCCTGCAAGCCTCGACTATGCTGCTTGCCTGCTGGAGAACGGCGACCCGCTGACGGTCATCTTTCAGACGGGTATGCTCGCAGGCAAGGAGTTCGATGCCACCTTCAGGAAAGCGGCCGTCACCCAGGCGAACGCCAACAGCCAGAACGAAGAGCGCCCGGCCAACCGCTTCGAGCTGGTCCGGGCGACCTTCAACGACATCGACATGCCGAACGCCACCTACAGGCCCAATGCGGATTCGGACCCGACCGTGAAGGACACCTACATTGTCGTGAACTGCTACCTTCCTGATTCCTATATCGTGAACATGGCAGATGCGAGCGGAGCGGAGTTCGATGCCCTCCGGCAGGCGGCAAAGTACCTGTTCCAGCATAAGGACGTGCAGGTGACGTTCAAGGGAACGATTGACGACCTCTTCTCGAAGCGCAACTGGCTCAACGTCGGCGGCAAGCTGAAGCTCGGCGGCTCGATATCCTTCCAGAACGACAGCATCCAGCCGGAGCCTCTGGTGACGCGCATCGTGGCGGTCAAGGACTATATCAACGACCCCTATTCCCCGGAAGTCACCCTGAGCAACGAATCGGTGAAGGGCGGGCTGTCTTCGAGGATAGCGCAGGCCGGTGCGGAGACCGCCCGGGTCTTGAACCAGACCTACGCCCTCGAACGCTACGCCCGCCGGTCCTTCCGTGACGCGAAGGAGACGATGGAAATGCTGGAGAAGGCGATGCTGGAGGGATTCACGGAGCGCATCAGCCCCATAGCCGTGCAGACCATGCAGCTGCTCGTGGGCGACGAAAGCCTCCAGTTCCGTTTCGTCAACGCCAAGACCAACCCGCAGCAGGTCTCGCCGGGGATTGCATTCAACCCCGCGACGAAGATACTGCACTGCAACGCGGCCATCCTCCAGCACATGACGCTGGGGATTGACACCTTGAGCAATTCGCACGCCGATTCCGAATATCTGTTCTGGGATATGGCCGCGTTCGACAGCCCCTATCTCGGCGAGGCCCTTGCATCCAAGCGATACTACCTGTATGCCAAGGTGGACGCGCTGAACGACGGCAGCACCCACAACACGGGCCAGTATATCCTTTCGGAGACGGCCATCGGGATGAACAGCGCCCTGGTCAAGAGCGGCGACACCATCACCGGCGGCTATTACCACCTGCTCGTCGGGATGCTCAACTCTGAACAGGATAGCGACCGCTCCTTTGTCACCCTGTTCGGGTTCACGGAGGTTCTGCCCGGGCGCATCACCACCGACAAGATAGTTTCTTCCGACGGTACGACCTATTGGGACCTGATTCAGCGGGTTCTCAATCTCGGCGGCAAGCTGACGTACAACGTGAACGGCAACGGCGAGCTTATCCTCAACGGGCCCTTCGTGCAGACCGGCTCCGGGGAACTCACCCTTGTGGGCGCGTGGTGCGGCCAGTACGACCACAACCGCACCTATAAGCTCGGCGATGAAGTCTGGTGGGAGGCCGCAGACCATACCATCAGCACCTACCGATATGTCAATTCCGAACCGGCCAAGGGCCACTATCCCAGCGATGTGAACTATTGGCAGTTCACCGCCAAGGGCATAAAGGGAGAAGACGGCGGGACTGGCTCGGACGGCAAGCACACTGCCGTTGTACACCTGTACAAGCGTGCAGCATCATTGCCGTCTATCGACTGGACCACTGAGCTGATATATTCCTTTGTGAACAACGCCCTGACATCGACACCTTCGGGCTGGTCGCAGGCCATCCCTGCCGACAACGGGCTTCCTCTCTATGTGACAGCGGCCACGGCCAGCAGCAACACAGACACGGACAAAATTGCCTACACCGAATGGGCCGCGCCGGTGGAGTTTGTCAAGGATGGTTTGAACACCGCCACCGTCACCCTGTACAAGCGTGCAGCTTCAGCACCCGCGAAGCCGTCCGGCACGCTGACCTATACCTTCTCTTCCGGCCTGCTCTCCGGCCCCAGCGCGAACTTCAACGGATGGTCACAACAGATACCCGCCTCTGATGGAAACCCCTGCTACGTCACCCAGGCCACGGCCATTGCGACCACGGCCACCGATGATATCCTTTCCTCGGAATGGGCCGACGTGAAGAAGTTGGTGGAGGACGGCACGAACGGCAAGGGCATCGCCAGTACCCAGGTCCGTTACTCCGTCTCTTCGAGCGGGACCACCCCGCCGGTCGGGGAAAACCTCTGGAAGGAATCTCTGGATGAAATCTCTATCGGCCCGGGTTATTTCGTCTGGACGCGGACGATAATCACCTACACCGACGGCAACAGCACCACGCAATACTCCGTCGCCTATTCGGGGACCAACGGCACAAATGGCACCAACGGTACGAATGGAACGAACGGAACCAATGGTAGTGACGGCTATTCCACCAAGTTCCTTTTCAAGTCGCAGGAGACGCGCCCGGACGTGCCCACCGGGACCAACCCCAGCCCTTCGGGATGGGGTGACGACCCCACGCCCGCACAGGTCGCTGCCACCGTGAGCGGCAAGACCTATTCCGGCAACTGGACCTACCAGAGTAGCGGAACCGTCGGTACTGGCACCAACCAGAAGTCGCTCGCGGGATTCTACAAGGCCGATGCAATCACTCACAGCCAGGCAACCGTCGAGAAGTTCTTCTTCAAGACGGAGCGGGATAACGTCTATGTGAAGATTGACCTCATCGTCGCTTCCGAGGCGAATTATGACTGGCTGTATGTCGGCAAGGTGGACGAGGATATGGCGATTGATGCTGAAGAGGCAGATGTCACCAACTACTCTTCCCGCCATAGCAGCGACACGAACGGCGTGCCCAAGGCCGTGACGGTCGAGCTGAAGGTCAAGCGTGCCGGGGTCCATCGCATCGACTTCGCCTATGTGAAGGACGGCTCCGCTTCCTATGAGGATTGCGCCTGCTTCAAGTTCAATTCGGCCTACTATGAGCAGCGCGTTTGGATGACCTCTTGCAAGGTCCTGAACGGCGTTGCGTCCGACTGGACCGCGCCCATCTGCATGAACGGCCAGGACGGCCAGAGCGGCAACGACGGCCCGGCCTGCCCCTATCGCGGTGTTTACGACCCCAATGAGATGTATTTCGGGACGGCGGCACGCACGGATATCGTGAGCTACGTGTCAGGCGGCGTGAAGAAATACTACCGCGCAAATCCCTGCGTCGGCGGCTCCTTCCGTGGCATCGTTCCGACGAATGCGGCCTACTGGATGGACTTCGGGGCACAGTTCTCGAACATCGCAACAGGATTTCTGTTTGCAGAAGAAGCTGTCATCGAGAACGCTGTTGTCCGCATTCTCCGGACGAGCGACACGGGCGCGAGGATTCTTGCCAGGGGCGATTCGCTTACCATGCTCGATGCGAACCTTGACACGAAGCTGATTATCACCGGCGCAGATTTGGCGAGCACACCAAGCAACAATACCAAGGCAATCAGTAGCGGGCAGGGTTATTTCGGAACTTTTACTTGCCCCCAGGTCAATGCCGGACGTACTATTTCCGGCAGCACGGTCCTTGCGACCTTCACGGTCGATGATGACGTTAATGCCATCAGAATCCCCAATATAACCCTGACCGAGCTGATAACCCTCGGAGGAAGTAACGGCGGCGCGACATATTGGTCCGGTCGTGTATGGTTAGAGATTGACGATAATATCCTTGCATGTGAGGTCGGGAATATAGAGGTTGAGTGGGAAGAAGGTGGCAGTTATCAATCTTCCAACACGGAAATTCTCATCGGTGAGACCTTGCGGCTACCAGCAGGGAGCCACACCCTTAAACTCAAGTGGGAATCGGTCATCGGAGGATACAATGTACGCTCCGATAACCAGGTTGATTACACTCTTAATTATGGAAGCGGGACCATCCAGATAACCTACCCCGCGCAGGTGACGGCCATCGGCGCAAACGGCTTCAGGGCGATGTTCTCCGGCTCCCAGAAAGCGGAGTTTATCAAGACCGGCAGCGTGGTGGAGTTCCTGCTTCGCAACGGGGACAATGCCATTCGCCTGCATTCGTCGAACGGTATGCAGTTCTCCTTCAACGGTGGCTCCACTTGGTACACCGCATCGAGGGACAGCAGCGGCTACCTCAAACTGACATAGCCTTATGGAAGATTACCGCAAACTATCGACCCCGGAGCTGGAGAAGCTCTTGCAGGTGAAAATGGATGAAATCTACAGCATCAGGCAGGAGCTTGACCGGCGCAAGAACGGCCCGCCAAGGCGCGTAGGTTCCGAGAACATCGACTTTACCAAATACTTAACAGATTAAGCCATGACACCAAGAGAACAGAAGATTGTCAAATTCTTCAAGAAATGGGAGGGCGGCTACTCCAACCATCCAGCCGACAAGGGAGGTCCCACGATGATGGGCATCACCCTCAAGACCTTTCAATCCTACTACGGCCCCGATAAGACCGCAGCCGAACTCAAGAAGATGACGGAAGAGCAGTGGCTCCGCATCTTCAAGAACGGCTACTACAACAAGATGAAGTGCGGCCAGATTGAGGACGATTCCACCGCCCTGCTCTGCTGTGACATGGGCTGGGGGTCCGGCCCGGTCACGGCCATCAAGAAGATACAGGCTTGCCTCGGGTGCCAGGCTGACGGGATTATCGGCCCCAAGACTCTTTCCGCCGTCAACGGGAAGGACCGCAAGGCCATCTTTGAAAAGCTCTGGCAGATGCGCAAGGCGTGGTTTGAGGCCATCGTGAAAGCGAACCCGTCCCAGAAAGTCTTCCTGAAGGGCTGGCTGAACCGGCTGAACGACATCAAAAACGTGTTCAAATGAGCAAGACCCTGAAAACCATCGGCACCATCCTGTCAATCCTCGCCTTCGCGGCGCTCATCATCTGGGTTGACAGGAAGCTGCCCGGGTGGCCGAAAGAGCAACCGGCCATCGTCCGCGACACCGTTAAGACGGTAGAGTATATCCACGACACAATCAGGCTCGCCGCATCAGAGGCTGTGGGAACGGAACAGGCCACGCTTCCGCTGGTCGCCGTCGTCCCGCAGCCTCCCTCGTCGGTCGATTCTTCCGTGGTCGCGCCTGAACACCCTCCGGCGGCTCCAGATTCGGCAACCGTTGAAATCCCTATCGAGAGGCGCACCTACGAGGGCGAGAACTACAGGGCCGTCGTGGAGGGCTACAATCCGAAGCTCGTTGACATCTGGATAGCGGCCCCGACCACCACGATAACGGAGGTGCGGACAAAGACAAAGCACTGGAGCGTCACCATCGGCCCGCAGCTGGGGTATGGATTCACCCCGAAGGGCTGGCAACCCTATGCGGGCATCGGCGTGACCTTCGGATATACATTCTGACACAACCGGGCCGGTGCTCCCGTAATTGCATCTTGCCTACTCTAAAGATTTTTTTCATCCAGATAGCTGGCGGCTGCGAAGCTCCCAGCTATCGCTTTTTGGCAAGAATCGCACAGAAAACGGCAATTTTGGCACGGTTTCCGGCAATTTTCGCACACTTTCGCGCAAGAATCGCACGCATCTGGAAATTTTGCGGTTTCAGGAACAATCGCTATATTTGCACAAACAAAACCCGAAAGGGGTACGGGTGCGAGCCGTACCCAGGGCCGTTAAAGAAGCCGCAAAGAGAGCCGTATCGTGAACTCAATGCGTATTCTCCAGACCCTCCAAGTGATTTTTACACACATGGCAGTCGGGTTTTTGCAAGGTTAAAAACTATGGGGCGAACTTTCGTACAGAGGTCTCGCCCCGTAACCTTTTTATTTCAAAGAACTGAACCGATATACAAATATAAGAATTTATTTATAAATAAACAATTATTCCAAAGGTTTATTTATATCGCTATTCTTGCGGTAATCTTTCCCATACAGGATGAAGTCGATGATGCGCCGGTTCGCTTCGTCCACCTTGGAGCTGTCGAAATCAATGTAGATATCTGTCACCGTCAGGCCGATGCCGTGCCCCAGCGCCTTGCTCACCACCTCCTTGGGAATGTCGATGTACGAGGCGACCGTGGCCCAGGTATGCCGTGCCCAGTTTGAGGATAGCCCCGGAAACTTGCCGTCGTCCTCGGCCTTGCCGTGCTTCCCTACGGTCCTTCCTATGGCCTTCAGCGCGTCGTTGAGGTGGTGGAGGTAGTCTCGATAGTCTTTGTATGTATCGAGCGGATTCAGGAGGTATTTCTTGCCCCTGTAGCGGTCGATGATGGCCTGCGCCTCCGGCTCTATCTTGACGGAGAACAGCGTGCCCACCTTGGAGCGCCGGTAGTCCAGGCGACCGTCCCTGATATCGGATTTCTTGAGCTTGAGCATGTCGCCGATGTTGATGCCCCGGAGCATGAACATCAGCAGGAACAAGTCGCGGTACTGGACTTGGTAGGGCTCGCAGGTCCGGGTGGCGAGGTCGTGCAGCCGGTCCGCCGTCAGGGCCTTCTTCTTCGTCGCTTCCGGCCTCACGGTGAACTTCCTGAACGGGTAGCAGGTGGTGATGCCCGAATCTATCGCGTCGTTGAACACGGCCCGGATATTCCGCAGGTGAATGTTGCGGGTATTCTTCGCCTCGGTCTTTGAGAGGTGCTTCTCGAAGTTCTGGAGCCAGTCGCGGGTGATATCCTCGAAGGTATGCAGGTGCAGCTTCTTGTCGAACGCCTCCATCTTGCGGAGCGTGAACGCATACAGGCCCTTAGTGCCGTCGTTATCCTTCAGCTCCATGAAGCGCTTGAACCGTGCCAGGAAGAGCCGGGCTTCCGCAGCTCTCTTGGCAGCGTCCGGGTCGATGAGCGCCGTCACCTTCTCGCGGAGCTGGGCCGCGTTGAGGCCGGTCAGCTCCTGGGCTTCCATGAGCCGGAGGATGGCCGTCTCCACGTCGAGGCGCTTTTTGTTCAGGATGACGTTTATACGCTTGGCGTTGGTGTTGGTGGCCTTGACCTGCTGGCGGGCCGGGTCCCAATCGTCAGGCAGGACCTTGATTTCTGTGGGGATGAAAGATGTTGTCCCTTTGCGCCGGATGGCGACCTTCAGGGGCGCGGGCTTCCCTTTCTGGCAAGCTCTGGTGTCGAGGTAAAATGATACGGCCATATCCTTGAAAAATTGCACCGAAACTTGCACGTCTTTTTGGCCGTAATTGGACAAAAATGGACGAAAATGGACATTATTTCGGTTTTTTTTGAGGATAATGACCTCTGGTTGGAAGTTGGCTGGCCGTCGTAAGATGCTGACGGCCAGCGCTTTCCTTAAATTGGTAGTCCCGTTGGGATTCGAACCCAAGACCCACAGCTTAGAAGGCTGCTGCTCTATCCAACTGAGCTACCGGACCGAACCAATTCGGAATCAGAGGATTATCCTCGGTTAAACTTGTTTATTTTTACGGAGGCTTGCACGTCTTTTGCACGTGCTACCCCATTATCTGCGTCATTTTATCCATTATCTGCCTGGCGGTCTGCATCGCTTCCTGCGTCTCCGTTTCGCTGCCCTTCTCTTTGAGGCAGCGGACCTCGAAAGCGGAATCTTTCAGCACAACCCTCACGACCACCGACGAAACGATGGCAGATGTTTCCGTCTTTCCCAGCACCGCACCGGCAATAGCCCCGGGCACTCCAGCAATGGCACCGCCGATGATGGCCGTCCCGATGGCCGGTGATTTCTTCGACACCTTCACCGCATCATCCACAACCAGCTCTGCTTTGAGCACGTCGGAATAGTTGAAGTACCTTCCGAACCGGCCATCAAAGTAGCAGCCTTTCTTATTCACGTCGTCCCCTGCAACAGCGTACAGGGGGCTGATAATGTCATTCCTTCTCTCGCCCTCAATCACCCAGGACGGCCGGAACCCATCGCGCCCATCCCGGATGCTTTGCAGCTTCCCGCGAGCCTCCTTCAGGTTCTTGGTCCTTTTGTCCTGCCCGGAGGCGGCGAAGACCGCCAAGGCTCCGAATAGGGCCGCTATTATTATGAGGGCGATTGCCATATCCCTTTTATTTAGAGGTCAGCCGGTCAACTATATTCAGGAGTGTCCTGTTCTGGGACAGCAGCTCGTCTATCTGGTCCTGCATCCTTTTCACGACATCTGCGCTCTCTTCCTTTGGATGGATTACAGCGCCGTCCCCATTGATGGCAGTTCCGTGGTTGTTTTCAATGACCGTCTGATTTTTGGTTTTTTCAGTTAGCATTTCCCCTTCGCCGGTCAAGAGCCAGGCGATGTTAATTTCAGGATATTGGTTTGCAAATTTGCGAACTATCTGCTCACTCGGTTCCCTTTTCCCCGTCACAATTTGCGAGACATAGCCCTTTGAGAGGCCCAGCTGTGCAGTCAATTCCGCTTGATTGCGCAGATGCCTGCTATCAATCAAGAAATTAACAGCCTCGATAAATCGCTGACTTACATTTACATACATAATTGTAAAAAAACTTTCTGCAAACTTTTTCAAAAAAATGTTTGCACGTTTGAAAACTTTTGTTTACTTTTGCAACAGGTTTTGAAACTCGCTTCAAAGATAGTTAAAAACAGCGACAATAAAAAATAAAGAAGATGGCACACAACACCTATTTAGATGCAGTCAAAAGCGATTACAGCAAGATGCTCGAACACCTGCGTATCGCTCACGAAAACAGCAAAGGTTTTCACGCTCTTTCATTCTCTACCCTGCAAGAGGTAAAAGAAGCCTACAACAGCGAAACAGGCAAGAAGATACAGCGCAATGCGTACAAAGTCTTTTGCGCCCTTGAAAAGCTGCAAAAAGAGCTCGAAACGATAGAAGACTAACCCCTAAATAATAAGAAGATGAAAAAGACTGATTTACGCACCATTATGACCCTCGCCTGGCAGTTTGTCAAGCGCAACGGGTTCACCCTCGCAGAGGCCCTGAAACAAGCCTGGCAGGTTTTCAAGCTCAAAGTGAAGCTGTTCAAAGGTATCGTCAAATTCTACTATCAGAAAGTCGATGGCAGCTTGCGCGAAGCCTACGGGACCCTCAACCCTGACCTTATGCCGGTGAAGCCCGACGGCAACGACCGGCGGCTGAAAAACCCCACCGTGCAGGTCTATTTTGACACAGAGGTGCAAGATTTCAGATGCTTCAAACTCGCTAACGTCTTAAACCGATAGACCCATGAAAAAGACCAACAACGACCCCAGCTTTGAGGCTGTATTTAATAAGGGCCTTTCTTACCTCTGGCTGTTTCTCATGCTCGGCTGTCTGGCCGGGGTGATTTTCGCGGGCGCGTGGTGGCATTTGTTCACCGGCGCAATGTGCTTTGTTATGTGGCAGGCTATGCGTTCAGGCAATGATGAGTAAAGAAGCATTTGAAGAGCTCAAGCGCGACTACCTGCGTATGCGCGAAGAAATGCGGGCAAGGTACACCGGCGGCAGCACGCCGCCGATGTACACCCCGGTAAAACCCAATGAAACCGTATCGACTTATGAAACCGTGGCGAAGTAAGAATTTCGGCATTCACCCCCAGGACCCAGCCTTCGACGACGACTACGACGAAGAAGCCGACTATAACGCCTATCTGGACGCTTGCGAAGAGCGGGCCGAAAGGCAGCGCGAAGAAAGATACGAAACTGCCTGCGGTTAGTCGCCGCCATCTTCTTCAAAACCCTACCGGGGCCGTCTTTTCAGGCAAGTTTTGCGGCCCCTTTTTACGAACCTTAAAAACGCATCACTATATGAGCAACATTGATTTGAGAACCCCGGCACAGCGGGCGACCGACGAGCGGCAGGACCGCATCTGTGCAGAGTTCCTTGACGCTTACCGGCAGCACCCGGACGTGGCCCCTCACCGGCTCATCGCCACCATCGCCACGTCCAACGGTCTGACCGAGGTGGGCGTGAAGGGCATCCTCATCAAGAGGGGCATCTACAAGACCAACGGGCGCAAGCCCCTCATCATCGTAGGTGGAGGGCAGGCGCTATGATGGTCTCTTCCCTGCCCGCAGACTTCGACCCGTGGGGCATCTACCCCGTGAAAGAGATTTGCAAGATTCTGGGCATCTGCCGCCAGACCCTCTACAACTATGAGGCGGCGGGCATGTTCACCTTTGACGTGCGCACAGAGGGCAGAAAGCGCCCGCAGCGCGTCCTGGACGGTCATACCATCCGCAAAATCTTCTACAACAGAAACAATTCTTAACACTTTTTCAATATGGAACCCGAAGTTCAAATCATCAACAGCAGCGAGGCCCTCGAAGCCCTGAACCGGTCCGACATCGACATTCAGGTCCAGACGGCCATGCGCTACCCCAAGCACTCCACGCCCGACCAGATTAACTTTGCGCTCGTCAAGGCAGAGAGCTTCGCCCTCGTCGATTCCGAGACCGCCGAGAGCTGCTTCTATCGCCTGGAGCGCGAAGACAAGAAGACGGGCCAGAAGTCCATCATCGAGGGCCCTTCCATTCGCCTTGCCGAAATCATTGCGAACAGCTGGGGCAACATCAGAATTGCCACCCGCATCGTCGGCAACGACGGCAAGTTCATCACCGCGCAGGGCGCGTGCCACGACCTCGAAAGCAACGTCATTCAGGTGGTGGAAGTCAAGCGCTCCATCTGCACCTCGAAGGGCTTCACCTTCTCGGCTGACATGCAGGTCGTCACCGGCAACGCCGCCGCGTCCATCGCACGCCGCAACGCCATTCTGGCCGTGATTCCGCAGGCCATCTTCAAGAACCTGTACGCGAAAATCAAGACCAAGGCCATCGGCGACGTGCAGAACAACCTCGAAAACCGCCGGGCGAAGATGCTCAAAACCTACGCGCTCGCCGGGGTCAATTCCGAAATGCTCTGCAAGCATCTGGGCGTGCAGGCGGTCGAAGACATCACCGCTGAAATGGTCGTGAACCTCGCAAGTCTTTGGAACGCTCTGCGGGACGGCCAGACCACAATCGAAGAGACCTTCAAGAAACCCGCCGCCGAAGCTGCCGCCGCCCAGAAGGTGCGCGAGAAGAATGCAGCGGCCAAGGACCGCATCGCCGCCAGCGCCGCCGGTGCCAGGGCGAAGACTTCCACCGCCACCGCGCCTGCCGAAGAGGACCTGCCGCCCGCACCGGGCGAAATCGACCCCGAGACCGGCGAAGTATATCAGCAGCAGTAATGGCACGGCTTGATATCGAAAGGCAGCACCGTCTGGAGCCTGAACGGGTCGCCTACGCGAAAAAGAAGCTCACCGCCCTGGGCTTTACGGTCACAGAGCACAACGGCAACGAGCTACGCTTCCAGTATAAGGGCCACGAAGTGAAATTCTACCCTTACAGCGGCTGGGCAACCGGGGCGACCATTCAGGACGGGCGCGGGCTGCGTCACCTGTTAGACCAAATCAGTTCCAAATAACCTACAAACAAACAAGAAGATGAGTGTACAAATTATTCGTTACAAGGACCGGGCAGAATGGCTCGAAGGCCGCAAGGGGGGCATAGGCTCTTCCGAAGTCGGCACCATCCTGGGGGCTAACCCCTGGGAGACCCCCTATCAGCTCTGGAGGCGCAAGAAGGGCATAGACCAGCCCAAGGAAGAGAACTTCTACATGAAGGCCGGGCACTACCTCGAAGATGCCGTGGCGCGTTTCTACGCCGATTCCACGGGCGTTGAAATCATCAAGCGCAGCGCCGAAGACTTCCTTATCGTGAACAGCCTGCGCGAGTACCTGCGCGTGTCGCCTGACCGCACCTTCTGGTTGCCCAACATGACCCGCAACGAGGCCAACAAGGGCATACTGGAATGCAAGACCACCCAGCTGCCCGTCGATGCCGACAGCATACCGCAGCACTGGTACTGCCAGCTCCAGTGGCAGCTTGGAACCGCAGAGAAGGACACCGGGGCGCTCGCCTGGCTCACGCAGGGCCGCGACTTCGGCTTTGTCAACTACGATTTCGATTCCGATTTCTTCAAGTTCATGCTCGAAGAGGTCGATAAGTTCTGGACTGACTACATCATCGGCGACGCTGTGCCTGACAATATGAGCGTGGAAGACGTGATGATTCGCGCACCCCGCTCCGCGAAGGGCAAGAGCATCGAGGCCACCGAAGAGATTTCGACCGTCGCCGCGCAGCTGGTCGAGGCAAAGGCCGCAGAGAAAGTCGCCAAGGACGCTTCCAGCGAGCTGGCCGACAAGCTGAAGCTCTTCATGGGTGATGCTGAGGTCCTGACCTACAAGGGCCTGACCCTCGCCACGTGGAAGTCCAGCAAGGACAAGACCTTCTTCGACCTCGACGGCTTCGCCGCCAAGCACCCGAAGATGGCAGAAGAGTTCACCAAGACCGGCCCCGGCGACCGTCGTTTCCTCCTGAAGAAGTAGGCGCTATGTACATGATAAGCAACCGGCACCGCGACGAGCTCATTTCCATGCTCACGGCCTTCTACAGTGAGGGCCGTCCGGCTCACGAAGAGGGCTACAAGCTGCACAACCTGCGCCGCCGCGCCCGGTTGCTTGCCAATGCGCTTGAGAAGAAAAAGCCAATGGAAGAAGAGAAGTAGCCATGTCTGTAGGCGGTTGGATAAAGCTCTACCGGAAGTTTCTGGACTGGGAATGGTTCACCGATTCCAAGATGGTGCAGCTGTTCGTCTATCTGCTTCTGTCTGCCAGCATCGAGCAGCGGAAGTGGAGGGGCATCGTTCTGGAGCGCGGCCAGCTCGTCACCACCTACCCTGAGCTTTCCAAAAAGACCAAACTATCTGTCAAGAATTTGAGAACGGCACTCGACCGGCTTGAAGATGGGCAGATAATCGGCAGGCAACCGACAAACAAATATACCATCATAACTATTTGTAATTTCGATAGTTACCAAGCGAAGGAAGAGCCAGAAGGGCAGACAAACGGCAGACAAACGGCAGGCCAGGGGCAGACAAACGGCAGACAAACGGCAGGCACAATAGCAAAAGAAAGGGAAGAAGGTATTAAAAGGGAAGAAGGTATTACAACAATAACAACAACTATTCTTGATAATAATATCCCGCACGCACCCGCGCACGCACGCGAGAAGGTTGACTTTCTGGCACTGCCCGAAGAGCAACAGCAGAGCGAGCGTGCTGCCTTCCTCGCCTCCTTCTATTGGGCGAATATCTGGCGACCGGCCAAAGAGGTTGAGAAGTTCATCAGGAAGAATCAGGGCAAGGGCTGGCGCTCCGGCGACGTAGTTTTCGACACCCCGGCCCAGCGGCTCGCGCTCGCTGGCATGTGGGCACAGGACGACCGCTGCCCCAAGGACCGCGACAAATACATTTCCGTCCTCCGGCAGATTTACGACGACCTGCTGAAGCTGCGCCCAGACCTCGCCCCGCTCTGCATCGACGACCGCAACGGCATCGAGTTCCTGCAAGGCTCCGACAGCGTGGTACTGCACTACCCCAAGGGTCTGGTCGCCTACTTCAAGGAAGATGAAACCGGCGCGGCCATCGTCCGCAACGCCATCAACCCCAAGCTGAAGATAGAGTTTTCCAACAAGATAATGCCCCGCACCTCCTTCAAATGACACCGCAACAGACAGAACTGCTCCAGGCGCTTGAAGACATCAGGCGCGAGAGGACCGAAAAACGCCGCTTTCCGACGTTCGGCCTGTCCGTCTGGGTAATTCCACGCCTGAAGCCCGAAAACCGCGCCAGACTGCCCGAAACGGCCCGAGAACTGGAAAATCTGGGCCGCATCAGGACCGGCCAGACACTCAACGATATCTACTACGAACTTTTGGAAGAGCCGCAGGCCCCGGCCTCCACCCTCTTCCCTGAACAGGAAACAGATTAAAACACCCCGCAACAATGGCAAGCATCAATCAGGTAATGCTTCTCGGAAACGTCGGCAAGGAGCCGACGGTCCGCTACCTCGAAAACAACAGCAAGGTGGCGATGTTCTCCCTCGCCACCACCGAATACTACAAGGATAAGCAGGGCCAGCGTCAGGAAGTGACCGAATGGCACAGCATCGTCGCCTTCGGCACCTTCGCCACCGTCACGGAAAACTACGTCCACAAGGGTACGCAGGTCTGCATCATCGGCAAGCTGCGCACCCGCGAATACGAGCAGAACGGACAGCGGAAATGGACTACCGAGGTCGTGGTCCAGAACCTCCAGCTGTGTGGCTCCAGGCAGGAACTCCAAGCCGCCGGAATGATAAACACCGCCCGCCAGATGAGCGAGCAGCGCCAAGGCTACCAGCAGCCCGCCGCACCGGCACAGCCGCAGTTCACCCCGCAGAGCGTTTCCCAGATGGCCCAGCAGGCCGCGCCCGCTGGCTTCACCGACCCGCCGACAGATGACCTCCCCTTCTGATATATCCCAAACCCAATAAACAATCAAGAAAATGAAAAAAGAAATCACCCCCGAAGCCCTGTTTGCGGCTTACCAGAACGCAGATGAGAAGGACAAAGAGAAGTTCCGCGAGCTTTTCAATGCCAACCGCCAACTGACCGAGGAAGACATCAAGGAAAGCCTTATCAAGTTCCTGAACGGCGAAGATGCGCCTTTCGATGAGGTCCCGTTCATCGAATGGGTAAACAAGGCTTCCGTCACCGTTCCGCCACTCCCAGAACCCCTGGACCTCAAGCCCCGCTACGTCGAAGGAAAGGGCATCTACGTGCCCGTCGTGGGCAAGTACCTCGCCATGCAGGACAGCTTCAACGGTGCGGAAGTGAACTGGGACAATGCCGTCAAAGAGGGCGCACCTTCCCGCGATGAGTGGTATATCATCCTCTTCTTCAAAGACGAAATCAACCGGCTCCTGCGCGAGAACGGCGGCGAAGAGCTCGATAAGTGGTACTGGACCTCCACAGAGGACTCCGAGAACAACGCCTGGAACGTCAACGCTTCCAATGGCAACGTCTACTACTACAACAAGGGCATCCAGCTCTCTGTGCGGGCGTGGGCCGCATCTGAGTAATTTTTGACATATCGCCGGGGTCGTCTCCGACCCCGGCATAACCCACACCGAAATGAAGAAAAGAGACAAATACATTGAGTTCCTCGAAAACAAGATGGCCATCAGCTCGCAGAGCGGCTTCGAGGTCGCAGACGATGAGCTGACACCTTCGCTGTTCCCGCACGTGAAGGACACCGTGAAATGGGCCGTTAGGGGGGGG
>JAEEGL016439318.1_pt1 | contig 56468 bp, 42 predicted proteins | sample 9134231 | NCBI WGS metagenome assembly JAEEGL01 (sample SAMN16246548, study PRJNA631951) | gut metagenome | biome: gut microbiome; feature: rumen; material: fiber-attached | host: Bos | place: Iran: Karaj | collected 2018-10
ATGCACTTTATACTATTACTTCAGATGTTGGAACAAAACAAATAGCAATATTATCACAAGAAACAAAAGATGAAACATCTGTAGTTACATTCCTTTTGGAAGAAACAGAGAAACATTTTGAATTTAGTGTTGAAAATACCGAAAATGATACACTGTCATTGTCTAAGTTGTTAATTAAGAAAGTTAAAAATGACAAACCTTCAAAGACAGTGAAGATACAGAGAGATGATACAAATCAATATTACTTTACAGGTGAAGAAATTGAGAAATTCATATCAGATAAAGCAAAACTTGAATTCATAAATATTGATTCAATACCGCAATGGTTCAAAAAGTATTATTTTGCATTGCAGAAAGCTAATACTGAGATAATAATTCCGGCGGAGAAATATACTGATTACGAATTATATAGAATTAAAATTGGGGACTTCAATGACTCATATTGCTTGATTACGAAAGGAAAAGCAGAGAAAACATCAAAGCCAAAGGATTATATATACAATTATGAATTTAAGGAAAATATAAATTTAACTGATGGACATGATGAAAACGGAGTCAGATATCTTGAACCCAACGGAAGGTCATTTGGACCTGATATTACAATGTCAAAAGGATTGTATAAAGTTGAAATAGAAGGCGGAAACCTTGATAATGCCTTTTATGTTGTAACTTCAGACTTTGGAACAAAACAGATAGCAATATTATCACAAGAAACAAAAGATGAAACATCTGTAGTTACATTCCTTTTGGAAGAAACAGAGAAACATTTTGAATTTAGTGTTGAAAATACCGGAAATGATACACTGTCATTGTCTAAGTTATTAATTAAGAAAGTTAAAAATGACAAACCTTCAAAGACAGTGAAGATACAGAGAGATGACACAAATCAATATTACTTTACAGATGAAGAAATTGAGAAATTCATATCAGATAAAGCAAAACTTGAATTCATAAATATTGATTTAATACCGCAGTGGTTCAGAAAGTATTATTTCTCAATTCAAAAGAGAAGTACTGAGATAATAATTCCTGTGGAGAAATATACTGATTACGAATTATATAGAATTAAAATTGGGGAATTTAATGAATCATACTGTGTAATAACCGGTAGTAAAGTAAAAAAGATGCCGAAAGATTATGTATATAAGTATGAGTTTAGGGGGAACAGAAATCTTTCAGACGGATATGATGAAGATGAAGTTAGATATCTGGCGCCGGGTGGAAGGTCATTTGGACCTAATATAACTATGCATAAAGGATTGTATAAAGTCGAAATAGAAGGTGAAAATCTATACAACGCACTTTATACTATAACTTCAAATTTTGGTACAAAGCAGATAGCAATATTATCACAGGAAACAAAAGATAAAACATCTGTAGTTACGTTCCTCTTGGACGAAACAGAGAAACATTTTGAATTTATAGCAGAAAATACCGGAAATGAAGAACTTTCTTTAGCTAAAATGGTAATAAAGAGAATTAAATTCAATAAAAATTCAAAGTTACTGAATATTCAGGTTAATGACGAAAATAATTATTACTTTACTCAGGAAGAAACGGATAAATTCATAGCGGAAAAGGCAAAGTTCAGATTTATTAATCTCAACAAAATTCCTTCTTGGTTTTTGAGCGGCTATTTTGCAATTCAAAGAAAGAATACAGAGTTTATAATACCTGAAAAAGATATATTTAATTATGATAAACTACATCTAAATATATATATATTAGATGACGAATATTATGTTTTGACAAAGGGAACAATAGAAACATTAAGGAAATACACTTCTGAAGAAAAGACTGATAAGATGGCTTTCAACGGAGATAATTTCCTTGATAACGGATATGATGTTGATGGTGTAAGACATCTTAATCCTTCAGGACAGTCTTTCGGACCAGATGTCACATTGCCAAAGGGCTTATATAAAGTCGTAATTACAGGTGAAAATCTGGATAAGGCTGAATATTCGGCTATGTCTAAGAAAGGTAGTAAACAGCTTCCGATACTTTCACAAGAAATCGATACAAATAATGCGGTAATTTTCTTCTTACTTGAAAATACTGAGAACAATTTTGAGTTTCTGACTGAAAATAAATCTGAAGATGAAGAGGTTATTATAAAATCGCTTAATATTAAAGATATTCCTTATGCTAGAACCTCAACTGTCAAAATTCAGAGTGCAGATGATAATAAATATTATTTTAGCTCGGAAGATATTGAGCATATTGTTGCACAGAAAGCAGATATAAAATTTGTTAACCTTCATGAGTTACCAAAAATTCTAAATAGAATTTATTTTATGTTTCAGAAAATGAATACAGCATTTATCATTCCTCAAAAAGACGGCATTAATTATGAAAAATATAATTTAAATTTCTATACTTTAGGTAATTATTACTATGTAATGACAAAGGGTGAAGTCCAATCATTGCCGAAGCATTTATTATCGGAAAATATATTGAGATATTCCTTTAATGATGAAAACTTTCTTGATAACGGATATGATAAAAATGGTGTAAGGCATCTTAATCCTTCCGGACAGTCCTTTGGACCTGATGTTACTATGAAAAAAGGATTATATAAAGCTGAAATTACAGGTAATAATCTTGATAAGGCTGAATATACTGTAATGGCAGATAGAGGAAGCAAACAACTTCCAATCCTTTCAAGAGAAACCGGTTCTAATAAGACCGAGATGTATTTCCTTCTTGAACAAAAGGAAAACAATTTTGAAATAATTATTGAAAATAAATCAGAAGATGAAGAAGTTGTTTTAACAGAAATGGTTATAAAACAAGAGATTGATAATTCTTCTTCTCGTAAAATAAAAATTCAGCTTGATGAAGATAATAAATATTATTTATCAACAGAAGCTCTTAATTGGATTATAGATCAAGATGCAGAGGTTAAATTTATCAATCTTGATGCAATACCTAAAAAACTTCTTGGATTATATTTCCGTTTTCAACCTAAAAATTGTGATTTCATAATTTCAGAAAAGGACTATTCAAAATACAATGAGTATAAATTGAATGTTTTCAAGCTTGATGAACGTTATCTGTTAATGACGAATGCTAAAAAAGAGGATTTAAAAGAATATAAATTACTTGAATATAAATTTATCTTTGGAAATGATGAATTTTTATATAATGGTCATGATGCTGATGGCAGGAGATATATTAATCATAATGGGCAGTAAACAGGACCTGATATAATGTTGGAGAAAGGTTTATATAAGGTAGAAATCACAGGTGAAAACCTTATGCAAGGTGAGTATTTGCTAACATCTGAATATGGTAATAAGAATATTACTATCCTTTCAAAAAGGATTTTCCAAAATAAAGTTATGCTATATTTCATACTTGATAAGAATGAAAGAAACATTGAAACTATTATTAAAAATATTGCGAAACAAGGAGATATAATTCTTGATAAATTAGTTATCAAACCAATTAATCGAGTTAATAAAAAGTCTGTTATGAGTTTGGCAGATAATAATCTGAAGAAAATTGTGATAGCTAAAGATTTGGAAAATAACTATTATTTGACATTAAAAGATATCGAAAATGGTATATTAAAAACCAATGCTAAAATAGAATTTGTTAATTTCAATAACAGATCTAAAGTTTGGTTGAATAACTATTTCAAATTCGCAGGTAAAGATGTTATTTATATTATTCCAAGAACAAAACAACTTGAATTTTCACAATATAATTTGCATTGCTTTGAGTTAAATGAAAAATATGTAGTGATGTCGAAGGGTATTTGTGAAGAGCTTAAACAGACAGAAAACATAAAATATGAATATGTATTTAATGGTGAAAATATAGATGGTGGCGAAGATATCGACGGAGTAAGACATCTGCCGCAAGATGCTTATTCGGCCGGTCCTAATATAAGTCTTGGAAAGGGACTGTATGAAGTTGAAATCTTAGGCGAAAATCTTGACAAGATAATTTATGATACTTTTGATATAACAAACCAAAAGGCTGTAAAAGTATTGGCAAGATTTGGTGATTCAAAGCAAAAGAAAATATACACAACTGTCTATAAACCAATAAACAGATTTGAAGTCAGTATCGAAAATCAGGGTGAAACAACTGCAATAATTAAAAATATAACAATTAAGCGTGTTCCTAAATATACGATAAAACCATATAGTGCATTTCCATATGGTATAAATAAGATAATCAATTATGGTGCTAATCTTAAAAATGTTGATGAATCTTTAATAAGAAGTATTGTTTACCAGAATATTGAAATTGAAGACAGTTCTGAAAAAAGTTATGTAATGGATTATATTGCAAAACATAAGAATGATACTTTGTTATTGATTAATTCCTCAGAGCGTAAAAATGTTCAGGAAGTATTTTTACAGGAAAAATTATTCTTCTATCCGTATAAGGGTATAGATTTTGTTTCTTTCCCGAAATTCAGACTGCTTCATAAATATGGTATAAAACCGATTCAGATACCGTTTGAATATAATTGCCAATTTGTTTCAGACAGTGTTCCGAACGGAAAAGATGTCGATGGCAAAAGATATCTTTATGTTAACGGAGCTTCAAGTGGTCCTGGAATTTCTCTGAAAAAAGGTTATTATGAAATAATAATTAACGGAGATCAAATTGATACTACTAAGATTAATGTCTATAATAGTAATGGCAGTAAACAGATAGTACCTTATTTTGCCAAGAGTTTTGATGGTGAAATAATCCTGCTTATAAATCTGCAAGAAAACATAGAAGGAATAGATATCGGTATAGTTAACAGTTATATCGAAAAAGTTGTCATTGATTCTATTAAAATTCGGGAAATAACAAAGGAAGAATATAGAAATTATCCTTTACAGCTGTATGAATATTCTGTTAATGAAGTTATACCGGCAAACGGAAGAAATGATAATCTTGTATTTAACCTTAAACAGGGAAGTTATGACTTTGAAATTATCGGACATAATATACTTGCATTGAAGTCAAATATTTCTAAAGATTATTATGTAAATGATTATCATGTTACTGATTATAATTTAACATATAACAGAATTTATTTCTCTGTAGATGTTACTAATGATTGTCAGATGAATCTGATGCTTTATAATAATATTGATTATGATTCCGAAATATATGGAATAAAAATTACACCTAGAAATGGAGCAGATAAGAAATAATGAGAGATAGTAATAAATTAAGAATAAATTGTTTTATAGCTTTTTTGATTCCCATCTTGATAGTATTTCTTGTTTGCTATATTTGCTCGGTATTTCCATTTTCTGACAAAACACTCTTGTATCTTGATGCAGATACACAGCATTTAAATTATCTCGGATATTTAAAAACAATACTTTCGGGTGAAAATGATATATTTTATTCCCTTTCAAAGAACGGTGGAAGCGGTTTGTTTGATTTTCTTGCTTATTATCTTCTCAACCCGCTGAATATTGTGATGATGTTTTTTGGAGATGAATATAATGATGTTGCATATCATACCATTTATGTATTAACAATTGGGCTTGCCGGATCGGCATTTTATTATATGCTCTCTAAAATGTATCAAAATCGTCCTTTGAACTTTATCTTTTCAACTACTTATGCTCTTTGCGCATATAATTTTATGTATATAGTCAATATTTGGGCTGTCGGGCTGATTATGATGCCTTTTCAAATTTTGGCGATTGAACATTTGGTTAAGAATAAGAAAATTTTGTTTTATATTCTTGTCACTCTTGCAGGGATTTTCATTCAGCCATTTTGTGCATATATGATACTAATGTTTACCGGGCTTTGGTTTATTTACAAACTCTTTTTAGAGGTTGAAAAAACTGATATCATTAAAACCATTATATTATATATTGTTGCGAACTTGAGTGCTTTTGCGCTTAGTGCTTTTTGGACACTTCCTGTTAAAAATATGCTTGCTGGCGGGAAATATACACCCACAATTGGTTTTGATTTTTCTCCGGCATTTCATTTCTCTGAGATTTTCAGAAATATTTATACAGGCTCAATCATAGGACTCGGAACTGATAACGCACCGTTTATATTTATCGGAACTTCCTTAATTTTGCTTGTATTCTTGTATTTTGCGTGTGAAGCATTTAGTAAAAAAGAAAAAATAGTTTCAGGAATATTTTTTGCATTTCTTTTGATGACTTTTTATATTAGTGCATTTTTGACAATATGGAATGCTTTCACCCAATACCCAGATGCTAATATTTTCAGAAGCTGCAACGTACTTGTGTTTTTTGCTTTGATATTAGCATATCAGGCATTTATTAATATAGATAAGATTAATAAAAAATGGGTATATATTGTTTTTGGTCTATATTTAATTATTTCGGCTTGGGTTTTATTAAGCTATAATGCTATCAATTCTGTTTGGTTTGTTATAATTGATTGTTTATTTGCACTTTTGACTGTTTTGCTTATTATCGCTGCTAAAGATGCAAAAAAGCTTGCAATAGTTGTTGTTGCGATTGCTTGTATGCAGCTTGTTGACGTGACAATCAATTCTTCCGTTGCTCTTTCAAAATCAAATGAGTACAATCTGTCCGAAGTCAATGTCTATAAGGATCATAATGTCAAAATAAAAGGTTTAATCAGTTATATTAAGAAAAACGATAAAACGTTATTTAGAACAGAATCAAATTCTACGGGATATCGTGAATATTATGCCATTAAATATAATAATATGCCTCTTAATTATAATTATAACGGAATTTCACACTACAGTTCTTTAGGAAAATTTTATGTTGTTGATTTTTACAGAAAATTAGGATTTGAAACAGGTGATAATGCTCATATTTTGATGCACTATGAACCTGAACTTCCGGCATTTGCCGACTTTTTCTCAGGAATTAAATATATAATTACGAATAATCAACTTCAGAATAAGGAATATGAACTGATTGTGAATTCTTCTATGAAAAAATCAGATCCATATAAATTGTATAAAAATCCTTATGCACTTCCTTTAATGTTTGTTGCTTCAAAGGCTTTTGAGAACAAAAACCTTGATAATTTTAAATCATTTTCCTATATGAATGAATTAGCCAAGGCTGTTTCAGGACAAGATTTTGGTGATATTTTTGAAATTGAGGAAGTTAATAATTATTTTATTCCCGAAAACAGATTTATTCTGAAGTTTCATTATGATACACATGAGGATTTACCGTTGTATTTGTCCGTTCTTCAGGATAATGCACCGCCCAGATTTGATACAATAACTCTGAATGATTATACAATTTCTCCTGCGGTTGCGGATATAAATCTAAACACTGTATTTTTGGGCAGATATCCCGAGTCTGAAACAATTTCAGTAGGGCTTGAGCACAGATATAATAATGATGCAGTTGTTTTCAATGAAACAGATTTCTTCTTCCCTTATAAACTGTTTCTTAAAAAACAGCAGATGAAGAGGTATTTCGCAAATGAAACAAAATATTTGCCTCTGAAATTATATTTGGGGTATGAAAACCAAGAAATAATAAGAAAATATTATGACTCTATATTGGAAAATACAGTATATATTCATAAGATTTCAAGTTCTCACTTTAAAGCAAGAGTCTATATTCCTGATGATGACAGAGTTTTATTGACTACAATTCCTTATGAAGATGACTGGGAAATAACGGTTGATAAAAAGAAAGTTAAGGCTGTTAAAGCACTTGGTGCAATGCTTGCAATTCCTCTTTCTGAAGGTGAACATATAATTGAAATGAGATATATTCCGAAAGGTCTGTTTGAAGGCAGCATTATTTCACTTTTGGCATTGATTATTTTGATTATCGGGTTCAGACGAAACAGAGATTATATTTAATCTACGTCAACAGGTTCTTTAAGAATTGACTTAACGGCACTTTTTGCAGTCATTTTGAGTTCGTCCGATGCTGCGCTTAAAAGAGTCAGCTGTCTTAAAATATCAACTGTGCGTTTAAAGGTTCTGACCAAATCGCCTTCATTGACTCCTCCTTGTGAAACGACATCTTCCCAAGGAGTTTCTAAAATCCAAAGTTCAATCAAAGGTGAATAGCAGGAATTTAAATACATATCTTTAGTGATGTCATAATCTCTCTGGAGCAAGAAAATCTTTCTTCTTATCTCTTTTATTTTATTGAGAACTGATCTGACATTTCTTGAAAGTGGAAGCGAGGGCATATCAGAGGAATTGTTTTGTTCTTCCGTAACCAGAGCGCAAATGACAGAAGCAAGTTCTGATGGCTGAAGTCCCTCTAGAACCTGACTTTTCACAATTTCTGAAATATAAAGTTCATTTTCAAACCTTATCGTTGCGCACATAATACCGAGTTCTGTCGGGTTATCATTTTCAAGATAGCCAAGTTTTTCAAGAACTTTTTTGTGTGCAATAAATAAATTCCAGTAATAATCCTTTTGTTTATCGAGTTCCTTATTTATTTCACTAAGGCGTTTTTCGTATCTTTCCAGCAAAGCAAGCATTTTGTAGTGTTTATGGTAGCCCTTACATATATCGCATTTGTAGGCTTTCATATCGTTGTATAGATTTTTAGCCTGAAATTCATATTCCTGAACTTCAGGGGCATTTTTCTGTTTGCGCTGTTTCGCCTGTTTATAGAGTGTTTTGTATAACCTTCTTATCACAACATATTTTTCTTTGACTTTGTTGAAAGCTATCAAATCGTCGGTTGTCAGATTAAACGGGCATCTGAAGTTTTTAATTTCATCAATATTTGCTTTATATTCTTCTTTTGAGGCCAACAATGGTTTAAGTCTAAAGGAAGAAGAAAAGTATCCGAAACTTTTTAAAATTAATTCTTTTGCCTGTTCAACTTCAAGGTTTTGAAGGAGGTTTAAAACCATTGAATATCCTGGCGAAAATTTACTTTCAAGCGGGTTAGATGATGATTTAACAAGCATCGCAACTTCTTCGGGAGATTGATACATTGTTCCCATAACAACAACGTAACCGACTTCGTCCATTCCTCGTCTGCCGGCACGTCCTGACATTTGAAGAAATTCATTTGCGGTGAGCATTCTGTGACCTGCATCCGTGCGTTTGCTGACAGAGGTGATGACGGTAGTTCTCGCCGGCATGTTAATTCCAGCTGCAAGAGTTTCCGTTGCAAATACAACCTTTATTAAACCTTTTTGAAAAAGTTGTTCAACTAAAACTTTCCATGCCGGTAAAAGCCCTGCGTGGTGGGAAGCAACACCTTGAAGAAGAAATTCAATGTGTTTATTATTTTCAAGAAAGGTGTTTTCTTTAATATAATCGTCAACTATTTCTCTGATTTTTCTCTGTTCTTCCGGTGTTACAAGGTTTAGGTAAGAACATTTTTCCATATATTCATCACATTTTTTTCTTGAAAAGGTGAAAAATATGGCAGGAAGCATATTTTTTTTATGGAGAATTGAAACAACATCTCTTGTATAATTTTTTTGTTTTTTCTTGTTTGATGACCTGAATTCTCTTTTTTCGGGTTTGATTTTTTTGTTTAAATGTCCGTCTTTTGAGAACATCGGCAGAATATCAAAGGGTTTTGAAGAATCAAAATAAAAGTGCCTTAAGGGAACAGGCCTGAAATCAGTATAAACAAGTTCTGTCCCTGAGTGAACCGTGTTAATCCAGTCACATAATTCCTGAGAGTTCGCAACAGTAGCACTTAAAGCAATGATTTGAATATTGTTCGGGCAATAAATGATGCTTTCTTCCCATACAGTTCCTCTTTGTTCATCGTTCATATAATGAACTTCATCGAGGACAACATATTTGACATCATTCATATTATCTTTGACAGAGCCAAAATTTGTGCAATAGAGCATATTTCTAAAAACTTCGGTTGTCATAACAACAATTGGTGCATCACGATTGATTGAGGAATCTCCTGTTAAAAGTCCGACATTCCCTTCACCGTATCGTTTGCCGAAATCATAAAACTTTTGGTTTGAAAGAGCTTTAAGAGGGGTTGTATAAAATAAACGCACATTATCTTCAAGTGCTTTTTGAATAGCAAATTCAGCGATGCAGGTTTTTCCTGCTCCTGTCGGAGCGCAAACAACAACGCTTTTACCGGCATTGATACAGTCAAGTGCCTCTTTTTGAAAATCATCTAATTCAAAATCGAATTTGAACAATGTCCCACCCTGCTTTTATGCTAAAACTTTTGTTCCCTCTTTTGAGCCCATAACCAAGTTTGATATATCAGTCTCAATTGTATTGTTTGATGCAATAATCGAATTTTTAATTGTTACGTTGTCATGTACGGTAATATTATCCCAAAGAATTGAATTTTCAATTCTGACATTTTTACCGAATGTACAATTCTTTCCGATTGAACAATTTCCGTTTATTACAGTGCCATTTATTTCTGAAGCACTGACAGAGCCTTTTAAATCACCCAAGAAATCTTTTGAAAGCGTTAATTTTGAGTTTAATACATCGTCATTTGAGAGTTTATACTGGTTTAATGAGCCGATATCATTCCAGTATTTTTTTGTTTTGAATGTATTAATTTTTAATCCTGACTCTAAAATGCGTGGAAAAACATTTTTTGCGAAGTCAAAGAATGTATCAGAGGGAATTAAATTGAAAATTTCATATTTAAAAATATAAATTCCCGTGTTAATTAAATTTGAAAGTGCTTCTTCTTCTTTTGGTTTTTCCTGAAATGATGTGACTAAACCTCTTGAATCGGTTACGACTACACCATATTTTGAAACTTCTGATTTATCAATTTCTTTAACAACCATTGTTGCAATTGCGCCTGATTCTTTGTGTGATTCATAGGCTTCTTTAACTTCAAAATCAGTTAAACCGTCTCCAGAGAGCACCAAAAAATCTTCATTTTCATTAAAGAAAAACTGACATTTCTTGACTCCGCCAGCAGTTCCCGAAAGTATATCTTCTTTTATGTAGTTGAAGTTTACACCATAGAGGTTTTTGCCAGAATATCTCTCTATAATTTGCTCAGAAAGGTAATATAAATTTGCAATAACATCTTTTATACCGTTATTAGAAAGGTTAACCAAACTAAAATCCATAACAGGAATGTTTGCTAAAGGAATTAACGGTTTCGGAACAGCCAAAGTCAAAGGCTCAAGCCTTGTTCCTATACCTGCTGACATTATCATTGCTTTTCTTAACATTATTTCCCCTTTTTAAAACGGAAGTTTTGGGAATTTTGGCATTTTCCCTTTTTTCATATTATCCTGCATTCCGGAAAAGCCCTTCATCATTTTTCTCATTCCGTCAAATTCATTGATGAACTGATTTATTTCTGTTAAAGGAATACCGCAACCTTTGGCGATACGTTTTTTGCGGCTTGAATTAATGAGCGCCGGGTTATTTCTTTCATTTGGTGTCATACTGAAAATGAATGCTTCTAGGCGTTTCATGTGTTTTTCACCTTCGTTGGCAATCATCTGGCGGTTATCTTTGTTTAATCCCGGAATTGGGAGCATTCCTAAGATATTATCAATAGAGCCGAACATTTTCATTGTTTTTTGCATACTGAGAAAATCATTGTAGGTGAAGTCGGCTTTTTTCATTTTCTTTTCAAACTCGGCAGCCTGTTTTTCGTCAAAGACTTCCTGTGCTTTTTCAACTAGGCTGACAATATCGCCCATTCCGAGAATTCTGTCTGCGATTCTTTCGGGGTGAAACTCCTGCAATTCTTCGATTTTTTCGCCGTTACCGGTTAATTTAATCGGTTTATTTGTGCAGTAAACAACGCTCAATGCACTGCCGCCTCTTGAATCACCATCAAGTTTTGTGAGAATAACACCTGTTATATTAAGCTGAATATTAAAGTTTTCAGCTATATTGACTGCCTCTTGTCCCATCATTGCATCAATTACCAATAATTTTTCGCAAGGGTGGAAGGCTCTGTCTAACAGCAAAAGTTCAGCCATCATAGTATCATCAATTTGGAGACGACCGGCTGTATCAATAATAACTGGAGAAAGGTTATTTTCTCTTGCTTTGTCCAAGGCCTGCTGGGTTATTGTCTGAACATTTTTTTCGTTTTCAATTGTGAAAACTTCAACTCCGATTTGTTCCCCAAGAGTTTTTAATTGTGTGATTGCAGCGGGACGATATACGTCGCAGGCAACCAGCAGAGGTTTTTTGCCTTCTTTTTTGAATTTTAAGGCTAATTTTGCTGCCGAAGTTGTTTTACCTGAACCCTGAAGTCCTAACATCATAATGATTGGAGGAGTACCTGTCAGGGTAAGAGGTGTATTTTCTTTTCCTAAAATTTCTACTAATTCATCGTGAACTAATTTAACGAGTTGCTGAGCAGGGTTAACACCATCTGTAACGTTTATTCCGATGACTTTTTCTTTGAGGTTTGTCATGAAAGATTTAACGACACGAAGATTAACGTCTGCTTCAAGAAGTGCACGGCGAATTTCTTTAAGAGCCTCAGAAATATTTTCTTCTGTCAGAGTTGAGTTTCCTGAAACTTTTTTTATTATTCCATGTAATTTTTCGGATAAATCATCAAACATATGAGGATGATACTATCAAAAAAAGCTAATTTCAAGTTAAGAAGAGTTACTTTTTAATAACACCCCAAGCCTTGCAAATTCCTTCTTCATATTTAACGTTATAGTATCCCTCGCCGCTATCTGTAATTTCTGCCTTTGCACTGTAGAGTCTTGAGTTTTGGTAGGCTTGTAGCTCCTCTTGTGCAGCCATAATTTTGTCTTTTCTTTTCCCTTTTTCCTGAAGTTTTATAACCTTTGCTTTTAGTGCTTCTTCTTTTTCCCTTTCTTCTCTTGTTTCCATCTTTTCAACAAGTTTGACAACGGGAATTTCGGCGATTATTTGGTTTTCCTGAACGAAGAATAATTTTGTTCTTGAGTTTGAAAGGGCAAGAATATAAAAACCGTTTGGAAGAACATTGCCGTCATTATCTTGAATATCATAGGGCAGAATCAAAATAGGGAATTTTGTTGATGGTTTAGAAAAAAGGTTTGCGCTCTTATCCCATTCATAAATTCCCGCAGGATATTGTGGACGGTTATACTGACGTTTTACGTCATTCCAGTCAGAATATATGTCATAGGGTAAATCACCGCTCATTTATTTCTCCTTACCCTTATTATAATTATAAATCGTTCTTTTTCAAAATTATTAAAGTATGTAATAACAAAATTAAGATGTTATAATATTTCCGTTATGGGTGAAGATAAAAAAATATGTATAATCGGTAGCGGTGCATCAGGCAGTTTTTGTGCATATTTTCTTCGAGATGAAAAACCTGTTATATATGATGCACAGGAGCCTCTTAAAACTCTCCTTCCGACAGGAGGCGGAAGATGTAATCTATCACATGCGGAATATGAAATAAGTGATTTGGTTAAAAACTACCCAAGAGGTGAAAAGTTTCTATATTCAGTATTTTCAAGGTTTGGAGTTTATGATACTCTTTTAATATTTGAAGAATTAGGGGTTAAAACTTATACTCAGAAAAACGGCAGAATTTTTCCGGTTTCAAACAGCTCAAAAGATGTCAGAAATGCTCTTTTAAATAAGATTAAACACCTCAATTTCAGAAGAGAAAAAGTTATTGAAATTTCTCCAATAGAAAACGGTTATGAAATAATAACTTCAAAAGGAAAGAATTTCTACACCCATGTTATTGTCTCAACAGGAGGACACAGTGGGTACGGAATATTGAAAAATTTAGATATTAAAATTATTCCGCCTAAGCCATCTTTGGTAGGATTAAAAACTAAAGAGGATTTTTCTTCCGTTTCGGGTGTTGTTATAAAAAGTGTTAAATCTAATGATTTTGATATTGTTGATGATGTTTTGCTCACTCATTTTGGGGTTTCTGGACCTTTAATTTATACACTTTCTTCAATAAATGCGAGAAAAAATTTCCCTTATAGCCTTTCTTTTGATTTATTTAATGGAGAATATGACCTTCAAACTGAGCTGAATGAAAATTCTCATAAGGATATTAAGAATATTTTATCAGGTATTCTTCCTAAAAATTTTGTGAGGTATTTCCTTGAAAAACTCAATATTGACGGAGATTTAAAAGGTCACAGTATTAACCGTGAAATAAGAGAGAAAATCAGTTCAAACCTTCATGATTTTAAAATTAATGTTACGGGAACGGACAGAGGGGAAGAAACGGTAACCTCGGGCGGTGTTGATTTATCAGAGGTTATTCCTCAGAGTTTGATGTCGAAAAAATATAATAATCTTTATTTTTGTGGTGAAGTCTTAGACATTGACGGCTTTTGCGGAGGGTTTAACCTTCAAAATGCCTGGTCAACCGCTTATGTAGTGAGCCAAAGTGTTTTATCGGATTAATTCTTTTTGACTTTTTTGTAGCTTCTGTCTATAAGTTCATAGATTTGTTCTATTTCCTCTACCGTTTCAAGAAGAATTGAATACCATGTCTTTTTATTCATGTGATAAGCAGGGAAAAAGGTTTTATTATCTATGATTTGAGAAACTTCTTCAGGGAGTGCTGTCAGGTTCATGACTTCAACTTTCTCGTCAGATTTAAAGCCTAAACGGTCTTTTTTAACAGTCATGATGATAAGATACCATTTTTGATTGTCTTTTCTTCTTGCTATTGCACAATCAGGAGTATCTTCCCATAAAAATTCAAGCTCATCATCGTATTTTTCTTTAATGTATTTTATGATTTGTTTTGTTTGATGGTTTTTGAACACTTCAAAGCTGAAACATTTTTGTGCTATATCGTTTAGGATTGCTTCATATTCTTCTCTGACCTGCCCTATAAACGCTCCCGTGAGATTTTCGTTTTTATGAAGTCTGTATTCTTCTCCTGTTTGACAGTCAAACAAATGAGACAAAACAAAACCATTTTCATCAACTTCAATTTTTAAATTAAATTGTTCGTTCAAAAGTCTTGTTTCAAAGATGTAAACATTTTTTTCAATCTTAAAGCCATACTCTTTAAGTGCCTTAAAATTACATTTTTTATCTTTAAAAATACTTTCCGTCATAGAATAATTATATCACAGACTATTATTTTAATATTTTTATAGTACAATATAATTATGTTACAGGACTTTGGAGAATTATGAAATTAAAAGATACAACAGCACTGACTTCGTTTAAGTATATTTGGCTGTTAAAAAGGATTTTTCCATATATTAAAAATGTTTTAGGAAGAGTTATTTTAGGATTTATAGTTGCAATTCCCGTCGGATTACTTGATGGTATCATGGCACTTGCACTGACACCTTATATGGATTATGTCTTGGCTAAAAAGGATTTCGTTTGGGGCGGTATGACAATTTTTAATCATACAATCCCGGGAGTTTCTATTTCTTATTCTGCTTTAGCCGTTGGAGTTCCTTTTGCGGTAATCGGTTTTGCTCTATTTCAGGGAGTTATGAAATATCTGAATTCTTATCTTTCCGATTGGACAAGCTTAAAAATCACAAATGCTGTTAAAAAAGATTTATTTAGTTCTTTAGTTTATCTTGATACTTCATTTTTTGATGAAAATACTTCAGGAATAATAATTAATAGATATCTTTCTGATCCTGATATTTCTTCAAAAGGTATTGTTAGAGAATTAAAGACACTTGTAATAACAATTTTCGGCGCAGGTTCTTTAATTGCAGTTATGTTATACAGTTCTTGGAAATTAGCTATTGTTGCAGTTATAGTTCTATTTACAGCATTTATTCCAATGTTTCTTGTTCGTAAGAAGATTAAATCAGTTTCAAATGAAAATATGGTTCTTTCAGGTAATATTACTACAACAATGAATGAAACATACAGTGGAAATAAGGTTGTAACTTCTTATAATCTTCAGGAACGTCAGAAAACTAATTTCTTTAAAAATATTGATGAAAGTTTTAATGTTTCAATTTCACTGACAAAACGTGTTGCTTGGATGTCCCCGATTATGTATTTAATTGCATCTTGTGGGATTGCTTTTGTATTGTGGTTTGGAACTAAGTTAATTACTTCTGGAGAAATGACAACAGGTGCATTTGCTTCTTTCATAACATCACTTTTGCTTCTGTATAAACCGATTAAGTCATTAGGTGATACTTTAACTGAACTTCAAAATATCTTTGTTGCACTTGGCAGAGTTTTTGAATTATTTGACCATGTTCCGACAATATTAGATCCGAAAAATCCAAAGGAATTCGGTCAATTTTCAAATGAAATTGCCTTTAACAATGTGACTTTCGGTTATAACAATGAAGTTGATGTTTTAAAAAATATTAATCTGATTGTACCTAAAGGCGAAACACTTGCAATTGTCGGTAATTCGGGTGGTGGTAAAACAACTTTGGTTAATTTGCTTCCTCGTTTTTATGATGTAAAAGCAGGCTCAATTACCTTTGATGATACGGATATTCGTGATTTCAGACTTAGTGATTTAAGAGACAATATAGCTTTTGTTTTTCAGGATAATTTCCTGTTTACAGGTACGATAAGAGAAAATATTATGCTCGGAAACCCTGAAGCTTCACAAGAAGATTTTGACAGAGTTATCGAATATTCTCATCTTAAAGAAGTTATTGAAAGTTTGCCTGACGGAGTAGATACCCTGCTTGGAGAAAGGGGATTAACACTCTCCGGTGGTCAGAGACAGAGAGTTGCAATTGCAAGGGCAATGATTAAAAATTCTGATATAATTGTTCTTGATGAAGCAACATCTGCACTTGATAATGAATCAGAAGCAATTGTGCAGGCTGCTCTAGATAATTTAATTCACAACAAAACAGTTTTTGTTATTGCACACAGACTTTCAACCATTAAGAATGCCAACAGAATAGCTGTTATTAATGAAGGTGAACTGGTTGAATTAGGTACACACGAAGAACTTATGAATATTGAAAACGGTCACTATAAACATTTATATGAAATGCAGTTTAAAAATCAGGAAGAGGTATGCCAGCAATGAAAAGAATTTTGATTACGGGCGGAGCCGGTTTTATTGGCAGTCATCTTTGTGAAAGGCTTCTTAACGAAGGAAATGATGTTATCTGTCTTGATAATTTTTTTACCGGTTCAAAAGATAATATCAGGCATTTAATCGGAAATAACAGGTTTGAGCTTGTCAGACATGACATAACAAAAGAGTTTTATGCCGAGGTTGACCAAATTTATAACCTTGCTTGCCCTGCATCTCCGATTCATTACCAATATAACCCGATTAAAACAATGAAAACTTCCGTTATAGGAATAATGAATGTTTTAGGGCTGGCAAAACGTTGTAAAGCAAGAATTCTGCAGGCAAGTACAAGCGAAGTCTACGGTGACCCGAAAGTTCACCCTCAGGTTGAAGAATATTGGGGAAATGTTAATCCTATCGGAATCAGAAGCTGTTATGACGAAGGAAAACGCTGTGCTGAAACTTTTATGATGGATTATCACAGACAAAACAATGTTGATATAAGAATAGTAAGGATTTTTAATACCTACGGTCCCAAGATGGCACTTGATGACGGAAGAGTTGTTTCTAACTTTATCGTTCAGGCATTGAAAAATGAAGATATAACGGTTTATGGTGAAGGTAAACAAACCCGTGCATTTTGTTATGTTTCTGATTTGGTTGAAGGCATAATCAGAATGATGAACAATGAAGAAGGCTTTATCGGACCTGTTAACCTAGGAAATCCAGTTGAATATACGATTTTAGATTTTGCAAAACTTATAATCGAACTCACAAATTCAAAATCAAAGATTGTATTTAAGGAGTTACCGCAAGATGATCCGACTCAAAGATTGCCGAATATTACTCAGGCTAAAGAAAAACTAAATTGGCAGCCTAAAGTTGATATTAAAGACGGCTTAATGAAAACCATTCAGTATTTTGATAAGGTTTTAAAAGATTAATAATAATTCTATAAATTAAGATTTGGTATATAATAAAGTCATGGATAGTACTGAAAATAATAAATTACAAATACAGGAAATAATCAAAAAGATAGCGGAAAATCCGCTTGAACCCGAAAATTATTTATATTTAGGGAAACTTTATCTTATTAATAAAGATTATGATTCTGCTTTAGGAATATATGGAAGTCTTTTGTCTATTGATCCGAAAAATATTCAGGCACTTATTAATTCTGGAAGCATATATTTTTGTAAGTATGATTTTCAAAAGGCAATTAATAATTATTCAAGAGCTGCTGAACTTGATACAAATAATATGTCGGTATATTTTAACCTTGGAAATGCATATGCCGAACTCGGAGATTTTGGGAAATCTTTGTCAAACTACTTAAAAGCATTGAATTTAGACAAAGATAATCCTGAAATATGTGCTGCAATCGGTCTTTTGTATCAGGATAATAAAGAATATCTTGAAGCTAAGATCTATTATGACAAAGCATACAGACTTGATCCTAATAATTTGGAAAATGTCCTTAATTTAGCATGTATTATGATGAAGCTTTATAAGTTTGAAGAGGCAATTGAACTCTTCCAAAAGGCTTTGACGTTTGACGGAAAGAATATCAAAACTCTTTTATGTCTTGCAAATGCGTATTCCGCAATTACTCAATATGCAACTGCGAATGAGTATTTTGAAAATGTTTTAATGCTTAAGCCTGATTATTATCAGGGATTAATATGTTATGCAATTTCTTTGTGTGAGCAAGACAGAGATGATAAGGCGATTGAGATTTATAAAAAAGCTACTGCCATTGACGAAAATAATAATGCAAAAATCCTTTTGGGGAACCTATATTGTTCAATAGGAAAGTATGATGAAGCTATTGAAATGTATAAAAGAGTTCTTGCAAATGATTCCGAGTCAGCTTCAACATACGTTCTTTTGGCAAATACTTACGTTCTTAAAAATGAGTTAAAATTAGCTATTAAGACATATAAAAAAGCAATTGATATAGACAAAGATAATGATGAAACAAAGCTTATATATCTTGAAATGGTCGATGAATTGATTAATCGTAAGTTCCCGGTTGGAGGAGGAGCATAGATTGTATTCAAAATCAAAAATATTGATTTCGGAAAAAGTATTATCAATATTGTCCTATCTGACCTTTGGAATTGTAGGTTTTCTTTGGCTTTTTCTTGCAAATATTAAAAAGAAAAAAATTAAATACTTTCTCAGCTATCACATTTATCAGTCAATTTTTATAGCCGTTTTGTTGACATTACTTAATTACTTGTTTAGTACTCTGTTTTTTATTTGCTCTAAAATACCTTTTATAGGTATTGTCAGTGCAACAATTAATTATTATTTGTCAGTTAAAATTATTTCAATTTTTGGATTTCAAAGTACACTAATATATTTAGCAGTCATGTTCCTCAAAATTTACCTTATTATCGGGGTAATCCTGGGTAGATATCTCTATATTCCTTTTGTAACAAAGACAATGAATTATCTTATGCAAAAGATTTATGAATAAAATTTGTAGTTTGTGAACTGTGATTATATTAATAACTGTCTACTGTGGCTGTTAAAACTGTATCATCTATGGTTATATACCAGTTTTTCCCATTCCTTTAATTATAGTCATTGGAATACTCAATTGTATCTTGAGTTTTTAATCCAAGATTTCTATTTATTTTTGGTGTTGTATGTAATTTATTAAAATTATCAAGTAATTCGTATAAATCCTTTGATAAAAAAAGAGTTCGCTATAAAAACGAACTCTTCTTCTCTATGTATAAAGAATTAAACTATTTCTTGTTAACGCATTCTTTAAACTTTTTACCTGCTGAGAATACAGGAGCTGTTTTAGCTGAAATTTTAATTTTAGCACCTGTTTGAGGATTTCTTCCTGTTCTAGCAGCTCTTTTTCTTGATTCGAAAGTACCGAATCCAACGAGTGTAACTTTCTTTCCTTTAGCAACTGTCTTTTCGATAGTAGCCATAAGTTCGTTAACAATAGCTGCAGTATCTTTTTGAGTAACTTTAGTTTTCTTTGATACTTCTTGTACTAATTCTTCTTTGTTCATGGTATAAAACCCCTTTCCTTAAATATAACACTATCTATTGTAGTCATTTTTCAAGATTAGTCAATAGTTTTTTTGTATTATATTTGAATTTTTTGCTAATTATTTGTTTTTTAGCGTCGGGAAAGCAATTACGTCACGTATCGTAGATGAATTTGTGAGTAACATAACAAGTCTGTCGATACCCATGCCCATGCCTCCGGTTGGTGGCATGCCATATTCAAGTGCATTAATAAAGTCTTCATCAATGCCGCATGCTTCTTCATCACCTTGTGCTTTTGCTAAAGCCTGTGCTTCAAATCTCTGGCGTTGGTCTATCGGGTCTGTTAATTCAGAGAATGCATTTGCAATTTCCCAACCGTTAATTCTGCTTTCAAAACGCTCTGTGAGTCTTACATTGTCACGGTGTACTTTCGCAAGCGGTGAGATTTCTCTCGGATAGTCCATGATGTGGATAGGTTGTATAAGTTTAGGTTCAACCTTTTCTTCAAAGACTAATTCAACAGCTTTGCCCCAGTTAAGGTCATCTTCTGCTTCAATGCCCATTTTTCTTGCGGCATCAATTGCTTCTTGAGCTGTATAGAATTCGAGGAAATCAACGCCCGTATATTCTTTAATTGCACCAATCATGGTCTTTCTGTCCCAAGGAGGTGTTAAATCAATTTCGTTTTCTCCAAATTGAATTTTCATTGTTCCTAATACTTCAAGAGCAACATGTGCAACAAGGTTTTCCGTTAATTTCATCATGTCATTATAATCAACATAAGCCTGATAAAGTTCAATGGTTGTAAATTCAGGATTGTGAGTTGCATCAATACCTTCGTTTCTGAAGCATCTGTTGATTTCGAAGATTTTTTCACTCAAACCGCCAACCATAAGTCTTTTGAGATGAAGTTCAGGTGCAATTCTTAAAACCATGTCCATATCGAGTGTGTTATGGTGGGTTTCAAACGGTCTTGCAGCTGCTCCGCCCGCCTGATTATGTAGCATCGGAGTCTCGACTTCAAGAAAACCTTCTCTTGCCAAATATTCTCTTATTTTCTGGATTATTAAGCTTCTCTTTCTGAAAGTATCACGAACTTCAGGATTCATAATCATATCAACATATCTTTGACGATAACGTGTTTCGACGTCTGTCAGTCCGTGGAATTTTTCCGGAAGCGGTTTAAGAGATTTTGTAAGCATTTTGATATCATTTGCTTTGATTGTTAATTCTCCTCTCGGAGTTCTTCTTATAGTTCCCTTAAATCCTACGATATCACCGATATCAACTAATTTTAAAAGCTGAAGTTGTTCGGGTGAAAGATTATCTTTATGTGAAAAAATCTGAATTTTTCCTTCAGCATCAGCTAAGTCAATAAACATGCCTGAATTTCTGACAGCCATAACTCTGCCTGCGACTTTATATTCGTCAGGGAGCTCCTGTCCGTTTTCGAGGTCTTTATATTTATCCTGCAGGAATTTACTTGTAGCATTTTTATCGTATGAATACGGATAAGGATTAATTCCTTTATCTGCTAATTCTGCCAGTTTTTGAATTCTGACGGCTCTTATTGTATCTATAGATGATGTTGTTTGGGTTTGTTGTGTTTGATTCATATTCCCTCCGTAGTAATATTAATATTTAATTTAATTGTAACACCAAAAAAATATTATTTTAAAATTAGTATGGTTTTGATAAAATAGTTTTAAAAATATTAACTTTGAAAGCAGGGAGATATGTCCAAAAAACCAAAAGTAGCCGTTATCGGACGTCCGAATGTCGGCAAATCAACTTTGGTAAACAGAATATTGAATGCAAGAAAGTCTATTGTCCACGATGAAGAAGGTGTAACAAGAGACAGATTATATTTTGATGCTCACTGGCAGGATAAAGATTTTACTCTGATTGATACCGGTGGTGTTGTTGTTGATTCTGAAGCTTCTATGCTTGTAAACATCTATTCTCAGGCAAAAATTGCTTGTGACGAAGCTGATGCAATTCTTTTCGTTGTTGACGGTAAAGATGGTGTAAACCCTGTTGATGCTGATATTGCGAATATTTTAAGAAAAAGCAATAAAAAAATATATTTGGTTGTAAATAAAATAGATACACCGGAAAAAAACATCAACAGCGCAGATTTTTATTCTCTTTCAATCGGTGAACCCTGGAGTTTATCTGCTTTGCATGGCTCAGGTGTTATCGGTGATTTGCTTGATGATTTAACAAAAGATTTTCCTTCCGCTTCTGCTCTTGATGCAGAACAAGATGAAAACAGTGAAAATGAAGAAAATTATAAAATTAAAATTGCAATTGTAGGGAAACCGAATGTCGGTAAATCTTCTATAATTAATGCACTTTTAGATGAAGAAAGAGTTATTGTTGCCGATGAATCGGGTACAACAAGAGATTCAATAAACAGTGAGGTCGTTTGGAATACGCAAAAATTCATCCTCATTGATACTGCAGGCATCAGAAAAAAGTCAAAAGTTGACTGGGGTGTTGAAAAATTTGCCGTAGACAGAGCCATTAATTCCATCAGAGATTGTGATGTAGCGATTTTGGTTATTGACGTTAAGGAAGGTATATCGGAACAGGATAAAAGAATCGCCACAACAATAGTTGAGGCAGGTAAAGGTATTATAATTGCCTTTAATAAGTGTGATTTATTAAAAGGAGATCCCTCAACTTCAGTTGCAAAATTGAGGAAGACAATAGAAAAAGAGATTCCTTTTTTTAACTACGTTCCGAAGATTTTTATAAGTGCTAAAACATGCAAAAACTTAGACAGTATATATAAAAACACGGTTGATGTTTATAAATATTGCAAGATGAAAATAAAAACAAATTTACTTAATAAGGTTGTAAATGATGCGTTTTTGATGAATCCGCCGGTATCTGTTAAGGGGAAAATGCTAAAAATATATCTCACTCAGCAGGTTAAAACAGCCCCACCCACGTTTGTTTTCTTCGTAAACAACAAAGAACTTATAGGACAAAGCTATAAAAGATACCTGGAAAACAGCCTTAGAGATGCGTTCGGTTTTATCGGCACTCCTATAAAAATGGCTTTAAAAGATAAGAAAGAGGATAAGAAATAAATATGGTAATGCTAGTTTTAAAATTAATATTTGCACTTATTTTGGGTTATGTAATCGGTTCAATTCCTACAGGCTATATAGCAGTAAAACTTCTTAAAAAAGAAGATGTAAGAAATATAGGAAGCGGCTCTACAGGTGCAACCAATGTTAAGCGAATATTAGGAACAAAATGGTTCTTTATTGTTATGTTCATTGATGCTCTGAAAGGTTATATTTGTGTTTTACTCACGATGCATTTGGGAAGTGTTAGAATTCCGGGATTAGCTGAAAGTTTAGGTGCTTTGGGAGCAATTATAGGGCATAGCAAATCAGTATTCTTGCACTTTACTGGCGGGAAATCAGTTGCAACAGGTGTTGGTACGCTCATAGGCATTTGCCCCATTGCAGGATTTATTACTGCAGGTGTTTGGGCACTTATGACCGTTGTTACAAAAACTGTTTCAATTGCTTCCATATTTGCACTTGTAATTGCACCTTTCTTCATTGAACGCTTTGGTGAGTTTGAATTCTATTTCTATTATGCTTGTTTTTTGGCAGCATTTATTGTGTTTACACATAGAGAAAATATAAAAAGACTCTTTGAGGGTAAGGAAAACAAGATTTAGTATGAGTGAATATAACGGCATCAAAATAGTTCCGAAAATTAAGGTTCTGGATAAACACGATTTAGCGGTTGTGTATACACCTGGGGTTGCTGCTTCATGCCTTAAAATAAAAGAAAATCCTGAGGAGTCCTTCGATTATACAAACAGAGAAAACTCTGTTGGTGTCATTTCTTTTTCATATTCGGAATCCCTTAAACGTGCAATATTTTTGAAAAGTATTCTTGGAATTGATGCTTATCCGCTTGAAATTAAAGAAGTTAGCAAAGAAAAACTGAAATTTGTTGTTCAAAACCTGGAACCAACTTTTGGTGCAATGGACTTGAGTCTTATTTCAGAATTTGTTCAGGATATTAAATTTGATGTTGCCATTCCTGTTTTAAAAGGAAGTGTTCCGGACTTAAAAGAGTTTTTTATGTGTGTTTCTAAAACTTTACTTTTAACGGGCAGTTCAAAACTGGAAGGCACAATTAACGAACAATCTCTCGCATTAAGAAAAAAAGCGGGAGGTGTTATTGAAATTGAAATAACAAAAGATGAACAAATAAAACCTGTTGGGATAGTTACTGATGGTTCTGCTATTTTGGGACTTGGAAATATTGGCTCACTTGCCGGACTTCCAGTAATGGAAGGGAAAGCAGTTCTTTTCTCTGAGCTTGGAGAAGTTAGCGCAATGCCTGTTTGTTTAAAAACTCAAAAACCTGAAGAAGTAATTGAAATCGTTCAGTTGCTAGAAAACTCATTTTCAGGTATTAATCTGGAAGATATTTGTGCTCCAAATTGCTTTACGGTTGAAAAAACATTGATAGACACCTTAAATATTCCCGTTTTCCATGATGACCAACATGGAACTGCAATTGTTGTACTTGCGGCACTTTTGAACGCATTGACTCTTGCAGGAAAGAAACCTGAAGAGATAAAGATAGTCTTTTCCGGTGCTGGTGCTGCTGCTATTGCTGTCTGCAAACTAATTTTGTCTGTCGGTGTTAAAAATATTGTTATGTTTGATAAGTCTGGTGCAGTCTATAAAAATAGGCAGGGGAATAACTTTGCACATGAAGAAATCTCTGAATATACAAATCTTTCTCGTAATACTGCAGATTTAAAGGAACAAATTAAAGGCGCAGATGTTTTTATAGGGCTTAGTGCTCCGAATATCCTTACTCCTGAGATGATTAAAACAATGGCTGCTAAGCCGATTGTTTTTGCTCTTGCAAATCCGACACCTGAAATTATGCCTGAAGATGCTAAAAAGGCCGGTGCATTTGTTGTTGCGTCAGGCAGGAGTGATTTTGAAAACCAGATTAATAATTCTCTTGTTTTTCCGGGGTTATTTAACGGTGTTTTAAAACACGGAGTTAAAAAAATCACGGAAAAAATCAAACTAAACTGTGCTTTTGCACTTGCCTCAACAGTAAAAGACAATGAACTTTCCGTTGATTATATTCTGCCAGATGCATTGGATAGAGTTGTGCCAAAAACAATAAGAGATAATGTTATATAATCAAAATTAATATTATTTATTGCATTCTTCACAGCCGCCCTGTTCCGGAGCATTGACTGGCGGTTGGAAATTAGGGAGCGTTTTGTGTTTGCTTTTAATCGGAGCTTGTCTTCTCCTGTCGAGTTGGGATTGCTTTCTTGCTTCCTTTCTCTGACATTCTTCTATCTTCTTTTGTTGTTCTGGTGTATAGTTTTTCTTTTTGATTTCTTCTAACTTTTGTTGGCGCTCCATTTCTTTACGCATACGTTCTGCAGCTCTTTCTTCTTCATTCATTGCAGGTTGTGTTTGCTGACCGAAATTTGAATTTGACCAGTTTTGAGAGTTCTGTTGTGCGGCATTTTCATTATTTCTCATACGTTCAAGCTGTCTTTGTTGTTCTTCATATTCTCTTCTGCGCTGTTCTTCCAGGAGTTGCTGTTGTTTTCTTTGATATTCACGTTGTTCTGCTTCTTGTTGTCTTCTTAAATTTTCACGTTCTTCTCTTATTTTTTGCTCTTGAGCTTGTCTTCTTGCTTCTCTTTCAAGTTGTGCTTTTTGTCTGTATTCTTCTAAATTTTGTTTTGCTTTTTCTTTTTCATATACATATTTTTGATATTCAACATTGTATTTTGAATATTTTCTGTCATCATATGTTGTTGGGCCATCTTTGCTGAGCAAATTGTCAAGTTCTGCGTTAACATCCTTGATAGTTCTGTCTTTTATTTTTTCTGAACTAACCTTGAGAGTACTATCATCAAATTCATCTTCGGGTGAATAATTGATGTAGTTATAATAAAAGACACCGCCACCGGATAAAATCAAAAAGACAATCAATAGTATTGCATTTTTTTGGTATGTATTATAACTGTATTTATATTTCTTTTGTTTCTTCATATTTATTATTGTAACATATTTTTTATATAAAGGATATTGAAATTTGTAAAGTATAATAACAAAAAGGATTTAATACTTACTTATTTTGCTATGTTTGTTATAAACTTGTAAAGGCTGATTTTTTTGGAGAGAAATATGTACAATGTAGCAATAATCGGTGGAGGTCCTGCAGGTATATTTACTGCTCTTGAACTCACAAAATTAAAACCTGACTGGAAAATTGTATTAATTGAAAAAGGAACTAAAATAGAAAAAAGAAAATGTCTCCTGAGAGAAGGCTATGAAAAATGTCCTTCCTGTAAGAAGTGTGGATTGCTTTGTGGCTGGGGAGGTGCAGGTGCATTTTCTGATGGTAAACTTACCCTGACACCTGATGTTGGTGGTCATCTTCTTGATTATATGGAAAGAAGTAAGGTTGAAGAATTAATTAAATATACTGATGATTTCTATCTTCAATTTGGTGCCGTGGATGAAGTGTTTGGTACTGACAAAGATAGTTTTGCTGACATAGAACGTGCAGCTACTCTTGCGGAACTTAAACTCGTTCACTCACCTGTCAGACACTTGGGTACGGAACGCAGTCTTGATGTTTTGAAAAATATGCAGGACTATTTAAAGGAAAGAATTACAATTCTTTTTAATACTTCAGCAAAAAGTCTGCTGGTTGAAAATGAACAAGCTAAAGGTATAGTTACGAGTGACAATGAAACAATTTATGCCGACTATATCATTATTGCTCCTGGTCGTGAAGGTGCTGACTGGCTTACAAAAGAATTTGCAGAGCATAAAATCGGTATGGTCAATAATGCAGTCGATGTCGGTGTTCGTGTTGAACTTCCCGCACCTGTTTTTGAGCCTATTACAAAGAAACTATATGAATCAAAACTGATTTATCATTCTCCGACCTTTGGAGATGAGGTCAGAACATTTTGTATGAATCCTTATGGGGAGGTTGTTGCTGAAAATTACAGTGGTATTTCTACTGTAAATGGTCATAGCTATGCAAATTATAAGACTGCAAACACAAACTTTGCACTTCTTGTCAGTGAAAAGTTTACAGAGCCTTTTAAAGAACCGATTGCATATGGTCAGCACGTTGCAAGACTTGCAAATATGCTCTCGGGTGGTATTTTGGTTCAGAGATTTGGTGATCTCTTAGACGGTCGTCGCTCAACTCCCGAAAGAATTAAAAGCAGCATAATTCAGCCGACTCTTAAATTTGCAACTCCGGGGGATTTAAGTCTTGTACTACCATATAGACAGTTGACTGCAATTAAAGAAATGCTTTTTGCCCTTGATAAAATTGCACCGGGTACGGCTTCAAGGTATACTCTGCTTTACGGAATTGAGGTGAAATTCTATAGCGCAAGAGTTAAACTGACAAATGACCTTGAAACAGAGGGGGTAAAAAATCTCTTTGCAATAGGTGACGGTGCCGGAGTAACAAGAGGACTTATTCAGGCTTCTGCTTCAGGTGTTCACGTTGCAAGGGTAATTTGCGGTAGATAATAAAAAACCTTTTATAATAGTCAGCGGAGGCTTTTACCTCCGCTGATATTGTTTATATTGTAGCTTGATTACTTATGTTTGCGGTAATATTATTCAATTTGCAATAGGTTTTGAATACTGCTTGTGCCTTAACTACATCTTCTTTCAGATTCGGAAGATTTAATTTTTCCGCTATATCTTTTGCATCTTGGTGTACTCTTATAATATCTGTTGCAGTTTCTGATTTTAACTGACTGTTAGCGGATTTTGGCAGAGATTCTTCAAGATATTCCCCATAAGAAAGAAGAAGTTTAAACATGGCATAATATAAACCGTTTTCCTGCGCAAGTGATATTGCTTGTTCAAGATACATCTTAGCAGAGTCTAAATCGCCTTTGCTCATATAGACTTCTGCAATAAATTTCTTGAGATAAATAATGAAGTTATGGTTGTTTATCTTTGGCCCCTCTGCAACCTCAAGTGCTTTTTGTGCTATATTCATTGCTTTGTCACCGTCTTCCACTACCAACGTTGCCTGTGCAATGAGATACCAGCTCAAGAGTGCACCTATTGCATTTTTCTCTTTTGCAAAATAGGTTATTTGTTCATTATAAATTTCAAGTGCCTTATGACTGTCTCCGTCTTTTTGTATCAAGTATCCCAAGATGAGTTTTATTATGTTTTTCACAAAATATTCGTTTGAATTGTTTGCAAAGGTTGCAAGTTCAAATAATTCTTCTTTTGAGATAGGTGTATTTGCCAATGTTTTGTTTATCAGATTAATAAGATTCCATTCTGATAATAATTCAGAGGAAGAACTCCAACTGTCAAAATTCGTTGCAGCATTATTTAATATTTCGTTTGAGTTGTTAATTTCGCCGATAGATGTAAATGCCAAGGCTTCAATCATCTGTGTTTTGACTTTGAAATATGGTGTCTGAAGATTTAGTGTCGGAAGGAAATTCTTAATATCAGTTATTACATCAAAAGAAATGGGATTTCCCTGCATTGCATAAGCAGAAGCAAGGATTATATTTGATTCAACCCAAGCTGTTGCCGCAAGATTTCTCATGTTTTCGTCTTTCAGTCCTCCGAGAATCGCATCTTGAATAGTTACGCAAATTTCGTTTGACATAAGATTTATAATTTCTTCGCAGTTTCCAATATTATAGAGTGCTTTAAGTTTGCGTTCTTTAATAAGTGCTAATTCAAGTTCAGAAACATTTTCTGCTGAATTTTTAATTACTAAATCAACTGTTTCAATGACTCCGTAATAATTTCCGGTCAAATAACAACTGTTAACCAAATATCCGCATAACTCTATTGTTTTTATTGTATTATGAAGTTTTTGTGATCTGTCTATGGCATTTGTCAGAAAAGTTATTGCTTCCTGTGGTGAATGTTTATAATTCAATTTACCGATTTCTTCATAAATTTCACCTGAAAGGTTAAGATATTCTTCACTGTTTGTGTCATTTATATATTTGAGTTTTTGTTTTTGTGCAATTGTATAGAGATTAATATCACCAAATGCGGCAATAAGAGAAGTGATTTCATTCAGTTTTGTTATTATTTCATTTGGTTCTATTTCATTCTCAAAGACTCCAATAATATTCATAGGGGCAGATACAATGACTTTTGAATATGTTCTTATCATGTTTTTAATAATATCTTTGTATTCATCACTCTTCTTTGCTTCTGCTTCAACTATTTTCCAAATACTGTAACTTCTGAAGGTTGAAGAATATGCCGTCAGTTCTTCAATATACAGAATGTTTTTCAACTGATTTAATATAGTATTTGCATTTTCATCCGATACATTGAGGCATTCCGCAAATATTTGATTATCAAATCTGTAACCTAAAAGTGCTGCAGTATATAAAGATGTTCTCAGTTGAGGCATAAGCACTTTCAAACGTTCTTTTATGATTAAATCAATTGATGCTGGAGTTGGTTTTGATATCTTAAATTCTTGTATTTTAAGGAAATTGTTTTCAACAGAAATTATTCCTGTTTCATAAAGGAGTGCAAAATAGTGTTCAATACAGAGGCCTGAGCCGTTGAATGTTTTGTAGATATTAGCTTTCAGTTCATCTGAAAGAAGATTTTTGTCATTATTGACATATTGCATCATAAAATCTTCTGCTTCGGACTGAGTCAGGGGGTCTAAATGGATTGTTTTTGCAGTTGATGAGTTGACATTATTTGAAGCAAAATATCCTTCTGCGGCTTTATTTTCCTGATATGTAATAATAATCTGAAGTTTGCCGTTTAATGAGTCATTGTCTATCAATTGAGTTAAGAGTTCATAGGACATTCCGTCTATAAAATCAAAATTATCAATTGCAATAACAAGATGTTCAATATTGTCGGATAATATTCTTATAGTTTTATTTATAAGTTCAAATAATTTGTTTTTATTTTTTGCCATGTTAGGGAAAATATCAGTTTTGTGCGGATAAAGGAAATTAACAAAATCGGCAATTTCATTATCGGAAAGGTTTGGAAATGCTTGTTTTAAAGAGGCTTTGTTACCCTTTATGAAAGCACTGATATTGTTTGTGCAGCATCCCGGTAATCCGAGAAGTGATAAGAATGCATCCTGAAATGCACCAAGACAACTAATTTGTGTTGTTTTGGAACATCTTGCATATAATGGGATTATCGAATGCTTTGAATTTAATTCTGTTATAATCTGCTTTAATAAAACGGATTTCCCGAATCCGCAATCCCCGGTAATTGCTACTAAATTACTTTGAGGAGGATTGATTATTGCATTAATTGCCGTTTGTTTTGCAACCGTAAATGAATGATTTTCCATATCGGTTGTAATTATTGTTTGTGCAGTTTCTTGAACTTCAGGAGTTTCTTCTTGAGGTGTTTCTTCAATTTGAACCTGTTCAGGTTCTTTCTCAACTGTTTCTTCGAAGATAACAGGTGTAGATTCAACAGGAACAGTCGGTTCTGTCAAATCAGTATATGCCAATGGCTCTGTAAAAGCTTCAGGCTCTATTGGTTCAGTTTCTTCTTCTTCTTCTTCATAGATAATATTATCATTATCAGAAATCAGATTTTTTTTTTCTTCAACCGTTTGGTTTGTGTCCATGAGTTGAATTAATGAATCTTCTTCAACTTGAGGTTCCGGAATATCCTGAACTGTGTTATTTTTTTCAACAATAACTTCTTCTTCCTGATGAGTTTCTTTTGGAGAAACAGGAACTACAACTTTTTTGGGGGGTTCTTTCTTTTTTCCAAACCCGAAAAGTCCTCCGCTTGATTTCTTCTGTGGTTCTTCGTGTACTTGAGCAGGTTTGTGTTTAATAGTATGTGTAGTGTTGTTTGCGAGACAATTTTGAATTTTCTTGGGAGTAACTCTTACCGGTGAAGGAGTAATTTGTGGAGTCTGAGGAGTAGTATTATTTAATTGAGCCACTTCAGGAGTGGTTTCATCTTTTATATATACCATTTCTTCAGATTTAATATTTTGATTTTCTGAATTTGCTTTATTTTGCTCCTGCAATTTAACCTGTGAATTTAAGAAATCACTCAAACTATGGCTATGGTTAGATTGAACAGGTGATTCAGGTTCTTCAATAATAACATCACTCGAAATATCCTGTTGAATAGGTTCTATATTTTCAGGTTCTTCAATTATTTCGTCAATCTCATTTTTTGGAGGTACATTAAGTAGAGTACCGCATTTTCTACAGATTTTGGCATCATACAAGTTGTTACTTCCGCATTTTGAGCAGACTTTTAAAAGCTCGGAACCGCATTCCAAACAATATTTTGAACCAAACCTGTTTAATGTATTGCATTCCGGACAATACATATTAATCTTTATTCCGCAATGAGGGCATCTTAGCGAATCATTAGGTATTTCTTGTTTACATTTAATACATTGCATAATTTATTTCCTGTTTTCTATTTTTGATACAAATATGTGCTGACTAATTTTGATAAATTAAGTAATCTTTTTGAAACTTCAGATCCGGAAATATTTAATTCCTGTGAAATTTCAGATTGAGTTTTCTTTTTTAAATATCTTTGATAGAAGATATCATAATATAATTTTTGAGGTATTTCTTTATGAATAATACAGACTATATCAACAATTTTCTGTAAAAGTTCTCTTTTAATAACAATGTCTTCAATGCTGTTAATAGGATCAGGAAAGTCATAAGTTATTATATCATTTGGATTTGTTTGCAGTTCATTTGTACTTATTGTTTCTTTTTGTTCCTGTTCTTTTGATTCTTGAAAAGTTTGTTTCAGATTGCGTTGCTTTTGTTTTAAAACAGTTGTAATGGTTGCATTAACTATTTTTGTAATATATACATCTATTTTTTGATTGTCAGAAGTGTTTAATATAAGATATGCTTTTTTTAAGGCTTCTTCGCAAAACTCATTGAGCAAATCTTCGTTGCCCTCATAATTAACGTTTGCCTTAACATACTTTTCTATCAGTTCTTTTTGTTCTTTTTGTATCACGGTTTTGCCATTTCTATCATTACTTTGATATAGTATTCATCCGGTTGCTGTTCATCTTCAGCTTGTTCTCTAACTGGTACATTATTCATTGCTTCTTCCAAACTTTCTTTGATTATATTATCCAGTTCTTGTATTCCGCTTGTTTCTGCAATTCTTGATGATTTTATTTTACCGTCAGGCGTAACTATAATTTCTGCAATAATCTTGTTATTATCAGGTGCTTTTGTGATGCTGTTGCTGTTAAGCTTAATTTTTGTTTTGAATCTTTTATCAACTTGTTTTAAATATTCTTTAAAATTATCATCATTTAACAAGGATTTTTGTGTTACCCAGTTAATATTCTGAATTTTAATCAAACCGGTTTTACTGTTAATATTTTTTGCAATAATATTATCAATGTTACTGCTATTAACAGTGCTGGGTTCAGGTATTATTGGAGTATCTGTTTCTGTAGTATCGTCAGACGGTCTGAAAAATATGGTGCAAGCTACTATAATTATTAATAAAGCACCAAATATAATAAATAACAAACTGATGGGAACTTTCTTTGGTTTTTGTTGAGTAGGAACAGTTGTTATTAAATCCTCGTTTAAAGTTTCAGTTGAACCTTCAATAATAATATCGGATCCTTTATTTCTTGTTTCGTCTTCAATTATTTTGTAATCTTCAGGACTGTTTTCCTTGTAAATGGGCTGTCCAAATTCATCATAGTCAACAATAACTTGTTCTTTTTTCGATGCATTTTGATGCCAAGCTCTTTTTTTATTCATCTTGCTATGTTTTTCTTCGTCGTATTCATTGTTAAATATTTCATCAGGGATATCAAGTAAAGATTCTGCAATAGAAACTTTCTCTTTTTCTGTACTTGTTGTATCACTTTCCGTAAAGGTTAAAGTTTGTTGTTGTTGTTCTTCTTCAGGTTTTTCTTTATTATTGTTTTCTTGTTTTTCTTGATTTGTTTTGTTTTCTTCTTCTTTTTTAGCTATTTCTTTTTCTTCTTTATTTTCCTCTAAAGTAGGAATATCTTGACTGAATACATCAGAATCATTTGTGAAAGTTTCATCCTCAATATTACTTTCAATTTTTTCATTTTCGTTTTGAAAGTTTTCTTCTTCTTCTTCCTCTTCAGGCAAGTAATCTGAGTCTTCATAGTCCTCATCGTCTTGTGCTTTAAGAGCACCAATAATATTTAAAGATTCGTCATCAAATAAATCAGCGAAATTTTCAACTTTTTGTGCAATAATATCAAATCCGCAGAAATTGATTAATTCCGATCTGCAGTTTTGGCAATGAAAAAGATGATTTAAAAGTTTCGATTTTGTAAAATTATCTGTTTCGTTGTCGAAATATGACAAAATTTTTGTATAGAAAAATCTGTGGTCTTTTTCGTTATAATTTGGCTCTTTTTCCTGTTTTAATTCATTAAGCATATTTGACATGTCTTTTAAATCATCAAAGTTTGCTTTGTAATAATTAGAACTGAAAGGAGTCGTGTGAAGGTCTTTCGGTGCAACATATCCTATAAATTGGGGTTTCTTTAATTCCTTATCAATTGTTGCAACGACATAAAAATCAGGCAGAATTTCATTGTCATAATGTGTTTTGGGAATATAGAAATAGTCGCCAGGCATCGCTAATCGGACATCTATTCGCCAGTTGTTAACATATAAATCAGTTATTTCAAATTCTTCACATAATTTTGATGATTTATATATGTTTTTTGTATTTAAAACATTAAGATTTTGTTTCCTAAAAAAATTGGCAAGAGAATTTAAAATAACTAAAGAAGCAAAAACACGCTTTCTTGCATTCTTATCAACTATTTTAAGAGAATATATTCCAGCAAACCTGAGGCCGTCTTGTGTTACTTCTAAGTTGATATTTTCTTCTGATTTCATAGTTCCTCATCTCGCTTATATATTATACACCACAAACTTGATTTAAGCCTCTATTTTATCAATATATTTCTTCCCATATGGAAAAGTATGTGCTATACTTTCAATTGTTATTAGTTTTTTACCAATAATTAGTTCGTGGGGAATGTAACAAATTATTAAGGAGAATTTTTAAAAAAGCAATTATAAGATGTCAGGTGTTTTATAAGATTATCAAAAATGTAAGTTAGGAGGTTTTATATGAATATTAGTCCGGTAAGCTTTGGAAGTAACGTAGCATTTCAAGAAATGGTATCAAGACCGCAAGCATTTGTTGCTCAAAATACAGCGGTAGCATCAACATCAGTTGTTGATAAACCAAAGAAAAAAGGCGGTTTAAAGAAATTATTAGGCGTAGTTGCAGTAGCAGCAGCTGCAGTTGCAGGTATTGCATATGGTGCAAAGAAAGGTGTTTTCAAAGTAGCTAATCCTGAGGAAGGTAACAAGATTATAAACACTGCTAAAAAATATTTAGATCAATTTGGTACAGCAGTTGCTGATTTTGTATCTAAACATGCTCCCAAAGTTCAGAAAACAGTTGAAACAGCTGCAGAAGAAGCATCGAAAGCTTAATTATAAAGTTTTAAATTAAAAAGGAGAGAGGCACTTTTAGCCTCTTTTCTTTTAAATGATAGAGTCAAGAAAGATGATAATAGAACCGAACAACAGTATAGATATTCCTTCAGTCGCAGCAACCCTGCCCCAAAAAGCGGATAGGACAATGATGAGGACTGCAATAATTTTAGAGCGTGAATCAAAAGATCTTGCTCCTGTTGCTATTCTTGGAGTTCCTGCTGCCGGTTTGTTAACATTTTATGCAAAAAATGATGCTTTTCTCGCCAATAGTACAGATAAACAAGCAGTTAGATTTCTGAAAACAGCATGTAATAAAACTTCCGATATTATTTTTGATACTTCCAAGAAAGGTTTTAAAGCTGCTTGTTTTTCTGTTTGGAGAGGATTTGAATGGCTTAAAGTCCAATCAAAAATGGCATTTAGTGAATTAAAAGAGATTTTTGTTCCTCAGATTAAGAGGTTGGGTAGAGCACTTAAGGATGATGCAAGAAGTGTTTTGAGACGCACTATTTAATTATTGCTGATTATTCTCTTGCAACTGGTCGTTTTCTTTAATAAGATATAATTGTTATTAGTTTATTCGGACGAGAGATATGTCGGATATTAAGTTTGGAACAGATGGCTGGAGAGCTGTTATTGATAAAGACTTCAACAAAAATAATGTTGAAAAAGTCATTAAATCCATAGGAAAGTATGTCGTTGATAATTTTGGTTCGGATAAAACTGTTTTAGTAGGTTATGATCCGAGAAACATGGCTCCTGAATTTGCCAAATTTTCGGCTGATTTATTAGGCAAATTGGGGTTAAAAGTTCTACTGTCAAATAAAATTATAGCAACTCCGATTCTTGCATTTAGTGCAAAGCATATGAATGCTTGTGCCATTATGTTTACGGCATCTCATAATCCCCCCGAGTATCTCGGAATTAAATTTATTCCTGATTATGGTGGGCCTGCAACAAACGAGATAACAAATGAATTAACCGAAAATCTTAATAAAGAAATCAATTCTTTTGCTTCTCCGAAAGTACCGGTTGAATATTCTTTTGAAGAAGATTACATAAAAGAAATCGAGAAATTAATTGATTTTGATAGGATTAAATCTGCAAATATAAATGTAAATTATGACGGACACCATGGGGCTGCTGCATGCACGTTCAAGTTAATTTTGGATAAGCACGGAATTAAAAATAATTCGTTTCATCTTGAAAGAGATGTTAATTTTGGCGGATTCATGCCTGATCCTAAAGAAAAATATCTTCCCGAATTAAAGAAAGCATGTAAAGAAAACCATTTTGCAGGCATGAGTAATGATGGTGACGGAGACAGATTCGGAGTATTTAATGAAAACGGAGAGTTCGTCAGTGCCAATGAAATAATATGTATTTTGCTTCTTCACTTAGTCAAACATAAAGGTTTTACCGGAAAATTGGCAAAAACTGTCGGTGCAAGTTCTATGCTTGATGTTGTTGCAAAAAATGCAGAAATAGACGTGGTTCTGACTCCGGTAGGTTTTAAATGGCTTGGCGAAGTTATGAGAAAAGATGATATCATAATTGGTGGTGAAGAATCAGGCGGATTGAGTATAAAAGGTCATATCCCTGAAAAAGACGGTATTCTTGCTAATCTTTTAATACTTGAAGCAATGGCATATAGCGGTAAAAAGCTTTTTGAACTTCAAAGAGAAATAAAAAACTTTGCCGGCTGCGAGTTTTTCTCTGACAGATATGACTTTAAATTTGAAACAAAGGAAGAACAGGAACGTGTTCTTAATAAATTTCTTAACATAGACGAATTTTGCGGCAAAAAAGTTATAAATAAAATTACTATTGACGGAACTAAATATATATTTGAAGATGACAGTTCTATACTTGTCAGAAAAAGCGGTACCGAACCTTTATTGAGGATTTATCTGGAGGCAAAGGATAAATTAACTCTTGAAAAAATCGGTAAAACTGTTAATATTTTTGTCAAATAGTAGCAATAATATTTATTCATTTGTTTTATATGTGCAGGTTGTAAGTATCTGAAAAATGCAAATGAACGCTGCAGTAGATAAATTTAGAATAGTTAATGATTCTATTGAGAATAAACCTCAAAAAGTTGCTGTGCGTCCATTTTACGAGAGTTCTATATATAAACAATTTCCTTTAAATGATGCTTTTTTTGCTGCGGTTGAGCCGGAAAAGCTTATCAAGACAAAAGGAAATAATAAAAAGAAAATAAGTAGAATTTCTGCAATTACGGCAGGTGTTTTGATTGCAACATTAGCCATTATTAACAGAGGTTCATTCCGCCGTGTTTACAGGCGTTCATCAGAACTCTATTCGGATATTTCAAACAGAGTTCAATCAAGCGAATTCCACGGACAGACAAAATCATTTTTAGCATCTGTCGAAATGGGTATTTCAAGAGGTTTAAAGAAAATTTCAGATATTTTTAAATTTTCGGCTAATGCTGTTGCTGTCAGAGACTCGGGGGTAGACAAAGCTTTAAATAAAACAAAAATAGGTACTAGATTTGCAGATTGGACGAGGAGAGTTTTTGGAAAAATTGCAACAAATGAATTAGACAGGAGATATGATACTGTCGAGCGTTCAATGAGACATTTTGCGGCAGATATTGCCGATAGGGCTTCAAGTGCTTTGGCACAGGGCGGTGAAGAACTTTCAAAAGTTATTACCATTAAGGGTAAAAGCCAAACTCTTGCTCAGTGGTTAACTGAGCTTGGCGGTAATATTTCAACACTCAGAAAAGTTTATGATAAAGGCTTCTCAAAAGATGCAAGAATTCTAAGAGACAAAGTCAGAGATTCCGCATTTGCTGATTTACCGGAACGCCAGTGGAGAAGAATTACTCAAGAAGGTGGTATCTTTGACCTTAAGAAATACAGACACTATATAACCGAAGAATTGACTGCACAAACAAGAGCAGAATTGGCTAATGATATTGCACAGTCAAGAAAAATGTTTACAAACAACGTAAGGCATGAATATAGGTCTTTAAGAGGTGCTTTACGAGGAATTACCGATACTCTGAGAATTGATGATAAAGAAAGCAGAGTATGTATTAACTCTTTAAGAAAAGCAGCTGATGACTTCAGAGCCTGCCATGGCGCTACGGAAGCAATGGACAGACAGAGGGTTCTTAAAAATATCCGTAAATTAATAGGTGATTTGAGAAAATCTGTTTTACAAAATGATAAATATTCACCGGACAGACTTCGCTTAATTGAGGAACAAATTACAGGACTTGAAGAATTGACAGATGTCTCGGGAATGAGTGCTCAGGGTACTCTCCAGCGCATTTCAACCATATTGAACGGTCTGAGTAAGTCCGATTCCGATATAGTTTCTCCGAAAGAATTTAAACATATAAAAAAGATAATCCATAAAATGACTAAGAAATTGAATTCCGCAACTGCTCTTGAAACAGATGACTACTTCATTAAAAGAGCGGAAATAAAGATAGGTTCTGCACCTACGGACATTTTTGGTCTTATGGGGCCTTTGGGCTTGGGTTCTTATGCAATTGCAAGAGGTAAAACAAAAGATGAAAAAGTTGAAGCAGCTTTAACTGCTGCAGTTCCTTTAGTAGGTGGTATCGGAACATATATCATAGGTACAGTTAAGATGTTTAATGCTTCAAAGAACTTTGTGTTCTCGGCAATTACCGGTGTTGGCTTGAATTTGCTGGGTAGAGAAGCTGTAAAACTTTATCGCGCTTATCAGGAAAAACAGTCGCTTGTTAAAGTAGCAATGGATTCATATAATTCACTAATCGGGAAAGTTTCGGATAAAGGAACATCAAAAATCAAATAATCTAACGATTTTTATCATTTTCGAATATGATAAAATAATTCTATGAAGAAAATTGTATGTTTATTTTCATTGTTGATATTTTCTGCATTGAGTGCATATTCGTATGAACTTGATACTTCATTTGATAATGAAGTCAGGACAAAATATAATGTTGAAGAACTCAATGAGTGTAATGCTGATAAAATAGTTCTTCCAAAGCTTCCAGATTTGCCCGATGATTATGAAGGGAATATTCCTTCTTTGCCCGAAACTCCTGCCGTGAATTATCAGTATTTTTCTGAAAACTATACAGGTGCTGTGAAAATATTGAAATCGGGTGCAAGGTTTTTGGTTGTGAACAACAAAAAAATCACGGATACTTTCCCGAAAGGTACGGTTGTGACTTTTTATTCTATTGAAGATATTAACTATAAAGGCATTACAATTCCCCAGGGCACAATGTTCAGGGGTAAAATTGTCAGCTCTCATACTCCTCAAATGACGGGAAACGGCGGTTTAATTAAAATTGAAATTGATGAACTTTCTTACGATAAGATGATGTATAAAATAGATACCGTAATATCGAAGGCAGATGATAAGAGAGTTTTCAACGGAAACATTAAAGGCAAAAGACAATATTGGTCAAATGTAAAGCGTGCAAACAAATTTGGTATTCAGACAAACAAAAAAATGCATAAACTCGGACGTGAAATCGGTCAGTGTCCGGTTGTCGGAGTAGTCGGGGTAGTGCCAAAAGCTGTTGGTACTGTCGTCGCAACCGGAAATGGTGTTGTCTCTCCTTTTATTGCAGTCTTTAAAAAAGGAGCTCACTCTGTAATTCGCAGAGGAACAATTTTTGAAATCAAATTGACTAAAGATGTAAAATTAAAGGCATGATTTCTTGATTATGCTCTTTCTTTGTATTATCGTTTAAAAATAAGCACAAAGAAGTAAAGAGGGGTAAACATGCTCAGAGCCGGAATTGTCGGATTACCGAATGTCGGGAAATCAACTTTGTTTAATGCACTGACATCATCATATAACGCAGAGAGTGCAAACTATCCGTTTTGTACGATTGAGCCTAATGTCGGGGTTGTTCAAGTGCCTGACGAAAGACTTTATATCTTAAAAGACCTTGTAAAAACTAATGTTGTTATTCCGACAGCGATTGAATTTGTTGATATTGCAGGACTGGTTAAAGGTGCAAGTAAGGGTGAAGGTTTGGGAAACCAGTTTTTGCACAATATTAGAGAAGTTGATGCAATAATTCAGGTTGTCAGATGCTTTGATGATGAAAACACGGTTCACGTTGAAGGAAAAGTAGATCCGATTTCTGATATTGAAACAATCAATACAGAGCTTGCTTTGGCTGATATGGCTTCTGTTGAAAAAAGACTTGAAAGGCTTTCAAAACAAATAAAAACAAATGATAAACAGGCTATATTAGAATACAATGTTTTGAAAAAAATTAATGAACTTCTTGAAAAAGCTACATTTATTAATGTTAATGACTATTTTAAAGATGAAGAACTTGAATTTGCAAAACATTGCCAGCTTATGAGCACAAAGCCGGTAATCTATGCCGCTAATGTCTCAGAGAGTGATTTAGCCAAAGGAAATGCCTATGTTGACAAGGTTAGAGAGTATGCTCAAAAGAATGGTGCCGATGTTGTTGTCATTTCTGCAAAAATTGAAGCAGAACTCGTTGCTCTTGATAAAGATGAAGCAAAAGCATATTTGAGTGATTTGGGAGTTGAAAATTCCGGTATTGAAAGAATGATTAAGTCCGTATATAAACTTTTAAACCTCAGAACATTTATAACTGCAGGCGAAAAAGAAGTTCATGCCTGGACTATTACGGCAGGTGCAAAAGCTCCTCAGGCTGCAGGTGTAATTCATACCGATTTCGAGAAAGGCTTCATAAGGGCTGAAATAACTTCTTATGATGATTTTGTTGCTTGCGGTTCTTATGTCGCTGCTAAAGAAAAAGGTTTAACAAGGATTGAAGGAAAGGATTATGTTATCCAAGACGGCGATTTAGTACATTTCCGCTTTAATGTGTAGCTAAGAGTGAATTAAATGATAAAAAACATAATAAAATTTTTGATATTAATTTCAATCTTATGTGCCGCTGCATATTCAGTTCTGAAATACAACGACAAACTTTCGGTTGATAATCCAAAACTCTATAAACAAGGGATAGATTTCTTCAATCAGGAAGATTATCAGAACGCATATTATAATTTTTCTAAGGTTAATAACTTTTCACCTTTATATCACATTGCAATTTTAAGACAGGCACAGTGTGCAGACAGGATTCAAAACTATGAAATTGCAGAAGAAAAATATAAAAAATATCTTGAACTTTCTCCAAAGACTATTTTTTCTGATTCTGCAAGGTATAATTTAGCTAAGACGCTTTTTTATGAAAAGAAATTCGATGAAGCAAGAGCCGAATTTCTGAAACTGTATAATTCTGTTGTCAGAAATGATTATTCAATCGGCTCAAGATACTTTTTAGGGCTGATTGATAAAAATAATGACCGAGAAAGTGCTAAAAAGTTCTTTCTTGAATATATTGAAACAGTGACGACCGGAAAAAATTCACTTAACTGTGCTGATGAACTTTCAAACTATGCCTCAGAACTCACTTCTGATGAGAATTTTGCAGTCGGTAAGGTATATTTTGACAACAAACACTTTGAAGAATCACTTTCATATTTTTATAAAGTTCCGATAGAAAAATCTTGGGCGTATCTTGCTATTGCAAATATGAATTTGAATAGCCAAGAAATAGCCAAAAAACAGATTAAGACGGGTATTGAAAAATATACAAAGGATACAGACAGAGAACTTCTTGAGAGAGCATATAATCTTTATGCTGAAACTATTGGCAAAACAAAACAAAAAGGTTGGGAAATGCTTTTAGAGTCAGTAAATGCCAATAATTCTGAGGGCAAAGATTATGTTTTATACAACTATGCACAGGCTTTACCGTTAGAAAAAGCTAAAGAGCTATATTCTCAAATATTAAATGATTATCCGCAAAGTGATTTTGCTCCGAATGCTTGTTGGTATGAATTTTGGTACAATTATAATGTCGGTGCTTATGATAATGCTTTAAAAATTGGAGAAAGATTCTTAAAAGATTATTCAAAAAGTACAGCTACTCCTAAAATTCTATACTGGATGGGAAAAATATATCTTAAAAAGGCTGATAAACAGAGTGCTAATAACTATTTTACAAAGATAACAAACCTTTATCCTGATAATTATTATGCGTTCAGGACATACCTTTTGACTCATAATATGCAAAATAAGAAAATTGTTAATAAAAATAAGAATATTCCCGATAAGGAAGTTGAAATTGATTTTCCCATTAATTACTCTAATATTATTGATATAGACGATTTAAAACTTATAAACACTTTGCTTGAACTTGGTGATACAGAGGTCTGGACTGAAGCAGACTTTGGAAATAAGGTTGTTGAAAGCTGGTTTGCTTTAAAACGTGGTCAAATTCAGCGTTCAATGGTATTGGCTAGAGATGCAATTGAGGAAATGTCCGTTAAACCGCCATTTAACAGTGTTATATATTTGCTCGCTTATCCTAAATATTATGTTGAAGATATAAATACAAAAGCTAATGAATATGAACTCAGTCCTTATTTGGTTATGTCCTTAATTAAAGAGGAAAGTTATTTTAATCCAAATGCCACAAGTGTTTCAAATGCACAGGGACTTATGCAACTTATGCCTGATACAGCAAGTTTTACAGCTAAAAAATATGATCTTTCTAAAGATCTTGCAAAGGATTTATATAATCCTGATGCAAATATAACTCTTGGTTGTGCTTATTTGAATTTTCTCGATAAATATTTTGATGAAAACGATTTATTGTCGGTTATTGCATATAATGCAGGTAACGGCTCTGTCAAGAAATGGCTTGAGACTTTAAAATACAATGATTTTGACGAGTTCATAGAAAATATTCCATATAAGGAATCAAGAAATTACGTCAAAAAAGTCTATCGTTCCTATTGGAATTACATTAACATCTATAAATAGACTTAAATTTATGCAATATTATCTTGTATATTAATGCTAACACGTCCTGCTTCAGGGTTGAAAGCTTCAATTGTAATTTTATTCAATCCCTCAATAAGTCCTTCAATTCCGTCAAGAATGATTTTGCCTTCTTGTCCCAGACGAAATGCAATTGGTGTTTTATCAGTTATTTCGGTTGCAGAGAACTCTTTGCCCTGTGTAATAAATTTAACTTTATCAGCATTATAGATAAAATCATTTATTTTAATAAAATCAAATCCGCTGATAAATCCTGGGCCAAGTACATTTTTGAGCATAAGGGTAATTTTTCCGTCTTCTTTTTTCAGTGAACCCTTTTGATATATCTTTTTAATTAAAAAATCCGGAACTATCGGCATAAAAATCACCCAACTTTTCTATCCTTAATGCAGTAGTTTAAAATAATTATCATTACCAATTTCTATAATAACATTTTTTATTTCGGTTTTAAAGTCCCACGAAGATATGATATTTTTGTGCCTTTGCCAAATTACAATATCAAGAGAATTATGGGGTTTTAAAAAAGAATTTATCAAATAAAACTTATCTTGAACGCAGGTTCGTTTAATAAATCTTCCGATTTTGTAACCGTTAAGGAAGATAGTTGCACGTCTGTATGGAAATTCTTTAAGGTAGATATATTTCCCGAAAATTTCGTCATTTTTAAATTCGACATCAAATTCAAAATGTGCTTTTACAAGATATGGCGAGATACTCTCTTGGGTTATTCCTTTTTCAGGTGCTAATTTTTGAGATACATAAAGCTCTATCGGGATATCAGGTATTGTTTCAAAAGTGACAAGACCTCTCGGTTGGCTGGTTTCTCCCGAAAAACCTTTATCAAATCCTAAATTTTGGACTAAAATTGTCAGCTCATTTTCTTCTTTTGTCAAAAGGTGTTCGTCAAGATGGATTTGTAGAGTTTCCGGAACTTGCTTTAATTGTTCGATTTTGTAGCTGTTTCGGCTAAGAACTTCTTTTCCGTTAATATAGATTGCGAAGAGGTGACGTGCGCTTAGCGTGATTTCTTTGATGTTTTTCGGGAGTTTTCCTTTGTACCAAATGAATTCATCAAAAGCCTGACAAGAAGCCGCATCGAAGTTTTTTGTTGATTTACACCAAGAAGAATAATCAAATCCTTCATCAATTTCGTTTGCACAGAAACTAACTTTGGGGTCTGTCAAAATGAGAGGTTTATCCTGTTTTTCAACGAGAAAATCACGTTTTGAAAACCCGTATTTTAAATCATAATATCCGACAGAAGCAGATGAAGATAACCCAATTGTCCCGTCAGAATAAGCTAAATCGGCATCAAAAATTATTTTATCCCCGAAAAACCAGGCTTTTCTTATACTTGCCCTGGTTAAAAATACAAATCTCGTGGTTTTACCGTCTTTTTCAAAAACGATATTGTCCAAATCTTTTTTGTCGCCTGAAATTCTCTTGCCGTCTTTTGTATAGAGATTTGCATTCCTGTCTGAGATAAGGAAATATGTTTCTTCTGTTTCATTTTTAAGACGGCAGAAAATTTCTATGTCTGAGAATTCAATTTCGCAGGCATAGAGTTTTAAATCTTTGGCACAAATTTTCATATCATAAGGTTTTATAACAACTTCTTTTCCGAAAGGCAGGGTAATTGTTCTTTCGTCTTCGTTTAAGTTTCTGATAAATACCCATTCGCAGTCGTTTTCAAGGTCTTTCCTTGATTTTGCATAGATATTTTCACCGCAGTCGAAAGAACATAGCGGTTCTGTCCGAGTAAAACCGAAGGATTTGAGGAAAGAGTTTATTTCTTTAACCTTGTAGAAATTAGGATTGAATGAACCGTATTCGTTAATTGGGGCCGTAAATTCATAGCTTGTATAGACTTCATCACAAGCAATATTCCCCCAAGAAGTTCCGCCTGCCGCCATATAGTGATTAAATAGGGTAACACCTTGTGAGAGTGCAGTTTTTGTCATTATGTTTATGTGTTCATCGCCTAATGCTTCTCTGATATGGTCATATCCTGAACCGTCCCATTTATCAAACCAGCCTGACTGAAGTTCTGCGATAAAGGGAGGAGATTTTTCGTTTGCGCAGCGGAAAATATCTTCAACATTATCGAGAGTGTCAAAGCAGAAATGGTCTTGTTTCCAGTTCTGTTTTGGATTGATATATGGGTATAGGTCAAGAGCATAAATATCGACAACATCAGCCCATAATCCTGCAAAAAATGCATCATTATGGAAAATCGGACATTTAACACCTCTGTCTCTTGCCATTTTGTAGAGTTCTTTGAAATACTCCTCATCCATTTCATCAGTTGCATATTCGTTTTCAATTTGGAAAAGGATAACATTATCAAATTCATTGATTATGGGAATGATTTTGTCATACCATTCTTTAATTAATTCCATATATTTGGGACAATACTGATATTCAGTTCCGACACGGTTTCTCGGAATTATTGTTTTATCTTCAAAAAACCAGAGAGGAAAACCTCCCGCACTGACTTCAGCGTTAATAAACGGTCCAGGTCTTGCTATAACAAACAGTCCATTGTCTTTTGCTGCCTGAAGGACTTTCCTGACATCTTTAATTCCGGAAAAGTCGTATTCTCCCCTCTTTTCACTGTGGTATTGCCAGTAGAAATAGATATCAACAGTATTATATCCGCAGGCTTTGAGTTTTTTAAACCTGTCAATTGCAATTTGTTCTCCCGGAGAGCGAAAATAATGAAAGGCGCCGGAACGGATAAACGTGCGTTTACCGTCTAAAATGAGTGAATATTTGTCGAATTCAATCTTCATAGGCAACTGCTTCCTATGTTTTCTATCGGCAAATTTATGAAAAAACTTTAATTTGTTCAATTATTTCTTTTGTTGTCATATGTTCTTCGTGAAATAAAATTCTAAAAATGAACTTTAGATAAAAATATTCTTTGATAAATTGTTTACTTTTTGCTTTTTTATTCGTTTCTATAGTTAAAATGTAGGTTTTTATTTTATTGTTATCTTTGATGTAACTGATTTTGATTCTTAAAAGTGTGTTTTTTTGTGTGTAATGTCGAGAAATCTCCGGTTTATTAATAATTATGATTGAAAAAGCATTAAGAATTCTTTTTGCTGTTCTTCCGCTTATGCCGTATCTGAATGGTGATTTCGGTTTATCAAGTCTTTCTCCGTCTAAGAGTAATTGGAAAAAAACAAGTGTTCTTTTTGTGTCCATAATTTAGCCTTTAAACTGTTTTCATATAATTTTGAAATCGTCTAAGCTTTTTATAGTAATAATTGATTTTCCCTTCTTGAATTATTTGATTTATTTTATTTTCTGCCCTGACAAAATACGGAATTTCACTTTGACCTGACGTAATTTCGTAATCACGGTACATATTCAGGAGAATAAGCCTTAATGATTCTATTTTTTGATTTTGAGGAATAAATAAGAATTTAATATCTTCAACCAACGATTGTAGTTTGTTGATTTTCTCTTTGGTAATTCTTTCCTTATTTGAATACACCAAAGTAAGATGCCTTTTCTTAAACATTTTTCCACTCCTTTTCTCTCTCGTTATCTTTCTTAATAAAGTAATTAAATATTTATTGGCAAAATTATGATATATATGATATTATATATTAGTTGGAAGTATTTTATAAAAAATATATTACATTATCATGTAATCATTATCAACAATGATTACTTAAAAATGTAACAATGTTTAACAAGGAAGTAATATTACTATGACTGTTGGAAAAAGAATTAAAAGGTTAAAAAACAAACTAAAACTGACTTCTTCAACGCTTGCGGATAGGCTTTCAATTCCTGTTCGCACCATCGGAAGTTATGAGAGAGACGAAGTTCCGCCAAGTGAGAAATTTTTGAATGCACTAATCTTAAATTTTCATGTCAATATTAACTGGCTTCTTACCGGCACAGGAGGAATGTTTATTAATGAAAAAGATGAGAATGATTTTTTGTATATAAATAAGCTTCAGGATAAATTTAATCTCTCTGATGATGAAGTGGACGGGCTTCTCGATATTCTAGAAAGCAGTGCAAGCCGTGAGATGGTTTTAAGATTTATTCAGATTAAAAAAGGAAACAGAGAGGCTCTTGATAATCTGATTTATAATCTTCAGGGTATTAAGGCAATATACGGATAATTTGAAAAAAACTAAATTCTATGATATCTTTTAATAAAAGATTTGAGGTATTTATGGAAAAAGTTATCAAATATGAGACACAAGGCACTTGCTGTTCTTTAATGATGGTTAAAGTTGATGATGGTATCATCAAAGATGCCTATTTTGAAGGGGGCTGCAACGGTAATCTTCAGGGAATAAGAAAACTTATTATCGGAATGAAGGTTGATGATGTCATTGAAAAACTTGAGGGTATCAGCTGCAACGGAGGGCCTACAAGTTGTCCGGATCAATTAACTCATTGTCTGATGAAATATAAAGCGGAAGTTTCAGTTTAGATAGTTGAAATAGAACTAACCAAAATAAGAAGAAGTTTTATATAAGTATGAAAAATATAAATTTTAAAGCTGTGCATTAATTTCTTCTTCAAAACTATAATAATTATTGTATGGTTTATTTAAAATATATATTTTATACGTATGTATATCTATAATTTCTTTTGATTTCATTGATAAAACTGAATCATTAAAATTTTCGGCATTGTCGGTTGAGCTGTTTATAATTACAAATTGAACAGGTTCATTAAACCAATCTTCTTTTGTATACCAAGTAAATTTCTCAAGTCTGTTTTCTGGATTTAAATAAATAGGACGTATTTTAATTTTATTTTTTGAAAATACGGTTACAGATGTGGACATCCAATAATCTATATTAATTCCGTTAGTTAGATTATTCTTTTCCAAAATTGAAATTATTCTGTTGGCTAGTTCAAGTCTGTCATCATTCTTTTTAGTATTACAATATAAAGTGTTTAATAGTAATATTAATAGTAAACAAAAAATAAGAATATACTGTTTCTTAGAAATATTATCAAAGCAGCTAAATTCTCTTAAGATAAGAACTGCAAAACTGAGTGGCATAAAAGATATATATCTTGCAGTGTGTATATCAGAATTATAACTTGTTGTTAAAAATATAATGAAGAATAATACAACAGATAAGGACAAACAGAAATTGACAAAATCCGGATTTTTATTTGTTATGCATTTCTCTATGTTTTTATATATCAAGTGAATACCGAGGAATATAATAATATATCTAAGAAGTGATATAATCGCATTTATGTTTAAGAGTTTATTAGTAAGACAGTCTATGTCAAAAAGTAATGATAATTCCTTTACAATCAGAATAATCTTATTAGTAAAAGCATCAATATTTATATTGATAAAATAGGCAGGCTCACCATTATATTCTAAAGTCGAGTTATAAATATAAACTTTTAACAAAAAATAACCTGTTATTATTGAAATTACTATTGAAAATATTATGTTTAGATATTTTTTATTATCATTGTTATAAAACATTTGAAAACAAGAATAAACTAAAATTGGAACAATAGCAGTCATAAAAATTATATAATCACTAAAGACACTTAAAATTAATAAAATTGAAGAATAAAAAAGATATTTATTTTGTTGATTTTTTAAATATTTTGCGGTGAAGAAAATTGTCAAATAACTATAAACAAAACAACCATTATGACAAGTAGCCAGTCTGATAGATTCAAAAGATATTCCACAAAGTAATATAAACATAATTAAATCTAAAATAGTTATTTTTTTTATGTCATTTCTTATAAGTAAAAAAGCAGATATAAAGCACATTGTTATATATAAACTAAGTGCACAAAAGATACTTGAGGAACTTATTCCAAATAATTTTACGGACAACAAAAAATATAACATATCTGTGGCTAAAAATGTTAGTCCGGATAGGTACCAATTGTTTAAAAAAATGTTTCCATTCAATATATCATCAGAAAACAAGACCATTGTACTCAAATCTGCATTGGCTATTTTATTTTCTATTGAGTATATATGACAAAACAATAATACAAATATTATAATGAAAAATATTAATTTATATTTGATAGCAACATTTTTGATTGTTTGAATTATATTATTCATTTTGTCCTGTTTGTATTCTTTTTATATAATTGCAATAATAAATTGAATTTTCTGTTATAGGAAATAATTTCTCTAAAGAAATCTTTTTATAATTATTTTGTAAATTGCCTATTGTACTGTTTATTGGTATCAACAGTACTACGATAATTAAAATCCAAAGTAAAATATTCTTTTGCAACTGAGATAATTCTTTAAAACAGTTACTATATCTTAATAGTATTAATGCTATTGAAAAAGGTATTACTGACAGAATTTGTTCGATATATTCATTTGGTTTTGAGTCTATTAGAAAAATAAAAATGAATAGAAAAATTAATCCCAAAGAAAGTGTAAATGATATAAAATTGTTATGTTCATTTTTATTTGAAGCTGTATTACATATATTTTTTATTACAAAAACTAAACCTGATAGTGTGATAATTATTCTGCAAAAGTACAAAACTGTGTTTAGAGAAAAAATATTATTTCCTGAAAAATTAACATTTTGAATATTTAGAAAATATTGTGTAATTATTGGCAGATATGATATTGTACCTTCATTTGAATAAATATCTATAAAATATTTAGAATGCAGCCAACCATATATTTGAGGACTACCATTAAAACTAATATATTGTAAATATAAAGAAAAACCTAATCCTGCTGAAAGGATAATTATACTAATTAATTTGTAATATTTTTTTGGATTATTTTCAGGATTGGATAATGCATGAAATATTTTAATCAAACAATAACTTATAATGGGTATAAAACAAAGAACAACGGAGAAAATATCTCCAAAAGCAAGAAAAATACTTATAATTGAAACAAATATTAAATTTTTTTCATTGTCGGTATTTAAATATTTATTTGTGAAAAATAATATCAAAAATATAAAAGGAATATATGAGGCATTAATTGCAATAAAATTTAAAAAAGAACTGCCCATACCACAAAAACATATAAACAATAGTATATCAATGAATTGTATTTCTTGATAATTATCTTTTATTAAAATAATTCCTGAATAAATAGTTGTGATGAATACTAAAAAAACTGCGGATAGTATAGCTAAAGATGAATTTCCAAAAAGCTTAACAGGAATCAGATAATAAAAAATCTGAGTAAATAAATTTGAACAATATGATAAATCCCAAGTTTTTAAAAATACATCACCTTGTAATAAATCTTGGGTCATATTTGCGATATTAACCATATTTGGGGTTATGTTTAAGTTAAGATTTATAAAAAACAAAAGAGATATTAAACAGAACAAAAAAATATGTATAATAAACCCAAATTTGATTTTTATATTCTTTATATCCATTTTATCTTTGCTCAATAAATAAACTCAATAAATAAAAGTGTATATTTCTATAGCAAATATTGTATCATATATACTATAATATAACAATTTAACTTTTCTAAAGAGCAATCTATAGAAGAGTTAAATTCGTTATTCCGGTTTTGGAAGATAATACATATTTCCGTTTTTTGTCGGATATATTAAATATTTTCTATTTGTTGTTTTGAATATATTTTCTAAATCTTCGTCATTTACTTCCATATTATCGGTTATCCAGGAATTTGTTATTCCAAATATCCATATATTGTCATTTGGGTGTGTTTCAATTCCGTTAACAACACCATCTAATGTATTCCTTGAGTCATAAAATGCATCAAAATAATTTAGTGGATGGTTATATTTATATAATTCATTATAGTATTGAACTTGGAGGAAAAAGTCATCAAAACAAATAAATAAGTCAGCATTTTTATATTGATCTAAAAATGCTATTGTTTCGGCTTTCTTATTTTCTCGTAGAAATATGGGGTCTATTGTACTGAAGTTCTTCCCAAGTGTGAAATTGAATAATAATGGTATATTTATTGTCAAAGCAATAAAATATAATAGCAGGCAAGATTTTATGACAGATGTCGGATTCATTTCTGATTCAGTTAAAGAGGATACTATCAATATTAAACAAGGTAACAGGAATAAAGATAACCTATCCTCAAATGGGTAAATATGGATTATTGCAGCAAATATTTGCAAGCCAAAAACTATCAAAGACATTATAAGAATTTTGTTTTTGCTAAATATTGATATTAATATCCCAAACCAAAACAATATAATTAATTTTGAAGAGTCATAAAAGTTGAAATTTAAAAAATTAATTATTGAATTATGTATTGATTCAAATGATAAAGTAATAAAAGCATGACTCCAATAGGCTGTTAATCCTTGAACAGAGCCTGAATTTATATAATAGATTATTTTTGCGGCAACCAATGCAATTAAACTCATTGCAAATAATTGGATAAAAATATTTTTATTTTGGATTAAAAACTCCGGAATAGTTTGTTTTGGTGACTGTGAGAGTAAAATTTCCAGGAATTTATATATAATGATAGTTCCTATTCCTATTAATGAAGTAAAAGAACAAAAAGGAAGAAGAAACACACATAGAAGAATTAAAAATAGATTTTTATAGTTAAATATTTTTTCATAAAAAAGAAATATTATAATTAAAAATAATACATCATTACTGTACGGCTTTAAGTGCACTGAATAATAAATAAGTTCAGGATTAATTGCAAAAATAGATAATGCTGTTAATATTGCTATTTTGCTTTTAAATGTCTTTTGTGCAAGGAAATAGAATAGTATTAATGCTCCGCAACCTGATATAAGTGAGGTTAATCTTAGTGCAAAAATCTCATTTTTTATTACTGAAATCAAAAATTTATTGACTAATAAAAACAATGGAGGAGCCATTTGAAATCCATCAAGCAATTGAAAGCAGTGAGTCCAAGGATAGTGCATAAAATTCAGATGGACATTTATTTCATCTTCACATAATGGATAACCTGCACAATATTGCTTTATTCTTAAAAATGCTCCAAAACCAATAATTAATGCTAATAATAGAAAATATATAACAGTTATAATTTTTTTACTATACGAAATCATACATTTCTTCTTTTTTGAGTTTTCTGTTCATAAGTTTATTTAATACTTCAACAGGAGTGATGTCGGTATAGAGTGCTTCGTAGATGGCTTCTGATACAGGAACTTCTAAATTCAGTTTTTTTGCTAATTCGCATAATGCTTTTGTTGTCTTAACACCTTCTGCTACAGAACCTAATTCAGATAGAATATCATCAATTTTCTTGCCCTGTCCGAGTAAATGACCTACCGTAAAGTTTCTGCTGTATGGACTTGAACAGGTTGCGATTAAATCTCCCATTCCTGATAATCCGTATAGTGTTGAAGGATTTGCACCGAGAGCAACGGAAATTCTTACAATTTCAGCCATTCCTCTTGTTAAAAGAGTTCCACGGCAATTATCACCCAATTTCATTGCATCAGCAAATCCCGATGCGATTGCAATTACGTTCTTCAAACTTCCGCCGAGTTCAACGCCTATAACATCTTTGTTTGTATATAGCCTGAATTTTGAGGGTACACTTAAATGTTTTTGTATAACTTTTGCTGTTGCAATGTCGTTACTTGCAACACATGCGGCTGTTGGGCGACCTTCAAGAATTTCTCTTGCAAGCGTCGGACCTGAAAGAACCGTTAGTCTCGTCGTCGGAAGTTCATCTTTGATTACTTCTGACATTCTCTTTAAGGAAGGAAGTTCCAAACCTTTTGAAAGGTTGACTAAAACCTGTTCATCTCTGATGCCTGCTTCCTTTAACTGTTTACAAACCGGTCTGACACCTGTTGTTGCAACACCTAAAATAATTATCGGTGCATCTTGGATTGCTTCTTTTAGATCCGATGTAATCTGAACTTTATCAGAAAGCTGTATTTCTAAGGGTTTTGACACATGTTTATTTTTAATCAAATCTTCTGTTAAATCCTGTTCTCTGCTCCAAACAGTGATTTCGTCAAAGTTATCGTTGAGTAACTTTGTAATGGTTAAACCCCAGCATCCAGCTCCTAATACCGTCAATTTCATGTTATATTCCTTTTTCTTATTTTTCTATTATACACTAATTTGTGAAAAAACTTTTTTAGCTTCTTCCCTGTCGTCAAAGTGGATTGTTTTGTCTTTTAAAATCTGATAATCTTCGTGGCCTTTTCCTGCAATTACAATTACATCTTCTTTTCTTGAAATTGAAGGCAAAAATCTTATTGCAGCACCTCTGTCAGCTTCAACAAAAATCTTTTGCGGGTCAACGCTCTTTATGCCTGCCATTATATCAGAAATAATTAAATCAGGATTTTCACTTCTCGGATTATCTGAGGTTACAACGACCTTATCGGCTAATTCTTCCGCAATAGCGCCCATTTTCGGTCTTTTTGTGGTATCTCTGTCACCGCCGCAGCCAAAAAGGCAAATGAGTTTTGAAGTTGCAGGAGTAAGTTCTCTTGCTGCTTTTAAAACATTTTCAAGTCCGTCCGGTGTATGAGCGTAATCAACAATAACAAGCGGTTCTTTGTTTACTATTTCAAATCTTCCGGCAACGGATGAAGTTGCTTCAAGTGCTTTAATTGCCGTTTCAGGAGGTATTCTCATTCCCATAGCAGCGGAAAATGCTGCTAATGAGTTATAAATACTGAACATACCGTTTAATTTTAAGTTCAGATTGTAGTCTTTATCTCCGTATGAAAAGATGCAGGTTGCTCCGTGTATTGAAAAATCAATATGCTTTGCAGTCACGTCAGCAGGTTTTTTTACACCGTATGTTATTACCCTGACTCCTTCTGGAACAACAGAAACAAAATCGTCTCCGTACTTATCATCTTTGTTAATTACCGCAAAAGTGCCACGTTTTAAACCTTTAAACAGTATTGCCTTTGCTTCAAAATAATTTGTCATTGTTATGTGATAATCAAGATGATCCTGAGTTAAATTTGTGAAAATTGCACCTCTGAAATCGCAACCGCCTACTCTGTTTTGTTCCAGTGCGTGTGAACTGACTTCCATTATGACATTCTCTATTTTAGCTTCAGCCATCATTCTCAAATCAGCTTGAAGTTCAGGAGCCTGAGGTGTTGTGTGTTTCGCATCTTTGTATTCTGCTTTGCTTGAAGTCTTATATCCTAAAGTGCCGATTAACGCACAGTTTTTTCCTGTTTCTTCAATGATTCTCTGAACAAGATGCGTTACGGTTGTTTTTCCGTTCGTTCCGGTTACCCCGATTAAATTTATATCTCTTGAGGGGTGAGAATAAAAAGCTGCTGCCAAATCTGCAATTGAATGTCTTGAATTTTCAACAATTATGTGAGGAAGATTTATTCCTGTATCTTTTTGTGCAAGAAGTGCAACAGCACCATTTTCGGCTGCCATTGATGCGAATTCGTGTCCGTCAGAGTTCTCTCCGACCAAACATACGAATATATCTCCAGCTTTTGTTGTTTTTGAATTGTAAGAGATACCTGTTATTTCGGTATCTTTGAAATTGATAACTTTTGAATTTTTGATTTCATTTTGAAGTTTACTTAACAACATATCCTTATCCTTTTTATTTTGCCGGTTTATCCGGTGGTATATTTAAAATTCTTGCTGATTGCATTGCAACTTCTCTAAATATAGGAGCTGCAACAGTTGAACCCCATACAGGTCCTGCACTTGCTGAAGGGCAGTCTACTACTACATAAATCAGAAGTTTTGGATCTTGAGAAGGTAAAAATCCGATAGTTGAAGCATATAATCCCGAACCGTATCCTTTACCGTGTTCAATAGGTTTTCTTGATGTTCCTGTTTTTGCTGCAACATTATATTCCGGAATGTTTACTGCAGTTTTTGCTCTTGAAGTACTGTTTGTCAAAATTCTTGTAACGGCTTTTGCTACTTCTGGTCTTAGAACCTGAACTGATTTTATCTTTGTTTCTGCTTCTTCGGGTGAATATTTTATTACGTGTGGGGTTACTCTGACTCCGTTATTTGCTATTGCCGAAACAGCAGAAATCATTTGCATTGCGGTGACTGAGGCACCATAACCATATCCCATTGATGCATGTCTTGAAATATCCCATTTTTTAGGGTTCGGCAGTAATCCAGAGGATTCTCCGGGAAGATCAATTCCTGTTTTTGTACCAATACCAAAATTTTTCAGAACTCTGTAAAAATCGGCAGGCTTCATCATAAAAGCTAAATTAGCACTTCCTACATTGCTTGAGTGTTCAAGTAAATATTCAAGAGTTATTTTGCCCGGGTATGGGTTTTTATGGTAGTCATAGTTTGTGACAGTCCAACTGCCTATTTTCATTTTTCCTGTATCAAGAACAGTCGAATTAGGTTTTACTACTCCAAGTTCAAGTGCCGATGCAACAGTCAAGGTTTTAAAAGTTGAACCAGGTGGATAAACATCTGTCAGTGTCCAGTTCTTTATATTGACATCTTTTGCTTTACGGTAATCATTCGGATTGTATGATGGGAAAACCGCATAGGCAAGAATTTCTCCGTTTTTGGGATTCATTACAATAACGGCACCTCTTTGGGCAGAACGGAAACCGACTACTTTATTTAATTCTGTTTCGCATATATGCTGAATAGCAGAATCAATTGTCAGTTCAACCGTTTGTCCTGTTACGGGGGTTGTTGCCTGAAGAGGGTCAGTTTCTATATCGTAGATAATATCTCCTGTTGGAGTTTTTTCGTATTCAACATTCTTCTCGGTTGTAACAAGTTTATCACTTGCTGTTTTTTCTACTCCTGCAGCAATATCGGCATCAGGATTGTAATAACCTAAAACATGTGCAGCTAGTGCTTCTTGTGGATAAACTCGTTCATTTTTCTTATCCAGACTTAATTCTCTAAGTTCTAATTTCTTGATTTTATTTGCGGTTGATCTATCTATATCTTTTTTTATTAAAGTGACCACCGAACCTTTATCAAGTGCTTTTTTGATTTTATCAACAGGTACATCGATTATAGGTGAGAGTTTTTCTGCTAATTCTTGTGTCGAATGGTCAAAATATTCTCTGTGTGCATACAAATTAAATGATATCTTATCAGAGGCTAATTTTATTCCGTTTCTGTCTAAGATTTCCCCTCTCATAATGAAGTTTCTTGAAAATCTTTGAGCTTGAGCCTTTGCTTTATAGTGTTTGATGTCTGCAACCTGAATTAAAAACAAATAAACTATTATTGCAAGAAAAATTCCAAGCACAAAGAACTTACAGATTTTTATTCTCCGTTCGGTTTTTTTTAGTTTTGCTATTTCATTATCAGTAATCATTCCCTAATCTCTCAGTTGCAAGTAAAAAGGAAGTTTTTCTAATAGCCGATTACCCAATTATGTACTTGTGGAATGTAAACGGATTTTTGAGTGTCAGCAAGTTGTGCGGCGGGAATTTCCATTATTTGCTTTGCCGTATCAAGAGCTGTATTTGCCTTAATTACCTTGTCAACATGACGGAATGAATTTAAATTATCAAGCTGATTTTGTAAATCCATATTTTCATTTGAATAGTAAACAATTTCTTTTCCCAATTTGTTTAGTTTCTTTTCGGATTCTGAAACAAAAGAATAACTTGTGAAAGTAATGCAGGTTAAAATAATCATTGCTGTAGATAAAAGTTTATTAAGTTTATTACCTTTTTGCTGCTCACCTTGAATAACAGTCAATTTTCTTTGCTGCTGTACAAAACGACCTTTTGTAATGGGATTAGTCTGAGTGGATGTCTCTATCCCCTCAAGTTCCTCCTGTAATGTATTATAGTTATATGCAACCTTACCCACTTAAATCTCCCTTATTTGTTTATTCTTTTTGCTGCTCTTAACTTTGCCGATCTTGACGGCGGGTTCTCTCTAATCTCCCAATCACTTGCTGTTAGTGGTTTTCTTGTCATCAACTCCAAACGGGGTTTTGGACAATCACATATCATTTTGTTTGGTTCGCAATTACATTTGTTGGAATGATATCTCATAAAATTCTTGACTATTCTGTCTTCCAACGAATGAAATGTTACTACAACCATTATAGCATCATTGTCTAATAATGTAAGCACATCATTTAATGTATTTTTAATATTTTCTAATTCGCTGTTAACTTCAATTCTGATTGCCTGAAAAACTCTTGTTGCCGGATG
>JAEEGL016338906.1_pt1 | contig 56461 bp, 53 predicted proteins | sample 9134231 | NCBI WGS metagenome assembly JAEEGL01 (sample SAMN16246548, study PRJNA631951) | gut metagenome | biome: gut microbiome; feature: rumen; material: fiber-attached | host: Bos | place: Iran: Karaj | collected 2018-10
CCAGTAGAGTTGGGGCACCATATAGTCAACCCACCCCTCGGCCGTCCACTTGAGGCAGTCGGCATACAGGGCGTCATAGCGCTGCAGGCCGTTGGTCGCGCTGCCAGCGGGGTCGCTGGCCTTGGTGCGCCAGATGCCGAAGGGGCTGATGCCAAAACGCACCCAGGGTTTTACCTCCTGGATAGTGTTGTGCAACTGTTCGATGAGCAGGTCCACGTTGTGGCGGCGCCAGTCGTCCTTGTCCCAGCCGATACCGTACTCGTTGTAGGAGGTCGTGTCGGGGAACACGGCGTCCTCGACAGGATAGGGATAGAAATAGTCGTCCATGTGCAGGGCGTCGATGTCATAACGCGTAAGGATGTCACGCACCACCTTGTCGATGAAGTCGCGGCTCTCAGGCAGCCCCGGGTCGAAGTAGAGTTTTCCGTCGGCATACTTGAGGAACCACTCGGGGTGCTCATAGTAGATGTGTCCCGCGGCGGGCTTGTCCTCCTCGCTGCTGGTCACGCGGTAAGGATTTATCCAGGCGTGCAGTTCCATGCCGCGTCGGTGGGTCTGCTCAATCATGAACTGCAGCGGGTCCCACACGGGGTTGGGTGCTTTGCCCGGCTCGCCGGTGAGCCATCGGCTCCAGGGCTCAAGGTAGCTGACGTAGGCTGCATCGGCCTGCGGACGAATCTGCCAGATAACGGCGTTGCAGTTGGCGCGCTGCAACAGGTCAAGTTGCTTGACGAGGTAGTCGCGGGTCTCTTCGGGCGTCATGCGGGCATACTGTCCCTGGCCGATGATGTGCATCCATGCTCCACGGAACTCGTGTTTGGGCAGCGTGGGGCCGGCATTGTTCTGAGCCGTCATGCAGCCACACATTGCCAACAACAACAATGAGAAGAATATCAATCTTTTCATATATACACTTGATTTATCGGTGGTTAAGTACCGAAACAGAGGCGCAATATCTTGCGCCTCTGAATCCTATCGTTATCAGTCTTGAATTATTCCTCAGGAACCGGGAGCCACACATAGGCTCCGAGGTCAACCGCGCCAGTAGCCAAGCGGTCGTTGCCATAGCGGTCATATCGAGCCTCGGGCGGACACAGGGCGGGATTGCCCTTGCCGATGGCGGGGCTCTCGTTGTTCAGCCTGTAGTCGAACAGATGCTCGTCGCGGTCGGTGAGGAAGAGCGGGTCGGCATCCCACACGCAGTTGATGAAATGGTTATCGTTGATGCCATCGCTCTTAAACAGGCAATAGCGCATATAGACGTCGAAGTCTTCCAAATCGCCCACGTTGATCTCTTGGCAGTCATTAAAGAGACTATAGAGGACGCAATTGTCGAAATTGGCCCTGATTTTGCCGATCATGCCGTTACTGTACTCGACATTAAATACATTGAGCATGGGTAATTCGGGAACAGCAAAGAGGTAATAATTGGCAAAGGTGCACTGGCTCATCTTCACCTTGCCACCAGCGAAGTAGCACACTTCCTCGGCGGCATCGCTGAATTCGGTGCCGATAGCCTCGACATAGCAGGTCTGTGTCACCAGACAGGTCGTGGCCGAGTTGGTAAGGACGCAGTTGACGAGTTTGAGCGCACATCGCGTAGTATCGTCCAACAGGTCGCTGCTGCAGTGCATACCTATTCTGCTGCCGCGCATGATGACATGCTTGAGTACGTTGCCCGTCGTGGGCGGAGTGAAAATGATGCCACCCCACTGGCCCGACATGATGTCGAAACTCGTCTCGCCCACAATGCGGTCGAGACGGTCGCCGCGGAAGGTCACAGGCTCCTCGGCAGTGCCGTTGGCGAGCATGCGTCCGGCACAGCGCATAGCGGCCTTGTCATGGAACAGGAGCGTAGTGCCGGCATCGAGTGTCAATGTGACGCCGGGAGCGACAAACACAGTATCGTAGATGAGATAAGGCTTGTTGCCCGTCAAGCGGGTGTTGCTCGCAATGGTGTCACCGGACATGCGGACAACATCCTGCCCCCAGGCAGTAAGCAGCACGTACTGCGGCTTGCCGTTGGTTTCAAACTCCAGGCGGTCCTCGAGCAGCGTGGGCTCGTCGCTCTCCATCTCGTCGAGATAGGCCTCGACGAAGATGTAGATGGAGTCATTGCCGCGGATTTCCACATTGTGGAATTCATCGCCGCGTATGCCGTCCACATTGAGGTGGAAACGCCCCTTATTGGTGAGGCCTGCCACCTTGATGGACGATATGTTGATCTGCTTTTTGCTCCGGTTGTAGACCACCATCTGCTTGGTAGCGGTGCCCTGCAGGGTGATGACGGTGTCAAAGGCCAAGGTGTCACAGTTGAACGCCAGCACATCGCTCGGCGAGGTCGTGAAACCGTCCTCGATGCAGGAGGAGCACACAGCAACCAGCGCCACTGCTATGGCCATTAACCATATATGAAACTTTGTGTTAATCATTCTATTACAGGGATTGTTCTATGTTTAAAGAACGCAGGATGCCTTAATTTAGTATAAATGGCCCGCATTATCGCTGGAAAACTGCCACCATCGGATAGTGGTCGCTCTCACCCTTCTTGTCACGTCGGCACGAGAGCACCTTCATGTCACCACGGTACAGGATATGGTCAATCTTGACATACAGGTGATTGGTATGGAAGGTGTAGGTGGGTCCAAAGCCGGCGTCGGCCCACGCGTCACGCAGGTCGTCGCCGCAGATGGTGCGGTAGGCAAACGAGCCGGGCGTCTCGTTCATGTCACCCATGACGAGGACATCGGTGCCCGAGTCGTCCAGCAGTTGTCTGACGGCCTGAGACTGGCGCACGTGACCACGGAATCCGCCCGTCAACTTCTTCAGCACCGACTTGGCGCGCTGCTTGCGCCCTGACGGCTTGCCCATCGATTCGATGATGCGGTTGTCATTCTGGTTCATGCGCAGTGAACTCAGGTGCATACTCACTACCCGGAGGTTCCCTCCAGGCGCATCCACGTCCCAAGCCTTGATAAAGTAGTTCAGAGTATCCTGTGCCAGCACAGGCGACTCTACCTCGGTGAACGGGTACTTTGATAAGATGCCCACATCGTAGAAGTGCTTCTTGCGATAGGGATATTTCTCGTAAAGTTCAGCCAACATAGGCTTGAGTTTAGCCTGTTTCTCGAACGGGAAATAAACCAGACCCTCTTGGATGACCACGATATCGGCATCGGTGTCGAGGATGTAACGCATCGTCTTGCTGGGCTTGCTGTCGCCGTCCTGCCAATTGAATTGCTCCACATTCATCGTCATCACCGTCAGTTGATGCTTATCCTTATCAGGGCTCGAATGGAAAAAGTTGAACGGGGTGATGAGGCGCAACGTGGGCCAAGCGAGCAAGAAGGCTCCCAAAAGGACCACGGCTGAGCGCCACTGCCGGAATGCGGCCAACAGCAGCAAGATGACGAGCGCTACCAGCGCCACGGCCGGCAAGGCGAGCGTCGCCAGCGCCGGCAGAGTCCAGATATTGGGGTCGACACGGCCACCATAGGCCGCAAAGAGCAAAACAAACGAGGCCACAATGGCCACTATGCGAGCAATCAGTTTCATCGCGACAAAACTTTCCAGTCGGTATCAAAAAACGGCTGCTGCGCAACCATACGCGGCAGGTAGGTCTTGAGCAGCCAGATGGCCGGCCACTCCAGCAGCATGGTCACAGAGAAGACTATCAGGGCGAGCGGGACGCCCGGCGACATACCGAAGCGCAGGATGAGCAACGAGCGCACAGGGAGGAAAAACAGCGGGTGCGTACCCAGGATAATCAGCGAGTAACGGCCATAATGACACAGCACCGGAATGTGCAGCAACGGCTTGCAGGCCCAAAACAGCGCCAAGATGGCAGTAGCGGTCAACAGATAGAATTTCCAATATGCAGGCAGAATCTGGAAATGCAGATTCAGTCCCGTGCTGAACAGGTAGACGGGTAGAGCGACAACCGCGAGAACCAAGATACCCCAACGGTCCCATCTCGACGGCGACAAGGCCCCTACCCTGTTCAGCCCCCACCCCAACACAAAATAAGGCAAGGCCACAAACGACGTGTCGAGCATGAGGGGCAACTCCACCCTGCGGCATGCCAACACGTAACCGGCCACCGAAATAGCCACTGTCGCCAGCAGCACTCCCCACCAGGGCTTGATACACTGCCTCAGGCCATAGAAGATGACATTGACCCAAAAGAGGCTGAGCAGGAACCACAACGGCGTGGTCACCTCCCAGTAGCGCAGGTAGAACGGCTCGACCAGTCGTACGGGGCTGATGTCGATGGTGTCGGCGCCGATGGCCATGCGTGCCGCCCACTCGAGCAGCCTCACCGCATAGGCCAGCACAATGAAGAAAACGAACGGCACAAGGATGTTGTTCACCTTGCGCCGCGTGAAGTCGAGAAAGCCGCCGTAACGCTTGAAGAAGATGCCCGATATGAAATAATACATCGGCAGGCGGAAAGCCTGCAAGGCATTATTCAGATTGGGCGCCAAGTAGTTAAAGAAATCATGGTCGATGTGGTACATCACGATAAGCATGATGCACAAACACTTCATCAAGTCGATGTAGGCAATGCGCCTTTGAGCCATTGTCGCTGGCCCTGCAAGAGGCAGGGAAAAAGGCTGATGTCAGAGTTTGGACTGCACCATGGCGATGACGCGATGCATGTCGGTCATCTCGGCAATCTCCTCCGGTTCAAGTTCGATGTCAAAGGCTTCCTCTATTTCAGAGGCAAACGTGAGATGCCGCAACGAGTCCCATCGGTCACAGTTGCGTTGTGACAATTCAAGGGACACCTCGGTCATGTCAAACACCTCGCGCGCAATTTCTAAAATCCTCTCATCCAAATTCATAGTACTCTGATGTTATAGCAATTCTTAATCTCATAAACTTGATTCAGTTCCAACACATAGCGCTTGGAACCATCGTCGTCGACGGCAACACATTCCATACCCAAGCGGTCATAGAATTGTGCGGTCTGGCCATTCTTTGCCGTCGGCTGATAGGCGGCCGTCACCTTCCTGATGCCGTCGAGCCTCAACAGGTTGAGCACCGTCTTGACAAAGGCGTCCTCGATGCCCTTGCCCAAGATGCGGCAACTGAGCAGCAGCGAGTCGATGTTCACCGTGACGTCATCGATAGGCTCTACAAAAACCGCGCCAGTGATGCCGCTGTCACCGAACCTGTCACTGACATTGACGCAGAAGACGCGCCACCCGTCATCGATGTGCTGCTGCACATCGGTAGCGGTGTAACGGCGTGTCGTCAGGTTGAACTGGTTGGTCTTCTGGGTCATCTGGGCGATGCGCGGCACCCGGTGCTCATCGGCCTCGGTAATGTCCAGGCAGATTTCCAGGCTATAGAGATAGGCGTCAAGATCGGCAAAATTCGATTGCTCGGCACGCCGCAGCGCATTGGCCCTGTACTGCTGGGTCTTGGCCCTGTCCTCGTCGGTCACCTGATAAATGCGGAAGTAGCGCTCCACCAGCGACTTGAAGAACGGAATCAACTGATAGGGCTTGTCGGGGAAGTCAGGCACCTCGACCTGCGGCAACAGTTGCTTGACGAGTTCGCGTTCGGCAGGATTGTCATCGATGAAGACCATGCTGTCGAGGCCGATGTTGAGTTCGTCGGCCAGTTCCTTGATATTGGATGCCTTGTCGTTCCAGTTGATGCGCATAGCGCTGAAGTGCTCTCGCTTGAGGACCATCGCCGGGTTGTTGTTCCACGCCTCATCCACGTCACTCTCGTTGTTCTTGCTGCAGATGGCCAGAATCACCCCGTTGTGCGACAAGTGCAGCAGGGCCTGCTGCCACCAGGAATAAGCCTTTCCGGGATAATCACCTCCCAACGTGATGCCATCGACACCGTCCTCGCCCAGCACGCCACCCCACAGGGTGTTGTCCAGGTCCAGCACAAGGCACTTCTTGGCACGCTGCATCGACAACTCAACCTCGACATGCTGCCACCAGGCGGCAAAGTCACGGGCCAACTTGGGGCTGAGCAGCGTTTGGGACATGAGGTAGAACTTCCAATTGATCAGTTCGTCGCAACTATAACGGGCGGTAAATTCTTCAAAATCAATCCACTGCACCTGCCGATGGGCCGTCGCTAACTGCCTGATGTGGCTATTGAATGCCGCCACGGCCTCGTTCACACTGCCATCATCACCCGTAATCCTCAACGGCATCAGCACGGCCAGCGAGAACACGATGAACGGCTTGGCAGCATCGGCCTGTGACAACACATAGTCCAACTTGTCGCTGTAGGAGGCTATCTCCTGCGACAAACGGGTGCTGTCGGCATTGACAGGGACCTGGTAAAACCATATATAGCGGTCGACATCCCGGGGCACCTCGCTGATGTCGTCATAGCCCGAATAGGTCATGCCGTCATAGCCGAGGAAAGGCTCGACCGTGTGATTGCGAAAGACAAATGTCATCATCGTCACTTCTTTATCAATCGGTAAACTTTGCTCAGGAAGGTCCATAACGGCAGATTCATCATCACGCGATGGAGTACCTTCCACTTCATTCCATAATAATTGGCCTCGGGACCCACACAGGGGAAGGGATAAAGGCCCGAACGGCGCATGCGCGCCACCACCTCCTCGACCAGGCCGCAGGTCATCGCCTTGGTCAACGAGAAGTACAGGTAAACATTCCTCACCCCCGCCACGCTGGCCGGTGCCTTGAGGCCCGTCCGGGCCTCGTATTGCTTGATGACCTCGTCGATTGAAACGGCAGCATCGACCTGACTGAAGATGCGTTGCTTCAAATGCTCGGGGTCGGGATTATGCATGGCGCTGTCGCCACGGCTGGCATAATTGTAGGGAGCGCTGCCGTCGTGAGCCACACGGGGCGCATTGAGCAGGAAACGGGCGATGAGTGCCCCGTCCTCACAAACGATGAGGGAGGTGTCGAAGCGCCAATTTCCCTGATTGAGATAGTCGCGCCTGACCAAGAAGCGCCACACATAGGGCGTCATGGAGTGGTGCTCCAGGTAGTCCACGCCCGTCATCGCGGCGGTTGACGGGTAGTTGTCGTCACGGTCATGGGGACGGTCGTTGCCATCGGCATCCACACAGTTGTAGTTAAATACCAGCACGTCGAGGCTCTCATCGATGGCCCGCTGCAACAGCGATTGCATCATATCCTCAGCCAGATAGTCGTCGCTGTCGACGAACTGGACAAAACGCCCACGAGCGGCATCGAGCGCCTTGTTGCGCGCCGCACTGACGCCGGCATTGGTCTGGCTGAGAAGCCTCACCTGGGGATGCTCGGCAGCCAAGGCCTCGACCAGTTCACGACCACCGTCGGTGGAACCGTCGTCCACCACAATGACCTCATAGCCGCCCTCGGGCAGGCCCTGGGCGATAATGGAGCGCAGGCACCTGACGATGTAGGCCTCGGTATTGTACAGAGGGATGATGTATGAGAGCAGAAGTCCGTCCATTAGGCGGGGTTTTCCACGAGTTCGATCAGGCCGTTGTTCTTGTTGTACAGGAAAGCGATGCGGCGGTCACCGAGAGCGCAGGCAGGCACGGGTCCGCTCACCAGCAGGAAACGCTTGGTCCGCAGCGCGGCAATGGCTTCGTCGATGTTCCTGACCTCGTAGCAGAAATGGTAGGGCGTGACGCCGGCTGTGGCCAGTGTGCGCGCCACAGGACTCTGGTCGTCAAGGGGTTGGAGCAATTCAAGCCTTGGCGCTCCCTCCTTGTCCAGAAAGCAGATGCGCACATGCTGCAAGGGGTCGTCGACGACCGGTGAGGCCGTGTAGCCCAGCCCGAGATAGAACTCCCGGGTCTTGTCGATATCACGGCAAGCGATGCCGATGTGATGAAAGACGAGTTCGGAATCCATCAATACTCAATGACCGGTGAGACGTTGCAGTCGCGCATCGACATGATTGCCGAGCCCCAACTGAGTCCGGCGCCGAAGGCGCTGAGCACGACCGTATGGTTGCCGTCGAGTTTACCTCTCAACTCGCTGGCCATCGTCAAGGGCACTGATGCGCTGCTGGTATTGCCGTATTTGTGGATACAGTAAGGCACGCGCTCGGGATTGATTTTCAGTTTCTTCACAAAGAAATCCATCATGAAGCGGTTGGCCTGGTGAAAGACGACATAGTCCACATCGTCGACCGTCTTTCCGGTTTCCTGGAGCAAGGCCTTGATGCAGCGAGGCACCTTGCTGATCGCAAAATTGAACACATCCATGCCGTCCATAAAGACCTCGAGATCGTTGCGGATGTTGCCGTCCTCGCGTTCGCGGGCGACACAACTCTCGGGGGTAATGGGGTTGCGCATACCGGCATGAATCTTGAGCACCTCCTCGCCGCTGCCATCGGTGTTGAGCATGAAGGTCGACTCACCGTAATCACCCTTTTCGATCAGAGTGGCGGTACCGGCATCGCCGTAGAGGGGCCAGTCCACCTTGTCGTGACGGTTGACAATCTTGGAGAACGTCTCACCATCGAGCAGCAGCACGCGGTTGACGCCCTGCATCGAGGCATAGGCAAATGCCGTGCTCAGCGCGAACAGGTAGCCCGAGCAACCCAGCGATATGTCAAAGCACATGGTCTCACGGGGCAGTCCCAGCCGATGCTGCATCAGACACGAAGTGGCGGGGATGCGGTAGTCGGCCGTCTGACTCATAAACAAGAGCACATCGATGCTTTCGGGCTCGATGTGGTTATCTTCCATAAGTTGCTTTGCTGCCCTGTAACACAGGTCACTGGCCATCACATCGGGAGCGGCGATGCGCCGCTGCTCGATGCCGATGTTGTTGATGGTTTTCTCAATTTCTTCCTCGGGGATGAGATACCCCAGGTCTTTATTGTAAACAATTTCCGGAGGCACACAGGCACTGATGGCCTTGACGCCCACCCCATGAAATGTAATTTTAGCCATATCGTCAGGCAATTAATGTGTTCAACTCACTGCTGGTATAAACCCGTGAGCCGCCGTCGGCAGCGCCGCGGCGGATTGCTATTTTTATCCTCAGGCCATCAATTGGCTCTCAACTTGACGATGTTGAACAGGTCCTCGACCGTGTTGCTGCCACGGATATCCTCACCGCGGAACTCAACATCATATTCCTCATCGATCATGGCAATGACCGACAATGCGACAAGAGACGACCATTCCTCCAAGTCCTTAAAACAAGTGGTGGCCTGTATCGAATCGGCATCTGTTTCATCAAACAGACCCGCAAAATTCTCTATGAATTGAGTCAAATTCATCTATATATATAGAACGTAGAAACTACGCCAATATTTTCACGAGGTGCAAAATTATATAAAATTTCTTAATTCAACACCTTTTGAGCACTAATAGCGGCAAAAAACTTGATTTTTTCATGCACTGGCTACCCAAAAAAGGTGAAAAAAGATAAAATCAGCGTTTTTTTGCCACCAGCAAACCTCAAAAATCAAATTTCCTGGCAGGCACACCCAGATAGGTGCAGTTGTCCTTGGGCTGCGTCATGAGCACGCTATTAGCCCCCAGGGTAACCCCGTTGCCGATGGCCATGCCCTGCAAAACCACGCTGGCAACACCCAGCAGGTTGTTGTCGCCGATGGTGATGCCACCCGACAGGTGGGCGCCGGGCATGAGGCCGTTGAAGTCGCCGATGTGGTTATCGTGCCCCACCACCACGTGGTCATTGATGAGGTTGAAGTTACCGATGGTGACGTCACACGAGATCATACAGTCGTTCTGGATGATGTTACCCTCGCCCATAATAACGGTCTGCTCGTCGACCAGGAACAAGGAGGGGTCAATCAGGTTGGGGAAAGTGATATGGGGATTGCTGATCAGTTCACGCAGGCGCCTCACTACCTTGTTGTCGTTGATGGCGATGGCCACTGCCAGCGGATGGTTGATTTGCATCAGGGCATCCATGTTACCCAGGACAGTGCCATAGCGGGACACCGACGAGCCAGCCGGCTTGGTGTCGTCGAAGAAGCCAATGAGGTTCCAATTGCCGCCGTTACGGTTAATTCTGTCGATGAGGCAGGCCACTTCCTTGCCAAATCCTCCGGCGCCGTAGATTGCTATATTCATCATATTTCTCAAGATTTTGGTTAATAAATTCATTTGTTATCACTACTTGCAGCAGGCGAGAATTTCGCGGGCCACAAGTTCGACGTCCTCGTCGGTGACCCATGGTCCGCTGGGCAGACACAGGCCTTTGGAGAACAGATCCTCGCTCACACCGTTGACATAGGCGGGAGCATCGGCAAAAACGGGTTGTGTGTGCATGGGTTTCCACAACGGGCGCGACTCGATATTGCAGGCATCAAGATGCTGGCGCACAGTCTCGTAGTCGGTTCCCGTCTTGGCGGGATCGATAAGGATGGCATTGAGCCAGTAGTTGCTCTGTGAGCGTTCGTCGGCATCGGTGTGGACGGTGATGCCGTCGACCGAGCCGAATAACTCGACATAGCGGTCGCACAGGTGGCGGTGGTGGGCCAGGTGCTCGTCGAGGATGGTCATCTGGCCGCGACCGATACCGGCACAGATGTTACTCATGCGGTAGTTGTAACCGATTTCCTTGTGCAGGTAGTAGGGCATCGGTTCACGCGACTGAGTGGCATAAAACATCACCTTGCGCTTGCTCTCCTCGTCGGGACAGATGAGGGCACCGCCGCCGCTGGTGGTAATCATCTTGTTGCCATTGAAACTCATGATGCCGAAATCGCCGAAAGTGCCGCACAGTTGATCGCGATAACGCGAACCGAAGGCCTCGGCCGAGTCCTCGACCACGGGAATCTCATAACGGCGCGCTATCTCCATGATGTCGTCGATGCGGGCAGGCATACCGTACAGATAGACCGGGATGATGGCCTTGGGCTTGCGTCCGGTTTTGGCGATACGGTCCTTGATGGCATCCTCGAGCAGATTGGGATCCATATTCCAAGTGTCGGCTTCGCTGTCCACAAAGACCGGCGTAGCGCCCTGATAGACAATGGGATTGGCACTGGCCGAGAAGGTCATTGACTGACAGATCACCTCGTCGCCACGGGTGACACCCAACTTGACCAGGGCCAAATGGATGGCCGCCGTTCCGGAACTGAGTGCAACCACATGTTTCCCCTGGCCACAGAGACGCTCAAGGTCCTCCTCAAAAGCATTCACGTTGGGTCCCAACGGTACCACCCAATTGGTGTCGAATGCCTCTTGAATGTACTTCATCTCTTGACCGCTCATGTGGGCCAGACAAAGTAAAATTTTGTTATTAGTCATACGAAAATATATTTTTAATTATTTGGTTTTCAATGTTTAATCCTTGTGGGCATGGCCTGGATAAATGATTCGCTTGAGTGCCATGGCCCGGATGACGGCCTCGCTGTGATCGGCTAGGTCCTTATCGCTATGCGGTATATTGGTCACCGTCTTGACGCCAGGGATGCAACTGTCGCCGGTGAAAAGCGCCTCATCGGTTTTCCAAGTCACGCAATCGGGACTGTGCCCCGGCGTGTAGACCGCCTCAACCTCGATGCCGTCGAACAATTTCACAGCCTCGCCGTCCTGTACAATCTGGACGTTTTCGGGATAGGCCAGCACAAAGGGGTCGCCGTAATATCTCGAGAAGTTGAGTTTATCACTGAGCAAGCCCTCCAATCCAGCCTGGCAGGTATACACCTTCAGCGACGGGAACAAGGATATCAGCGTGTTGAGCCCATAAATATGGTCAAAGTGGGCATGTGTGAGCAAGACACCGCACAATCGCCCCTCGAGCATGGGCACGAGTCGGTCAACATCGCCGCAATCAACCATCCAGGCACAGCCATCCTGTTGCAGGAGATAACTGCACGAACTGAACACCGTATTCACGACTTGACTGATGAGCATCACGCCTTCCTCTTGGATTCCGATTAGTCCGTCATTGCATGTGCAGATAGAAACGGAAACCCTTGGCAAAGGATTTCTTGTTGCTCTGCACCCTGTCACACACCACTTTACGTGCCCTATCGAGCACTTCCTCAAGGCAGTCACCGAACATCGGGCCTGCCATCATCTGCGGTCCTTCCACACTGGGGACCAGGTTAAATTCGATGAGCAGGGGCTCACCATCGGGCAGTACCGTAACATCCCACCCCACAAAATCGAAATAGGGCAAACGGGCATGCAACCTGAGCAAGGTATCGATAACTACCCGATAATTGGGCACAACCAGTCCTTCAACGCCCGTTTCCTGCTTGAGCGACGAGACGTCCATACGCTTGAACCTGAACACCTTGTCGTCGACACGTCCGTCGGGATGGATGAGGCAGGTGCCGCCACCCTGCGAGACGTTGTCCTTGATAGCGCCCTTGCCGCCAAAACGCATGTGGGCAAAGGGATAAAGAAACTCGCAAGAGCCATCGAGATGCCTGTAGGTGTACAGGCGCATCGAGTTGAGTGACGTGGCATTGACGCGCTGCAGATCGGGATGCTGCTTGACCTTCTCCTGGACGATGAAGTTGACGCCATAACGCTCGAAAAGACGCTTCACGTCGTCAACAGAGCCGGCGGCAAACTGTTCAACGCCCTCACCGTTGCAAGTCTCGACCGTGGGCTTTATCATCAATTCTCCCGCTGTACCGATTACGGCCTCGGCAGCCTCATCGACCGACATCTGGTGCCCGTCCCGGTAGTACAGCCCGTTCATGTTCTTGATGACAGCAAGCGGCTGCTTGACGTCGGGGAACAACACGCTGTAGACGTTCTTGTCGAGATAGGCGTCCTTGAAATCATAGCGGTTGAGCGACGGAATGACGTAGAAATAGTACACATCCATGGGCAGGTAGCGGTCGCTGAAGATGCCGTTGAGCCGCGAATAGTAGTCGGCAAACATCATCGACACCTTGAATCCCCGCTCACCGTAGAATGGCGAGAGTTCCTTCTTGCGGGCCTTGTAGTCAAAGTCGGCAGGCATAACGTGCGACTTGAAGTACCAGTCACCCCAGTAATACTCCTTATTGGAATTGATATAGTCAGGCATAATGTAATGTACTTGCTATCAAGTTAATAAGTCAGCACTTCAGTACACTTCACATGACCAGCATGGAATTCCATACTGGCCCATGCCAGTCCCACGCCAAAACCGCAGGCGATGCAATGCTGTTCGTCGCCCGCCAATTTATCGGCACAACGCGATACCATCGTCAAGGGTATTGATGCGCTGGTCACGTTGCCGTACTCTTCCAGACAATAGGGGGTCTTCTCGGGCGGCATCTTGACCGCTTTGCGTATCTTCTCGTCGATGAACCTGTTAGCCTGATGCAGCAACAACAAGTCGACCGTCTCGACATCGATGTTGAAGGTGGCAATCAATTCCTTGAGCGAACGCGGCGGCTGCTTGATGGCAAAACCGAACACATCCATGCCGTTGACCACCATGTCGATGCCTCGCCTGTAGACGCCCGGAGCGACCTCTTTCTCCTGCAGGGCCTCGGCGGTTACGGGATTGCGGGTACCGCCGTAGGGTGCCCAGACAGCCTCAAATCCGCTGCCGTCAACACCGAACATGAAGTTCATGGGCCGCATGTAATCGGGGTCAAACTCCAGTGCTGTCGCTGTTGCAGCATCACCGAAAAGCGGTCGCACGGTGGTATCCAGCGGATTGCGGTTGAGGGTGTTGGTCTCGGCTGCCACCAGAATGGCCCGTTTCAGGGTGCCATGTGACAACAGCGAACCGACGATGCTCATGCCATAGACCCATCCCGAACAACCGAACGGGAGGTCAAACACGCAACAATCGTTGCGCAGTTTGAGCCTGTCCTGCAGGATGCAGGCGGTCTGCGGGGCGATATAATCCCTGCTGGTGCAGACATAGGCAAAGCAGTCGACATCCTCGGGTTTCCATTCCAAGTCGTCGAGCAGGCGCTCGACGGCCTTAACCGACAAGTCAGAAGCCGTGACGCCCGGATCAACCTTGTGATGGCGCTGGATGCCCGTCGATGTTATCACCTTGAGCGCCTCGTTCTGGTCCTTGTAGATAGGAAGGGAGAGATTGTCCTCCACAGTGGCCGGCACACAGGCACTCATGCCCGTGATGCGCACATGTTCAATGGTTAATTGTGACATATTATTGTTTGAGTTTGAGTCGTTGAATCTTGCCCGAAACGGTGCGCGGAATGTTGTCAACCCATTCCCATTCAACAGGTATTTCGTGGGCGGGCAACAGTTGTGTCAAGCCCGCCTTGATTTCTTCGATAGATGGAGCGCCGGCAGTCCGGCTGAGGAAAGCCTTGGGCACCTCGCCAAGCACTCCGTTGGGATCGGGGACGGCAATGCAGGCGCAGTCGGCGATGCCCAGCCGCATGATGGCTTGTTCGATGGCCACAGGGCTGACTTTCTCGCCCCCGACATTAATAAGTTCTTTTTTACGACCGGTGAGGAAAAAGTCCCCGTTCGCCGCGCGGTGTCCCCAGTCCCCTGTGCGGAACCAGTCGCCGAAAAAGGCTCCCTGGTTATCGTCAGGTAAAAGATATGAGCCGGTGACCATATTGCCTCGCACGCAGATTTCGCCGTCTACGCCGTCGGGCACGGCATTGCCTTCATCATCGAGCACTACCGCCTCTACCCTATCGCTTGCCGGACGCCCGACAGATTCCAGATGGTCGGCAGCAGCATGGAACTCGGTGAACAGCGCGCGCGAAGCCTCGGTCAGACCGTAATGCATGCACAGCCGCGTGTGCGGTAGCAGTTCCATCAGCAGCCGCTTGTCCTCGACAGGCATCGCGGCACTACCGATTTCTACATACCGCAACTGCTCGGCAAAGCGGGCAATGCGTCTGCCACTGAGCCGCTTGATGTACTGCCATGCTGCCGGAACCATACCGAAGCCCGTAACATGCTCTTGTTCAAGCACATTAAAAAACGTCTTGAGGTTGGCGAAGTTGTTGACCAGCACTATGGTGGCTCCCGCCATGAGGACGCAACGCAAACGTCCCAGACCGAAGGAATGGCTCAACGGCAGGGCCAGCGCCTCGATGTCGCCGGCTTCGGTCCCGATAAAGCCGTTGGTATTGCGGGCCGAAGCGGCCACATTGGCATGAGAGAGGCATACACCCTTGGGAACTCCGGTCGTCCCAGTGGTAAACATCACGTCGGCCACATCGCCCGCAGTGGCTCCAGCGGGTGCTGCGGCTTGTGTCTCGCAGGCCGACCAGTCAATCGCATCAAATGCTGCCGGGCGACATCCGTCGACCGAAATGCCGCTGCCCAACACCAGGGCGGGATGTGTGACCGAAACGATGTAGTCGATTCTCTCTTGTGGCGAGGCGGAGTCCACTACCACATTAACCAGTCCCAACAGATGGGCAGCCAGGTAACAGTAGATGAATTCAACCTCCTTGTTGGCGGCAAGCATCACACGGTCGCCACGCTCGAGTCCACACGAACGCAGGAACAGTGCGGCACGCCCCACATTATCTGTCAGGCCCGCATAGGTCACACGATTATCACCGACAACAACGGCAGTCTTGTCGGGATTATTGGCGGCATGTGCCGCGATGTCACACAGCAGAGGGCTGTGGGGAGCGTAAATCATTTAGTGAGTTTGTTCACCTCGTCGATGATTGACCTGACCGACGTCAAGTCAAACAAGTCTTCGAGAGGAAACTCGACCTCGAGTTCCTGCTCGATGGTGCTGAGCACCGCCAAGTTACCCACCGAATCCCATTGGGGGATGTCCCCCGAACAGAGCGTGTCGGTAATCGCCCCCGGGTCCACATTCAGCACACGGGCAATAATTTCCTTCACCTGGGTATCCATATGGGAAACGGATTATTTCTTATAATTGCATACAATGTCAAACAACTCCTGGATTGTCTCGGAGTTGATGATGTCATTACCCTTGAGAATCACATCATACTCATCGTCTACCATGGCAATAATCGACAGAGCCGTCAGCGACGACCATTCATCCAGTTGCTTGAATTTGGTATCGGGCGTAATCAGCGCCTCGTCGGTATCATCAAACTGTGCTGCAAAATTTCCTATAAATTCCTGTATGTTCATATTTCAACGGGGTTTTACCTCTATGGCAAATCAAATCATTCTTGTCATAACTGGCGGCAAAAATACATACATTTCTGAAAAACAACAAAAAAGTTGTCAAAAAACTAAACCGAAAAGCCGCCATCGATGACCAAATCGTGTCCTGTGAGCCAACTGGAGGCGTCACTCAGCAGGTAAATGGCCCCGTGAGCGATGTCGACCGGACGGCCGTAGCGTCCCAGCGGATAGCGCTTGGCATCCTCAGCCAACTGCTCCTCGGTGATGGTGCCGCGATGGATGAGCGGGGTGTCGACCATACCCGGGCAGATGCTGTTGACGCGGACGCGCCGTGAGGCGAACTCACGGGCAGCATACTTCATTACCGAGTTGAGGGCAGCCTTGGAGGCACCATAGACGCCGTTGCCCGGCATGAAACTGTGGGTGCCGCCTATCGAGGCCACCAGCACCACCGAAGCGCCCTTGTTGAGCACTTTTTTCTTGTAAATCAGCCGGAGCAATTCCACCGGAGCGAAGAAATTGACACCGAACATATCATCAAACTTCTCACGAGTCCCGAACTGGAGCGGCAACGTCGTCGAGTTGCCGGCACTCAAGACCGCGCCATCAAGGGGCGGCAGTGCGGCAATCAGCGCGTCGAGTTGTTCGGGCACGGTCAAGTCGGCTGCGACACAGCCCTTGAAAGCCTCGGGCGGCAGTTGCTCAACGACCTCCTGCAGGCGCTCCTGATTGCGTCCTGTGATGACTACAGCGGCTCCCATGCGAGCACACTGGATGGCCACTTCGCGGCCAATGCCCGACGAGGCACCGGTCACCAGGATGGTCTTGCCCTCGAGCGAGAAAGGATTATAATTGTTCATGTTGTTGTCCATATCCGAGACCTGATTATCATTCATAATTAAACTTCTTGGCGGGAACGCCGATATAGGTAGCATTGTCCTTAGGTTTGGTCATCAGCACACTGCCGGCACCCAGGGTGATGTTGTTGCCGATGCTGATCTTCTGCAGCACCACGCTGTCAACACCCATCAGGTTGCAGTCGCCCACAATCACTTCACCCGAGAGTCTCACGCCCGGCATGAACACGTTGTGGCTGCCTACCGTCACGTCATGGCCAAGGGCATTGGAACCGTTCAGCACATTGAAGTCACCAATCACGATATCGCAGGTGACACTGCAGTTGTCCTGGATGATGTTCCCCTTGCCGATCTTGAACGTCTTGGGATCCAGAATCCTGAACGACGGCGCAATCAGGTTGGGATAAGTGATGAGGGGATTGGTGATGCGTCCCACCAGCGAGATGCGCGTCTGCGGTGTGCCGATGGCTATAGCGAGAGCCAAAGGTTCCTGGATGGCATTCAACTCGTCCATGCCGCCCAAGATGCTTCCGTAATGCGACACCCGTGTGCCGATGGGCAGGCCGTCATCATAGAAGCCGACAAAATCCCACAGTTCCTTGCCCGCCTTGTTGATGCGCTCGATGCCGCCGGCGACTTCACGCCCCAGGCCTCCCGCACCATAGATGGCGATGCGGCCCATCTTCTTGGGCTGGCAATGCTTACCGTCATTCCTCACCCGACAAGGATTACCATAGGCTATGGCCCCATCGGGGATGTCGCTGACAACCACACTGCCCGCACCGATGGTGCACCACTTGCCGATCTTGACACCAGGGATAACGACTGCCGCAGCCCCAATCCAGGCACCCTCGCCGACATGGACATTGCCGCACAAGGTAGCCTTGGGTGAGACGTGGACATAATCCTCGATGACGCACTCATGGTCGACCGATGCACCGGTGTTGATGATGCAATGCCGGCCTATCGAGGTGCCACTCTGGACTATAGCGCCCTGCATGACAACCGAACCGTCCCCAAGGCGTGCGCTTGGCGATACGACCGCACTGGGGTGAATGGCCGTGAAGAACTCGCAGTTGAGTTTCTCGGCAATCTGTTTTCGGGTCACATTGTTACCAATGCTGATAATGATGGGGGATTCCCCCTGCCAGTGATGCCGCACAGGAATCGACATCAACTCCTTAATCGAGACGTCATCATCAAACATCGCATCGACTTTAAGTCCCGATGCGCTCAACATGTCGACGATGACCCTGGCGTGTCCGCTTGCTCCGTAAAGATACATGGGTTATCAATTATTACCGTTAAATGCTTCCATTGTTACATGACCGTCATGGGAAATGCCATCCCTGACAATCACCTTCTTAATCGTGATAAAGATCACCGACAGGTCAGTCTTCAGACTGCAGTGATCGACATACCACACGTCATATCTGAATTTCTCGCTCCACGACAGGGAGTTGCGTCCATGGCACTGCGCCCAGCCGGTGATGCCGGGGCGCACCTCGTGGCGGCGAGCCTGCTCGGGAGAGTAGAGCGGCAAGTACTCGACCAGCAACGGACGTGGCCCGATGAGTGCCATATCACCCTTCAACACATTGAAGAGTTGCGGCAGTTCGTCGATGCTCAACGAGCGCACCAGGCGGCCGATGCGTGTCAAGCGCTGGTCGTCAGGCAGCAGTTCGCCATCCTCGCCGCGCTCGTCGGTCATGGTCTTGTACTTGATAATCTTGAAAATCTTGCCATTGCGGCCAGGACGTTCCTGCAAGAAGAAGGCCCCAGCGCCCTTGTTGGCAAAATGCAGCCATATGGTCACCACAAGAAACAGCGGTGACAAACATATAATCGCAACGAGCGAGAGGATGAACCCCAAGCCACGTTTGATACAGTCACGATATATCTTCATAACTATTCAGTTGGTAATTTCATGATAGAAGTCATAGAGGCACTTCCTGACATAGCCCTGCTCAAACCTCGAAGCGATGAGCGACCGGGCTTGTGCCGCCATCTCGGCTATCTGGGCTGGATTCTCGACAAAGCGCTTCATTGCCTGATAAAGCGCCTCCTCGTCACGCGGCGGTACAATCACACCATTCTGCCCCTCGATGATGATTTCGCGTGAGCCGTTGATGTCGGTCACGATGCTAGGCAGCCCCATGGCACCCGCCTCGATCACGACATTGGGGAATCCCTCACGATAACTGGGGAAGACGAGTGCATCGGCATCGATATAGAACGGCCTGACGTCGCTCTGGCCGCCGACAGCGATGATGCCCTCGCCGCGGTCGATGCGTTCCAGTGTCTCGGGGGTAACCGGGTCGAGTTCATCTTCGCGCTTACCCACCAGCACAAGTTTCACATCGCCATGTTCGCGATGCAGACGGTCAAATGCCGCCACCAGTTCGTTGATGCCCTTGTCACGCACAATGCGCCCCACGAACACGAAAGTAAAACCATCGTGACCATGCGCTTCGAACTGCGCCGGATCATAATGCGTCATGTCAATACCGCGCACGTTACCATAGCCCAGCACCTTGATGGGTTTACGGGTGATGTGGTGCGAGAGCAGGTCGCCCTTGACCCCTTCGCCCTCGGGAATGACGTGTGTCGCACAGGCGCATGTCAGCCAATCGGTGCCCATAAGGATGCGGCGCTTGAGGCCTGTCGATGTGGGCCATACCAGTCCGGTGAAGGTATGCACCCGCCTCGGCACGCGGGCCAGCCAACCGGCGAGCATGCTGATGAGGCCGGCCTTGGGGGTCATCGAATGGATCAGGTCTGGCTTTTCGCGGCGCAGGACTTTCCACATCTTGAACAGAGAGCGCAGGTCCTTCATCAGCAAGATGTGGCGCTCCATGGGAACGGCGATGACGCGCACCCCCTCACGCTCAGCCACCTTTTCCAACGCTTCGCCTGGCGATGAGATGGCCACCACCTCATACTCCTGGGACAATTCCTTGAGTAGGCCGTTGCAGAAGGCCGTCAGCGATTGCGGTACCGTTGTACTGCGTATGATTTTTTTCTTTTTCATTACAAGTGAGTGTTTTTTACCATTTCCCCATCAGTTTGAGGATGCGCCTCCTGAGCCTGAACTTCCACGAGCGGCGGTTGGCCTGCAGCATATCGTTGGCGTGCCGGTACATGCCCTCGTAGTCGCGGTCAGCAATCAGTTGCACCTCTTTGCGCTGAATGTTGTTCTGTGAGTAATACTCCAGCAGCCTCGGCACCAGTCGGCGTTGGTCCAGTTCTTTCCTGAAGAAGTCCATCACGCCCTGTTTGTCGGCTTGGTTATAGGCAATCAACTGACGGCCAAAACGAAACAGACAGGCCACATACTCGGCATACAACGACTGATAGCCCTGTTCATATCCGAATTGATCGAGAAGGTCAAGTCGCTTGTCGGCAAAGACGAACAGTTGCGGGAAATTCCGGTTGAACCGTGTGGTTGAGCCACTATAGCGATAGTTATAGACCGTCTTGTCGGTCCTGTACATGGACTGCAGATAAGGAAACAGTTTCAAGTTGAAGAACTGGTCCTCGCCCATCATGTTCACCTCCTTGTCAAACAAGTCGGTTTCGGCCATAGCCTTTTCTATCACACGCTTGCGATAGAGGCGGGCGCACATCGACACCTGGAAGATGTTATTGCGGAAAAATCCCAAATAGTAGTTGTCGAACAGTTCGGGCTGCTGCACCACCTGATGATAAGGGAACGAGTATACCTTGTCAACGCGGTGTTTGGTCACCAGTCCCAGGCGCTTGTCGGTAGAGCCGATGACAAGATCGACACCGTTTTGCAGCATGAGGGTGACGAGGGCCTCTATCGCCGTCACGGGCAACCAGTCGTCACTGTCGACAAAAGCCACGAACTCGCCCTTTGCCTGCAGCAAGCCATCGCGGCGCGCCAACGACACGCCCCCGTTGGGCTTGTCGATCACACGGACGCGTCCATCGCGTTCGGCCCACTGGTTGGCCATTGTGAGGCTGCTGTCGGTAGAGCCGTCATTGACGACAATCACCTCGAGATTGCTATAAGTCTGGCTGCTGATGGAACGCAAGCACTTGTCCAGATAATGCTCCTGGTTGTAGAGGGGCACCACCACGCTGACCATCGGGTTGTCCTGTGATTTTTCCATCATCTGCCTGTTGACGTGAAACTCTTCTCTACTATCACAACGTACGGTAAAGATTGCTGTAGCCGTCGGCCATCACGCTGATATCGTAATGCAGGGCTCGTTCCTGGCATGCCAGTGCCACCTGACGGTAGTAGTCGGGTGTCTCGCACAGCCGCTTAATCGCGCTGGCCAGTTCCTGGTCATCGCCGGGCTGGAAAAGGACCCCTGCCCCACCCACGATGTCCCTCAGTCCATCGCCGTCGGTAGCGACCATCGGTCGTCCTGATGCCATACCCTCGACGGCAGCCAGGCCGAATCCTTCCCAATGGGACGAGAGCACGATGACGTCGCTCTGCTCCATGATGTCGGGGACGTCCATGCGCACACCCAGGAACTGCACGCGGTCTTCGAGGCCGAGTTCGCGGCACAAAGCCTTCAACTCCTCACCGCGTTGACCACCGCCCACGAGTTGCAAGCGGAAGTTGGGTTCCAGGTGCGTAAAGGCTCGTATCAGCGTGTCCTGATCCTTCTGGGGACGGAATGCGGCAACCATAGTGACCACGAAGTCCTGTTGCCCTGAGATATCCTTGACTGGGCGGGCGAAGCGCTTGGTATCCACACCGTTATAGATGGTGTGCATGGGCCAGTCCGTGCCCAGGTACTGCTCAAGATTGTGGCGCGTCAAATCACTGATGCACACGATAGCCGCATACTTGCGATACATCCACTTGTCAAGGGGTTTGAGCCACCATTTGGTGCGTCTTCTATTGGTGGTATTGTGTTCAGTAGTAACCAGTTTAGCTCCGGAACAAGAAAGCAACTTTGCGACCGGGACAAAAAGTTGACAAGCAGTATTGTGGGTGTGGATGATATCATATCTGCTCATAAACTGGCGTAGCCTGAGAATATTCTTCGGACTATATGCTCCCGTATGTTCTGTTCCGCCTGACACACTCGACAACTCATGAATCGTTACCCCTTTCTGCTCCAACTCTTTCCTCAATGGGGTCATTACTCCATTGAACAGTAGCAATTCAGCCTGATGTCCCATAGCATTAAGACGGGGCAAGAGGTCAACCATTAGACGTTCTGCTCCCCCAGTATACAGAGTAGTAATAACATGCAGGATTCTCATGACAATTGCGTCTTGTTCAATTCAAGAAGTGGCTGTGCAGAGCGCGCACCATCCGGTACAGCGGACGGCTAATGACCATCAGCCTAGGGTGGTCAAACAGGAAGTCAAACAGTTTGCCCTTGATGCCGCCATTGCCCGCTTGAGGAATGGTGAGTTGCTCCAGCACGGCATGATGATGCTTGATTTCGGCCACGCTCTTGTCGCTCAAGATGAGTCTTGTAATCAGATTGCCACGATAGAACTGCTGTCGCTCGCCTATCCGGGCCTTGACTGCATCGCTGTGGCCCTGCTTGCACTCATCCATGAACTGGATGGCCGTCAGTATATCGTCGCAGCCCTTGTTGAGGCGTTTGGGGTCAATCATATTGGTGGCCGACGAGGTACGCAGGATATAGAAATAGACCTTGTCCTGAGTCAGCCCCACCCTGGCCTCGCTGAGGAAGATGGGCAACACGAACACGAGGTCCTCGAGAAAAGCCAGCGGCTTGAAGCGGCGTCCCTCGAGCAGCGACTTCTTGAAAAAGAACTTGATGCCCGTGCCATAGTGGTTGTCGAGCATATACTCCTGGGCCGTACCTTCCCATTCGATGCCCTTCAGCGGTTTCTCGGCAGTGAATGCATCCTTCCATTCGCTCTCGGGAACGATGGCGACCTCAAACGAGAGGATATCGTAATCCTTGTCAACGGCCATTTCGAGCAGGCGCGCATAGGCATTGTCGACGAGGGCATCATCGGGGTCAAAGAACACGATGCGTTCTCCACGGGCCACATCCAGTCCGCTGTTGCGGGCTTCGGCGGCGCCGCCATTGACCTTCTTATCAATGACCACGACATGGTCGGGGTGGCGCTGCTTGAACGCGTTGAGTTTGCCTATGGTATCATCGGTGCTGGCGTCATTGATCAAGATGATTTCGTAGTCTGTCCTGCCGTTCCATTGGCGCTCGAGGCACCCCAGCGAACGGTCGAGATAAGGTGCCACGTTATAACAGGGCACGATGACCGACAGACTGACGGATTGTTGGTTGTCTTGCATAGTCGTTGGTTGATTCAGGTTTTACTCGTTGACGGACGGGTCGTGGCGCTTCACGATGGTGGCTGCCGGCGAGCACACGGTGCAGTTGTCGGGCACGTCATGCACGACAATGGCATTGGCGCCGATACGCACGTTGTTACCGATTTTCACATCGCCGATGACAACAGCGCCCACGCCGATAGTGACATTGTTGCCGATGGTGGGACAACCGTCACCCTTATAGCCCAGCGTCACACGCTGGTTGATCCAGCAGTTCTCGCCGATTTCCCTTGCGCTGAGGTCGGTACAGTATCCGTGCTGGATGAACAGTCCGGCACCCAGTTTATCGCGCGGCACGTCAAATCCCAGCAGAATGGCCCCGTGGGGCATGATGTGCTTGAGAAAATGCCGTTTCTTGCCGATGCGGTACAGGAACAAGCTTCTGAACTCCTCGCCTCCGTCGCCCACAAACTCTGACAGCATGTAGTACAGGCGCCTGTTGCCCGGATGGCAACCGTTGTGCACCTGGCAGAAGCGGTCCAGGTCCTTATCTATCTTGTCGCGTTGCGATGATGTCTTATAGGCCAGTACCCAAATCCAAGCGATGGGCAGCGAAAGGGCCATCTTGACTTTTGTCCTTGTTGAAATCATAATGGAGTCGGTAAGAATTGAAAAAATCGGCTACCTGCCTCGGCCTTATATCCTGATGACGTCTTTCTGGGCCGTGACATGGGGCATGTACTTGCGCATGAACAGGATCAGCAGGTGGCAAATCAGCAATGTCACCGCCAGCAGCACCAGCAGCAGGCGCGTCCCCGAGAACCAACGGCTCAGGAAATGGTTCACCACAAAGATCACCACCTGGTTGGTACACAGGATGATGATGGAATAACGTCCCCAGAACGACACCAAAGGCAGGCGCTTGAGCAACTTGGAGATGAGCAACACCATCATGGTGCCGGCAAAACCGCACAAGTAGATGTTCAACGGCCAGGCAACAACTGGGGAAACTTCAAACGGGAAACGGTTCTCTATCCAGATGAACGGCAGGGCCATATACCAGACAATCAACACGCAGACCACCAGCAGCAGGCCGTCCCTGAGCCAATGAAGCGGCGCTGACATAAATCCCGTGTGGCGGAACAGCCAATAACCGAAGGCGAAAAACGGCAACGCCGTCATCGCCGTGTCGAGGTAGAACGGCAGCAGGATGCGTTTGGAAGCCAGGTAGAGGCCCAACGCGCCCAACAACGCCGACACGGCCAGCACAATGGCTGTCGACCAGCGTTGCGAAACGGCTTTAGCCAACAGATGCAGGAGATAGAACACCACATTCATCTCGAACAGGCACAACAGGAACCAGATGCCGTTGTTGTGCGGTATGTAGCGGGTCTGCATAGCGACCGTGAGGGCCGACTGGTGCTTCACAATGGCTTCGGGCAAAACCGAGGTCACCACAAAGAAGAACAGGAAGGGGATGAACAGTTTGTTGGTCTTGCGCTTGAGGAATCCCCCGAAATTCTCATACTGCTTGAAGAACAGACCCGACAAGATGAAATACAACGGCATCTTGAACGAGCCGGCCTGCAGTTCGAGCGATGAACCGATCTGCATCGCGATCGCCACATGATTGATGACAACCAGCAGGATACAGAATCCCTTGGCCAAGTCAATCCACGCGATTCTCTTGTTTTCAGCCACCATGGGATTTTGTCAGTAAAAGGGTCAACCGGTCGACGACGGTCTTGAGCAGCCAGGAAGCCACAAAAGTCACCAAAATCATGCAGAGCACCACCAGGTTGATGTTGTCAAAGACACGTATCACGGGCTGATAGAACCAGCGCGTGGCCTCGGTGTAGAACAAGGCGTGGAAGAACCACATGTACACACTGAGTTGACCCACCCAAACGAGGGCACGACGGACCACGTTGTTGCGGTACAGGCTGAACAGCACCGCAATAGCCCCGATTTCCAGGGGCATATAGAAGAAGTCCAACTGGAAGCCCTTGACAAGCGACATCTTACCCGCCAGCAAGAGCACCACAATCAACGTCACCACCGACAGGATGGCCATCAACCACGACGGCAACGACTTGAGGTTGATGCGCTCAAAATATCCCTCATGGGCAAACAGCAGTCCCAGCACAATGACGGGGAAAAAACGCAGGCAGTTATAGCAAATCGTGGCTGCATCCTCGCCGATGTGGTCAAACAGATAGATGCGCAGGAACACCTCCAGGCCGTAACTGACGGCACATACAGCCAGGGCAACCAGCACAGGGCGACGTTTCATCAGCCGGGCCACAAAGGGCAAGGTCGCCATGCAGAAGGCGTAGAGATAGATGAACCAATTGAAGTAATTGTAATGGGCGTCCAGGGCTATCACGTTTAACAGAAAACGCCCGATGCCGTCGCTGCGGATTTCGCCCAGGCAGAAAGGCACGGTAAGCAGGAAGAGGATCACCCAATAGGGAATGAACAGGCGTGTGATATGCGACAGGGCATAACGCAGGTCCTTGTTCTTGGCAAAACTGTATCCATAGCCTATCATGAAGGCAAATGTCCCCACACACAACTGGAAACCCAAGCCCAAATTACTAAATGAATAGCCCCAAGAGGGTTGCGGGGCATCATAATAATCCGGGTTGTAGCCGTGCAGGCAAAACATCAGCAACATACCAACACCCTTCACGATATTGGTCATGTTCCTATCAAATACCACCTTGCACTCAGCCATCATCATTGCGGATTTCGTTCTATTGTGGGCGCCATTGTTACCCGAGCCTCAGTTGCCGAGTCACCCAACCGTGAACTGGCATGAGCAACGAGGCCACAACATAAGTGAATGCCAACCACACGAGCCAGATGAGTGCCGGATGATGCAACTTCAGGAAATACTCCGAGAACATCTCGACAGCGATAAATCCCTGGGCCAGCCACATAAACATGGATTTGTGGCCGAGTTCCATCAACACCTGCTTGACCGGTTTGGCAAAGTTGATATGCAGCACCAACCACGTGACCGTGATGGCAAAAAAGGGCTTCGCAACCGTAATCGTAATCTGTCCCCTGATCAGAACAGCCACCAGCAACAGAAGGATGATAAGCACATTCTTGCCCATCAGCCAGTTACAAGTCACTGAGCGCCCCTGCAGAGTGAGGTGCGCCAACGAGGCGCCGACCGTAATAGCAAAGAGCATCTGCAAGGTCAGCACCGGGATGTAGGCCCATGTGTTCCAAATAAGCCACGAATCCAGGTAACGGCTAATCAGCCATGAGCACGCAAACATCATGCACATCGTGAACAAGAGCATGACCGGGATGCCCAAACGGTCGAGCAGCCAATAGAGGCCCTTGGTGCAGAAGGTGGCCAGCACATAAGGCAGGAAGAACCAGAGGAACACGCAGTAGTCCCACTTCCAACCCAAGAGACAGGGTACCAGTGTGCCGGGCTGCAGCGAGAACTTACCCGGATACAGCCAGGAGCCCAATCCGCACACAAATATCAGCAACACCATCCATAGGGCGATATACAACTTCAATGACCTCTTGAACAGATATTTGAACGTCAAGCGGTTCTGGCTATGGGCAATGTACAGGCCATAGCCCGTGACATACATGAAATAGGATATCGGGTAGGTGGCCTGCCGAAGCGTTTGACCCACAAAACCGTCCATGCCCTCAATGCCGGGGATGGTTTTCAGGTGGTAGACCAGCATCAGCAGGATGGCTATGCCCTTGAGGATCGCCGATTGCTCTTTTGTCATGTCACTTGACAGGGAAGACGATATACTTTGCCGTGGGTGAACTGTCACGGGGTATCACCTGCCCCGGGTTGCCTATCACGACGGAGTTGTCGGGCACGTCAAAATTGACCAAGGCCCCAGGAGCAATCATCACATCGTTGCCGATGTTGACCTTGCCGATGATGACCGCATTGGCACTCATGTACACGCGGTCACCGATGACCGGTACGCCCTCATGCTTGCCCAGCGCGCTGCCAATCAGGCAACCCTGAGAGATAGTGAAATTCTCGCCGATTGTCGCCGACGGATTGACCACCACATGCCCAAAATGAACGATACGCAGGCCGCGACCGATTCGGGTGCCCACGGGAATCTGGATGTGGGTGATGTATCTCGTGACCTGCAGCGGCACCGACCAGAAAGCCCTCGTCAGCGCGTTGCGAGCCGCCGAAGCACGCCTAAAGAAAAAGGTATAGGTGAAACCCGGCACAAAGAACAGGTATTTCAACTTTACCCGCCAACGGCGTGAGCGGTCACCCTCGTAACGGTACAGGTCGTCCTTTAACAGTTTTGTACTGTTTAGATTCATTTCGGGCTGGTTGGGTTAAGGGATTGTCCGATATTCATTTTGGCATCGTGCTTCACCTTGTGGCGAATGAGCAGATACAGGGCGATGCCGCCAGGGATGCACAGTGTAGTCAACAACTTTTCGGGGCTCTCCTGGATGAAATGCCAGTTGCGGCTGATGATGCTGCTCGAGACATAGTGGGTGCAGACCTGTAGTTTGCGCTTAAGGCTCTTGGTGGTCTTCATCTCGGCCTTGCGGAAGAAGGCAAAGCCGCGCGGGTTTCTCCAGTACTGCTTGAACATGTTGAAACTGGAGCCGTCGGCCTGATACTCAACAATGACCAGCGGCTCGTTCAGGGTAATGAGTTCGTAGTCCTGGTCGATGAGCATATACTTGTAGGCCAGCCCGACGTAGCGCTCTCCTTCAAAGAGGGGGTACTCGGGATAGCGGTTAATGACTTCGGTGCGGTAGACCATCTTCTTATCGCCCCTGCCACCGGCACTATAGAAGCCCTGCAGCGTCGTTGTATCCATCCCTTCGGGGAACCCTGTGCCGATAATCTTTCCGTCCTGAGTGGCATCGAGCCCGATGAGTCCGGCATACTTGTCACTGCCGCGACGATTCCAGCAATCGAGGATTTTCTCGACGGCATCGTCGGGCATAAAGTCGTCGCTGTCGATACAGGTGTTAAGCGGAGTGTCGATATTGCGGTAGGCGGTGTTGTGGGCCCCATGCATTCCCTGGTTCTCCTGATAGATGTAACGGATGGGAATTTTTCCCTCGGCAATCCATCCCTCGACCAGTTGGCGGGTATTGTCGGATGAGCCGTCATCGACGACGAGCCAGCAGAAGTCCTTGCACGTCTGTCGGCACAGGCTCTCGTAGGTGCGCCCGATGGTGTGTGCCCTGTTATAAGCGGGTGTAAAAACTGTCAGTGTTGCCATAGCATCTTGATTGTCTTGATGTCGGATTACGGAAACTACCTCCACCACAACTGGTCAAAGCCCTTGAATCCTGTCGTTCCAAAGTAATAGACAAAGAACATAAAGAAAGTGAAGAAGGAGTACAGGAACAGAATCAGTGCCGTCTTGCGATCCTGATCCTCCCACAGATTCATGCGCAACAAGGGATAGTAGAACACAACAGGATACATGAACCATGACAGGTAAGCGAATCGGTTGGAGAACGAGGCACGAATCACCATAATCCAAAACGCGTTACACAGCAAGTAGGTGTTGGCTATCAGAGAGAAAGTATTATCGTTAAAGCGGCGCCACTTGGTTACATACCATATCATAGCGACAGGCATGGCGCTGTAGAGCAGGAAGTCCCAGCGGAATCCGGTATGCGAGAAATTTTTCTCCATGTAAGCAGCGTCCATCTGCTTTTGGGAATATGATGTCAATCGATCATCAAAGCCCATAGCGCCAAAGAACTGCTCTACTAAGGGTCCTGCCACCAGTGATATTACAATCGATGCCATCCAGAATCGCAAGGCTATTTTGGTGTCTTTGATAAAAAAAGTTGATACGATGGCGGCTGCACTGGGTAACATCGTGGAGCGATGAATACCCAAAGCACAGAACATCAACACATAGGCTATCGTACGCTTGGTACCAGGTTTCACAAACAATGCCAGCGCCAACAATTCGACGGCACAACCCAATCCATTGCGGATGCCGTTAACGCCATAGGTATAGAACTGGAAGGCGATGAACGTGAAGAGCATCGACACCCACAGGTTCTTACGCGTCAGCATCCACGCACAGGCAAACGAGAAACCCACATATCCAAACTCGATGGTGAGGAAGTACTCATACACATTCATGCCAATATCTCGACAAAAGAGGGTTAAGTTGTTCCATAGCCATTCATTCCCGAAACTAATGGCAGAATATGGTGCATCATCGGCATGGTAGAAGTTGCGCATGTATAGCCACATGTCGCCGAACTCACTGGAAACAGGTCGCAGACCGAGGAACCAGGTCACCAGCAGGGATAAAACCACCGCCAACACCTGGGATGGTGAGTTGTTGGAGTGCAGAAGTTTCTGTCCCTGGGAACCGATATAGAAGATTACCGTTCCCCAGATGAAGAACAGGAACGACACATACCAAACTGTGGTATAATAGAATACATGGACAAATTGTATATGTTCCATAATGTACTTAAATCAGTAGATGATCTTTTATTGTTGACCCTTTAAAGCCTTAACAGGAAAGCCAGGGGGGAATGCTTGATTAATTCGGAGATGCCTGCCGCCGCCACCGTATAGGCCAGGGCAATGAGAATCGCCACCAGCGGATGCACAAAGGTGTGGGTCTGGGGAACCAGATTGCCAATCACGAGCAAGAGCAGCAGATGGAATATATAGATACCCAGGACGTTATTGCCCAGGAAAGAGATAAAGCGCTTGAACAGCGAATTGCCAGCGGGGTCCCAGTCGCACAACCACACGAACAAGGCGATGGAGAGCAACAGGGCGCCGTAGGTGGGGAAGCAGTAATTGCCGGCCTCGAAGGCATGATGATAACGATTGGCCATCGCCATTGACTCGAGAGCCAGCAGTGCCAGTCCCATGAGCGCACTGGCCAGCAACAGCCACTGGTTGACACGACGTCCGCGTAGGCCGTCGCCAGCATAGAGGTAGACCGCGCCGTAGAGGGTGAACGCACCAGTTCGCCACGAGTGAATCTGCGTCTCAGGGTCACGCAGGGTGACAACGTCCCACGCCAAGTTGGTGGCAAAGGGGCAAATCAGCAAAGCCGCCACCACGACCCATCGGCACCAGCGCGGCAGCAGCGACAGGACATAGTTGACCGCATAGAGCATGGCCAGCGTGAACAGGAACCAGTAGTAATTGACACTCGACAAGGAGAAGAATGACGGATCGTGCTTGATCCAAGCGTACAGGCACATGGCCACAATGCCCCAGAAAACACTGACCAGCACCAAACGGCCAATCTTGACAGCCGTTTTCCGCAAGCCGTAACAACGGTTGACCGTCAGCGCCCCGTTGACCATAAAGAACAAGGGCACGCCACAGGCACATACGAGCCAAATCACCTGCACCAGAGTAGGATAATAGTACTGACCCTCGCGATAGCCCATATCTACCATACCGACGTGATAGAGCACGACGAGAAATGCGGCCAACGCCTTGATGGCGTCATAGCCGAAGATGCGTTTCCTGTTGTCGACGGGCGTACGGTCCACTACTTCAAGTGTGCAAAACGGCCAGCAAGCCAATAGTTGTGTGAAACGAGCCAGGCATAGGCCCTCATCTTCCAGGACGATATGCCGGTCTTGCCAATCAGGTGGCCATTGCGGCGCACCTGCTCCTGCAAGAGCCTGACATTGGAGTTGTGAGGATAGCCACTACGGGCAGCATCCCTCAATATCTGGGTCATCTCGCATGCGAAACGCGCATGGGCCACATCGCTGAACTGCGGCCACGTCTCGTCGGTGTCGGCACAGATGCGCTCCCATGTGGTATAGGCCGAGAACTTCTTGCCGTTGAAGCGCTGGCGCGACAGGCTGTTCTCGTTGACCCGGTAATGATAAAAGACGTCCTTGAGCACCGACACCTTATTGGCCTTGAGCAACACCTGCCAAACGATGAAGGCGTCCTCACCGTAACTGACAGTCTTGTCAATCTCCACGTTCTTGAACAACTCACGCCTGATGAGTTTGTCGCACAGTGAGCCGCGGAAAGTGACGTGCTCGAGAAAGAGTTGGATGACCGAGGTGCGGTCATAGTGGCGGTCGGCATCCACGGCAGGCCTATTCATCTGGAACGACACGATGTCGTAATCGCCCCGTGCCTGCTCGTCGACGAGGCGCTGAACCGTGTCGAGTTCAATCCAGTCGTCGCTGTCGACAAAGAGCACAAAGTCACCCTTGGCCTTGGAGAGCAGGTGGCTACGCGTGGTAGCGACGCCCCTGTTGGGCTGGCTGTAGACCTCGATGCGGCCGTCGTTGCGCGACAATTCCTTGAGCACGTCCATCGAGTTGTCGGTGGAGCCGTCGTTGATCAAGACAATCTGCAGGTCGGTGTAGGTCTGCCCGGTGAGCGAGGCCACACACTCGCCCAGATAGGGCGCAGCATTGTAGACGGGTACAAGTATCGATACCATCATAGTCGGTTACTTTTGGGGATGTTCGGCCAGCCATCGCTGCTGGGCCTCGAGCAGATTGTCGAGCAGCGACTTTGCTGCTGCCGGGCCGTTGAAGTGTGAACGGACGAACTCACAGCCAGTCTGGGCAATCTTCTCGAGTTCCTGCTGGTGCTCGGGCTGCTGATAGTAGGATATTTTGGCCTTGAGGTCGTCGAGCGTGCCGTCATAGCCGATGTAGTGGACGCCCTCCTGCATGCCGTAGTCCTCGTAATAGCCCACGGTCTGACCGATATAGGCGCATCCGCTGGCCATACCCTCGACAAAACCGATGCCCGGCAATCCGATGATTTCCTCGCCGACGACACACATTTTGTAATCGTTGAATTTCTCCACCATGTCAAAGGAGTAATACTTCTTCTGGTGTCCGACGAAGAACTTGTCGTGCAGGCGCTTGAAGATGCGCGTCAACTTGTTGTCGTGCTTGGAGGCCTGGGCGAGTTTGGTGTCCTCGAGATAGTCACTGTTGAAACAATCCACCCAGGGTTTCAACTCCTCGGCATGGTCATAGACTTGCTTGCGCGCCGGCTGCAGACAGTTGTGGCCGTAGTACTTGACCAAGTATTCGGGATAGGTCACCGTGCCGACCGATACCGCCTTGTTCTGGCGCTCAGCAAACGGCTTGATGGGTTTGAAGCGCTCGGCAAACACAAAGGGGATGACCAGATACTGCTTCTTGAACCAGCCGAAATACTCGTCGAAGGCGATGAAGCGCTGCTGCATATTGCTCTCGTTGTACATCAGGTCGGGGTCGAGTTTCTCCATCGCCTCGGCCTGACGGACGCTGAAGTGCAGTTGGCTGATGGCCAGGAAAGCATCGGGGCGGCGCTTGAAGTCCATCTGCGGCCCGAACACCTGATAGAGGATGACGATATCATCGTGACGGATCTCGTCCTCACTCTTGAGCACCTTGATCTTGGCACGCGACAGGCCGTTCTTCCTCATCGTGATGCGATGTTCGAGGAAGCGGAACGACTGCAACAGGCGGTTGCGGGTGGTGTAGGACAAGGACAAGCCGCGCTTGTTGATGTAGGAGCACACCTCCACATCGTCGCGCGAGAGCAGGTAGTCCAGCAGATACTTGTGCTTGATGGCAACGGACTGCTTGAAGATGAACTTATTGAGCGTCTTGACCAGAAACTCGTTGCCATGCAGATTGACAAATACAATTCTCATAAGTGAGGGTTTGGGTTATGTGGTCTCTCCCCATGCGGGGAGGTGGAAGAGGCGGTTGATTAATTGACACGTGTCACGGCCCAGTCCTGATAGTCTTCGATCTGGATAGGCCTGAATATCTTTTTGTCGAGCAGCATCGAATAGATGACGTGCGACAGGTAAAGCGGTGAGTAGTTCTTGAGGCGGTCATAGTAGCGGCAGAACTCGGTGGCGTCCTCAAAGCAATAGCCACCGGCGCTGAAGAAGTGGCTCACCACCCGCTTCTCGATGATGTTGGTCACATAGAACATGTCGTCGACGGCAACATAACTCTTGTGCTGCGGGTCGACGATGGGCAGGTTTTCCAACGGGTAGATGGCGACACCGTTCTGCGGCAGTATCTCATCGGTGGTGAAGTAACAGTCGGCATCCTTGATGAACACCAGTCCTGTCACGCCGTTGAGTTCGATGGCGCGGGCTACAGTCTCGACTTGGCTGGCGGTGGGCTCGTCCAGGATGGTGACGTGGGCATTGGCCAGCCGGTATTTGCGGAACTGCATTTCCAATTGCTCCTTGAGCATAAAGCGCTGGTCGTGCTCCTTGAGAATGACAAAATAGATGTCCTGAATCACGTCCATGGGCAAACCTGTGATGGCCTTGACACACAACATGGTCCCCTCATCGTCCTGACGGAAGGGCTTGGGCAACTTGTGGGCATATTCAGCGTTGTTGGCTGCAATGGGTACTATCAACGTCATCATGGCTTTATGCGGTTTTAGGGTTGTTCAACACGTCTAACTGTCCTGCAATGACTCGCTTGAGGTAGGCAATGACCTTGTCGTCCTTGCCGTACTGCAGGATGCGCAGGAAATTCATCAACTGCAAGGGCATGTAATAGGTCCTGTACCAGTCGTATTTTGCAGTGAAATACTCGTCGATGGCCTTGTCGATCTTCTCGCTGACAATACTGAGCCTGACCTTGTCAAATGGCTTGTGATACATCAGCGTGGACCACAAGTAGGCCGTGTCCTGGCGTATCTTGACGATGTCAAGCAGCGGTGACTCGATGAATGAGTCAAGGAAGTCGATCAGGTAGTAGTTGTTGCCGTTGAACAGGATGTTGCTGAAGGTCAGGTCGCCGTGGCAGGTACCTACAGGCATGACCATATCACCGACGGCATTCATCACCTCGCTGGAGCGCCTTATCAGTTCCTGGGCCTCGGCGTCGTCCTTGAGGTGGGCGTTTTTCTCGACCTTGCGTGCCACATCGGCCATCTTGTCGGTGAGGATGTTAGACGGCACGGTCTGCATCGTCGATGCTTTGATTTCGAGGTCAATGAAGTACTTGATGGCGCCAATGAGGTACTTGATCTGCTCAAAACCGGCATTCTCGAAATACTCGACGAAATTTTTGGAATAGATGTATTCCATCTTGATGGTCGCATCGGTGGACGACTGCTCGACCTCAAATACCTTGGGCACCCTGATGTGCTGGTACTCGGTCTGTGCCGCGGCAATCTGTTTGTTGGCCTGGTTGACAAGTCGGGGCACGTAACCGGGGTCGTGAGTGCTCTTGTGGATGTGCAACTCATTATCCTCGGTCACGATGCTGATGTCACATCCTGAGTGGCCTTGAATGTCAAGTTTCATAGTAAAATCAGATAATCAGTTTGTTAATGTCGGGTTAATCAGAGGGATATTTTGACATAGTGGGCGCCCGAGGCCTGAGCGGCCTGCAGTCCCACCTGTGAATCCTCAAAAATGAGCGTCTGCTCGGCAGTGACACCCATTCGGGTCATCACCGTGTTGTAGATCTCGGGTGAAGGCTTGCCCTCGACAACATCCTCGCCAGCCAGAATCAGGTCAAAATCGCCGCTTGCACCGATGTGCGACAGGGCATTGTTCAGATTCTTGGCACGGGCTGTCGAAGCCACTGCCGTCAGTCCCCCACCCTTGCGGAACATCCTGATGAATTCCAGCAACGGGCGGTTGACAGCCAGCATCGCGAAGTGGTTGGGATAGCACTCCCCCTTGATGGCACGTATGCGCTTGCGGGTCTCGGCATCGTCGATTCTCATTTTGTCCATGAAGCCGTCGAAACGCAGTCCATAGCATTGGCGGTAGTCTTCCTGGCTCAAGGTCAGCCCTACTTGGGCAAATGCGTCGCAGTAGGCGTGGTAGTTGGCCTGGAAGGTATCAACCAACGTGCCGTCGAAGTCGGTGACCAGCAAGCGGATTTCCTTATAATCAGTCATGATGAACGGTCTTTAAATTTATGAGTTAGGCGAGGCTTCGCCCCCGTAGCGCAACAGTTCCTCGGGGGTGCCGTAGGAGTAGTACTCCTCCATCGAGGCCAGCCGCACGACCTTGCCCTCGGCCAACAGGTAGTTGTAGAGCAGCGAGACATAGAACTCAGCCTTGCCGTGGGTGCCGTCGTAGAGCAACTGGTGGGCTATGCGCTTGAAGTCCTTGCCGCTGCCAAAGAAGTAGGCGCCGCACAAGGCATGGGTCGAAATGGGTTCCTTCTCGGCCGTGCGCAAGACACGTCCCTCCTCGTCGATTAGGGCATAACTGTAACGCGGATTATCGGACTTGAAAGACACCAGAGCACCGCCATCAGCATCATCAGCGCACACTGATAACGCAGCGGATACCAGTTCATTGTAGCGCTTGCTGCGGAATTCCAGGTCACAATCCATCACCACAACAGCATCCTCGTCGTCGATGGCTTCCTCGGCCACGAGGCAGGTCTCGACAGCCCCACGGGTCGTCTTCAGCACCGAGAACACACGAGCCTCGGGCAGGATATCGGTGATGAGCCTGTCGATATGCTGGTTTTCGATGTGCTCCTGGCGCACGATGAAACTGTATTTCATTTCCACGCCATCGATGGCAACGCTGCCGATGGCTCGTTGGAACAAGGGCACACCCCGCAACTCGATCAGGGGCTTAGGGGTCGTCCAGCCCGCGCGTGCGAACCGGGAACCTTCGCCCGCCATCGGCATGATGATGTGTAATGGTCTCATAGGCGTTTGTTAGCGAATATCGGGTTTTGTTGAATTTTAAGCGTTGAGGCTATCGCTCAGGAAACGGATGCTGTGCTCACGCTCAGCGTCAAGCCGTGAGTTCACGTCCTGCCAGTCGATAGCGACATCGCCGGGCTCGACAGGGTCCACGTCCGATACCAGACGCTGTTCAAGGCCCAACTGCGTGAGCAGTCCCGCGATGCGCGTGTTGCCGCGTTGCGGATTGCACAGGGTGTAGAACTCCTTACCGAACAGGATGCTGAACACCGTGCCGTGGAAAGAGTCGGTCACCACCATCGACGAACGGGCTATCATCGCCAGCCACTGCCCCACGGTGAAGCGCGCATGCCATCCCATGGTGAAGTAGCGCACCTGCAGACCGCGCTCGGCAGCCAGGCGGTTGAAGAAATCCCGTTTGGCATCGTTGATGTCAAGGCAGTAGACCGCCAGATAGGGTTCATCGCCGTCGGTGTCGTTGTCGATGATGTCATTGTAGTCCTGTGCATTGAGCAACAGGGTCGGGTCGAACACACAGGTGGCTTCCACTCCCAAATGGTCACGGCACAGGTCGATGCCGCTGTGCTCACGCACCGAGATGGCATCCATCTGCTGTGCCAGGGCGGCACACGTCGCCGTCTGCTCGGGAGTATACTGCCACTCGTCGATACCGAACGAGGCAGCATAGACCACGCGCTTCAACGGCAGTCCCTGTGCAAAAGCGAGGTACAGGTCCTCGATGTGGTCACTGTTGTATTCCACGCGCCACACCTGGTCGCTGCCCACAACGAGGGCATCCAGGGCATAGCGCTCGACAAGGCTCCGCTGATATTTCCATATCGGGCGGGTTTTGTCGATGTGCTCCTCGATGAAGGCACCCGTGAATTCCTGCCTCACCGCTCCACGATAAGGCAGATGCAGGTTGAAGCGACCCTTGCAACGACGACGAATGACCCAACGGGCGAAGTTGGCGATGTTGCGGTAGATGATATGGGGACCGGCATAGCGCTGGTAGGCGTCGATGGTCAGCGGCTCGTGGCCCAGACGCTTCAGCACTTGCTGTAGCGCCCAGTTCTGCAGAATGCCTCCGTAGTTCATCTCCAGAGGCTGTGTCACGATTCCTACTCGCATAGTCTTGAATAAGCCAACTCTTGAAACAAAATCCACGATGAAGAAATCACTACTAGTTCTTTAAAACGTAGGTCATTACGATATTATACACACTGGGGATATGATAGTTACATAATATTCGGAACTTTTTGCTCCACGTAATGTGCTTGCTATGAATCAACTCGGTTTTGGTTTGCTGGAAAACTTTTTTGCAATTGCCCACGGCTTGTCTGGCAAACTCGGTTTTACGAACTTTATAGCGTATCAGAAACATCACTCCATACATGGCAAGCAGGCAAGCTGCTCTATAATCGGCTTTCTCCTTAGGAATATCATTGAAACTCATCAAGTAGGAATTGATGCGGTCAACATAAGATAAGGAAATCCCTTGACGCATCAATGATTCTTTACGCTGGATGTAATAATACAACTCTTGCTCAACCAAAACAGCATTATGCATTTTCAAAGCCACACGGTTGAGCCAATCCATGTCCTCAGCCCCTGTATTTCTGAAAAACAGATCCTCGACAAAGGACTTCTTGTACAATTTGTTCCACACGACCTGGTACTGAAAGTCGAGAGCGTACATCCGTAAAATATAATCGGCTTGAGACATCGTTTTACTGTCGTGTATGCCACTCTCGATAGGGAGAATCGTCACAGGGAGACTAGACTCGGGTATTATCATACCATAGACCATTGAGAAGTCATATTGCCCTTGTTGGATTGCATCAAACAAAACCGCTATCATCTTGGGATGGATAATGTCGTCGCCATCAACAAACATCAAGTATTCGTAGTTTGCCATCTTAAGTCCAGTGTTTCGCGCTTCTGATACCCCAGTATTTTCCTTATGGATGAGACGGACTCTCTTATCTTGCTGAGCGAGCCTATCACAGATTTCACCCGAGCCATCGGTGGAGCCGTCATCGACAAGTATCAGTTCAAAATCTTGAAAGGTCGATGACATTATGCTATCGAGGCATGGACCAAGAAAATTCTCAACATTATAAATTGTGACGATTATCGATATCATCTTGAAGGAGAGAGATTGTTCTTATCAACAACATAGCCTTGGTTCATAACTAGTTATCTTATTCATTTCTCCAGTTGTGACATATAAGCCCTATACAAGATCGGGAAACGATAGAACAATATTAAACTTATGCGCCTTATCAACGACAACTCACTTGTTGCGAGCTCATCATGTGTTTCATTGTACATCTGTTTGCCAAACGCTTTGACGTCGCTCATAAACGCGACAGTACATTTAGAGCACTTATATCTGACATAAAGGAAGGTCTTGTATATGTATTTCAGGCTATGAGCTCGAAAAGCACGATTCTCCTTCGGTATCTGTTTTAAGCAGTGTAACGCTGTCTTGAGGCGCTCTATCACGCCGATGTTAACTCCCTGATTCATCATTGAGCCCGAGCGCTGTACGTAATAATATAGTTCTTGAGGAATCAAGATGCCACGTTTGGCTTTAAGAAAAAATCTGTTGTTCCAGTCGAGGTCCTCGCTGGCGACATCATTAAATCTAATGCCCTTAATTGATGGCTTTCTGTATAATTTGTTCCATACAACTTGATATTGATAAGTCTTCAAATCATACAATCCCGCCATACACATCTGCTGCGTTAACTCCTGTGCTCCAGATAAATCCCTTTTACATTCAATACATGAAGCGACTACTTTGCCCACGTTCTCTTCGTGCACCCGCTTGCCATAGGCCATCGAAAAGTCATAGTTGTCCTTTTTAATTGCGGCCACCAACACCTTGAGCATATCTGGATGGATAATGTCGTCACTGTCCATAAAGAGCACATAATCTCCTAAAGACTCTGCCAGTCCATGATTTCGGGCCCTGGCAATACCTAGATTATGCTGATGGAAAACTTTGATTCGATTATCTTGACTGGCGAACTGATCACATAATACACTCGACTTATCGGATGAGCCGTCATCTACCAAAATCACTTCAAAGTTTTGATAGGTCGAGTTCAAGACGCTCTCGACACAGGCACAGAGATAACTCTCAACATTATAGACGGGGACGATGATAGAGATTAGAGTTCCTTCGGGCTTCATAAAACAGTTTCAATCGTCATTTAACAGTCTTAATGTTCCAATACAATTTGCAATCAGACATATCAAGCATCTGAAATTATCGGTTCTTCAATTGAACAAACAAATCCATCCATTGCCTTGATATGGCACCAATTTGAAATGCTTCGGCTTTCTTTTTTGCCGCTATTCCCATCTGTCGGCGCATCTCTGTTTTATTAATTAAAGAGCATATGCGCTCAGCAAATAATTCTTCATCTCCCATTGGGACCAGAAAACCGTCTTTCTCTTGGGTAATGATTTCACTCGGACCACAGGGACAATTATATGAGACAACAGGGACGCCGCATTCCATCGCTTCGATAAGGGATAAAGTGAATCCCTCTGAAATTGATGTTAATGCAAATATTGATGACTGCGTCAGAACAGATTCAACATCAAGAGATAGGCCACACAAGAAAACATTGTTTTGCAATTCTTCTCGAGAAATCAAAGCCTCTAATGAATTCCTTTCCTCACCCTCACCATAAATCTTTAACACCCAATCAGGATGCCTTTTCGTTACCAATTGAAAAGAACGTATCAAGGAGTCAAAATTCTTGGTCTTAACCAATCGTCCTAAAGAAATGACACATTTCTGACTCAGATCAGAAGGTTTTGTGCATTTAAAAGTCACAGGATTGGGTATTACTGTAACATTTTCCCATCCTTTCCAATTAGTATCCTTATCACGATGGGTTAAAACCACGACCTTATCATAAAACTCATCACTTGAGGTTGCCCCTCTCCCAAAGATAGATGTGATGCATTTCTTTACGAACGAAAAAATAGAGTTCACTTGGTATTGCTCTTGTACTCTGTCATAGTTTTTCTCAAAATGATACTCAAGAATCGTTTTCCAGGGCCGAGGTTTAATGGACGCAATCATCTGTTTCTCTAGTTTTCCAGTAGAGATGACTATGTCTGGGGCTAACTCAGATAATACTTTCTTGATAGCCTTTGCATGCTTCCTTTTCTTCAGTCCAAAGTCCATCAAAGACTTAAGACTGTTGTTCCAGTTAATCTTGTCATAATTAATTGCCAGATTAATTAACTTGACTTTTGAGGACAACTTATGAGGCATCATACCAGAGCCACAGTATGCGACAACAATAGTCACCTCATTACCGGGAATCTCCGCTAGCGCATTCGCTTTAACGATAGTCACATGTTGTAATCCACCATGAAAGTCAATGATATTAGTAAAATAAACAATCCTCATAACAATAGACATATTACAAAAAAATGATATCATTTGATGCCTAAACATCTTTTCATGTCGTTGACAATGAATTGGCTTGTGGAGCCATTAACATTTGGTCTTAAGACCTCGTTGAAGAAAGATGTTCGCTCAGCCGCTTTTGTGTCAAATCCGCGAATGACAACATCTTCAATGAATGCCGATATCTCCTTCTCGTTCTTGACTATATAATGCATTTTGATTGCCTGTTGACCGAATTCTGGCAGATCGGAAAAAGTCGATTGCAGGTTACGAGTTACAAATGCTACCGGCTTATTCACAAACAAATATTCAATAGCAAATGAACTGCAGTCATGTATCATTGCATCTGAAGTCTTAAACAAGTCAATAAAGTATCCTGTCTCAACAAACGTGTTGGGCATCTCTTCCCATAAACGGTAATACTCGTCGGTTCTCTCCTTCCCCCAATCAGGATGCTTATATAACTCTGACTTCAAACGAGGATGAGGCTTAAATGCAATTTGAAGTTTAGTCTCAAAACGTCTCGCCAGAATGATCATCAACTCAGCCATCCACAAGAAATTTGAGTGAGTATAGAACGTGTTCTTTGTCCCAATACTGAAGTGAGGCGCCCATATTAACCGTTTCAGTTTTTTATCCTTCAGTTTCCACACATCCTTTGCCAAAGGTGACAGATAGAGGTCAAAATTCGTGTAACCAGATATCACCATATTGCGGCCCCTATTATGAGCGATTCTCTTTGACCTTTCCAAATCCACAGGAAATGGATAATAAAGCTTCCATGCCAAATTATGGAATTGAGTATTATAAAACCAAGCCTCTTCGGTTTGTCCTATCCCATATGGCACAAAGCACAACAACTTTGATCTGAAGTTCTTATAGTCATGCTCTTCACAACTGAACCCATCGTAAGGCTGCGGATAAAAAATGATATCGGGGTTCAAGCGATTCAAATCAAATCCCTTGCCCGTTGTTTCATCAAAATCATAATAGTCTATACCTCTCGACGAGAAATATGTCCTTAACAGTTCCAAGTCTTTTGTCTGTTGTTCCTTTGAATAGGTAGTTGAGATTGTCAAAACGACAAAAACCTTGAACCGTTTCTCCTTGGCCATCAATTCATAAATGCCCTGGTAGCGCCACATAGACACATTAAGAGCCAAGAATACAACGTTAATCGTCTCTTTCTTTTTCAAAGCATTCACTCTATGTTTCATAATCATAGGGTAAATGTTGTTGATGAACACGTCAGCGGCATGATGCCTGATGAATCCCAGCATATCTATTGTTCGTTTATTCGTAACTAATGACAATCAACAAGTAGTCAAAATCTCACAAGCCCAGTGACTTTTTGATATCGTTGACGATGAATTGGCTTGTGGTGCCTGTGACATCGGGCCTCAACACTGTTGTGAAAAAACGTGTTCGCTGCTCTTTTTTAGAGTCATTTCCTCCGAGCACGACATTGTTGATGAATGCTAACACATCTTCTTTATCTTTCAGAATATAGTGCTGGTCCAGAGCCGCACGGCCGAAGTCGGAATGGGGTATCTTCAACTGTTCAATATTGTCTGAGACAAAAGCCACAGGTTTGTTGACATACAAGTACTCGGCGGTGAAAGAGCCACTATCGTGTATCATGGCATCTGAGGTCTTGAACAGGTCAACAAAATCTCCAGTCTCGAGTTGAGTGTTAACCATATCCTCCCAACGCTGATAATACTCGTCTGTTTTTTCTTTTCCCCAGTCAGGATGCCTGTATAACTCTGACTTCAAACGCGGATGGGGTTTAAAGGCGATTTGGAGTACGTCTTTTTTTTGTTCAGCGATATCCAGCATCAAATGAGCCATCCACAAGAAGTTAGAACGCGCTTTAAACCACGAAACTTGAGCTATCGTGAAATGTGGTGCCCATATCAACCGCTTAAGCGACCTGTTCTTAACTTTCCACACATCATGAAAGTCATTATTGCAGTACTTATCCAAGTTACAATACCCCGACACAATCCAGTTACGCGCATGGTTCTTAGCCACTTCTGCTGAATTTTGCCTTTCCATCGAGGAAGCACAATAAACTTTCCAAGCCAAGTTGTGAAAAGGCAAGTCGGATATCCAATAATTATGACGACCCACATTCACGCTGTATGGAATGTAGCACAACAACTTTAATTTGAAGAGAGAAAAATCATGATTCTTGGAGAATATATTCTCATAAGGCTGCGGATAAAACAGGATATCCGGATTGATCTTATTCTTCACATCATAGCCCGCTTCTTCCTCGTGGTCAATGTACTTAATCCCTTTCGAGCCAAAATATTCCCTCATTTGTTTCAAATCAGCCGCCTGCTGTTCCTTTGTAAAGGTCTTTGGTACGGTGAAAACGATATGACAATTGAAGCGAATATCCTTCGAGAGCAAATCATAAACCCCTTGATAGCGCCACATGGCGACGTTCATTGCGAAAAACACCACTTCAATTTTATTTTTTTTACCTATCTTGTGTGCCCTATGCTTAAGGATTAAGGGATAGATGGCATTCAGATAAAAGATAATGCACTGGTGTCTTAGATTCAAGAGTATTCGGTTATTCATCACTTCTGCTTGGCAATGATAAGGTTTCGGATTTGTGTGCTGCTTGTGCCTTTTGTATAAGGGAAATAAACGATTTTCACGCCCTTATCGGCAAAATATTCCTCATAGCGGTTGAAGCGCTCGGTACCCTTGTAGTCGGACCCGACGAAGAGGAAATCATATTTCACCAACCCAGTTTTATACACATCGGAATCTTCACGCATCGAGAGCACCACTTGGTCCACCCACTTGATACTGCGAACGATTTCAATTCTCTCTTCAAGGGGAATGAACGTCTCCTTGCCCTTGTGTGACGCGTCCTTGTGCACTCCCACCACGAGATAATCGCAATACTGCTTTGCACGCTTAATAAGATTCAAGTGTCCTATATGGAACAGGTCCCACGTGCCGCTCATGTAACCGATTTTCATCTGAGGTTTCAGATTGAATCGGCCACTGTCCATCTTATACTGATAACTGTCCACACCAAACTGATGTGCATCAGCCTGATAGCGGTCTATAACCCCTTTAAATACAGCCTCATAATCGGGGATAAACAATGATTGCCGGGCTAACATCTTTTCGATGATCTCGGCAGCCAAACCTGCGGTTTGTGTTAAATCATTCTCGCCGCCATTGAATCGGGTTCCCTTGATGGAACCGGGAGAGACATTTAAAATCCTGTTTTCACTCCCGTTCATCTCAAGTTCAATGTTCAAGGCCTCAATAGCTTTGCAGACGGCGCCCTTAGTCGCACTGTATAAGGCGAACAACGGCGACGACACCAGGCCCGCAATGCTCCCCATCACGGCACAATAGAATGGTTGAGCCTGCATCATGCGGGGGTAGAAATGTCTCAGCACCGCAATGGGCGAGATTGCGTTGACCTGGAACTGGTTTTGGATTTCAGTATCCATTATGGTCTGAAAAGGCGCCACGCGTCCATAGCCAGCCGTAAAGACAAGCGTATTAATGTCGTCATAATCGTCGAGGAACGAGAGGTCACGATCAAGCAGATTGTGACGGGAGAAAGTGACATTGACAGGCAGTTGCCCAGCGGGCTCGTACTTATCAATGATTGTGACGTGGACCGATGACGTTCGGGCCAAATGCAAGGCTATCGCGAGTCCGATGCCGTTGCTGCCACCGATTACTAGTGAATGGGTCATGTTGATTTCTTAATAGTAAATTATTATTCCATAAATGATTGAATCGGGCCATGGCATTCTCAGCCATAGGATTTTATCTTTTCAACAATGTGTTGTCAGTGGGGGTTGTTGAGGGAGGGGAAGCGGGTGTCGAGCCAGTTGAAGAGGGGTCGCTCGAGGAGTCGCTGCCTGAGGAGGTCGATGATGACGCACACGAGGTAGATGCCGGCGCATGAGGCGATGGCGTGGAGCCACAGCAGGTGGCTGGCGAAGTGTCCCTTGACATTGAGGATGTCGCCCCAGAGCCATGGGGAGAGGTCGCTGTGGGTGTGAATGAGCAGGACGCCGAAGGTGGCCGTGGCAGCGAGGTTGATGAGGCGGTTATGGCGCATGGGCAGGTTCTTGAAGAACAGGAACAGGGCCACGGCGCTGACGATGGCCATGATGCGGTTAGCGTCGGTGAGGAAGTAGTAGACGTTCATGCGTCCGGCGAGTTGCGGGGCGAAGGTGATGGCCATTACCGAGGCCAACGACACGATGACCGCGAGCGCGGCAAATGCGGCGGTGCGGCCGGGGCTGTCCATTCTGGCCATGGGATAGCGGCCGATGTAGGCGCCGATGAGGTAAACCGTGACGAACCAGCCGATGTCGCCGGTGAAGTTCCTGTTGAAGAAGGTGCCGACGAGGGTGTAGATGAGCAGTAGTGTCATCACGAGCCAGGCATGGGCGCGCCTGTCGAGGACGCCGACGAGCCTGTTGATGAACGGCACGAGCAGGAACAGGGCGATGAACGTGGTGGAGAAAGTGGTGCCCATGAACACGGCGACGTTGAAGACCGTGTTGAAGCAGTAGCCGGCCGTGAGCGCCTGCCGTCCGGCAAGGACGAAGATGAGGGCGATGGCCAACTTATAGAACTTGACCTCAAGGTAGAGCCTGAGGAATTTGCGCCAGGTGAAATGCCCGCGGCACATGAAGTAGCCGGTGACGAGCAGGAAGCAGTTGACACCGACCTTGCCGCCCCAGCCCCAGAGTTCGAGAAAGACCTGGTTGCCGCTGACGTTGCTGTAGTCATAGAGTCGCTCGACGCCGCTGTTGACCACGTAGTGGTGGGCAATGATCATGAGCATCAGGACAATCCTGAAGAGTTCGATGTTGCTCTCGCGTTGCTTGACTGCGGCGGCCATGAGTTGGACAGGGGGACAGGATATCAGCGGTAGATGACGATGTCGAGGATGCGCTCGAGATCGGCATCGGTGAGCAGGTGGTGGATGGGCAGGCAGATGACCGAGTCGGCCATGCGCGTGGCGTTGGGCAGGTTCTCGCGGGCTGCGCTGGGCAGGCCGCGGTAGGTGGAGAAGTTGCTGATGAGCGGATAGAAGTAGCGGCGGGCGAGGATGCCGTGCTCGCGCAGCAGGTCGTGGAGTTGGTCACGCGTGCGGCCGTAGCGCTCAGCGTCGACAAAGACGGGGAAGTAGCCGTAGTTGTGGCGCACGCCGGGCATATCGTCCCAGAAGGTGATGCCTTCGACGGAACGCAGCGCCTCGCGGTAGCGGACAGCAACCTGGCGGCGCGCGCTGATGGCCTTGTCGACCTGCTGCAGGTTGAGCAGGCCATAGGCCGAACGGATCTCGTCCATCTTGCCGTTGATGCCGGGGGCAACTACCTCGGTCTCACCCTTGAAGCCGAAATTCTTGAGGTAGTCGATGCGCTCCTTCATCTTGGCATCGCGCACGACGAGCGCTCCGCCCTCGACGGTGTTGAACACCTTGGTGGCATGGAAACTCAGCGTGGCCATGTCGCCCTCCTCGAGGATGCTCTTGCCGTCGACCTCGACGCCAAAGCGTGGGCCGCGTCGTAGATGACGCGCAGACCGTACTTGTCGGCGATGTCCTGGATTTCGCGGGTGCGGCAGGGCTTGCCATAGACGTGCACCGGCATAATGGCCGTGGTGCGCGGCGTGATGGCGGCCTCGATGCGGTCGGGGTCAATGCCACCCGTGGCGGGATCGATGTCGACAAAGACGGGCTTGATGCCGTTCCACCACAGCGAGTGGGTGGTGGCGACAAAAGTGTAGGGCGTGGTGATGACCTCGCCCGTGATGTTGAGTGCCTGCAGCGCCGTGATCAGGGGCAGCGTGCCATTGGTGAACACGCTGATGTAGGGCACCTTGAGGTATTCGCTCAAGGCCGCCTCGAAGCGCTGATGGAAGACGCCATTGTTGGTAATCCACTTGTTGTCCCACACCTCCTGGAGCAGTTGGTTGTACTCGGCGAGGTCGGGCAACAGGGGCGATGTCACGGTGATGATTTTCTCGTTACTCATAATCGTCTATTTTACAGCACATTGAGACCGTCGAACAAGAAGATGGCGGCAAAATTCAGGATTCTGGCCCGCAGGCCTTGTGATTAGGGACAACAAAGGGGGACACCGGGTCTGGCAGAGACGGTGAACCTGTGGAGAGGGGTAAGGCTGGTGACACTATCACAGTAGTCATTATCAGCGAGTTACCTGATGTATGTCGTTCGCATAACGTGGGGCCACGCACCCGCGTAGGCGCGTGCAACGCATACGAATCAAGATGCAAAAGTAATGAATTCCCCTCACGTGAGCAAACTTTATGGGCAATTTTAGCCGATGAAACCGCGGTTTTTTACCAAATTCTTACGCTCGACGACGGGTAGGCGCCAGGGCGAGGACCGGCAACCCGCCTGGAGCAGGGATCGGCAAGGCCATGCATCAATGGGGAAAAATATGCAAAACAGCACCCTCGTCAGGCATAGACCATACTGGGGTCGAAGTCCACCAAAAGAGGGGTTTCAGTTTGTAAGCGATTTTGAAGAAGTTCAGATAGCAACAGTTTGATAATCGCGTGAATGATAGTAAATTTATATAAACAGGAATCGGTTTAGACTTATAAGCGATTTTTGCGAGTGCAAGACAACTGGTCCACCTCACCCAACACGATGGCGAGTCACATCAACACAGTGAAAACCGCAATATTTATGCAATATTGCGAGTGACATAAAGCGGCATTTCCAGGGCAAAAAAATGTCCCGAATCCACCTCAATTTCGAACGAAAATTTTTTCTGAAAAAAAGTTTTGGCAGCGATACTGCTGCTAGCCTATCCATTTGTTTTTAATGCGAATTACACGAATTCAACGGATTTCACTAATTTATTAATTAATAAATCCGTAAAATCAGCATATCACCGGGTATTACCGAGGCATCAGAATGCGTCTCTCGGGCTGCCGATGGGGAAAGAAAGACCGATCAATGCATTGACGCTCTTGGCCTTGCTGCCCAAGTAGAGGTAGTCGGTGCCGACGAACAGAGGACCCAACTTCATGGCCACGCCGAAAGCCTGTCCGCCGCACAGGATGGGCGAATAGGACACGGCCACGTCGAACAGCGCCACGGGGCGGAAATCGGCACCTATGGTGAATTCACTCAGGGTTTTGGACTTGGCAGCGTGGCACGAATAGAGCGCGCCGAAACCAAAGCGCTTGTCGATGCTCCTGTACTGGCCGCCGAGGCTGAAGGAGGCCGCCAGCGAGGTGGTGTGCGAGAAGTGTTCGCCGGTGGGTGTCAATCGCAGCAGGTGCAGGTTGATGGGCTCGTCGCGGCCGATGATGCTGAAGAAGCGCATCACGTTGCCGGGGTGATTGCTGTCGAAGGCGAGGTCATCGGTGTTGGCATAGGCGTCCTCGGTACAGCCTTGCGACCAGCGGATGAAGCCCAGGTCGGTAACCGAGGCCGAGAGGGTCACCTTGTTATTCACCTGATAGGCCATGCCGGCATCGAGAGCCGCACCCCATCCCGAAACGCCCATGTTGCGCCGCTTGAGCCTGACGGTCTCGATGTACCCCTCGTCGTTGGTGACCAGTTCAAGGCCCTTGAACGAACTCAGGAGACGTGCGTCGGCCAACACCTGGGCCGTGCCGCGTGCATGCGTGAAGTCTACCAGCGAGGCGGTGCTCCAGTTAAGGTTGGGATCCAGGCCCGTGAGTTGAGTGGCGACGGTGAGGTAGCGCGCCTTGAAATCGGCATTTCCCAAGCCGAGCAATCCCTTGACACGTCCGCCGATGGTCAGGCGGTCGTTGATGATGCGTGAATACCCCACCCCAATCTCGGCATAAGTGTTGACACTGACTTCGATGTCGCGCATGGCGCACTCGTAGTCGGTGTAGTCGTTGGTGTTCATGCCCCTCATGTCACGCATGAAGGTGAACATCTCGAGCGGTGCGTTGACGTGCCCGTCGGCCTTAACACCGACGCTCACCGAGTAGAAGTTATCGCCATGCCACCACCCCGCAGCCATCAGATCGTCATTGGCGCCCGCCGTGATGCGGTTGTGGTCCTTGAGTTTGGCATAGAACTTGTCGGTGGCATAGTAGTCGACGTCATCCACATTCTGCATCATGTCGAAGAAGTCGCCGGCCGTGAGTACGTCGGAGTTCTCCCACGCGCCGACATTGCCCACGAATGGCAGGCTCACGAAGCCCGCATCGGGAGGCAGGGCCGGATTGAGTTGCAGACGGTATTGCGAGCCCTCCATAAAAAAGGACGTGCGCACGGGCTGCCCCTGAGCCAGGGCTGCAGTGAAAAAGAGGGCAAGGGTCCAAATGGCCTTGAGCCGGCTGAAATATTGTCGGTTGGTCATCACGCAAACAATTGGATTAGCGGCGCAAATATATAAAAGTTTTTTCATATATGCGCCATTTTGTGAAGATTAGAAAAACACGAATTTTGCATGGCGCCACACAGCCCACGGCGGGCAGCGCCTGCACACGGCTACAGGAATGCGGCATTGGGCTTGCGTGAGACGAAAAAAAAGTGTAACTTTGCAGTTTGATTCAAAACATGACAATTATCATATAACAGACTATAACTATCATGAGTGAAGAGAATAAAAAACGCCTGAGAGTGGGTATCACCCTGGGTGACAGCAACGGCATCGGCATCGAAGTGGCCCTGAAGGCCGTGGGCGTGCCCGAGATGATGGACATGTGCATCCCCGTGCTGTACGGGTCGAGCAAGATTGTTAGTTATCACCGCAACGCCTGCAACCTGCCGGGATTCCAGATCAACCACACCAAGAGCGCCAACAACCTGAAGGACAATATGCCCAACCTGGTGGAGTGTATCAACCAAGAGATCAAGGTGGAGTTGGGTGTGCCGAGCAAGCAGGCCGGCCAGGCCGCGTTCATCGCCCTGGAGACTGCCGTGCGCGACCTCAAGTCGGGACTGATTGACGTGCTGGTGACGGCACCCATCAACAAGGACAACATCCAGAGCGACCAGTTCAACTTCCCGGGCCACACTGAGTACCTGGAGAGCGCTGCCGACGACGGCGCCAAGGCGCTGATGTTGATGTGCAGCGATAACCTGCGCATCGCGCTCGTTACCGCCCACGTCGCCCTGTCGCAGGTACCGGCCACCCTCACGACCGAAGACATTCGCCAGCGCCTGCAGATGTTCAACCTGTCGCTGAAGCGGGACTTCGGCATCGACGGCCCACGCATCGCTGTGCTGGCGCTCAACCCGCACGCCGGCGAGAACGGCATGCTGGGCACCGAGGAGCGCGACATCATCATACCGGCCATGCAGCAGTCGCTCGACGAGGACGGTGTGCAGTGCTTCGGCCCCTATGCCGCCGACGGTTTCTTCGGCGCACGCCACTACCGCCGTTTTGACGGTGTGCTGGCCATGTACCACGACCAGGGTTTGGCACCGTTCAAGACCATCGCGATGGACGAGGGTGTGAACTTCACCGCCGGCCTGCCCATCGTACGCACGAGCCCCGACCACGGCACCGGCTACGACATTGCCGGCCAAGGCATCGCCAACGAGTCGTCGATGCGTCATGCCATCTACACGGCCATCGACGTGTGGCACCACCGCGCGCGCTATGACGAGGCCCACCAGAATCCGCTGCCCAAACTGTTCCAGGACCGCGGTCGCGACAACGTGAAACTCGACCTGACCAAGGGCGAATAACAACACACGTCATGATTGAGGGAATCATCTTTGATTACGGCGGCACACTCGACAGCCGCGGCGTGCACTGGAGCGAGGTGCTGTGGCAAGGCTACCAACAGGCCGGCGTGCCCATCGACAAAGCGACATTCCGCACAGCCTATGTCGAGGGCGAGCGCGCTCTGGCGCGTGAACGCATCATCCTGCCACAGGACAACTTCCACACACTGCTGGCCAAGAAAGTGGCCCTGGAAATCAGTTACCTGCCCGAACAGCCCGACGCCGCCACGCGCGACCACTGGGTGGAACAGATAGCCGCCTACTGTGACAACGCCGCGCGAGCCTGCATCGACGAGGCGCGCCCCATGCTCGAACAACTGCATGAGCGACTGCCGATGATGCTGGTGAGCAACTTCTACGGCAACATCGACGAGGTGCTGCGCGACTACGGCATCCGTCACCTGTTCAAGGGCATCATCGAGAGCGCCGTCGTGGGAGTGCGCAAGCCCAACCCCACCCTGTTCCGCCTGGGTGTCGACGCCCTAGAACTTCCTGCCGAACGCGTGCTCGTCGTGGGCGACAGCCTGCGCAAGGACATCGAGCCCGCCGAGCATCTGGGCTGCCAGGTGCTGTGGCTCAAGGGCAAGGGCTGGACCGAAGAAGAGGACCAGCAGACCCACCCTCACACCATCACGCGCGTCACCGAGGTGACCGACTGGATCGAGAGGCTGTAAAACGCGGCAGCATGCCGTGACCTCTCAAAGAGCATCTAAGAAGACTACACATTATTTATAAATAGATATGAACTACGCTATCATTGCCGCGGGCGAAGGCTCGCGTCTGGCCCAAGAGGGCATCGCCAAGCCCAAACCCCTGGTGGAGTTACAGGGCGAACCCATGATCGGCCGCCTCATCAACATCATGCTCAGGTGCAACGCCGAGAGCATCAGCATCATCGTCAACGAGCACATGACCGAGGTGAGAGAATACCTGCAGGCCCTGGAACTGCCCGTGCCGCTGAACCTGGTGGTGAAGACCACTCCGAGTTCGATGCACAGCCTGTGGCACCTGAGCCGCGTGATTCCCGAAGGCAAGTTCTGCCTGACGACGGTGGACACCATCTTCCGCGAAGAGGACTTCAAGGGCTACATCGACGCCTTTGAAGCCGATGACGAGGACGACGGCATGTGGGCCGTTACGCCCTTTGTCGACGACGAGAAGCCGCTGTGGGTCGATGTCGACGAGCAGATGACGATTACCGCCTTCCGCGACAAGCGGTGGGACAGTGCGCGCTACGTATCGGGCGGCGTGTATGCGATGACCGACGGCGCCTTTGAGGTGCTGGAGCGCTGTATCGAACAGGGAGTGAGCCGCATGCGCAACTTCCAGCGTGCGCTCGTGGAGTCGGGCCGCAGACTAAAGGCCTACAGCATCGACAAAATCGTCGATGTGGACCACGCGGGCGACATCGCCACCGCCGAGGCCTTCCTGGCCGAATAACACCATGCTGGCCCTATGCCGGCAACCATCCACACGTTCCCCAAACGACAAGCGGGGCGTCCCTGATGAGGGACGCCCCGCTATTGTATCAGTATGCCTGGACTGCGTTAACGCTCAAATGCAGGCATCATGGGAGTTGCAATCCGAGTGGGAACACCATTGAGCACCCAACCAATCAGAGTGGTCACGTCGTCGATGTCGACCTTCTCGTCACTGTTCAGGTCACCACAAATGAAGCAGATGTCGCCACCCTTGAGCACGTATTCGATCATCACGGTCACGTCGTTGATATCAACATTACCGTTGTGGTCTACGTCACCCTGGGGATAGGGATGCGCGTTGGCGAACAGGGTAACCTCCTCGATGTTGCTCCAGTCGCTCTCGGTGCCGTCTATGTAGAGGGCCTTAACCCTGTAGAGGAAGGTGCCAGCCTCGGCGAGGTTCTTCACGGTGTAATACTTCTCGGTAATGTTCTCGATCAGACGATAGGTCTCATTACCGGTTTCGTTAGCCATGAGCGTAGAGGGCCTTGCGTCGCCAGAATAAACAGCGATCAGGGTCATATTCGGCGAGTAACTTGCATCATTCGAGATGAAGGTGATCTTCTCGCCGGAACTTGCGGTTACCACCCAGTAGTAGGTCTCGTTCTTGCTGAAGTTGTGGCTAACAGCAGCCGTCTGCGGCGTGGAAACAGTCACATCTCCGATACCATCAGTTGCACTATTCTGCGAGGTAACCATTACCGTGAATGTAGCATTGGTGTAACCCTCGGGAATCGTGTACTTGATATAGCCCTGTGCAACATTGTTGTAATTGTTCTTGATGTAGATGGCATTGTTACCGCCACGCACATTCACACCACTCCAAGGAGCGGGCAAAGTGATGTCGTTATAGGAATTGCCAGTATAAGCGCTACCGCTCAACGAATGGAGCAGCACGGGCTCAACAACCTTGGGCGAAACCTCGAGGGTGTAACTCGTCACGTTGGCATCGGGAGTTGCGTCGGTCCAGTCGGCACGGAACTGAGTCAGTGCGATGAGGGCCTCGTTGGCAGGCTGCATCACAGGAACATACTTCTCGAGGGCAGCCACACCATTCAGGGCGACAGTAACAGGATCAGCGCCACCTCCAGCGATGCTGATCGTAGCATTGTGGCTACCGAACAGCGTCGGGTTGTAGTTCACGGTCACGGTCACGCCATTGGCAGCCTGAGCAGCGGTAATGGTCGACGGGCTGAAGGAGTAAACGCCATTGGGATCACTAAGAACCAGGCTGATGTTGCCGGTCAGGTTCTGGCCGGTAACGACGAAGGTCTGGGTTGCAGTTCCACCGACAAGGGTGTTGAACGACAGTGACGAGGGGTCAGCCGTAATGGTGCGAACGGGCTGGGTTGCGGTACCCGAGAGCGAAACGGTCTTGGAGGTTGCACCACCGCCGCTAACGGTTACGGTTGCATTGTGGTTGCCTGCCGCTGTCGGGGCGTAGGTTACAGTCACGGTAGCACCGGCTGCAGCCTGAGCAGCAGTGAGGGTCGTCGGAGTGATGGTGTAAGCACCATTGCCACCGCTCAAGGACAAAGTGAGGGCACCATTCAGGTTAGTACCAGTCACATTGAAGGTCTTGGTAACAGGATTATCGGTGTCGGTACTGAACGACAACGAAGCGGGATCCACCGTGATAGCGCGAGGGGGTTCGCTAGCGTTACCGGTAAGGGAAACTGTCTTGGTTTCGGCACCATCACTGGTTATGGTAATTGTACCGGTGTGGTTGCCAGCGGCAGAGGGATTGTAGGTAACAGTGACCTCAACGCCAGTCGTACCAAGAGCGCTGTTGCTCTTCAGGATGATACTGGGAGAAACTGAGAAACCGGTTCCCGAAGCGGCCAACCTGACGCTAGCGGTAAGGTTAGCAGCAGTAACATTGAAAGTCTTGGTCACAGGCGTGCCGGCCTGAGTGCTGAACGACAGCGAAGTGACACTGGCATTGACGACGGGCGTAGCCGAGGCTGCAGTACCGGTCAGGGATACCGTCTGGCTCGTGGCACCGCTGCTTGCAACGGTGATTGTACCAACATGGTTACCCATAACAGCAGGATTATAGGTCACGGTCACGGTAGCACCGGCCATTGCCTGCTCCTTGGTGAGGGTGGTGGGGGAAACGGTGAAGTAACTGTTACCGCCCTTGGTAATCGTCACATCGGCATAGAGGTTCTCGGCATTAACGGTGAAGGTCTTGGTCACGGTGCCACCAGGAGAAGTCTCGAAGGGCAACGAGGTGGGGTTAACGGTCAGCGCTGGCTGAGTAACCTGTCCACCGGGAGGCATAATGCCCACGATAGCCTGCTGAGTCTGGTTGAAGGTGTATCCATCACCATCGCTGAATGCGTTCATAGCGCACCAGTTGTTGCCTTGACCACTCCAACCGAAGTTGATGTGATACTTGCTGTCGCTATCGCGATAACCGTCGACGTTGAAAGCATGGCCACCCGCACTGTTGTCCACGCCCAGATAAACCACGGGACGGCCGGCAGCCATCTCACCGATGATGAGGTTGGCCCAGTTGGTTGTGCTATAGGATGACTTGTTAGCCAGACGCGTGTTGGAGTCATAGCCGAAGTTCTTGAACATCGTGGCGATAATCTGTGATTGGGTGGTGTAGATACCACTACCGGAAACACCATACATCATTTGCTCGGCCTGGCCGACGTAACGCATCAGCGTGGCCACGGCAGTGCCCTGAGCAGAATTGTAGCCACTCAAGTAACTGTCCCTCATATTACCCCAGTCAAAAGACGTGCCACTCAAACCAGGATAGGTAAAGTTAACCTCATTGGAATAATAGGTACCGATATCCAGGGTCGAAGTGTAGGAAGCGATAGCGCCGACCGATGCGGGATACTTCCAGTAGTAGAGCACCATCGAAGCCGAGGTTGCGGGGCAACCGGTCACGCACTGGTAAGTCCTGTTGTTGTAGGTAAACTTACACTGGTTGTAATAAGGAGCCGACTGGTCCCAGTTACAAGTCAGCAGGGGGCCATAGGTCACAGCGCCCAGTTTCGTGCGCATCTGCGACTCTTTCTGGACCTGCAGTTTGGGATTGTCAAACAAGAAAGAAATCTGTTTCTTGTAGTGACTGAGCACATCAATCATCGCAGGGGGAAGATTGTTGATGTCGGCCAGAGGGCTGTCACCAACCATCAGAACTACCTCGGCACGGTCATCACCAGCGATAACGAGGAAGGTAGTCGACGTGTTGTAGATGTAATAGACCGGATTAGTGTGCTTGACATTGTCACTCATCTCGGCCTTCAAGAGAACGGGATTCAATGCAGCCGGAGCCATCATCTTGCCGGCATACATCTCATTGGCAAGATAATTCTTAGCCACCTTAGCCGCCGCATTCTTATCGATAGGGGCGGCCTGTAATGACAGCGCAGCAATGGCTACTGTCAATAACAATAGGATTTTCTTCATTACTAAAATGTTAGGTTAATTATTGATGTTGATTAAACAAAATTCGGTTTTCATAAACGGTGGCAAATGTATACATTATTTATTTAATGGACAAAAATTTACTACGGAAAAAACGATTTTCCCAGCAAATAGCCATTTTCGTCCAACCAATTATCGTCAACGAGCCAAACCGAGCCCACCCCTTCACCGACCCATACAGCACGCCCTGATTGTACCGAAAAAAGCAGGGCACCATAATTAACATTTATTATCCAATACACCCCCTAATTTTGCATTTTTTATGTGTATTTCTTGTAACTATGGCAACTTTTAACATCCGAAAACAAAATTTTCAAGTTCTTTTAGACCTCAATTCAAAAAATGGCTGTAATTTAGCGGCGTTTTTTGCGGACGAATGCCTGCAAAAGCCGTTTCACCCGAATCGGGTAACGCTGTTATTCACGTAGACAATAACTTATAACATTAACTGTAATAAAAGATTATGGCAAAAGAAATCGTTAAGCCCGCTACCGGCAAGTTAGGTATCATGGTAGTTGGATTGGGTGCCGTGAGCACCACTTTCATGACTGGTGTTATGATGGCCCGTAAGGGTCTTGCAAAGCCTGTTGGCAGCATGACACAGTATGACAAGATTCGCATTGGAAAAGGCGAGAACAAGAAGTACTTACACTATAATGAAATCGTGTCGATGCCCAGCCTGGACGACCTCGTGTTTGCCGCTTGGGACGTCTTCCCCGCCAATGCCTATGAGAGCGCCATCAACGCCGAGGTACTGAAGGAGAAGGACATTGAGCCCGTTAAGGACGAACTGCTGAAGATCAAGCCGATGAAGGCTGCTTTTGACAAGAACTACGCCAAGCGCCTGGACGGCGACAACGTGAAGCAGTGCAAGGACCGCTGGGACATGACCGAGCAGGTTCGCGAGGACATCCGCAACTTCAAGAAGGAGACCGGTGTTGACCGCGTAGTTGTACTGTGGGCCGCTTCGACCGAGATCTACGTTGAGCCCGACATGAAGTACCATGGCACCATGGCAGCCCTCGAGCAGGCCATGAAGGACAACGTGGTTGACAAGATCGCTCCCTCGATGTGCTATGCTTACGCCGCCCTGGCCGAGGATTGCCCCTTTATCATGGGTGCTCCCAACACCACCGTCGACATCCCCGCCATGTGGGAGATGTCCGAGAAGACCCATGTGCCCATCGCCGGTAAGGACTTCAAGACCGGCCAGACCCTGGTGAAGAGCGGTTTCGCTCCCATCATCGGCACCCGCATGCTCGGTCTGAACGGTTGGTTCTCGACCAACATCCTGGGCAACCGCGACGGTCTCGTGCTTGACGAGCCCGCCAACTTCCGCACCAAGGAGGTGAGCAAACTGTCGACGCTCGAGTCGATTCTCGTGGCCGACGACCAGCCCGACCTGTACAGCGAGTACTACCACAAGGTACGTATCAACTACTACCCGCCCCGCAACGACAACAAGGAGGGTTGGGACAATATCGACATCTTCGGCTGGATGGGCTATCCCATGCAGATCAAGATCAACTTCCTGTGCCGCGACTCCATC
>JAEEGL011914522.1_pt1 | contig 56458 bp, 63 predicted proteins | sample 9134231 | NCBI WGS metagenome assembly JAEEGL01 (sample SAMN16246548, study PRJNA631951) | gut metagenome | biome: gut microbiome; feature: rumen; material: fiber-attached | host: Bos | place: Iran: Karaj | collected 2018-10
GGTACTGAACCAGCAATACATGTGACATTGGCTACTTTAAATCTTCCGGCATATGTTTTTCCTGATAATGTACTTTGATCAGCATTTACATTATAAAATTTGCTTGTTAATGTCCATACTGCTGTACTTGTTGTACTACCTGTTCCATCGATTTGTGCTCCACTTACTACCGTTGCAGCATAGTTTGTATATGTTAAACTTGAAAGGTCTGTTTCACTACTTATACTATTTGTTCCTTCACTTACATGCGCATTATTTGCAAGTGTTCCTTGAATAGTAAATTCATTTCCTGTTACGCCTGAAGTATGCACTGTATATTTATCGGTACTTGTCCATTCATAAATAATGTCATATGTACATACCATATTATAATCTGTATTGGCCGTGAAATTAACTGTTAAAGTCGTTGAATTATTGGCCGCTACCGTTCCATTATTGGCTTGAACCATATTCGCTGCCGTAATATTAAGTATCATTCCTCCACCTAAGGTATCAAATACCATGTTATTTCTTTCTGTTATAGTATTAGCATTTGCTACATTTGTTATATTCATATTACCCGTTGCAAAATATGCATAGGTGGCAATACCTATTACTGTAACCAATGTAACAACTACTATAATAATTAATATTGTATTCTTTTTATTCATTTTTATCACCCTTATTATTTCCTATTATACTATATATATTCAAGCAACTATTTTTTAAAAAAGTTATTTATTAAAAAAATTATTCTTTTTCATCTTTAGGCTCCTTTATTATATAAGATTATTATAGCATTTATTTATTATAGAAAAAAGTAACTTTAGCTATCTAAGTTAACTTTTTGATTATTTAATATTTCTTGACTATAGTGACATCCACAGTAATTTTGACGATATAAATGATACTTTTTAGAGTACTCAATTGATTTTTTATAGCCTTCTTCTTTTTTAAAATCACTGTATAGATACTTAATATGATATTTATCCTCGATAAGTTTACCTAATTCATTAATTACTTGAGAATTCTTATAGGGACTAACTGTAAGAGTTGTACAAAAATAATCATAGTTATTCTCTTTGGCTAACTTAGCTGTTTTTTCCAATCTTAGTTCATAACATTTGTGACATCTTTTGCCACCCTCATGTTCACTTTCTAAACCCTGAGCCATCTTAATAAAGGAATCATTGTCATAATCACAATCCATAAAATCTAATTTATTGATAGACTTAAATTCTTTAATAAACCTTATTTGTTCTTGTTTTCTTTTTTCATACTCTTCTTGTGGTTCGATATTGGGATTATAATATAAAATTGTAATATCAAAATAAGGAGTAAGTTTAGAAATAACTTGTGTTGAACAAGGTCCACAGCAAGAATGTAATAATAATTTAGGTATATAATTTAAACCGTTAATAATCTCATTCAGTACTTGGTTGTAATTCGTTTTCATTTATCTCATCTTCCTCAGTAACTTCTTCATAAGTTCTAAAAATATAGTTTTTACTACTACTATCAAGGTATAAAATACCACCACTCTCTAATGAAGCATAGATAGTTTGATATTTATTTAATTTTTCAATATTAACAGTATTAATATATACTTTATTACCATCATTCATTCTTAGAACAAATCGTTCACTATCAATAATAACATCATTATAACGATCAGGACTATACTCTATTTCACTAATCATCATAACAATATTACTATCAATACGACTAAATCCCTTAATGAAGGCCTTTATTATATCACTTGGAACATAATTTACAAGAGTCGGATAACCAAGATACTTATTCTCATCATCAATCATTTTTCCATTGGAAAGCATTAATTTATCATCCAGATAATCGTAATATAAAATCTTATTTTCTTCGATAGTAATAGTTACTTTACCAAAGATGTTTTTTCTTATCTTGCATTCATTTACTAAAGGTATTTCTTTTAAAACTTTCTTTTTTAAGCTTAAAGAATTTACTTTAAAGTATGGTGTATTTTCATCAATATTGATTACATCTAAAATTTCTTTATCAGTCAATAAATTAGTACCTTTAATAACAATATTTCTTATGGGTGTTGTAAAAAGATAATATATAATCATACCTATTAGATATAATACTAAAAAGAAAATGATAAATCCCTTAATGCGTGGTCTTTTTCTTGTTTTCTTATTTGTCATAGACTATCCCATTTAATAATCGTAGGTTCTACAACAAGATCTATTTGGTAAGCATCTTTTACTTCCTGACGAACGCTTTCTATTAGAGATACAATATCTTCGAAAGAAGCATTATCTTCATTAACGATAAAATTAGCATGTTTTTCACTAACTTTAGCTCCCCCAATAGTTCTTCCTTTAAGTTGTAAATCCTCGATTAATTTACCTGCCGAAGCATTTTCCGGATTTCGGAAGATACTACCAACATTTTTCTTATCAAGAGGTTGCGAATTAATCCTTTTTTGGTTATTTTGTTTAATCTCCTCCCTTGCGGCAGCTACATCACCTTTTTTTAGAATAAAAGTTACATTTAAAACAATATATTTATTTTTTAAAGATGTGTATCGGTAACCATAAGATATATCACTGCGATCTAGTTTAGTAATATTACCATCCTTATCCATTACTTCGACTGTTTTAACAAGTTCCATAATTTCATGGCCATAACACCCCGCATTACCTACCACGCTACCGCCAACATTACCAGGTATCATTGAAGCAAAACCAAAAGAAATAAAACCACTATCAAGTGTTACTTTGGCTAAATAACCAAGAGCCACACCACTACCAACTGTTACTTCATTACCTTCAAAAACCAAATCTTTAAAATTATCAAGTTTAATAACAATGCCGTCAAAATAACTATCATCAATAATGACATTCGTTCCATGGCCAAGAATAATATATTTTTCTTTATTTTCTTTGATGTATTCCATTAAGTTTTTAAGTTCAGTTATATTACGTGGTTTGACTAAATACTTAGCAATTCCGCCAATTTTCAAAGAAGTATAATCTTTTAAAGATACATCATTTAATATTTCACCAACATTATTCATTTCAATAACTCCTTTATTTGTTCATAAATAATTGTGCTAGCATTTTTCATATCTAATTTATGAAGATTTTCTTTCATTGATTGATATTCGTCACTATTATTTAATAATTCTTTAATTTTATCATACATTTTTTTAGCATCTAGATCTTTCTCTTCGATTAAAAGGCTAACCCCTTTTTCTTTTAAATCCAGAGCATTATAGTATTGATGATTATTAGCTACATATGGCGAAGGTATTAAAATACTTGGAATTTCTAAAGCCAATATTTCTGATAAAGTACCGGCCCCAGCTCGGGAAATAATTAAATCAACATCTGAGAACAAACCAGATAAATTATTTAAAAATGGTATTACTTTAACATTTTTAGCAAAGGTTTTACCTTCCACAAAAGATTCATAATAATCATTTCCTGTAATATAAAGAATCTCAAAATTATCAGTATCATCAATTGTACTTAAAAGTTTAAGAGCAAAATCATTAATAGTTCCACTTCCTAAGGAGCCAGATACAAATAAAACTAATTTCTTATCCTTATGAAATCCCAAACTTTCTTTAGGTATCTTTGTTGTTGTTAAAGCGTTTTCTCCGCACGGATTACCAGTATAAACAATTTTTTTAGCACTAGCAAAATACTTATCACTATTTTCATATGATGTACAAACTAAATCAACATTCTTAGCAAATAGCTTATTTGTTTTACCAGGAATACTATTTTGTTCATGGATTGCAACTGGTATTTTTAGTTTTCTTGCTGCGCTAATAACAGGCATGGTAACATAGCCGCCAACCCCAATAACAATATCAGGCTTGAATTCTTTCATAATAGTTACACATTTTTTAATAGCCTTTTTAATCAAAAAAACATTCTTAATATCTCTTGTTATATTATTTTTACTAAAACCATATATTTCAATTGGTTCATATTTAATACCTAAACTTGGTATAATATCTTTTTCCATCCGGTTATGGGTACCAATATATAAAACATTTAGATTCTTTTCTTTTTCTTTAAATTTATTAATAATAGATACAGCCGGATAAATATGTCCACCTGTACCTCCAGCGCTGATTATAATATTCATGATTATCACCTATAACTATATTATATCGAAGATACTATTATTTTACAATTATATGCCTATTTATTGACATTTTCATCCACGATATAATATGGATATTTATCTTTGATATTTTTAATTTTAATACCGTATATAAATAAAAGATGATTATGTATTTTTGAATTACTTAATAGTTTACTACTTACCATGGGATAATAAAGACATAAAAAATCATAATTATTATTAAAATTATTAATAACACCTAGTTTATAAAAATGATTATCAATATTTAATTTTTTAATTAAATTAGAATAAAAAGACATTATATATAAATTTAAACGAGAATATTTATTAATTAATTTAAGTAATTTGGTTGTATCTAAAAAAGGATCTTTAAGATCAAGAATAATTATTTTATCTGTTTTTAAATTAAGTACTTCTTTTAAAGAAGATAGATTTAATTCTTTATATTTTGTATTACTAATTATTTTTCCTTTATATAGTAAATCATGATTAATAACAAATACTTTATCTTTCGTTTGTCTTACATCACACTCAAAACCAAGAAAAGACTCCCTTATAGCACATTTAAAAGACTCGATGGTATTTTCTTTATATTTTTGATGACTTCCGCGGTGAGCAATTAATTTATCCATAATAAAATATATGCATTAAAAAAATCTAATTTCACCTTTCGGCAAAATTAGATTCAAGATATTAAGATGCCTCCGGAGCGGCCAGCGAGCATGACGACTATCTCAACTAATCCCACGATCCACAATCGGCATGGCCAAGCGAATCGACTTCACAGCACACCCTCCCAGAGTGATCGCTACAGTTTACATAGCCGTAGGTGTCCACTACACAGCCGAGGTTGCCTACATTGCAGTTAGCGCTGTTGTCGTTAGCGTCGCAATCATTATTGATATCGACGGTTATTCCCGCATCGATAAACGCTTGGTAAATTGCTTGCTTGGCACTGGCTTGTTGTTCTAATGTTAAAGTACTATTTAATGTATGTCCACTTAAGCCATATTGGGTATATGGTTGACTTAAACATATTTCATGTCCCTGAATAGTTCCACATGCATAGTACTCACTACTATCTTGCCCTATATATACATTATGTCCTGTTGCTGTTCCACTACTTTGTAATGTTCCTCCGTAATTTGGATGTGTATATAAAGGTTCCATTTGTCCGGTATTATCATTCAATGTTGATAGTGCAAACCAGTAACTTGTTGGTCCTGATGGACTTGCTGTTCCTGCTATACATGAGACATTGGCTACCTTAAATTTACCGGCATATGTTTTCCCTGATAATGTACTTTGATCTGCATTTACATTATAAAACTTACTTGTGAGTGTCCATACAGCCGTACTTGTTGCACTACCTATTCCATCAATTTGTGCACCACTTACAACGGTCGCTGCATAATTCGTATATGTTAAAGTTGATAAATCTGTTTCATTTTTAATATTGTTGGTTCCTTCATTTACATGCGCATTACTTGCAAGTGTACCTTGAATTACAAACTCATTATCAGTTACTCCACTTGTGTGGGCTAAATATTTATCACTACTTGTCCATTCATAGATAATATCATAGGTGCATACCATACTATAATCAGTATTAGGTGTAAAGTTAACCGTTAAAGTTGTATTATTCTCCGCGGCTACATTACCTTGTTTAGCTTCTACCATATTTGAGGCCGTGACATTAAGAAGCATTGCTCCACCTAAGGTATCAAACACCATATTATTTTGCTCCGTTACTGTATTGGCATTTACCACATTTGTAATATTTAAATTGCCAGTTGCAAAATAGGCGTATGTTGCACCAATTACTACAGCAAGTAATGTAATTATAGCAATTACTATTAAAATGATATTGTTATTTTTCATATGTTCACCTACTTTATACAATTATTTTAGCATCAAATATAATAGATATAAATCAAGTTGTTAAATCTGCGATTAACCAGTTACCGTTAATATTAATTAAATACAATGTTAATTCCGTTTGATATTCTTTTAAATCATTATTAACATAAAAAGAATAACTATATTTAATATCTACGGAATATAAATCATCGGTATACATTTGCATGTTTTCAAAAGTAAAATCAGAAAAGACTGTTTGGGTATGGCTTGCTAACCAAATATTGGTACTAGCAACTTTTTTCAAAAAATCATAAGCATTAGAATTAATTACTACACTACTGGAAATGCTTCCAAACGTTGCTTCATTAACTACGTATTTAGTATAGTTCTTACACCAATTAATTAAGAAATCTTTGTGATTATTAAGTAAGTCTTCTTTTTCAGGATAATTATACGTATAAGTACTATCTTCCTTGGTATAAGTACCTTTTGCAAATTCAATTTTAGAATCTTTATATATGTCATTTATTTCATATTTTATTAATGGAGTAATATTAACATATCCTAAAACATTTTCTAATTTATCTAAAACATAATTATCTTGGGTAATATACTTTGGAGATACTTCTATACCATTAATAGTAATTACTTCATCAGGAAGAGCATATATGATTAAATCCTCTTTTTCAAAATGATAACTAAGTTTTTTTATCTCCCACTTACTAGTATTCATTATTCCTTTTTGGGAAGATTTTTTAAGTTCTAAAGTAGCAACTTCTTTATTATCATTTAATATTGAATATATAGGTTTATCTTTTTTAAATAGTCCTCTTTTCTTTTCATATTTAAACTTGCCATCTTTTATATTTGCCTTTAAAATGTTTTGCAAGGATTTTTTAGTATTAAAGCCTTCCTCGATAGATAAGTAATTGGCAATTTCTAGAGTTCTTTCATTGTTAAATAAATCAGTTATTCTTTGGGCCTCATATACAGGTAAACTTTTTTCATAAGCATCAAGATTAATCCAAAAAGCAGCTAAAAGAGCTATTATTAAAACGCAAGCTAATCTTAAAAAAATAAAATAATGTTTCCAAAATTTTTGATTCATTTTTACTTACTACCTCACTATAATACTCGTTGGCATCTCTCTTGCGCCTACCAAAGATGAACTATTATTGATGTACTTTCCATTGTAATATAAAAGACTTGATGAACCACCATCTAAGTTAGCCGCATTAATAGCACCATAATCTAAAAGAACATTCATAACGTCTTCATAAGAGGCACCCAAACTATTAGCCTGTCTTCCATCAATAACCAGTAAAAGAACTGCTCCATCTTCGCGTTGACCAATAGCAGTTCGAGGATTTAAACCGCCCCCTGTACCATTAATTCTAGCAGGTTTGCCATTAACAATTAAAATTGGGCCAAAAGAAAGAGCATCTCTTACCCCACGATTAATGGCCTCACCACCGGTCATATTACCTACGACTAATTTATTGTCATAATCAAAGCCAATTAACTCATAACTCTTATTTAGGGAACCATAAGCAAGTTTACCATCAGATATAACAATTCCAATTGGCGTACCGCCATTTCCCATACCACCTGAATCTTCGAATCCACCACCATTGGTAGCAACAACAGCATTATAACTTTTAGCCATATCCTCGACAGTTTTGCCACTATAAGCAGGACCATAAGGACCGCTTACACCAATCGTTACTCTAGATGGATCATGAACAATGACCATGATACCTTTATAAGTAGAGCCTTTGATATTAACAAATTCAATTTCATCAAGATTATCTTTAGTCATATCAATTTCAATCAAATCAGCATTGGTAGTATCTTTGATGGCTTCGACAGAATTACTCTTTTGAATTTCTTCAATTTCTTCTTTAGATAAAAATAAAGTTGCTAAAAACTTTCCAGCACTGGACTCCATTGCGGAATTAACAAATAAGTTGCGAGCATTCTTCGAAGGTCCAAATTCTAAAAGCAAAACGGTTCCTGTTAAAAAAATGAGAATTAAAAAGATAACTGAAAAGAAATAAATAGCTATTTTCGAAACTAACTTTAAATTTTTTGTCGTTTTTTTCTTTCCTAATTTCTTAATTTCACGCTTAATTGATTCATGATTAATATCTGCTTTTTGAATAATTTCAAACTCTTTTGTAGGTTCATTATCTTCTGGTGCGTTAACAACATTAGAATTAATTACTGTTTCTTTTTTTTCTAATGTATCAGTAACGATTGGTTTTATTGTTCCTTTTTTGCTTAGTTTAGAACTAGAAACTGACTTTTTCTTTGGCGTATTATTGGAGTAATTCTTTTTTTTAGAGATATTTTGGTTATTAACCTTCTTTTTTTTAGATGTATTACCATTAGTCTTTTTATTATTTGAAATCGTACTATTTTTCTCCATTGTCTACTCCTTTTTAGCATATTAATTATATCATTTTAAAGAATAAAATTAAATATTAAAATGCTTGTTGTCTATTAATTAAAAAAGTGATATATATTGATTATGAATAAAGAAAATGAAAGATTATTATATAAAAAAATAAGAAGTACAATTAATCATGAATTAGATAATATAATTACTAATACTCTTTTAAATACTAAAGAATATCGTGAAGCCAAATTAATTCTTATTTACTATCCTCTTCCAGAAGAAATCAATACTTTACCTATTATTGAGCATGCTTTTAGTAGTAATAAAAATGTGGCTTTACCCAAGTGTATTAATAATACAATAAAGTTTTATTATATAGAAAGTATAAAACAAGTTTCTAAAGGATTATTTAATGTTATGGAGCCAGTAAGTAGTAATCTTGTAACAGATTTTAAGAACTCAATTTGTATTGTTCCAGGTCTTGCTTTTGATATAAGATTTAATCGCTTAGGTTATGGTAAGGGTTATTACGACCGCTTTTTAAAAGACTATACAGGTATTAACATTGGTCTTTGTTATAACCAATTATTAGTTAGTAAACTAGTCACTTATAGTCATGATATTCCCGTTGATATGATTATTACCGAAAATAAAAAAATCAATCATTTCTGATTGATTATGCTCTTCCGGAATACTTTCCATCTTTGGTAGAAACAAGTATTTTTTCACCTTGATTAATAAATAAAGGAACTTTTACAATATATCCTGTTTCTATTTTAGCATCTTTGCTTGCATTTGTAGCAGTGTTACCCTTAACAGCAGGTTCTGTCTCAACTACTTCATATTCAACTTTTTCTGGTAATGTAATACCAATAATTTCACCTTCATAGAAATCAATTTGAATGTCTAAACCTTCTTTGATAAACTTTTTGTCATCGCCAAGTTTATCACCAGGTACTTCGATTTGTTCATATGTTTCATTATTCATGAAAGTATAAGTATCACCAGCAGAATATAAATATTGAACATTTATTTTTTCAATATGAGCTTTAGTAATCTTAATATTAGTATTATAAGTATCCTCAGTTGTAGAACCTGTTCTTAAATTTTTAAGTTTAATTCTTACAAAAGCAGGACCCTTACCAGGTTTAACATGTTGAAATTCTTGAATAACACACAAATTGCCATCCATGATGATAGTCATTCCGTTTTTAATATCATTAATATTTATTTGCATGTTTTATCTCCTTATTTCTTTTCTTTTGCTATTACATGTTTGCGACATTTAGAACAATATCTTTTAAGTTCTAAACGTTCAGTTGTATTCTTCTTATTTTTATTAATTGGTCGAAGTTCTTGTCCACATTCACTACATTTATTTACGACATAAACTCTATTTTCATTTTTAGCCATGATATTGCCTCCTTTTTTAATCTTCCTTATTATATCAAGAAGTTTCCATATTTTCAAACATAAAATCAGTTATTTGCCGACTTATAAAATATGTCAACGGATAAACAAAATCACTATTATCATTAATCGTAGATACGTTCGGAGAAATCACAATTAAACTGTAAGTAGGATCTTCATATGGAAAGAAACCCGCCATCGTTAAAGTAATGGTCGCTGTATCAACTATACCATCATTGTTTTCATCATAAAAAGATTCACTAGTACCTGTTTTTCCTGCCGGATGCAAATTTAGATTCATATAACCATATCCAGTTCCTTCACTATTATTCATCACATTATAGAATCCCTTAAAAAGGATATCATAATCCTCTTCGTTCAAAGATGTTTTATCAACTATCTCATGATTATTTTGCCAAATAATTTGATCATTATCTTTGATAGTTTCCACTAGAAATGGTTTTCTTCGTTTGCCTTTATCAGCTAAGGTATTTATATAAGTAATCAGTTCAATGGGAGTATAGGTATCATACTGACCAATAGCAAGATTTAAGTATAAATCAGGAGAAATATTATTTCCTATTAAACCTATTTTTTCATTTGGTAAATCTATACCCGTTTTAATACCTAAACCATAGGATGATAACATCTCTCGATAAAGAAGAAAACTATTTTCATCCACAGGTAATTCCATATTATATGTATAATTTAAACCAAGCATTTGGATAGCTAATAAAAACTGATAATAATTGGAACTTTGTTCTAAGGCTTTAATAGCATCTAAATAACCAAGGGGTTTCCAAGAACATTTAGTTGTTAAATTTCTTAATTTGACACATGAATCATATACCTTTTCTTGAGGATCAAAGATATGATTTGCTAATGCTACGCTCATCGTAGCTCCTTTGACTACCGAACCCATAGTGAATGAAGAAGATATATTGTTAATGGTAATATCATTAAATTCATCATTAGAAAGTAGTCTTTTTCCAGCCATCGCCATAATTTCTCCAGTCTTAGGGTTAGATACAATTACAAAAGTATCACTTAGATTAACTGTATTAGGAAATGTCTTTGCTTTTTTTATATTATCTTCGATAATGCGTTCAACTTTTTGTTGTAAGTCAATATCAATGGTTAAATATAAATCACGACCTTTTTGGGATGACTTAATAGGAGTTAAAGAATTATCACTATTGACTAAGTACTTGGCTTTAGTACCTCTTAAGAAATCATCATAATATTTTTCTAAATAGCTAAGACCAACTATATCGTTTAAATTATAACCTTTTTTTAAATATTCATTTTTATCCTCTTTAGAAATATTACCAATTTTTCCAAAAATATTATTTAAAGTATTTCCATAAGGATAATGTCTTTCATAACTAGTTTCAATTTGAATACCAGGAATATTTTTACTAATTAACAAATTAACTTCCTCATCAGATATATTATTTTTAATAACTTTTGGTGAATATGTATATCCATCATTTAAAAGAGCATAGGCTTTAATAATATTTAACTCTTTATTAGAAATACTACCAATAATTAATTCTATTTTATGGGTTATAACATCATCATAGGATTGAGTTCTTTTTTTGATTTCATATTTTTCTTCTTTCGAAAGAAGATTAGTCATATTCTTAGTATCTTTAAACCACTCCACTATTTCCTTGATTGAGGGTTTAGAAAAAGTAAACAATTCCGATAATCTTATAGCTACCTCTTGTTTATTTATTCCCTTTAGATTATAAAAAATGACTTGATTTTGCATCTTGTTATCGACTAGCAAATTGCCATTACGGTCAAATATTTTTCCTCGTGGAGCATCGAGGCCATCGACAATTATATTTTGTTTTTGGCGAATATTACTAAACATTTTTTTATGATTCTCGTAATAAAAAATGCTAACATAAATTACTAAGAATAAAAAGCATCCCGTTATTGCCATTTTACTAAAGACTATTTTCATAAAAAAACACCCTTAATAGTATTCATTATTTAAAAAATATCATACAATATATACAGGTGATATAATGTTTAATCTAATAGCTAAATATGTGGAAAAACTATCTAAAGAAGATGTAAATAACTTTGCTTTAAAAAAGGGAATTACTTTAAATAACGATGAACTTGATTTTACATACACATTTATTAAAAAAAATTATCAAGAAATGTTAAAAAATCCTAACCTATTTGATATAGATCGTTATCAGAATAAATATCAAGGTGATAATTTTATCAAAATAAAAAAAGTATTTATTGAATACTTTTCTAAATATCATAAATTCTTATAGTAGTTTTGAACATCTTCCTTTAGACGTGAATTAAACTCTTTTTTTAAGATTGATTCTATCTCAAACTTATAAGGAGGATATTCTTCGATATAAGGTGTTTCTAATATTTTAGGAACATCTTTTAATTTGTCATGATAAATAACTTTAAGAAGATTGTCAAACCCTATCGTACCATAGCCAATATTGGCATGACGATCTTTATGCGAACCTATAGGATTTAAACTATCATTAATATGGACACAACATATTTTTGGAAGACCTATTTCTTTGTCAAATTCAGTTAAATAATTGTCAAATTCATTTATATCAACACCAGAATCATTCAAGTGGCAAGTATCTAAACAAACACCTATCTTCTTTTGATAAATAATGTGATCTATTATTTCTTTTAATTCGGATATTGTTTGGCCAATTTCTGTACCCTTACCTGCCATTGTTTCTAATAGAATCATTACATTAGTATTTTGATTAATAACTTCATTTAGAGCTTCTATAGTATTATTAATAGCCTCTTTCTTTGAATGAGATACCGCACTACCAGGATGTAAGACAATATACTTAATACCTAGTTCTTCACATCTTTTAAGTTCTTGTTTTAAAAAACTAATACTAAATTGCCATGCCTCAAGTTTAGCTTTATTAGCCAAATTAATTATATATGGTGCATGACAAATAACATTATTGATATCAATATTATTATTCACCATTAATTCATGAGCTTTTGTAGTAGTATTCTTATCAATATTTTTCCTTATTGTATTTTGGGGAGCACCAGTATAAAACATAAAAGTATTCTCTCCATAGGAAATTGCTTCCTTAGCACTACCCAATAAACCATCATTTTTAAAACTAACATGCGATCCAATAATCATTATTACCACCACTTAAATAATAGCACAAAAAAGTCGATATTTCTATCGACTAAATACTTTCTGAATTATTATGCGCAAGCTGTAGTAACAGTATTAACTTTTGTTGGAGCTGTCCAAGTATACTTATTACCAAGTGTGAAATTACCAGAAGCATCTCTAATTGCTGTAAGAGCTTTAGCATTTGTATAAGCACCTGAACTATTTGTACCAACACTGTAATCACCATTTGTAGCTACAAGTGAATAAGTATAAGAATTACCACTGACAGTGATTAAAACAGCACCTTTAAAAGAAACATCTTTAACACTAAAATATCCCTTAGAAACTAAACTATCTGATGTTATAAAACAAGTAGTTGTAATACCAGCGCTTGAAGCATAAATATTTGCAGCATCAACCATTGAAGAACATGAACTAAAGAATGCTGACTTTTTTGAATTAGTAATTGCTGGACCAACTGCAGTAGTAGCAACTAACATAAGTACTGCTAAGATAACAACAACAGCAAGTAACTCAACTAATGTAAAACCTTTCTTATTTAATTTTCTCATTTTTTCCACTCTCCTTTATGATTAAATATTAACACAAGGAATTGGAAAATTCAATATATTTTCAACAAAAAAATTATAATGTGTCAATTATTGATGATATAATGTCAATGCTGTCTAATGCGCTGTTTATTTTATCTGATGACCTCTCTTTATATAAGGCTTTCATTTGTTTTTCAAAGTTAACAAACGATGATGGATTACGATTTAATTCTTTAATCCAGTAAGATTGCTCTTTAAAATGATTGAGAAGTTTTTCATTTTCGAGCATTTTACTAAAAACTAATTTATTCATTAATCCTCAAAAAATTTATTAATTGGCCTTGGCGTAGATATTGCTTTAGCTACTTTTCCTGCGGTGTCTTTACTAGTTAATTCTTGGACAAAATCCAAGGCTTTTTGGGCAGTAGAGATGTGCTCTTTAATGGAATTAATATCTACATTCTTAATAATATCATTTATTTTGTTAAAACTGCTCTCCTCAGTATTTTTTCTATTTAAATACTTATCCCAAACTGAACTGTCTTCACCATATAAATCAAACATTTCATAAAATTTCTGCCATGTCATAGATCCGTTTTCTACATAATCTGCAAGACTTGGTTTGTTCGAAACAAACTTACGAAATTCTTCTTTACTAGCCATTAAAATCACCTAGTAATATATATGAAAAAAAGTAGATAAAATCTACTTTAAATCTTAAAATCATTTACAAAATCCGCAAAAGATAATTGCTCTTCTTCATTTTTGGTTGATTCTTTTTCTTCAATAGAATTTTGCTCTATAGCCTTCGGCTTCATATCATCAATCTTATTCTTTGTTATTAAGCTTCCAGTACTATTAATATCTAAGATAGATATGTCAGCATTCTTAATTTCTCTTATTTCACTATCACACTTTAACAAGTTAATAGTTCGAGTATCAGATGGATAAGCAGAAACTAAGAAGTATTCTTTAGTCTTAGGCTTTTTAAATAACATATTACCCTTTTTAGCTCTTGATAAAACATTTAGTTCTTCAATTTTTATTCTTTTAACCGTATTATTGTTTGTTAAAATGTTTAAATACTCATAATCACTATTTAATTGATATGAACTGATTAAATAATCATCTTTTAAATTAATGGCTTTCACACCGGCAGCTTTAGGACCAATTGTTGGTATTTCGTTACTTAAATAACGTAAATAATAACCATTCTTGGTTACTAATAAAGTTTCATTTTCTAAAACTGAAGCTGATAACAATTCATCATTTTCTTTGAGTTTAATTGCACATATTGGTTTAGAATATCTTTGAACTTCAAAGTCATCAAATAAAACAGTTTTAATCATACCATATTTAGTAGTTAAAACAATTGATTTTCCTTTTTCTAAAATAGCACTACCAATTACTCTTTCATCTTGACTCATCATAATGATATTATTGATATGTTTTCCTAATTCTTTCCATTTACTTTCTAAAAGTGTATGAATAGGAATATATAAATAATTACCCAAGTTAGTGAATAGTAATAATTTATTTTGGGTATTTGTATTGTAAATATTAGCAATAAAATCACCAGGTTTTAAAGCCATATCCCCGTCACTTGTGGTATATGATTTTAAGGAAACTCTCTTTAGATAACCTTCGTTTGTAACAATAACAACTGTTTTTTCTTTAGGTATCATATCCATAGCATCAAGTTTAATCTCTGTTACTTCATCACGTATTTCTGTAATTCTTGGTGTTGCAAATTCTTTTTTAATACTTAATAATTCGTTTTTCATTTGTTTTTTTAATACTTCTTCATCACTTAAAATTTGTTTTAAGAAACTAATCATTTTTAACAAATCATTTTTTTCACCAAGTAATTGCGTAATATCAGTATTTGACAAACGATATAGTTGCATTGTGACAATAGCAGTTGCTTGTTCTTCGGTGAAATCAAATACTTTCATTAAGTTTTCTATAGAATCCGCTTTATTTTTTGATGCTCTAATTGTTTTAATAACTTCATCTAAAACATCGATTGCTTTTAAAAGCCCTTCAACAATATGCATTCTGGCAAGAGCATGCTCTAAGTCAAAGTTAGTTCTTCGTATAACAACTTCTTTTTGATGTGCTATAAAGGCATCGATAATAGCAAGAATACCAAGTTGTTTAGGTCGATGATTAACAATAGCTACCATGTTAAAACTATAACTAATTTGTAAATCGGTATTTTTTAATAAAAAATTTAAAACTAGTTCAGCATTCGCATCTTTTTTAAGTTCTATAATAAGTTTAGCCATATGTTCACGGTCTGATTCATCGCGAACATCGGTAATACCATCGACTTTCTTATCGATACGAATATCCTCGATTTTCTTACGTAAGCCTTCCTTTAAAACATCATAAGGTATTTCATGAATTACAATTTGTTTATTACCCTTTTCGTTAACAATTTCGGTTTTTGCTTTAACAATAACTTTTCCTCGGCCAGTCTCATAAGCTTGCATAAGACCTGTTTTGCCTTCGACAATACCACCAGTTGGAAAATCAGGACCCTTAACAATTTCCATAATCGTCTCTAAACGACAATTAGGATTATTAATTCGATGAACTGTCGCATCAATTATTTCCGCTAAATTATGAGGCGGAATATTTGTTGCATATCCCGCAGAAATACCCGTTGATCCATTAACTAAAAGATTTGGAAAATTAGCCGGTAATACTGTTGGTTCTAAATCTTCATCACTATAATTAAGGGCCATCTCAACGGCATTACGATTGATATCTTTTAACATGACTTGAGCAATTTTCGTAAGTCTAGTTTCGGTATAACGATATGCAGCTGGTCCATCACCATCAATAGAACCATTATTACCATGGATATCGATGAATACTTCGCGCATTTTCCATGGTTGTGACATATAAATCATGGCCCCATATATAGAGGTATCACCATGAGGGTGATATTTACCCATAACATCTCCAACTGCTTTAGCACTCTTACGATATGGTTTATCAAAAGTATTGTGATCTTCCCACATACTATATAAGATTCTACGTTGAACAGGTTTTAGACCATCACGAACATCAGGTAATGCTCGATCTTGAATAATACTTTTGGCATATCTTCCAAAACGTTCACCCATGATGTCTTCGAGAGTATAATCATATATTTTTTCAATAATTGTTTTTTCTTCTTTTGCTTTTGCCATGATTATTCCTTTCTAAAACTATCCTCTAAAGTGAAATCAACATTTTCATTAATCCACTCTTTCCGTGGTTCAACTTTATCCCCCATTAAAACTGATACTCTTTTTTCAGCTAAAGCAGCATCCGTAATGCTAACTTTAATTAAACTTCTTGTCTTTGGACACATTGTTGTTTCATATAACTCATCGGAATTCATTTCACCAAGACCTTTAAAACGTTGAACTTTATAGGTTCCCTTCATCGTCTTTTTCTTTTCCTCAAGTTCTTCATCGGTAGCAATATATTCTTTGTATTTACCAAAATCAAGAGCATATAATGGAGGATTAGCAATATAAAGCATTCCCTCTTCGATTAAAGGCCGCATAAAACGATAAAAGAATGTTAATAACAAAGTTTGAATATGAGCACCATCATCATCAGCATCAGTCATAATAATAATCTTGCCATAATTACTTTCTTTAGGATCAAAATCATTACCAATACCAGCCCCAATTGCATAAATAAGCGTATTTAATTCTTCGTTTGCTTGAATATCACTATTTGAGGCCTTTTCGCAGTTTAAAACTTTACCTCTTAAAGGTAGAATAGCTTGTGTTTCTCTATTTCTTCCAGTTTTAGCGCTACCACCAGCTGAATCTCCCTCGACTAAGAAAAGTTCATTCTTTTCATAATTCTTACCAGTCGCCTTAGCAAGTTTACCACTTAAAACTTTTTCTTTCTTTTCTTTACCTTTGCCACTGCGAACCATCTCTCTAGCCTTACGAGCAGCATCTCTTGCTTCCATTGACTTAGTTGCTTTATTAATAATGTTTAAAGCAACTTCACGATTTTCTTCAAGGAAGAATTTCATTTGTTCATAAGTAATACTTTCTGTAATACTTCTTGCTTCAGGAGTACCAAGTTTAGCTTTTGTTTGACCTTCGAATTGTAATAATGCCTCCGGTATTTTTAAACTAATAACGGCACTAAGTCCTTCCCGAACATCAGATCCATCAAAAAGATTATTTCCCTTAAGAAGATTATTATTTTTAACGTAGTCATTAAATGCCTTCGTTAATCCAGTTTTAAAACCTACTTCATGTGAACCGCCATCTGGTGTTTTAACATTATTAACAAACGATAAAATATTTTCATTGTATGTATCTGTGTATTGAAGTGCAACACTTACTTCAATACTATTTTTGGTGTTATTAAAATTAATAATATTGCATAAAGGATTCTTATCTTCGTTAATATATTCAATAAAACTATTTAAACCATTTTCATAAAAGAATTTTTCACAACGATTTTCTTCTTCATCAACAACCTCGATTGTTAAGCCTGAAATTAAAAAAGCACTTTCTTGCATTCTTTCACATATGGTTGTATATGAAAAACTTGCTCCCTTAAAAATATCATAGTTAGGCATAAAAGTTACAGTAGTACCCGTTTTTTTACTTTCCCCGACAGTTTTCAAAGGGATAGCTACTTTACCACCATCTTCAAAACGGATGTTACTTATTTTACCATCGCGGTAAATTACAACATCCATATATTTACTTAGGGCATTAACAACCGAAGCACCTACACCGTGTAACCCCCCAGAAACTTTATAGCCAGATTCAGAAAACTTTCCACCAGCATGAAGAATAGTGTAAATTACTTCTGGAGTGGATTTACCACTTTCATGCATCCCAATTGGTACACCACGACCATTATCACTAATGGTTATACTGCCATTTTTATTTAAGATCACCTTAATGTAATCACCATAACCATTTATTACTTCGTCAATAGCATTATCTACTATTTCCCACACTAAATGATGAAGACCTCTCTTATCAGTTGAACCTATATACATACCTGGTCTTTTGCGAACGGCTTCGAGACCTTCAAGAATTTTTATCGATGTTTCATCGTAAACTGCCATACCATCACCATAATTCATTATAATTAAAAAAGAAGATTTTTGCAATCTTCTTGACATTAGATATTATTTATTTTAATTTTGGTAACTCAATCTCTGCAGTATCATCAAATAAAACGGGATCTTTCTTTGGAGCATATACTGAACTAAAGACATCATTAACCATGTTAGAATTTTTATTCTCGTTATTCACCTCATCAGGTGTTTTTTCTTCCTCGACTGAAGGAATAGAAATTGGTGGCTCCACTTCTTCATTTAAAAGTGGTTTAGTTTGATAATCTTCCATTTCTTTTAAATCGTTATCTATTTTATTAGATATGTCATTATAATCATTTTTCATCTCTTCCGTATTATATGCTTCATCATGTTGATTATTCGTTGGAAGTTCATTATCAATTGGCACTGAAATTTGACTACCAAGTTCTTCTTTAGCAGTTAAAGATATAACTTCTTCTGGGGGATTAATTGGCATTTCCTCTGACTTACTCTCCATGATAGGAGCCTCATCTACCTGAGGTTCAGGTTGACTAACAACCTCTAAACTGATTGGTTCAGTAGTCTCACTAAAGGTATTATTATCTATAGTATCAAGTTTCTTAGTCTCATCAAGTTTAGCACTTTCTTTCTTTCCTAAAAAGAAAAGAGCAAAAAAGGCGATTAGTAATACAACGATTACTATTCCTAAATATAAAGGAAAATTGGGATCTGCATATAAATTATGAAGAAAATCCATCATCTCTAGAAACACCTCTTTATTCTATAAATAATTTTAACATGTTGATTTCAAAAATGCAATTACATAAGCATTATTTTTGGGCGATATAAATCATTATCTAGAACATAAATAGCTATCTCCTGATTATCTTTGGTTAAAATAACACTTTCACTCTGACTATTTATGCTTATTTTATTACCATTTTTTACTTTATTATATTCTTCATCATTAAGATTATATACTGGATAATCAAATAAATCTTTCACTGATAAGATTTGGTAATTTCCATTTTGAATATCTGTTATTGTGTAACTATCATTAATTGTAAATCTACCCTGCTTTGTTCTTACTAAACTACTCATCGTTCCAACAGTACCTAGTTTTCGACAAATACTTTCTATTAAACTCCGAATATAGGTTCCTTTGCTAACAGTAGTTTTAAAGCGAATGATATCATCGTTGAAACTGATTAAATTAATATCATAAATTTTTATCTCATTTTCTGGTAATGCAACCGATTTGTGTTCACGAGCATACTCATAAAGTTTCTTACCATTAATCTTTTTAGCAGAATAAAGTGGAACAGTTTGTTTTTGATGACCTTTAAAACTATTTAATACTTCTTCGATAGCCTTTTCTGTTAGTTTTGGTACTTCTTGTGTTTCAAGAATCTGACCAGTTATGTCTAAAGTATCCGTTTTGATGCCTAGTTTAATCTCAGCAATATATTCTTTTTTCATTGCTGATAAAAGATCAACCAACTTAGTATATTTTCCTAAACATACAACTAGAACACCAGTAGCAATTGGATCAAGAGTTCCGGTATGACCAATTTTCTTCATACCAAAAATATGGTTAAGTTCATTAACCATATCTCGACTTGTTTTTCCTTTTGTTTTATTTACGAGTAGTACTCCCTTCATCTGGGAATTTCCTTTCTCTTACTGGCTTAGTAAATCTTAGTAAACCATGATTTAAATCATCTGAATTTTGAACAGTAAATCCTCTGTCATTCAAAGCATGCCATAAATCGCCATCTTTAGCTTGCGTAATCATCATATATTTTTCCGTTTCTGGAAAATATTCATCTACAATGCCCTCATAATACGCAAGCATTTTACGATAAATGCCAAGTTTAAAATTAATGTTTGCTTTTTCATCAACTATTAATTCATCACCGTTTTTTATGATAATATCTGTAATATATGGTATTAAATCCTCACAATGAGCATCATCAATAAAACCTAAAATACTATGAGCAATTAAATAAGCATTATCATTATATAAACCTATCATTTCTGAAAATGGATTATAAGCAAGTGTTAATCTCTCAATTGCATTGCAATAATTTTGATCTAATCTCATCAATAATTCAGATGGTTCAGAGTTATCCGTTAATCTTGTTATAGATAATCTCTTGAAGTGACTTTTACCACAAGCCTTTTCACTTTCATTGTAGTAATCTACCCCTAGTCTTCCTCGATATTTATCATTTGTTTTTGCACATTTTATATACATTTTTACCTCTTTATTGATGTATTTTTTTAATAACATCTTCGATACGATTAGCATATTCAATAGATGTATCATACTTAAATACTAACATAGGTGTATTACGAATCTCAACTAGTTGAGATAATTTGCCACGAATAAACGATGCAGCTTCATTCACTTCTTTTTCAATATCTTTTTGAGATAATTCACTAAAGGAAGTAAAGTAAACTTTGCAAACACTTAAATCTTTAGCAAGTTCGCAATCCGTTATTGTGATTGTTTTTAATAATTCATCAGTTGCTTCTCTTTGAATAATCGTAGGTAGATATTTTTCAATATCTCTTTCAATTCTTTTTATATTATAATTAGCCACGTTTTACCTCTTGTAATTCATAAACTTCAATAATATCATTTTCTTTAAAGTCATCATATTTTTCTAATGTAAGACCACATTCAAAGCCTTTTTTAACTTCTTTAACAGCATCTTTTCCTCTTTGTAAAGCCGCAATGTCTGTATCACAAAGAACCGTACCATCACGAATTACTCTAGCTTTAGCATTAGATTTAATAATACCATCTTTTACATAACATCCAGCGATATTACCAATCTTAGAGAATCTAAATAATTGTCTTACTTCAAGTTCACCAAGAACTTTTTCTTCGAATTCTGGATCTAACATACCTTTTAAAGCAAGTTCCATTTCTTCGACTAATTTATAAATAATCGTATATAATCTGATTTCAATATCATATTCTTTAGCCATTTCTTTAGCCCCAGGTGAAGCAATAACGTTAAAGCCAAGAACGATTGCTTTCGAGGCACTAGCTAACACAACATCACTTTCGCTAATTGGCCCAATGCCACTACGTATGACTTTGACACGAACATCCTCAACTTTAATTCTTTCAAGAGCATTCTTAACAGCTTCTTCAGAACCACGTACATCAGTTTTTAAAACAACATCGATTTCTTTTTGGCCACTGTTAACACGTGCAAATAAATCATCAAGTGATAATTTTTCTTTTTGATAACTATTTTTAAGAGCTTGTTCTTTTCTTTTTTCAGCTACTTCTTTTACTTCCTCTAAAGTTTCAAAAGCCATAAATTTATCGCCAGCTTTAGGATTATCGTTAAGACCTGTAATTTCTACTGGTGTCGAAGGTCCGGCTTCAACAATTGATTCTCCTAAATCATTTTTCATCGTTCTAATCTTACCATAAGTTGTTCCAACCGCAACAGGATCACCAATCCGAAGCGTACCATTTTGAATTAAGAATGATGCTACTCCACCGACATTTTTATCAAGTCTTTCCTCGATAACAGCTCCTAAAGCATAACGATTAGGGTTAGCCTTTAAATTACTTACTTCACTAATTGCTAGTAAAGTTTCTAACAAGTTATCAACACCCTCACCAGTTTTGGCAGAAATATTAATAAATGGTACATCACCTCCCCAACTTTCAGGAGTGATATTAAGCTCAGCCATTTCTGTATAAATACGATCAATATTGGCATCTGGTTTATCAATTTTATTAACCGCTACCACAATTGGTACTTTAGCAGATAGCGCATGTTCCACCGCTTCTTTAGTTTGTGGCATAACACCATCATCAGCCGCAACAATAATAATAACAATATCCGTTACACTGGCACCTCTAGCACGCATTTGCGTAAAAGCAGCATGTCCTGGAGTATCAATAAAAGTCAATTTTTGACCATTATACTCAATTTGATAGGCACCAATAGCTTGGGTTATGCCACCAAACTCTGTATCAACGATTTTAGATTTACGAATGTAATCCAAAAGTGTTGTTTTACCATGGTCAACATGACCCATAATCGTAATAATTGGTGGACGAGGAATTAAATCTTCTTCTTTATCAATAACTTCATAGTTTTCAAAATTTGAAACATCTTGGCTCTCTTCTCTTTTTAATACTTTTCCATAATCAAGAACTAATATTTCCGCATTTTCAAAATCAATTGGTTGATTAACATTAAGCATTAAACCTAAACCCATTAATTTTTTAATAACATCGTTAGTTTGTGCTTCTAGAGCCGTTGCTAATTCAGAGACAGTCATATTATCATGATAAAGAACAATATTCTCATCTGTACTATTACCCATCAATTTAGACTTGTGCTTATACATTTCTTTTTTAAGATTTTTAAAATCCTTAGTTTCTTTAACACTATCCTTCTTTTTTAATTTTTGGGTGCTAGTTGAATTAGATGTTCTTTTATCAATATTCTCACTTTCTAACACGGCTTCGACTACTTCATCAATTGCGTCCTCTTCTTCATAAGTAGTTTCCTTATCAGTACTAATTAAATTTAAAGTATTATCAAGAATAATAATGTCATCATCAGTTAGAATTGTTTCACTGTCAGCTTTAATACCCATTTCTTGGCATTGCTTTAAAACAGCTGCAACTGATAATCCAACATCTTTTGCATAATCCTTTACATTCATTTTTCCATCCACCTTTCTTATTTTATTTAAATTATTTTTTACTATTTTTTCTTACTAATTGATATTCTTCATTATTATTCATACTAGTAAATAAAACTTCTTCAACATCTCTACCTTCATAATTACGTATTTCAATACCTGAAGATTCAGATATTTCCTTTGATATTTCAGAATTATAATCACCATAATAGATAACTGTTTTTATTCCCGCATTAATTAATGAATTCATACAATCTTTGCAAGGAAATGCTGTTACATAAACTGTAGCCCCTTCGGTTGATATTCCGTGTAAGGCGGCAAAAGCAATAGCATTTTGCTCAGCATGTGATGCAGGACAAATCTCTAAATATTTTCCTGATGCATAATCTGCTTTAGCTCTTCTGATACATCCACCTTTTTCCTCACAATGAGGAACGCCCCTTGCTGGACCATTATAACCAAATGATATTGGATTATCATTTTTGACAATAACAGCACCAACATGTCTTGAAAGGCAAGTAGATCGACTAGATGCTAAAGTAGCCATTGCCATATAATATTCCTCACGATTTGGTCTACTCATAACTTACCTCTTTTAATAATTCTTGATAAACTTCATCAGGAACTTCAACTTCTAATACTTTATCTAATATTTTTGACTTTTGAGCTTTTAAAATAACGGTTTCATCTTTTTTAACATATGCACCTTTGCCGTTAGATTTTCCACTTTTATCAAAAATAACTTTTCCTTCAGGTGTTCTTACAACTCTAAGCAATGCTTTTTTTTCACATTTTTCTTTCGTTATAACGCATGTTCTTAAAGGAACTTTCTTCATTATTTATTACCTTCCTCATTGATTTGAGACAATGATTTAATTTCAATATGATAATGAGTTAATCTTGATGCAAGTTTAATATTACTTCCCTTCTTACCAATTGCAAGTGATAAATTATCATCAGTTACAATAGCAAGCGCTTGTTTATTTTCTGGATCCGTAATATTAACGATGACATCTTTGGCTGGAGCTAAAGCATTTTTAATAAATTCTTCATCATTTTCAGAATATAGAACTAAATCGACTCTTTCATTACCAAGTTCTTTTAAAATACCAGCAATTCTTGAACCTTTTTCGCCAATACAAGCACCGATTGGATCAACTTTATCATTATTAGAATAAACAGCAACCTTACATCTGATACCTGGTTCACGGACAACTTGATATATTTCAATAGTTCCATTGATTATTTCGGGAATTTCTTGTTCAAATAACCTTTTTACAAAGCCATAATTCTTTCTTGATAACATAATAAGCGGTCCTTTAGTACTACTTTCTACCTTTGTAATATAAACTTTAATACTAGAACCCATTTGAATTTCTTCATCAGGAATTATTTCACTTTTTGGTAAGATACCTCTTGTTCTTCCTAAATCAATATAGAAATTACGAGCATCTTCCATGGCTACCATACCAACCATGTTTTCAAATTCTTTACCATTAAATTCAGCAATGATACTATTCTTTTCAGCTTCTCTAATCTTTTGCGTTAATACTTGTTTTGCTGTACCAGCTGCTACTCTTCCAAAATCTTTTGGCGTTACTTCAACTTGAATGGTATCACCAATTTTAGCATCAGCTTTAATCTTTTGAGCATCCTTAAGTAGTATTTGCGCGTCAATGTTAATTTCTGGTGGAATCTTAACAATGTTTCCTTCTTCGTCAGTCGTTTCAGATCCTTCATCAATTTCTTTAACAACTACTAAATAAGAATAAACTTTAATATCCCCAGTTTCCCGATTAATATCTACCAAAACATTAGTCTTAGAATCAAAATTCTTTTTATATGCTGTTGCTAATGCTAAAGATAATCCTTCATATATGATATCTTCACTAATATTTTTTTCATCAACGATTGTTTTAACTGCATTTATAAGTGCTTTACTATCCATGTTTTAACCTCTTTCCTTACTTGATATATCTAAAATATAACTGTCATCTGTTATTTTTTCTGCATCGACAATAGGATTAACGATATGTGTTGCTTCGACAATCCCATCTAAGTCAATACCACCAACTTTATCTAAGGTAATATTTAAAAAATTATATTTGCCTTTTTTTACATATTCAATATTGTCGACAAATATATCTAAATCTTTTAATTTGTCATTAATCTTTTCTCGAAGATTATCAAAATTCATCATATCACTCCTTTTATAAATAAAAGTGGGATCTCTCCCACTTAAAATGTCAAGCATATTATAGCATAATGCCTTATTAGAGTAAAGCAAAACTATACTTATGAAATAAAAAACTGTAATTATATTAGTTATATTAGTTTCCACAATCAGATTGACCATTTGATAAGATTTCGCAAAAACTAGATGGTCCATAACAACTAATAGTACCATTAGTTGCAAAGATTCTACAATTATGATTATTATCAATCATACAATAAACAGAATCGGCTCTAGCACTACAATCTTCATCGATGTCAATTGGTATTCCAGCATCAATAAAAGTTTGATATACTGCTTGTTTGGCACTGGCTTGTTGTGCTGATGTTAATAAACAACTACCGTCATTACATGTTGTATGTCCACTTAATCCGTATTGGGTATATGGTTGACTGAAACATACTTCATGTCCATAGTAATTCATACATATAAAATACTTATTATCATTTTGTCCCATATATACATCTTGGCCAGTTGCGCTTCCATTACTTTGTAATATTCCTCCATATTCTGGAAATTCATACACTCCACCTATAATAAACCAATAACTTGTTGGACCTGATGGACTTGCTGTTCCTGCTACACATGAAACATTTGCTACTCTAAAATTACCGGTATATGTTTTATTTGATAAAGCGCTTTGATCTTCTTCAACATTATAAAAACTACTTGTGAGTGTCCATACGGCTGTACTTGTTGCACTACCTATTCCATCAATTTGCGCTCCACTTACGACCGTCGCAGCATAATTGGTATATGTTAGAGTAGAAAGGTCCTTTTCAATATAAATAATATTTGCTCCTTCATTTACATGTGAATTACTAGTTAGTGTACCTTGAATGGTAAATTCATTTGAGGTTACCCCACTTGTATGAGTAGTATATTTATCACTACTGGTCCATTCATACACAATATCATATGTACATACCATACTATACTCCGTATTTGGAGTAAAATTAACAGTTAAAGTTGTATTATTTTGAGCGGCTCTAGTGCCACTTAGAGTTTCTGACATATTTGCAGCTGTTATGTTAAGGCTCATTGCCCCGCCTAAGGTATCAAATACCATGTTATTTGCTTCCGTTACCGTATTGGCATTTACTACATTTGTGATATTTAAATTACCGGTGGCAAAATACGCATATGTCGCTCCAATGATAAAAGTTAATAATGTAACTATAGCTATGGCTATTAATATAATGTTATTTCTTTTCACACTTACTCCTTATTATATAGTTTGATTATATCACAGAAGACAAACTAGTTATATATTTATTTAATATAACCATTTTGAACTACTTTTGTTTCATTAATCATTAAAAAGGCGTTTGGTTCATATTTTTTAATTAAATTAACTAATCCTTTAAGATTCTTTTTATTAAGTTCAATCATTAACATTTCTTTTTTAACCTCATCATAGTCATTATTCAAAGCTACTACCGATAAACCATATCCAGCTCCCCTAATTTGTTCTATTAATTCCTTATTTCCTATTTTAGTAATAACTTGAACACACATTAAACCATTAATAAAATGATGAGATATAAAAGTACCTATTAATGTACCTGTAGCAAATCCTAAAGAATAAGAAAGTGGAATCCATATAGAATCAATATCTGTATTAAGAGCCTCTCTGGCAACCATAAACCAAATAAAAACTTCAAAAAAAGCAATAATGGCTGCTAAAAGTGTTTTTCCTTTAACCGACATAATAGTTCGTGTTGTACCTAAAGAAACATCTGCTACCCTAGCTAAAAATATTCCTAAACATAATTTAAACATCTTATCACCATCTTTTAACAAGTTTAATTATACTCATTTAATAAGTTTGCGCAACTTGGAAAGAGCATTTTTCTCAATCCTTGACACTTGGGCTTGAGAGATATTTAATTTACTAGCAATTTCCGATTGGGTCTTGCCAATTACAAAACGGTCTATCAAGAGATTTTGTTCGCGATTATTTATTTTATGAAAGGCTTTATGTAAAGAAATAAGCATATCTTTATCCGTATTTAAATCCTTTTTATCGGCAATTTGATCTTCCAAATAAATCGTATCTCCCCCATCATTAAAGATTGGCTCTGAAATACTCGTAGGTATTTTTAAGGAATCAAGAGCAAAGCCAACCATGTATTCACTAATACCAAGGGCTTGAGATATTTCAGTACTACTAGGTTCTTTACCATGCATATTAATGTAATCTTCTTTAAAACGTAAGATTTGATAGGCATTATCTTTGGTACTGCGGGAAACTCGCAAAGGTGTATTATTATCTCGTAAGTATTTTTTAATCTCTCCTACGATAAGAGGAACGCCATATGTAGATAATTTTAGATTATATGATAAATCAAAATTATCAATTGCTTTGATTAAACCTACCACCCCTACTTGAAATAAATCATCTAGATTAACGTTCTTTTTATTAAAACGTTTAAGAATAGATAAAACTAATTTTAAATTGCCATTTATTAATTCATCTTTGGCATGCTTATCACCATTTTGCATTTTTTGAAACAATTCCATATTTTGGCGATGACTAAGTGCTTTAAGATTACTTGTATTAATACCAGTTATATCTACTTTAAAATTACTCATTAAAAAAGTCCTTTCGCTTTTATATTGGAGCAAAAAGACTTTTTCTATTCATTTAACTGATTAAGGATTGGATATTATCAATGACTTTCTTTTCAATACGCGATATATATGACTGACTTATGCCTAATATTTGTGCTACTTCTTTTTGAGTATATTCCTTTGAGTTATTAAGTCCATATCTTAAAGTCATTATTTGTTTATCTCTTTGATTTAATTTAGCTATTTCCTTGTTGATAAAATCTTGATTCATTTGATGCTCAAAAGTTTTAGGAACAATATCATCTTCGGTACCAAGCACATCTTCGAGATGTAGTTCGTTGCCTTCGGCATCAAAGTTTAAAGATTCCTCTAAACTGACTTCGGTCTTTTGTTTCTTATTCTTACGAATAAACATCAATATTTCATTAGAGATACAACGACTAGCATAAGTAGCTAATTTAATATTTTTAGATATCTTATAAGTATTAATACCTTTGATTAAACCTATGGATCCGATGGATACGAGATCTTCGATGTCATAACCTGATGTTTCATACTTTTTAGCAAGAAATACTGCCAAACGTAAGTTATGTTCAATTAATTTGTTATGAGCATTTTTATCACCATTTTGGGCTTGAATAAGTAATGAAAGTTCCTCTTCTTTACTAAGAGGAGGTGGTAATTTATCTGTAGCTCCGACAAAAAAGACTTCCTTGTACTTCTTAAATAGTTTTTGTAGTAGTTTTTTAAACATAGTTATCCTCCTTTAATTTATAATTCAAAAGACAATCAATGCCATCAGAAAAGGAATACTCACTTTCCCCTATTAAATAGTTGTATATTTTATGATTATTAATGATTATATAACTTGGTTTATAACATTTCATCAGATTGTGGCCATTAATAGTTTGATATGGAACGTATACAGGAGCGCGAATATTAACAATACCTGTTAGTTTTTTCTTATTAACAATAATAATTCCCTTATGGGTAATGGGATCTAAAAGATTATTGCCACTATCAAGGAAGGCTAAGCAATTAAGACATACATTATCAAAACAAATATTAACATTGTAGTATAAACTATATGTATCCTTTAATTTCTTAGAACTACGATAATATAAGAAAAGAATAATTGGTGATAGAAGTATTAATAATAAACAATTAGGATTAATGCCATTAAAAAAAAATATTATCCCCTCATGGTCATAAGATGTTTCTATATCTACAAGATATAAAAAACCAGCTAAGATAAAACTACACATATAAAGATATAAAATATTATTCAATGAATAGCGAATACTAATAAAACCAAAGGATATTAAACACATGATAATACTTATAATTATCTTTATTGTGAATAATACAAAAGAATTAATATTTAAGAATAGTAAAAAAATAGATAAAGCTCCAAATAAAGCTGATATTAGATGATATCTAAGTTTTCTTTTTCTTTTTAAAACAACACTTACAGTCATAAGTAGTAGTAAATCATAAAAAAAGTTCATAAAAAAAATTAGGTCCAAATATACTATCATATTATCACCTAATTTAATTTACTATATTAACTTGAAAAAAATTGTCGTTTTTTAATCGTTGTTTCTTAAAAATGGTGGAATCTCATAATCAGTGTCTAAAATCTCTGGTGTTTTTCTCTTAGGGATTTCATTACCAAATAAAGCATCAGAACCAACTTCATCATCAAAGCCAGTCGCAATTACTGTAACAATAACTTCATCTTGAAGATTTTCATTTTTAATAGCACCGAAGATTATATTTACGTCGCTATTAGCAGCTTCCCGAACTGTTTCAACAGCATCTTCGATTTCAAATAAGGTTAAGTTGTTTCCACCAGTTACGTTAACAATAGCGTTCTTTGCACCTTCGATAGTTTCCTCCAGTAAGGAATTGGATACCGCTTGACGTGCAGCTTCGATAGAACGATTTTCTCCAGCAGCACAACCAATACCAATAATGGCCGTTCCACTTTTTTCCATAACCGTTTTAACATCCGCAAAGTCTAGGTTGATTACTCCTGTTACGGCAATCAAATCGGAAATTGATTGAACACCTCTATGAAGAACATTATCTACTTCTTTAAATGCTTCATCAAATGAAGTTGTTTTATCAATAATATCTCTTAAACGATCATTTGGAATAACAATCAATGTATCAACATGTTTACGAAGTTCCTCTAGACCAACAAGAGCATTTTCCATTCTTCTTTTACCTTCGAATTTGAAAGGCTTTGTAACAATACCAACCGTTAAAGCACCAAGTTCTTGAGCAATTTCTGCAATAATTGGTGCAGCACCTGTTCCAGTGCCTCCACCAAGACCACAAGCAACAAAAACCATATCAGCACCTGTTAAGGCTTCTTCAAGTTCAGCTTTACTCTCTAACGCTGCCGCTCTACCAACTTCAGGATTAGCACCAGCACCACGACCACCTGTAATGTTTTTACCAATTTGTATTTTATTTGGAGATAGTGAAGCATTTAAAACTTGTAAATCAGTATTAACAACAAAGAATTCAACACTTTGAACACCTTCAGTTATCATCCTATTTACAGCATTACATCCGCCACCGCCAACACCCACAACTTTTATCTTAGCGATTTGATCCATCAATAAATCTGACATACATCCTCCTTAATTATCAAAAAAGTAACCATAAATTTTACCAAGTAATGAATTTTCGGAAATATTGACTCTTTTGTGATTACCGCCAAACTCTTCTTGCTCATCTAAAGAAAATATTGAAAATTCCGCATTTCTCAGTTTCAAACGACTATTGTAGTATTTCATCATACCTAAAGCCACGGAGTATTTATTATCGCGAGCACCGATTTCTTCGACCGTTCCAATCTTTCCCATAGCTCCAAAATGACTGTCGACTATACGATCAAAATAAGTGAGTTCGCTTATTCCTCCTGAGAATATTATATAACTAATTTCTTTCTTTGTTAAGAGGTTAATTTGTTTTTTAATTAACCCTAATAATTCATTTAATCTTGATATAACAACAGCACTAACATCATATTGATTAATTTTCACTTCTTCCCCATTGATATCTTTGACTATAAGACTTTCAGCTGGTTGTGCAGCATGAATATCAGCTACAGAAAGCCTTTCTTTTAGAAAGTTAGCATCTTTAACGGGTATTTTAAAAACATAAGCAATGTCATTATCAACAATGCCTGACCCCATATCAATAACCTCACAAGCCGTTAAAATTCCTTTATTGAAGATAGAAACAGTGGTATTACTTTGGCCAATATTGACAACTGCTCCAACTTTTTCCTTATAAGGTGTTTTCTTAAACTCATAATAATCCGCTAAAGGACTAACACATATATCAACAACTTTAATTTTCATTTTTTCTAAAGTTTTGATAATCATTTCACTATTTTTCTTAGGAACTACAACCGCTACACAATTAATACTTAAGTTATTAGCTACTAAACCAACAGGATTTTTAACTTGTTCATCTTCATTAATCGTGTATTTTGTTGGCAAAATAGTAACAAGTTCACGATTATCCTCGATTTTCTTGTAAATACTTGCTTGCATCGCCCGTACAACATCGGCATGATCAATTATTTTCTCTGGACTTTTAATAGTTACCGAACCACTAGATATAAAACAATCTAAGTTATAAGCTGGAATATTAACGAGAACTTTTGTAACTGGTAAACCTAACATTTCTTCAGTTCGATCAAAAGCTGTTTTGATAGCAATTTCCGCACTTTCAGGATTAACAATTAATCCCTTACGAATGCCCTCCGAAGGAACATCAATGCATGATAAAACATTTAGTTTCGTTTTTTGTATTTCTCCAACTAATAGTTTAATCGAATTAGTACCGATATCCAAACTAGCGAAAATCTTGCGCATATTTATCTCCTATTTTATATAAAATATTATATCTAAATATTTTTCTTTTCGCAAGTTTTGGACATATAAAAATAGAGATTTCTCTCTATTTTAATGCTTCTAGTAATTCATCTTTTTTCATTGATGAATATCCTTTAATGTTTTTATCCTTAGCAATAGTTTTTAATTCTGCTAATGTCTTAGAAGATAAGTCTTCCTTTTTAGTTGTTTTCTTTGTTTCCGTTTTGCTTTCAGTCTTAGTTTCTTTAGGTGCAGTAGTCTTACCATTTAAAGCATCTTTAGCAGTGCTTACTAATGCAGCAAAAGCCTTTGGATCATCAATAGCAAGTTCAGAAAGCATCTTACGATTCATTTCAATATTAGCTTTAGCTAAACCATTCATAAATTTAGAATAACTAATATCGTTCATACGACATGCAGCATTAATTCTTGTAATCCATAACTTGCGGAAATTTCTTTTGTTTTGTTTACGATCACGAAAAGCATATGCTCCACTATGGAATAATTGTTCTTGTGCTGTCTTATATAATCTATGCTTACTTCCAAAATATCCTTTTGCAGCCTTTAATACTTTTCTTCTTCTATTCTTGGAAACAATTCCACCTTTAACTCTTGTCATTATTTACCACCCTTAAATTACGCTTGATAGGTTCTTAGACATACCTTTGGCAAGAACGCCTTTATTTCTTCTTTGTCTAACGGCCTTAGCTGTATCCTTTCCTGTTTTGTGATTGCCATTACCCTTTTTAAAAGTAATAGTACCATTTTTCTTTTTGCTCAAAACTTTACTACTTGCTTTGTGCGTTTTTTGTTTACATTTTCCCATATTTAATAACTTCCTTTCTACTTTTTAGGCGCTAACATCATATATACTTGACGACCTTCGATTTGAGGTTTTGTTTCAATATCAGCAACATCTGATAATGCATCAGCAAAACGCATAAGAACTTCACTACCAAGTTCAGGATGTGCGATTTGTCTACCTTTAAAACGAATAAATGCTTTAATCTTATGACCTTTCTTTAGGTATTCAGCGGCATTTTTACGACGGGTTTCAAAGTCACCAACATCAATTGTTACTGATAAACGATACTCTTTAACTTCTTTGCTATTTTCTCTTTGCTTCTTTTGAGCTTCCTTAAGTTTCTTTTGTTTTTCATAACGGTATTTATTATAATCCATTACTTTAGCTACAGCAGGAACTGCATTACCGCTCATTAAAACTAAATCAAGTCCAGCATAGTTCGCTAATGTTAAGGCATCGCTTAACTTCTTAATGCCCAATTTCTCGCCATTAGGGCCTATTACCATTAATTCCTCACATTTAATTTGATTATTAATAGGTAAATCCTCAATCTTTGCTATATGTCTTCGCCTCCATAAAAATTTAAAAGATGGATATTTCTATCCACCTTAAAAGTCTATAAAATAATATTTTATGGCCTTTTACCTACCGACGTCTTTGTCGATCAGGTGGATAATACATCGCTTTCCTTTAAATGACATCAATATATTATAATAAATATATATGTTTGTCAATAACTATTTACTAGCCTTTTTACTATCAGTATCTACTTCTTTTGCAGTATCATATGTTAATTCTTTAAAACCATAATGACTACGGATTTGGTTTTCAATTTCTAAAGCCAATTTTTTATCTTGTTTTAGAAGCATGCGCACATTGTCGCGACCTTGGCCAATTTTTTCCCCTTTATAAGAATACCAAGCTCCACTTTTCTCAATAATGCTAATATCAGACGCTAAATCTACTATTTCTCCCTCGCGTGACACACCTTCACCATATAGAATATCCACTGAAGCCGTTTTAAATGGTGGTGCTACCTTATTCTTAACAACTTTAATGTTTGTTTTATTACCATATACTTGGTCACCACTTTTTAACTGTTCACCTTTCCGAACATCCAACCTAACACTAGCATAAAACTTTAGGGCTCTACCACCTGGGGTTGTTTCCGGGTTACCAAACATAACTCCCACTTTTTCCCGTAATTGATTAATAAAGATAGCGGTTGTTTTCGTTTTATTCATGCTACCGGATAGTTTTCTTAGGGCTTGGCTCATTAGTCTTGCTTGAAGACCAACGTGAGAATCACCCATTTCCCCATCTATTTCTGCTTGTGGTACAAGGGCGGCTACCGAATCGATAACGACAATATCTACAGCTTCACTTTTGACGAGGGCATCGCATATTTCTAACGCTTGTTCACCGGTATCTGGTTGAGATAGTAATAACTCATTAATATTAACACCTAAATTTTTAGCATATACGGGATCTAAAGCATGCTCAGCATCAATGAAAGCAGCTCGTCCACCATTTTTTTGGACTTCAGCAATGGCTTGTAAAGCAATGGTCGTTTTACCACTACTCTCCGGACCAAATATTTCAATAATTCTTCCTTTAGGATAACCGCCAACACCAAGGGCAATATCTAACGCTAGAGAACCACTACTAGTAGTTTCGACTTCCAAATGTTCATCATCACCCAACTTCATAATGGCACCTTCACCAAATTGTTTTTCAATGTCGGCTAATACTTGTGCAAGGGCTTTATCTTTATCTTTTGTTTCTTTTGTAATTTTCATTATGTTCTCCTTTAATGTAACTCTGACATTTTTATTGTATCTTATCAAATATCAAAAGTCAACAAGAAAAAGCAAATATTTGTTCGTTTACAATTTTAACAAAAAACTGAGGTTAATAATGACCTCAGTTTCGGTGATTAACGGTTATTAATTCAAAGTCTTCCGTTAATTGTTTAATTCTTTCGATAATTCTTCTAGCTTTAACAGTATCCAAACTATCTTTGGAATTACTTAAATGCTTTTCTAATTCCTCAATAGTCAGATTACTAGTGAAAAAAGTTGCCATATGATTATTCATTCTTTTTTGCAAAATAGTGCCTAATATTTCATCACGACCCCATTCACTCACTTTTTCGGCACCTATATCATCTATCAAGAGAATTTCAACATTAGATAAATACTCTACTTTGGCATCCACTAAATTAAAATCATCTTTGAGATTTCTTAATAATTCGGGGAAATAAACAATTTCAAATTCAGCATTTTTTTTATCTTTTAGTTCATTTAATAATGCAGCTAGTAAAAAGGTTTTACCGCCACCAAAACTGCCATGTAAATAAAGACCTTTACTACTCTTAGTAATATCATATTTATCAAAATAAGATTTTAACCATTTAATTAATTTAACCCGATTTTTATCTGTAACATCAATACCTTTCATTCTAGCATTAGATAAAGCTGTCGAACTTTCTTTTTTTTTGATATCTACTTCATATTTTTTTAATTTCTTACAAGGGATATAATTGAAGACCACTCTTGATTCATTCTTACTTGGATAATAAACATATCCTTTCATCATATTGGGACAATTACTAAGTCCTGGACAATTTTTACAATTATCTAACTCACTAATGGTATCCTCTAAAGAAGTAAGACAGTTTTTGGCTTCATCATCACTCAGTTTTAAACTTTTAACCAGTTTATTTATCTGAGGATCAAGTTTTTTGTTACTATATTTCTTTTTTACACTGTCTTTTAAATCGTTTTTTAATAAACTTGCTACTTTGACTTCCATCATTTAAACTCCTTTAATAGTTCCTCTAGTTCTTCCGTCTCTGCTTGACTAGCCTCGCTCTTCTCTATTTTTTCATTAAACCAACTTGGTTCAATTACTTCTTTTTTAACTTTTGATGAAGTTTTTTTCAATGATTTCTTGTGTTCTTTTTCGGCAAATAACATAGCATCCTCAGCCGTTTTTAAATCTTCTCTTTTCCATTGAGAAGCAATTGTTTCTACATAATTATTTGTCAATTTATTGTTATTCTTTTTAAGACAGTAATCGAGTAAAACATTAACCACTGCTGGTGTTAATTCTAGGTCATTTAACAAAGATTCCACTAGTTTTAAGTCCTTTGCTGTCGGAGCGGCACCCTTATTCTTTCTTTTTAAATAATCATATGGAGAAATATTTTCAAACATAGAAATGATTTGTGCTCTTTTAGAGTTATCACTAGTACCCTTTTTCAAATATTCAGGTTGCGTACGATAAACGATGGTTGGAAGACCTGTATTAGTTAGTTCATAATTCTTTTGCGCAGTCGTTCGTAATGTATTAATGTCAATTAGACCAAATTCATTTAAACTAATACGGATATACTCAATCATCTTTAAGGTATCAATATTATAGATAAAAGATAAATTATCAATCAAATCTTTCGTTTTTTGATCTAAGGCCTTACTAGATAAAAGGTCTTTAGGAATACTTTCAACGATTAAATCATAATCGATTTTGCTTGTTAATTTAATAGTTTCTGTGGCTCGATTTTGAACATTTTCAGCATGCATAGAGCTTTCAACTTTATATATGTCATCCATATGACAAGTTATTTCAATAAAACCATTCATATCAATATCTTTTTTTTGATATTTTTTAATAATTTTATCATATTCTTCATGACCAACATTACTACATAGAACAGTACAAAGAAGTGGATTATTTAAAAACTCATCAGGATATAATGGTGCATATAATTCATAGATATAGACTAAGACATTTTCTTCTTTCACGAAGGATTTCAATAATCCTACGGCCTCGAGAGACTCTCTAGCCTCTTTTAAGCTCTTCGAAGAACATTTTAAAATACTTAACAAATGATGATGTAACAAAAAGGAATTGTCATCCGCAAAAGCAGATAAATCTTGCCATAAAGTAAGATATAATGAAATAGCTATAGGTCCAATAATCGGACTATATAGAGCTAGTAAATCATGATCTACATCACTTAAAATCGTTTTATTAATTACTTTATAGCGATCAGCAGGCAAAATTGAATAACTACTCATAATACGATTCCTTTCTTAGTAAATATATTATAAAATTATCTTCTGATAAAAGTAAATAAATTTTAGACACCAAATGATAATAAATAATAGAAATAATAAAATACTTTTTTATACGTATTGTAACCAAATACAATAAATCCATCGGTAAAGAAAGCTAAAGTATTGTAAACGATACCTACAACTACTAAACAAACTAAAATTTTAAAAACAAGTTTAGTATTACCCTTATAATTGGTTAAAATACTCATCCATAATAAGACAGCACTTATAGATAATAAGAAACCAAAATCACACATATATCTTGGTAAAACACCAGCCATTTCAACATCAGCAATAATAATTACGATAGATATAATTATTGATAATAAACAAATATAAAAAATTTCTTTATTCTTGATATATTTTTTAACTTTAAAAAGAAATAAATTAATGAAAGATATTAAGTTAATGACTATTATCCCACCAATCATTGATTCATATATTGTCATACCAATATAATTACTTTCAATATTATATGGATGAATAAAAGGAAAGACAACATTTAGTCTTGGTAGTTCAAATAGGAAGGCAAACGTTCCCGAAATAATCCGATCAAAATAGAAGCCTCTTTTTGTCATATCATTGCTCGTCAAATTATAATTAGCCCCAAAGTCAAATACAGATCCAAAACGTGCATAGTTATAATACATTAGTAAAGCAGCAATAATAATCATTGGTAATACTAAAGCTAGAATATTTTTAATATGATATGTTTCTTTCTTTTTAAGATACTTCCAAAAAATAGGTATTCCTAAAAAGACCGAAGCAAATATCTGTGGACGACAACCAGCTACCAAAGCCATAAGAATACTCCCTATAGCCAAGTACTTAGTATTTATTTTTTCATCATCACGTGATGCTTTTAACCAAAAAGCAAGGCTTAGCATAGCTAATGCTGCACCAAAAGCAATGGGAATACCATAAAAGAATCCTTTGCGAATAATTAATGATATTCCTGACAAAAGAGAAACAGATAAAGAACTAAGAAAATACTCTTTAAATTTAGCCTTAGGAAAGTAACGTTCAAATAAGTGAAACACCAAATAAAAGGCTGAAATCAAATAGAAAATACAAGTATATGTTAAGGCTAATGAATTATTTAAATCATGATGACTTATCAAATAAAATGGCAAATGCATAAATAAACAAGGAACTATACCAAAATAAGAGTAGTATTTTCCATTATAATAAGCATAATCTAAATAATAATCTGTATTGGTAATAAGTAGCCTATCACGAATAGATATATCATAAGGATTTTTTAGTTTTTTTAATTTATCTGATACTTTTAAATCAATGGTAAATTTGCCCTTAGCAAGTGATCTAGCTAATAACTGATATTGATAATGTTGATTAGGATAGTCCATATCATAACTAGCTTTTCCATAGTTAGAAAAATGAACAAAGAAATACATGCCTATTGTTATTAAGCCAATACTAAAAATAACCACAGGAAAATACATGTTGTACTTTTTATTAAATAAGGAAAACTCTTTGAATGTAAAAAAGACGAGACATAATACCAATAGTAAGATTATACGAATAATGTTAAAATTATATGGTGTCCTAACATTAAAATAGATATTTTTAATATATATATCATCGGTGGTAGTAGCCCGTAATAAAATGCTTTGTAATTTACCCATCGGATGAATATTAATGTACTTAGACTGAATGATATTATCCATGTACTCAATAGAGCCTGCGTCATAATACTCTTCATTACCATCATCTTTAAAGCGTATTTTAATCGATGCTGGTTCTTTAGAGGTACCTTCAATATACATATTATAAACTTTTTTATTGATATCTGTTAACTCGACTGAATTATCTTGCATTAAATTAACTGTAACATTGTTGCTTTCAACAACATTTTTATTGACACCCTGATTAATACTATATTTAACTGTTTTAGGGTAAAATAAAGAACGATAAAATTTAATGTTAAATAAGGTTACTTCAAGCCCCAAAGCAATGATTAACGATAAAAGTAAGATTTTAAATATTTTCTTTTTCATTTGTTTTCTTAATCCTTCTGTTGATAATTATAATTAATGGTTCTGCTAGTAAGATAGCAATTTTTCTTCTTGAACTACGTCTTTTTTGACGCATATAATAACTTGAAAGTGAATCATTACGATATTTAAGTACCTTATTCGTGGTATCACTGTCTAAAAGAATAGGACTAGTATAGTTTTTTTCACAAAACATTCTAGATAAAAGATATTTCAAACTAATACCATGATATTTTAAGATATTTAAAAGTAGTTCATTATATGTACAACGACAACTTTGTCCACCACCGATATTAATGACTTTATTGTTATATTTATTCATATGGTCTAAACAACTACAAAAAGCATAACCGGCATCTTCCTTAGTGATAACTTCGATTTTTTCAGAACTTTTAACATTATAAATAAATGGTTCTTTGCGAAGATCTCCTAATACCAATGGAACTCTAATAATGGTATAATTCTTGACTTTTTTAGCAATTAGATTTTCGCTAGCCATCTTGGCTTTGTCAAAATACCTCTCATCACTAATATGTAGTTTTTCAGAAATATCAGTTATATCTTTACTATAAACACTAGTCGAAGAAGCATATATTAGATAACAATGTGGATTATAGTAATTAATAGCTCGAACAATATTTTCGGTACTATTGTAATCAATGAGGTTAACTAAGTCTTTTTTATATTCCGCTAAAGGTGGTAAACATGTAGCTAGATGAATAACGATGTTAGCCTCTTTAATAAGGGGTTCTAATAAATTACGATCTAAAACATCGCCATAGACAATATTAATCCGATGACGATACCTTTTAAGTCTCTTATAAACATTTTTATTTTTCAAATCTAATGCCGTTATCTCATATTTTCCTTCAGATAATAAATACTTAATTAAACATACTCCTATTGTTCCGGCAGCACCAATTACTAAAACTTTTTTCATAAATACCTCATATATTTCAATACAATCAAATTTTACCACAAAAAAAACTAACATTCTACAATGTTAGCTTTAAAAACTGCTTCATAAGTTTTATAATCGTTTATATATTGATAATCATCCTTTAACCACTTAAAGGTTATCTTAGCTTGCCAATAATCAATTTTTTGATGGTTCTTAGTAGTATTAATAACATGTAAATATTCAGTTGAATTAAAACTAACCGGTATTTCAATATCGCCTGTCAAAGTAGTTATATCCATTTCGCTAATCACAGGTTCATAATCAACACCATTATCAGATTTAGATACATCCAAAACTAGTTCAGGAATTCCTTCGACAGTATATGAAAAAACTTGTTCTTCAGGAAGTTTCATCTTTAAAAGATAACAATATTTAGTTTGGGGACTAGTTGTATCCAAGATAACATTCAGACTACCAGTACCTGATACGTCATGACCAACACCAATCGCAAAATTAGAGGCATCAGCTACAAATTTGGCATTTGTTTGCGCAAATCGTAAAGTATCAACGCCTTTGGAAGTCACGTCAACTTTAAAGGAACCATCATACATTTCTTGTACAGAAAAATAAGCGTAGGTTGATAACACTACTGTTAATAATATAGTAATTATAGCAATTACAATTAATATAACATTATTATTTTTCATTTCATTCCTCAACTTTTCTTATTCTTTCTCCCATAAGATTTCCATTATTTTTAAGCTATTCATAAAATTAAATGCAAGATATTAAGATATTTAAGATAATACACACACAACGGGCCACTAGTATTAGCCGTGTACATCACCACATGCTGCCTCATTATTAATTCCAGTAAAACAGTATTCATGTAATGTGTAATCAACACTTTCTAAATCACCATCATAATTAATCTGCAAACGTATATAACCTACATTTTCTATATTAATCTCACAAAAGACATTAGTACCATTTTGGGTACAATTGTCGTTTAAATTCAATGAAATTCCTGCTTCTGTAAAGACTTGATATAATGCTTGTTTGGCACTTGCTTGTTGAGCACTTGTAAAGTTAGTATTTAAAGTATGCCCTTCAAGGCCGTATTGGGTATATGGTTGGCTTAAACATGCTTCATGTCCCTGAATAGTTGCACATGTAAAATATTTACGACTATTTTGGCCTATATACACATTATGTCCCGTTGCCGCACCGCTTGTTTGCAAAGTTCCCCCTGTTTCTGGATGTACATAATCGGTACCTTTTTGCGTTGGAAACCAATAACCGGTTGGATGATATCTCTCAACACCGCAATTAACATTGCCAACACTGACAACACCGCTATACTGCTTGTTCTTTTGACTATTTTGTGACAAATCAAGATTATAAAAAGCCAGAGTAATTGTATATGTTTGTGTAGTTAAAGTTCCATTTGATGTGATGGTTAAATCACCAGCAATACTACTGCCATTAGTAATGGTATCTATATTTGCTTCATTCATAATAGTTGTATTAGAACTATTAACCATTTTTAAAGTTAATTCTTTGGCACTACCTCTTCCACTAGAAGGTGTATATGCTGTAGAGCTAGTTTCATTCCAAATAAAATTAAATGTACAACTGGCCTGTCTTTCTGCAGATCCGCCTATCATAGTTACGTCAAAAGTTTGAGTAGAGCTTACGGTTGCTGTCGTGTTATTAGCATCTCCTTGAATCATATCAAAACCAGATACCACTACTCCCAAGTTACCATTAGGGACAGCAGTAAATATAGGTGTGGCTGCATCACTAACACCCACAGAGACATTCATTATGGTATTACTTGTTACATTGACAGTAAAAAAAGCATACGTAAAAGAAAATACTGTTGTTAACAATATAAAAATAGATAAAAATATAAAAATTATGTTTTCCTTATTCATACTTGTCATCTATATTCCTACTCTTTATTATAATATCACATCTTACTTAATAGTTTCAATCAATATTGAAAATTTTTAATAAAAAAACGACCATATTGGTCGATTTTATTAATATAAAGATAACTAACAAACTACAGAATCAACATAGAATTTAATCTTCCAAGTTTTTCCTGCATTACCGCTTTGACTACGATTGAAGTTATAGAATCTTGTAACAATTGTAAAATCTTGAACTGTTGCAGTACTTTCACTATTATTAGTAATAGTAACACTACCTAAGTCTTGACGTGCAGCAGGATTTGTTGAATCAAAATCAATGAATTGAGTTTCAGAAGCAAGTGTTGTTGAATTTGCATCATTTGTAGTATAAGTAACTTCATATGAGAACTCTTTATCAGTTGTTTGAAGTCCTTCAGTTTTTGCATAATCATCACTATTAGTATAATACTCATAGTATACATGATATGTACAAGATAAAGACTCAGTCGTACCAGCAGTAAAGTTTACTTTAAAATTTTCAGTTGTTGTTTCAGATGTTGCTGCAAGATTCCCTTGTGCAGTTCCACGTGCTTCAACCATGTTTGCTGCTGTTACATTCATAACAATTTCAGCACCAGTAGCAATAAATGAACTACTAGATGAAGCAGTTGTAGCAGTTAAATTAGCTACGTTTTCTATATTAGTATTACTTGCGAAATATGCAAATGTTGCTCCAATAACAGCAACAAGTAAAGTTGCTACAGCAATTACTGTTAGTAATAACGTATTCCTCTTTTCCACTATTTGTTATCTCCTTTCTATTATTAATAATAACATATTTAATAATCATTAATCAAGTATTTTCACTAGATTTTTGCTTTTTTAACAGTTGATATTGGCTGCAGATAAATGGGCCAGTAAACTTTTACCTAACAGACTATTTTGATTTCCCGGTGTGGTATAAAAATTGACAATAAAATTCCATGTTACTGTTGTTCCTGCAACGGTATTAGAATAAATATTTGCTTCGCTAACAACGGTGGCTTTACGCCCTATTGTACCCTGTGTACCAGTCCAAGATAATGTTGATAAATCACGTTCTGTAACATTTTTAGATGTATAATCATAACTACTGTACGTATCTCCACTAGCGCTAGCCGTGGCAGCAATAGACAATTCATAAGGATAGTTAGCTGTTAGTGACATTGATGGCGATATATACTGGTCTGTACTATCCCATATAAATTGGATATCATATGTACATTCAAGGGCTTGACCCGCAATTGGTGACTTAAAATTAACAATCAAATTACCTGTACTATTTGCAACAGGTGTACTTGAAGCAACAACCATATTTACCAAACCAACGGATAAATTTATTTGATCATTCGAATAAGCTGTAAATGTGGCCCGTGATTCTGGTATACCAGTGTTTAAATTAGCAACGTTAGTTACATTCAAATTACCAACAGTAAAGAAAGCATAGGTTGCCGAAGTGATTAAAACAAAGACCACTATAATGGTTATAACGTTTAGAATCATACTTTTCTTCTTCATGAGTCTCACCTACGTTGCCTTAGAAATAACCACTTGATTATTGGCTGCTAATTTTAGTTTTATATTTGGTATCGTTGTTAATTCAAAACGGTCAGCAGCATAAACTACATATCCGGCTGGCGTTGTGTAAGTGCCTGAAGCGGTATGATTTGAATCGTTTGTAAGTGAATTACTTGGGTATTTTAATATTTGATAAACAGTAGTAAATCTAGCATACGCTCGTGTTTGAAGCCACGATCCAGAAGTATTACTTGTCGTTGATGCAGTATATGGCTGAACAGACCCAGTTGGATAGGTAGCTGTTTGAATTGCTGTACTTAGCGACGTAGAATATGTGGTATCACCATTTATAACATTCAAAACCCATCTACCCATTGGCACGTTTGAAAGCGTATATGCTCCATTACTATCAGTGGTGGCCGTTATCATGCCGTGATTAAGAGAAATTGTAGCTCCGGCAATCGGATTATCCGCAGTATCATACAAAATACCACTTATATTATTAAAGACGGTGTTCTTGATTGGATATTGATATACTATTACAGCAAAATCAGTAGGATTTCCCTCAAAGACATCAGCGGCTTCAAGATCACCCCATAATTTAATAGCTAATTTTGTACTAGTAGTGGTAGAATTTAAAATTCCTAAATAAGCTATATAATATGACGTACCATAGTTTTTACTACTGGCAGAAATATGTAAATCAGCTATAGGAGCTGGACCTGCTAGTGGTGTAGATGATATGTTATTGCTTCCATCAAAACTATATATTGCATATCTTACATATTCCATCGGCAAATTAGTAACACTGACAGAATTTCCAGAATAGCAAAAATATAAATAATAATAAGTGTCGTAACCTGTTGGCTTATTAATTGTAATGGTGCTATATGTATTTTGGTTCATTCCATCCTCATCACTTAAAAAATACATTCCTTGATTTACTAAATTAGTATAAGTAACTGTATAATTCATATTAGTAGTCGTAAGTTGTGCAGTATTACCACTTATTTTACTTCTGGTCATGAAAGAATAAGACACACTAAAAGAAAGGCTCATAAAAGATACGAGCGCTAAAACGATGACAACAGTAAGCATATGTCTTGTACTCTTCATACCCTCACCATATCATAATAATATCACAATTATATTTATTACTCAACAAATATCTTTAAACAATTTGTGCAATTTTTTTTAATAGTTCAATATTCTTGCTTAAAATCTTAATAAAATCTTTTAGTAAACTTTGAATATCACCGGCTGATTGATCATATTCTAAATTTTTACTTGTTAAAATACCTATACTTTTGTAACTACCCTCAATCATCATTTTGATGATAAGTTTATCATTATCTTCTTTCATAAGTTTCATTTCACTATATAATCCCGAACTAATCTTTGCAAACATATTAATAGGTTTACTTTTTCCGTGTTCTTTTTTTAGTCTTTTTACAACCTGTTTTAATATTTTTTGATATTGTTTCTTCTCATGTTGTAGTTCTTTTAATAATTTAGGATGTTTTATTTTATAAATAACATCATCAATACCAACAATACCCATTTCAGCATTTTGATATAATACATTTAATAAATCAATATTTTTTTTCATAAAAAATCACCCACTAATAACATGGATGATTTTTTTAAATTTATACTTCTTGAACGACAGCAATAATCATTGGTTTACATTCTGTTTCATTAAATAAGTAATTACCTAATTCTTCCCTAATTTGTGTCTTAATTAAATTATAATCAACATAATTAGGTGTAATATTACGATTAATTACTTCTTCACATATTTTCTTAATCTCTTCTATCATTTCTCGAGAATCTTTAACATAAATGAAGCCTCTTGTAGTAACCTCAGGACCTACTAATAAAACCTTATCTTTTTTGGAAATCGTGGCACTGATTAAAACAATACCATTTTCGCTTAATATTTCTCGGTCTTTAATAACTAAATCCCCAATATCATCACTACTATTACCATCAATAAAAATATCATCAACTTTGATATGATTAAAGTTTTCTTCTAAAACCTTATCCTTAATGGAAACTATATCACCGTTTTGTTTTAAAATGATATTTTCACTAGGTATATTAACATCCGATGCCACATTAGCATTGCCAACCATATAACGATAATCCCCTTTAACTGGCATGTAATACTTCGGATTTAATAATTTAATCATTAACATTAAATCTTCTTTCGAAGCATGTTGTAAAATGGTGTATTTATCAGGAATATCTATCACACTGCAACCATATTTAGAGAGTTCATTTTCTAATTTAACAAAAATTTTTTCACTACTATCATATTTGGGTTCTGCAAAAACGACAGTATCTGTTGGTAATAAGTCAATAAACTTATCATAGTGATTTAATATTTTATTTAAATTGGCATATGGGTATGCTTTATCATCACTAACTAACAAAACAGCATTATCCTCTTTCAAATTAGATAGGTCTCCTAAAATGCCCTCTTCGATTGTGAGATAATTATTTGCGGTACTATAATTAATTACATTTTGAAGTTTTTTACCCATTACTATAACTTTCCGATGTGTTGAAGCTACAGCATTAAAGATTTCTTGAATAGTATATAAATGGTTAGGTAAAACACTAAAAATAATTCTTTTTTCATGATGTTTAACAAGTTCTTTAAAGAAATCTTGTAATTTATGTTTAGGAGAAGTATGACCGTATTTTTCAGCAAAAATAGATTCACATAATAAACACAATACTCCTTGTTTTCCAACATAAGCAATTTTGCCTAAGTCGCTATCATAGTTTCCCATCATTGATGGATCAATCAAAAAATCACCAGTATAACAGATAGCTCCATCTGGAGTATTTAATACATACATAACCGCATCTGGACAACTGTGAGAAACAGTTAAAGAAAAAATGGAACACTTACCAAAACTAATCTTTTTATTGGCTTTAATTTCCTCGATGTTTTTTTCATCTACTCCATCTTCCATTAAACAGAACTTAGTATATTTAGTAGCATATATCTTGATGTCTGGTATTTGATCAATTAAATCAACGACACTACCCATATTTTCTTGATGTCCATGAGAAATAAAAATACCTTTGATTCTTTCCTTGTTATTAATTAAATAGGAAAAATCTGGAATAATATAATCAATTCCCAAAAGATTACCAGTAGCATATTTTAAGCCACAGTCAAAGACAAAAAGATCATCATCAACATCAACAACATAGCAGTTTTTACCATTTTCATTTAAACCGCCCAAACCAAAAATTTTTATATTGCACATAATATCACCTTCTAAAAATAAAGTCTTTCTTGGTAAGAAGATTATAACAAATTATGGTGTATAAATCAATATGCTATGATTTTTCAGAAATAAAATCACTTAAATAATACAGTTTTAAATCCTGAGAATTAATCTTGTTCAACAAGAGTTTAAAGTCACTTAAATTAAGTGTATCTTCTAAATAAATAATGTTACCCGATATGATTTTTTTATACAAACCAAGACTATTAGAAACATGATAAGTACTTTTAACTAAGTATTTAAAATCCATAACACATGTTTCTTTATCAATAAAATCTTCAAAACAAATATTTTTATTAAGTTTGTACTTATTTAATAATTGATCTGTATTCTTATCAATGCTGATTTGCTCATATAAAGTTTTTTTATTAAAGGTTGAACTATCAACTAATCTGGTTATAACTAACTTATTATTTTGCAAAAAACTAAGTATACTTTCGTTATTATAGAAAACAAGAGCAATACCTCTTTTTTGGTAGCGAACTTTGTCAATAACCAAATTCTTATTATTATCAATACTTAAACTGGGAGTTACTTGTTGAAAAACCAGTTTATTTTCATCAAAATAATTGTTAATTTTCATTTGATAATAACTATTTAAGAAATCAACTTTAATACCATTTTGCCCTGGAATAATCATCCCATTTTCAATAATAGCATCAGTACTTTCTTTTTCATAACTACTGGCTTTTTGTTTTATTTCTTTCATTAAACTACTCTTGTTAATCATTAAATGAGATGCAACGTTAGTATAATAGAAACTAAATAATAATAAACTAAATAAAAAAAAATATTTAACTAAGTATTTCATAATACCTCATTAAATATATATGTTAAGTAATTATTTATAGTCTTTGTTTAATAATCTCTACGCCTCTTTTATAATCTAAAAAGAGCATTTCATAATAGAATTTATCTTTTTTAAGTTCATTTATAAAGGCTAGTTCATCATGAGTCAAAGCCGCAAAAGTTGGTGTTGGACTGTCTTTAACTTCTACAATAACATCGAATCCTAATAAATAATCAGCTGAGACGCCAAGTAAATAAGTCATTTCAATTAAAGTTTCTAAATTAGGATTACGTTTTTCAGATTCATACAAACTTATGGCAGATTTACTTACCCCTAGTCTCTCTGCTAAATCATTTTGCGTATAATTTAATTTCTTTCGAGCTTCCCTTAAACGTTCACCTTTTAACACAATACCACTTCCCAATGGTAAGTATAATTTTCTAAAAGTTTATTGTGTGTAAACTTTACCAACAGTAAACTATTATTGATTCATAAAAAAGCGGATATTCATCCGCTTTAAGGTTAATTACTTTTTAATGTTAGCATTTAGTGATTTTAACTCTTCATCTAATTCACCATATTGCATCACAACTTGCTTGTACTCATCCCATGTAATCTCCAATCCATAAAAAATGCGATCTTCGAGTGAAAGATTAGTATTACTTAATGCTCTTTCTAAATCGGGCAAATATTTATCACCAAATAACTTACAAAAAGTTTTAGTAGCTCCTTCCATAGAATGGCTATTATAGTAACTAATAAATTCTTCAAATATAGCCCGTCTTTTTATAAAACAAGCTAGCATTTTAATATCCATTTTCATTTCTAAGCACTCCACAATGTTTTTTAATAACCTGTATGCCACTAAGTCAGCCATTCTTTCAGTAGGATAAACATCATGAAAACTATTATATAATACGGAGTCATTTGCTTCATCACACATACGATAGATAATCGTTTCTATTTCTTGATTATGCAAATCCTCATTTAATATTTTTTTCTGCTTAACGTGTTCAAGTTCATGAATAATGGTTTTTGTATATATTAAGTATTTAAATAGTTTTATTTCCCATTCTGATAAGTTAGGAACTTTTGTCAACTCATCACTTAAAGTCGCTTCGATGCCTTGCCTAAAAATTTGTAAACAACCATGTTGATCAAGCATTCCTCTTGTAGAACGACTATCTAAATAAACATCGGCTAATTGAACATCTAAAACAAATTTGTTTAACTGATGCATATCAACCATCATTTTAGTAATTTGTTGGACAAATACCGAATCATCAACATTATTATTCAAACAGTCAATTATATAATTAGCAATTGCTTCGATTTGACTTTGATTCATGTAAGAACACCTCTATTGTATATATATCATATTAACAACTATTTTGTATATATTAATAAGTTAATTTTGACATAAAATCTTTGGTCTTTAAAAGTTATGATATAATAGTAGCATGAAAAAAATAAGTAGCAAAAAAAATCTAATACTCTCTGATAGTACTAACAATTATCGGTTGTTAAAAAAATATATGCATCATAAGGATAAGTATCATCTTATTGTTGAAACACAAGATGAAGACGTTAATAATTGTATTAAAGCTATTAATATAGATAATCTTACTGAACGAAACAAATTTATCTATGAAACAATATGTGATGTCTTAGATAAGAAATGGAATCATAATTTGCCATGCGAGTTTTGTCATAATAGATGTATTGCCTCAAGAAATAAATATATGGATAAAGAATTTGATGGATGTTGTTATTCTTTTAAACGTAAAAGATTTGGTAAAGTTAAAAAGCAAAAATGTATTCACTTAAAAGATGATAAAACTTGTGATACAAAAAATATTTCTTGTAAATTATTTACATGTAATTATTTAAAGAAAAACCATTTATTTAGTACCAGTTATGATAATTATTTATTACTTAAACTCTTTTTTAATAAAAAAGAAAAACTAATTTTAAAATATAACTTCTTTAAAACAGAAGAAGAAGTATTAGCTAAATTAAATAAAAAAAGTATAAAACCATACGTTTTATACTTATTATGTTTTGATTTCTTAATTGAAAAATAATTTTATAATTTCATATCATTCTGGTCTTCGATAACTTAACAAATAATAATAACTTTAAATTCTTAATTTGAAGGAACATTTTTATCACCAAGAATCATGAATTTTTATTGTAAAAATACTTATTCATCCGTTTTTTTCTTCTTACTACTTTTTTCATTTTTTACTTCTTCTGTTTCTTTGGGTTTAGCTGAAGACAAAAAAGTTACTCTTTCAGCAACTACTTCCGTATAATAAACTTTTTGCTTATCAGAATTTTCATAACTTCCTGTTTGAAGTCTTCCCTTTATCCCAATGACATCACCTATATGACAATATTCACAAGTATTACTAGCAACTCCATTCCAAAGAATGCATCTGATAAAATCAGTTTCGTAAATACCTTCTTGGTTCTTATAATTACGAGTTACGGCCACGTTCACAGTAGTTAATTGCTTACCATTTTCCGTTTCATTAACTTTAGGTTCCTCAGCGAGTCTGCCAACTAAAACAACGTTGTTCATAAATCCTCCTTTCAATTGCCAAATATAGCATAAAAAAAGAAGGAAGCCTAATTAATAATTTTTCTATTTTACTAGTCAAATCAACAAATTACTATTCCTTCAAAAGACGATTTAATTCTACTGCATATTCCATTGGTAGACTCTTTTTAAAATCTGATATAAAACCTAAAACAAATAAATCCTTAGCTGCTTTTTCACTTAATCCTAGACTCATTAAATAAAACAGTTTTTCTTCATTTATTTTGGATATTGTAGCTTCATGTTCTAAAACACTATTGTTATTTAAAACAATATTTTTAGGATACGTATCGGATTTAGACATATTATCAAGAATTATCGTATCACATTTAACTTTAGCATAACTACCTGTAGCATTCTTACTAATATTGACAGTTCCACGATAATTACTTGTTCCACCATTTTCACTAATTGATTTACTTAATATGTTACTTTTAGTATTTTTACCAAGATGAATCATTTTTGCACCCGCATCTAAATATTGTCCCTCTTTGGCATAAGCAATACTGATAGAATTACCAACAGCATTATCCCCTTTTAAGACGCAGGAAGGATACTTCATCGTAACTCCACTTCCAATGTTACCATCAACCCATTCCATGTAACCATTTTCTTCGACAATAGCTCTTTTAGTTACTAAATTATAGACATCTTTACTCCAATTTTGAATGGTTGAATACTTACATTTACTATTCTTACCAACATAGATTTCTACAACGCCAGCATGAAGAGAAGTTGTTGAATAATTCTTAGCAGTACATCCTTCGATATAATGAAGTTCCGAATCATGATCAACAATAATAATAGTTCGTTCAAATTGGCCTAAATTTTCTGTATCAATTCGAAAATAACTTTGCAAAGGACGATCTACTTTGGTATACGGTGGTACATAAATAAAACTACCACCACTCCATAAAGCACTATTTAAGGCTGTATATTTATTCTCATCATATTTAACTAAATTATTAAAATATTTTTTAAATAAAGCTGGGTATTTTTTTAGAGCTTCATCAGTAGAAAGGAAAATAACATTATCATTTCTATTTTGATGATACACAACTTCACTTTCATATTGATTAGATACTCCATCTAAATAACGATTTTCGGCATCAATAACTCCCAAAGAAGAAAAAGTATTTTTTACATTATTATCAACGTCATTCCAATTACAACTAGGTTTTTGAAAATTACCTTTATAATAATTTATCTTATTAAAGTCAATATCTAAAGTTGGTCCAAACGATGGATTAGGAATTTCTAAAAAACGATGATAAGCTTGCAAACGAAAATTGCGCATCCAAACTGATTCGCCTTTTTTCTTCGAAAGATTAATGATAAAACCTTCATTCAAATCGTTATTCATAAAAACCTCAAATATATAATACACTAATTGAATGTCAAAAACAATTGTAATAAAAATCCTTTTTTGATAAAATGTTTATAGTAGGAGTAATGTAAAATGAAAGAAAATCAAAAAGATGTTTCAATCGAAGAAAACATTAACAGTATTTATAATTTATTATACCTTTCTAGTTTAGATGATACGATGAATGAATTGTTATCATTCTATGTTAAAGCCTATAATGAAACACTTGAACAATACAATACTAATAAAACTGAAGAAACACAAAAAAGACTCAAATTATTATCAGGACCACTTAATTTTATTAATGTAAATTTTCCTGAATATGAAGAAGAACAATCACCTCATCCTGCTGTAGATTATATTAGAAAGAATATTAAGGGATTAGATAATGGCGTTAGTAATAAAAAAGGTATGACCAGAGTTTTAAAACCGCAAACATCAAGTACCTATTCTGAATCTGAAGAAGAAGTTACTCGTCCTATGAATGGCTTTGGTAATGCTATTGTGGTAGTTATTTTAACAACCATGTTGGGTATTCTATTAGGAATTTTACTAAATTATCTAAAATAAAAGGCACTAGTTTAAATTAGTGCTTTTTTTATCGGCTCATATCCATATTGTCAAGCTCTTCAGCATAACAATTAGGATTGGAAATAAACTCATAATCTGGACTAGAAAGATCTACATAACCTAAAACAAATTCAGGAGAAATATAATAGTCGGCTGCAGCATCATTGTTCCATGATGAACCACCTTTATTATTATTCCAAATCATCCGCTTTTCACGTCCCTTATCAATAGCAATGATTACCATTTCTTGTTGACCATGACGATTATCACTAAATTCCTCACTAATAAACTGAGTACCTTCCTTTAATAAGTCTGGGGTTATTTCAATCATCGTAGAATAAATATGGGAATCAGTCATCATTAATCCTTCTTCACAAATAATTTCACCTACACCACTCTCGGTAATGTGATAATAATATTTTCGATTTTTAAAATCAAAATACTGAAATAAATCTTCTGCCGTCATTTTTTAATACCTCCATTTAAATTATAGCAAAAGAAAAAGTCTTTTAACAAGACTTTATAATTAATTTAATGGCTGTCTTTGCCTCACCAGCAATTTCAATATCATTAAACGCTGGAATTAAGGCCAAATTAATTCCCATCGGCGCCACAAACCCTCGAGCAATAGCTACCGCCTTGATTGCCTGATTAAGACTACCAGCCCCAACGGTTTGTATTTCACATTCTCCGTTTTCACGATAAATATTGGCAATTGCTCCCGCAACTTTACTAGGATTAGACTTTGTACTAACTTTTAATATTTCCATATACTTTCCTTTCTGACAATAAAAGTATATGTTTTAAAAGTAATTTTATGAAAACTAATGCTTAATATGTGAAGTCCGTACTAAATAGTTTGTAATAGGATCAACTAATTCTAAAATACCATGAATAAAATAGAAATATCCTAAAATTAAGACTTGAATTTCAGCATCATAATACAAATTGATAACTGTCAAAAGACCAATTAAAATAAATAACAAAAGTGTTATAATTCTTAAAATGTAAATTCTTTTTTGACGGTCATGGTAATAATCACATTTTTTTAACTTAATGAGACTCATAAAGATAATCCACATTAACATGACTAGTGCCAAATTCTTAGGATTATTATCGACACTAATAAAGCCTAAAACAAGTAGACAAACGATACTAGCTATCATTGTTAATAGTCCTTCATAATCTTTATCTTCACTAGTGGCTAAAAATTGTGTTAAATTAGTAACTCCATAAAAAGTAAGAACACCCATAAAAATATATTTGACATTGGTTACTTGCAAAAGTGGTAGTGTTAAGAGCATACTACCAAGTACAACTAATACAACAGCTACAACTAAATCAACTATTTCCTTTTTTTTCATTTATTCCTCCAAAACGGCGATCTACGCCATAATAATCATTAACTATATCATCTAAGATATCAGCATTAAAATCTGGGAAGTAAGTATCTATAAAGTAAAGTTCAGCATACATCATCTGATACAGCATAAAATTTGATAATCTTTTTTCTCCCCCAGTACGAATCATTAAATCAATCGGTGGCAAATTGTTATCCATATATTCATAAAATTTATCCCGATTCATATCTTCTTTTGTTATCTTGCCAGCATTTAAATCTTCATGATATCTTTCACTAGCACGGATAATTTCTTCTTGCCCGCCATAGTTTAAACAAATATTTAATGTACCATTTTGATGATTTTTGGTTTTTTCCGTAATAGCCTTCATTGACTCAATTACATCATCAGGAAGGTGTTCAGTTACACCACTAAATACAACCTTAATACCGTGTTTATCAAATTTATTATATTTACTATGAAAATTATCAACAAAAAGTTTCATTAAGTAATCAACTTCTTCTTTGCTTCTTTTAAAATTATCTGTAGAAAAAGCATAGACACTTAAGTACTTAATCCCCATATCTACTGCATGTAAAGCTATCTTTTCTAACGCATCAGCGCCAGCTTTATGTCCATAACTTCTCTTCTTACCTTTTGCTTGAGCCCAACGACCATTGCCATCCATAATAATTGCCAAATGTTTTAACTCGTTTTTCTCCATTATTTACTCCTTTGTATAAATTTATTATATTAAATTTTTTTTACTTTTACTATTCTTTTTTAAATTTTGATGTGTTATTATTTTTATAATGGGAGATGGTAAGACGAATGAAATTAGGATTTGATAATGAAAAGTATGTAAAAATCCAAAGTGAAAAGATAAGAGAACGTTTTAAATTATTTGACAAATTATACTTAGAAATTGGAGGTAAACTCTTCGAAGATAATCATGCAGCTCGTGTTCTGCCTGGATTTAAACCCGATGCTAAAATAAACATGTTTTTAGAATTAAAAGATGATTTAGAAATTATCTTTTGTATTAATGCGAATGATATTGATCGTCATAAAACAAGAGCGGATTATGGCATAACCTATGATATTGAAATAATGAGATTAATTGAAAAGTCGAAAGAAAAAGGTTTCTCCGTTAATAGCGTTGTCATTACCCTTTATAATAATCAACCAAGTGTTGATAGTTTTATTAGTAAATTACAAAGACAAGGTATTAAAACCTATACTCATCATAAAATTGAAGGATATCCTGAAAATATTGATCGCATCGTATCTGATGATGGCTATGGATCAAATGAATATATAAAAACAACCAAACATCTTGTTTTGGTTAATGCACCTGGTCCCGGAAGTGGAAAATTAGCTACCTGTTTATCACAACTATATCACGAACATAAATTAGGTATTAATTCCGGATATGCTAAATTTGAGACTTTTCCTGTTTGGAATCTTCCTTTAAAACATCCTGTAAATCTAGCCTATGAAGCAGCAACCGCCGACATTAAAGATGTTAACATGATTGATCCATTTCATTTAGAAAAATATGGTATTAGTTCGGTAAATTATAATCGTGATATTGAAGCCTTTCCAATTTTAAAAACAACCCTTTCTAAAATTATGGGTAAAGACGTTTACTTCTCTCCTACTGATATGGGCGTGAATATGATTGCTAGTGCCATCATTGATGAAGATGTGGTTATTGAAAGTGCTAAAAAAGAAATCATGCGCCGTTATTATCAAGAAAGATGCAATCAAAAACTTGAATTAAGTGATGAAGAAACAGTATCTAAAGTAAGTATGTTAATTAGCGAACTAGGAATTGATAAAAGCATCTTACCAGCAATACCAGCTGCCATTGAAAAAGCAAATGCATGTGATCGTAATGCGGTAGCTATTGAATTAACAGATGGACGTATCATCGTAGGCAGAGAAACCGATTTACTTAGTCCTGCTAGTAGCGCCATTATCAATGCTATGAAAGAAATTACTAAAATTCCTGATGAAATAGATTTATTATCCGATAATGTTTTAAAACCTATTTTAAGCATTAAAAAAGAAGCTCTTGTTAACAATTATAAGACTTTACAGTTACAAGAAGTATTAATTGCTTTAAGTATTTGTGCTGTAACAAATCCCGTCATCAAAAAAGTGTTAAATAATCTAAGCAAATTAAATGGAGCTAATGCCCATGCAACATACTTAATTACTAGTGATGATGCTAAAGTATTAAAAAATTTAAAAATTAATTTAACTTGTGAACCATGTTTTTATAATGATAACATGTCGAGATAATGTTGATTTTTCCTACTAGTTTATTCTATAATAATATTATACTAAGAGGTGATTTGAATGCGTGATGCAGTTGGTGGAACTTGGGTATTTGGAATTGTTATGATTTTTACTTTGCTCTTTGCAGCCTTTCTTGCTCTTGCTTTAACATATGCAAAAGCCTATCGAGTTAAAAATGAGATGACAGCGATTATTGAAAAATATCAAGGTATTACAGCAGGTGATGCTTTAAGTAATATGGGCTCACTAGCTATTATTAATAATTATTTAAATAATAACGGTTATAAAGCAAAAGGTGCATGTCAAAGCGATGAATATGGTGTTAGTGATTTAGGTAGTACTTCTTTAGTTAGTGCATCAGCAGGTGGTCGTTATTATTATTGTATTAGTTATGAAAAAAACGATGAATATGAATGTACACACATCTTTAAAATAAGAGTATTCTATGACTTTAACTTACCATTACTAGGACAAATAAGAAAGTTTTCAATAAGTGGTCAGACAAATGAATTACATCAAGCTTATTTTTACCAATCAGGCTCTGTTATCAATTTAAGTGACAGTTGTAATTAATAAATAAAAGGAACAGTATATAAAGACTGTTCTTTTTTAGATGTTCAATAAAAGGTTCTAGAGATATACTCTACTTTCGAAGATTATTGAAAACAAAAAACGACTTATTAAAGTCGTTTTAAATTTGTACCCGAATCTTCGAGCTAAAAATCATAATGGTGGCTCCAGCGGGAATTGAACCAGCGACACAAGGATTTTCAGTCCTCTGCTCTACCGACTGAGCTATGAAGCCAAATGGCGGTTCCGAAGGGATTTGAACCCTCGATCTTCTGCGTGACAGGCAGACGTGATAGGCCGCTACACTACGGAACCAAATTGGTTGCGGGAGAAGGATTTGA
>JAEEGL013077193.1_pt1 | contig 56458 bp, 49 predicted proteins | sample 9134231 | NCBI WGS metagenome assembly JAEEGL01 (sample SAMN16246548, study PRJNA631951) | gut metagenome | biome: gut microbiome; feature: rumen; material: fiber-attached | host: Bos | place: Iran: Karaj | collected 2018-10
ATGGCGCCATTTCTCTTCGGCTCCTACTTGCTGCTGGAGTGGCTGGCGCACCGCGCAGGCGGCCACGCCCGCGAAACCCTTGGCCGCGCAAGGCGCTTCGGGCCGCTCGTGGGGGCCGTCCTGGGGCTTTTCCCGCAGTGCGGCTTCTCCGTGGCGGCGGCCGGACTCTACGCAGACCGCGTAATCACACCGGGGGCGCTGGTGGCCGTGTTCCTCTCAACCTCCGATGAGGCGCTGCCGATGCTTCTCAACCCGAGCGGCGCGGGGGCGATTCTCCCGCTGGTGGTGGTGAAGGTGGCGATTGCCGCATTCACGGGGCTTCTAATCGACTTCGGCTTCGGCTGGATCTGGCGCGGCACCTGGCGGCGCGAGGACGAGACTTGCCACAGCCACGAGCACTTCGCCCACGACCACGAGGACGAAGAACACTGCCACCACTCCCACTGCCAGGAGGGGAGCATTGGAATTATCGCCCTGCGCCACACCCTGAGGGTCGCGGCCCTGGTCTTCGTGGTGACGCTGGCGCTGAACCTGGCGCTTGAGCTGCTGGGCGAAGACAGGGTGTCGGGGTTGCTGATGTCCGGGCGGCGCGTGCAGCCGCTGGCGGCGGCCCTGTTCGGCCTGCTGCCAAGCTGCGCGGCGTCGGTGATGCTGGCGCGCCTCTATCTGGCCGACGCAATCACCTTCGGCTCGGTGGTCGCCGGGCTTGCGACTGGCGCGGGAATGGGGTCGCTGGTCCTCGTGCAGGCCTGCCGCAGGAAATGGGAGGCGCTGTTGATTCTGCTAGTCCTCTTTGCGGTAGGCGCGGCCAGCGGCGTGGCAATTGACGCCATTGGGTGGCAGCGCTAGTGGTGCAGCGAGTTGCGCTCGGTGTGGGCGACGCCGAAGTCGTCGGCAATGTGGTTGGCGCGTATCGCGATGCGGATCACAAGCAGCGAGAAGAGCTGCGCCGCGAGGATTGAGCATCCGCTCATCAGGTAGCCGGGAATCGGCTTCAGCTGCACCATGGCGAAGAACACCACCACCTGCGCCGCGAGGTAGCCGATCTGGCACGAGAGAATCGCGTTTGGCCGCATGTTGACTGCGGCCTGGCCCTCGGCGTAGCTCTTCGCCGAAATGACAAGCGGGATCACGCCGATGAGGAGCATCGCCTTCATCGCAAGCGGGATGTCGGGCTGCGCCAGGTTCTGGACGCCGCCAAAATACCAGTTGGCTATTGGCGGCAGCTGGAGCAGGAGTGAGATAATCGACATCATTGCGCCAATGCCCACGGCGAAGGCGAACACGGAGCCGCGCTTCTGCTCGCGTGGCGGGAAGGCGATTACGACCGACTGCATCTTCGCGGCCGCGGCGCTCAGCGGGTTGAGGATGCCGAATGCGATGTAGTGGATGTTGCGGGCAACGGCCGGGTCGGGCGTGAGGGCAAGGAAGATCGGGATCATCGTGCCGGAGACGCATAGCATCATGCCGCCGAGGGAAAGCGGGATGGTGAAGGCGAATTGGCGGCCAATAGAGGCTGTGTCCTCGCTTTCGGTGGGGAGACGCTTCATGTAGGGGAGCGCCAGGCCGGTGAGCAGGATCGTTTCAACCCAGACGGCAAAGGTTGTGAGGCCAAGGCCCCATTTCCAGCCGACGAGCCCCATGCGGACGAATACCACCGAAAACACCCAGGTCAGGCCGATGCGGAAGAAGGTGGCGAAGGTCGCCTTGTCGGTGCGCTTCTCGCGGAATAGTGTGGCGATGCCCGTGTTCCTCACGAAGAAGGAGAAGTTCATGGGGATCGAGAGGAGCAGCATCTTCTTTGCGAGGGAGAAGAGTTCGCCTTCGAGGTGGTAGAGGCGGCCGAAAACGAATTGATCGAAAGGAGGAATGCAGCAGAGGGTCTGGAGGAAGATGGCGCAAAGGCCGAGTGAGATGGAGAGGACGGTGAAGTTGCGGGCGCCCTTCCTTGTCTTGGCGAAGATCATGCCGGTGGAGATCATGCCGCTGCCGACGGAGCCGACGAGGAACATGATGGCCTGGGCCTGCGCCAGGATGGCGTATTCGGTGGCGCCGAGGTGTCCGTGGGCGACTACGCTCCCAACGAGCGGGTAGGTGAGCGCCATTGATATCCCCTGCAAGGCTAGGGGGAAGTAGAAGGCTGAGAGACGCCAGAGAATTGGGCGGCTCGCTGCACCGTTGTCAGTTTCTTTCATTGCGACGCGTCCAGTATAAAAAACTGGCGGAGAGGGTGGGATTTGAACCCACGATACCAAGGTGTGGTATACGGCATTTCCAGTGCCGCGCCTTCGGCCACTCGGCCACCTCTCCGCAATGGATAGGATTCTATTCTACCATAATGTGAGAATTTCGCAAGTTTTTTTATTTTCCATTCCCCGTTCCACCGCCCCCTTGCTGTTCCCCGTTCCCCATTCCCCCATTTCCACATTGGCTGTTGGTTGTTGGCAGTTTTCACATTTTCACATTTCCACATTCTTCTCCTCCCATTCCCCCATTTCCACATTGGCTGTTGGTTGTTGGCTGTTTCCACATTTTCACATTTCCACATTCTTCTCCTCCCGTTCCCTGTTCCCCATTCCCCGTTCCCCGTTCCCCAATTTGACTTTTTTTCCGCCTTTTGATAGTATCTTTACAACAACTTTTCAAGGCGTGGTAGCCAAGCGGCTAGGCAGAGGACTGCAAATCCTTGTAGACCGGTTCGACTCCGATCCACGCCTCCATCTTCCCCGAAGCCGCGCCCCCCTGCGCGGCTTCATTTTTCCCGCCCTTGCATAATGGCTAACGACGACCTCTTCCATGCGGCCCAAGTGCCCGACGACGACTCAGACGACGCCGACGAAGGCGCTTCGCAGTCGCGTCACGGCGGCGCCATGCCGCTCGCAGCCAGGATGCGCCCCCGCTCGCTCGACGACATCGTCGGCCAGGACCACATCCTCGGCCCGGGTCGTCTCCTGCGCCGCGTAATCGAGGCCGACCGCCTTACCAACCTCATCTTCTTCGGCCCACCGGGCTGCGGCAAGACTTCCCTCGCCGAAGTAATCGCCAAGGCGACCCGCCGCCGTTTCGAGCGCGTGAGCGGTGTCGTGGGCAATGTCGCATCCCTCCGCGCCATCTGCGAGGGCGCCCGCAACTTCCTCGGTATCCGGGGCACTGTCCTCTTCATCGACGAAATCCACCGTTTCAACAAGGCCCAGCAGGATGTCCTGCTGCCTTATGTCGAGGACGGCACGGTGGTCCTCATCGGCGCCACCACCCACAACCCGCAGATTTTCATCAACACGCCGCTCACTTCGCGCTCCCTCGTATTCGAGCTGAAGCCGCTGGACACCGCCGCCGTCGAAACCCTCCTTCGCCGCGCCCTGACCGACAAAGAGCACGGCCTCGGCCGCTCCGGCGCCGTCGTGACCGACGACGCCCTCGCCTTTCTTGCCGAGGTCTGCGAGGGCGACGCCCGCCGCGCCCTGACCGCGCTCGAGGTGGCCGTCCTCTCCACGCCTCCGGCTGAAGACGGTGCAATCCTCGTGGATGCCGCCACGATGCAGGATTGCGTCCAGCGCAAGATTCTCGCCTACGACCGCAACGAGGACGGACACTACGACACCATCTCCGCCTTCATAAAGTCGATGCGCGGCTCCGACCCCCATGCCGCCATCTACTGGCTTGCCAAGATGCTCGAGGCCGGCGAGGACCCGAGGTTCATCGTGCGCCGCATGGTGATCTTCGCCAGCGAGGACGTCGGCAACGCCGACCCTCGCGCCCTGACTGTGGCCGTCTCCGCCTACCAGGCCGTCGATTTCGTCGGGATGCCAGAGGCGCGGATTGTCCTGGCGCATGCCGTCACCTACCTGGCCACTGCCCCGAAGTCCAACGCCTCGTACATGGCTGTTGAAGCTGCGGCGGCCGACATACGCGCCGGGCGCGTCCTGCCGGTGCCGGAGCATTTGAAGAATGTCCATGTGACGGCCGCCGGCAAGGAGGATCCCAAGCCCTACCTCTATCCGCACGACTTCGTCGGCCACCATGTGGCGCAGGAATACATCCCCACCTCGGCCCGCTACTACAAGCCAGGCAATCTCGGCTACGAGGAAACCATCGCCCGCCGCATGAAGGCGTGGGAGGACGCGCAGTGAAGGCGGCCCTGCGCGCCGTCTTCCGAGCGCGTCGCGCCGCCGCGACGGCGGAGGAGCGCGAAGCCGCCGAGGCGGCCGCGATTGTTTGGCTGAAAGAGTTTCTGGCGGCGCACGAGGATGTCGGCGTTGTCGCCACATACTTCTCGGTGGGCGTCGAGTTCCCTACGGGGAGGATTATCGACGAGTGCCGGGCGCTTGGGCGCGGGGTCGCGCTGCCGCGCTGGGACAGTGCATCCAGTAGATACCGCTGGGCGCTATGCGAAAAAGGCGCGCCGACGCGCCTGGGGCCGATGCGCATCCCCGAGCCGGACGCTGACGCGCCTGCGGTGGATGCGGCGGAGATTGGGCTTTACCTCGTGCCCGGGCTTGCCTTCGATTGCGAAGGCGGGCGGCTTGGATACGGCGGCGGCCACTTCGACCGCCTGCTTGCGGAGGCCAGGGAAGGGGCGGTCATCCGCGGCCTATGCCTGCCATGCCAGCGCTCGGCTACACAGCTCCCATGCGAGAAGCACGACATCCCTGCGCCGCCAATCCCATAGCGCCCCCTGCCGTCCTTCCCCTCTTTTCTTCCCCTCTTGTTGTTGTCCGCTTGCTGTTCCCTGTTCCCCGTTCCCTCATTTCCACATTGGCTGTTGGCTGTTTCCACACTTTCACATTTCCACATTCTTCCCCATTCCCCGTTCCCTCACTATCGTAGGAATCCCGCTATTATTTTTGCCTCTGCTTCGGCCGGTGTGAGGCCAAGGGTCATAAGCTTGTTCAGCTGATCGCCGGCGATGCGGCCGATGGCTGCCTCGTGGACTAACTGCGCATCGACATTCGCCGCCTCCAGCGTCGGCACCGCTATGATGTGGCCGCGATCCATGATGATCGAGTCGCACTCCGTGTGGCCGCGGCATGGCGCGTTGCCGGAGATTTTCAGGTCAAGGCTCTGGAGGGAGTCGTCGCGGGCTACGCCGCGCGACACGATGTCCGCCGTCGCGCCCGCGCCGTCGAGGCTGACGGCATAGCGGCTGATGGCGCGTTCGTGTCCGCCGGTGAGCAGGCGTTCGCGTACCACGAGGCGTGCTCCGGCCAGCAGAGTCGCCGTCGTTGTGCGCTCCGTCTCATCGACGCCGCGCAGCTGCGACATCTCCATTTCGAGAAGGCTGTCTTCGGCCTGGTGCACCTCGGTCACGGGGTTGAGGAGGCGGCGGCCGGTGCCGTCGCCCTGGCCGATGTGCTTTTCGACATATTTCACCTGCGCCCCGCGGGCTATGAAGAAGCGGTGTATGCCGTCGTGCTGGCTGTCGTCGCAGCCGCAGTTGTGGATGCCGCAGCCTGCGACGATGGTGACGATTGCCCCCTCGCCGACATGGAAGTCGTTGAAGACCTCCTCTTTCAGGCCACTCTCCGTCATCACGACGGGGATGCGCACATGGTCGTCGCGGACGCCAGGCGCGATGTAGATGTCGAGGCCGGCGCCGCCGGACTTCGGCTCGATGCGGATGTTGTCGGTGGATTGGCGCCCGGCCGATGCGCCATTGGCGCGGATGTTGAATGCGCCTTCGGAGAAGTCGGAGACGCCGGTCAGCTCCTTCAGCATTGCCTTTTGGACATCGCTAAGCATTGGCGGCCTCCTTCTGCGCTGCTGCGGCTGCGGCCGCGCCGACGGCGCTGCCTATGAACTTGGGACATCCGGGCGCGACGATGGCGGTGCCCATCAGCGAAGGCAGGATGGCCTCCCTCGGCCCGTGGCTGGCGACCTTGCCCTCCCTCAGCACGACGATTTCGTCGGCGATGGCGAGGATGCGCTCCTGGTGCGAGATGATGATGACGGTGGAGTCCTTCACGGCGTTGCGCATTTTGCGGAAGGCCTCAATGAGATTCTGGAAGCTCCAGAGGTCAATGCCGGCCTCTGGTTCGTCGAAGATGGAGACCTTGGATGCCTTGGCGAAGACGGTGGCGATCTCTATGCGCTTTAGCTCGCCGCCGGAGAGCGAGGCGTTCACCTCGCGCTCGAGGTAGTCCTTGGCGCAGAGGCCGACGGCCATCAGGTATTCACATGCTTCGGTTGTGGAGAGGTCGCGCCCTGATGCGATGTCGAGGAGATCCATCACGCGCAGCCCCTTGAAGCGGACGGGCTGCTGGAAGGCGAAGCCGATGCCCCTGCGGGCGCGGTCGGTGATGGAGAGGTCGGTGATGTCCTCGCCGTCGAGGATGATGCGCCCGGAGGTGGGGCGTTCAATGCCGGCGACGAGGCGGGCAAGCGTTGACTTGCCGCCGCCGTTGGGGCCAGTCACCACGACGGTGCGGCCATCGGGGATTGATAGGCTGATGTCTCGGACAATCTCGCGTCCGTCGCCGTCCTCCCCGACCATGAAAGAAACATTCTGAAGTTCAAGCATTGCAAAGCCTCAAGATCTTTAGCATTTGATTATAGCAATTCTCCACTCTCAATTCCCATCTTCTCTCTCTCCACTCTCAAATCTCCACTCTCCACTCTCAAATCTCAAATCTTAAATTTCAAATCTTAAATCTCTCATCCTATCTCTTCTTGCTGTTGTCCGCTTGCTGTTCCTTTTCCCCGTTCTGTTCCGCGCCATTCTTGGCGCGGCTCCCCCTTGCGTCCTCCCGTTCCCCCCATTTCCATATTGGCTGTTGGTTGTTTCCACACTTTCACATTTCCACATTTTTCCCGTTCCCCCCATTTCCATATTGGCTGTTGGTTGTTTCCACACTTTCACATTTCCACATTTTTCCCCCTCCCCTCAATCCCTCAGCCTGTCGGCAAGAATATTGAATGCGAGGACAAGGCCGAATATGGCGATGGATACAAAAGTCATCTCCCACCATGCGCCCTGCCAGAGCCGCATCCGCGCGTCGTTGAGCATCACGCCCCAGGAAGGCTCGCCCTGCACGCCGATGCCCAGGAAGCTCACGAAAACCTCTGTGCCGATAGCCGCCGGGAAGCGAATTGCGAATAGGACTAGCGCCACGTGCATGGTGTTGGGCAGAATGTGGCGGAATACAATCCGCCAGCGCGAGTAGCCAAGAAGCCGCGCCGCCTGGATGTATGGCCTGTCGCGGTGCTTGATGGTCTCTGCGCGGATGTTGCGGCATACGCCGACCCATGTCGTGAGGCCGATCCCCCAGTATATGCCGGCCAGCCCCTTGCCGGCGACTGTGGCGATGGCAAGGATGAGCAGCAGCGATGGGATGGACGAAACCGTGGCGCAAAGCCAAACCACGAGCGCGTCTAGGCGGCCGCCCGCGTAGCCGCCGAGGCAGCCTAAGAAGATGCCGAGGGGCATGGCTATGAGCGAGGTGAGGATGCCTACATGGAATGCGATGCGCGTTCCCTGCACGAGGCGCAGGAGGACGCTGCGGCCGAGGTTGTCGCTGCCAAGCAGATATCCGCCGCGCGAGAGCGACGGCGGCTGGTGCCGGCACTCCTCGCGCACGATGTTGTATTCGGGGGTGACGCCGTGTGCCCGTGCCGAGCGGTATTGGAACTCGCCGAATCCCGCGAGGGCGGTGTAGAGGGCTAGGGCGGCGAGGCACAGCCGCACGGCAAGCGACTTTTTCAGCTGCGAAGACATGGCTTGACGGCGTGTCTCGGCTTCGTCAGGCAAGCCTGGCTAGGTCCTCGGCGCTCAACAGGACGATTGGCGGCTCGCCATCGGACTCCGCCGCGCGCATGGCTTCAGAGGTGAAGCCATGAAGTGAGAATACGATCCCGCGGTCGCCTGGGGCGAGGTCGCGGCGGATGCGGTCGATTGCGCCCATGGTGACGGCCCCGGCGCGCCAGCGCGCGGCGAGGACGCGGATGCGGATGGAAAGTGCGCCGAAAAGGGTGATGTAGCCGGCGAGGTTTAGCTCGTCGACCTTGTGGCGCCGGATGCGCTCGATTTCGCGCACGCCGGCCGCTTCAAGCATACGGCGGATCATGGCCTCGAAGTCGGCATCTGGGAGGGCGCTGGTGTCGCGCACGAAGGCGCGGACAGCCTCGCGCTCGCCCTGGGAGAGCCCCTCGGTGGCAATTGCGCCGTCGCCGAAGAGTGTGTCGCCGTTGCGGATGTCGATGGTTCCGGCGCGGGTCTTTACGAAACGTGAACGGGCGCCGCGCCGCTTCATGTCCACGTAAATGCGCGAGGCCACGGAAACCTTGGGCGTCTTGCCCATGGAAGTCCATAGACCGCGCCTGATCACGATTTCCGCCACCTTCTCGATGGGCATTGGCACCCCGCGTTCGAGAAGAACTTTCTCCGCCGCATCCAAGATGTTCATGAAATGATTATAGCAAAATCTCCCATTCCCCGTTCCCCACTTCCACATTGGCTGTTGGTTGTTTCCACACTTTCACATTTCCACATTCTTCCCGTTCCCCCCATTTCCACATTGGTTGTTGGCTGTTTTCACATTTTCACATTTTCACATTTTCCTCCCCCATTTGCATTTTTCACGGCGCTATGGTAGAATCATTGAGTTGTTTTCATCCGTTGAAGTGTGCTGTCCGGGCTTTCATGGCTGACTGCCCGTCCGGCCGGCGGATGGAGTGGCCCCGTGCATGCGGGGTTAAATTATTAAGGACAAAACAATGCCCAAGCAAAAAACAAAACGCGCCGCCACCAAGCGGTTCAAAAAGTCGGCCACGGGCAAGATATTGCGTACGTGCGGCGGGAAGTCCCACCTCAACGCGTGCAAGTCGCGCAAGCGCAAACGCAATCTCCGTGGCATGCAAACCCTAGATGAGGCCTTCCAGCCATCGCTGAAGCGCCAACTCGCAACCTACAACGTCTAATACGGAGGCAGGAAAATGTCACGGACAACCACCGCGCCCGCATCCCGTCGGCGCCACAAAAAGGTGCTGGAAGCCGCGAAAGGCTTTTACGGCAACAGGAGCAAGACCTACACCCAGGCCGCGGCCGCCGTCAAGCGCGCCATGGTCATGGCCACCGAGCATCGCAAGCTGAAGAAGCGCCAGTTCCGCTCGCTATGGATCGCCCGCGTCAATGCGGCGGCCCGCGAGAATGGCACAACCTACAGCCGGCTCATCGAAGGCCTTGCGAAGGCAGGCATCACGCTCAACCGCAAGATGCTCGCCGAGATCGCCATTCACGACGCCGAGGGCTTCAAGACCCTCGTCGCGAAGGCGGCAGACGCGCTGAAATAGAGCGTCGCACTGCGGGAGACCGCAGCAATCCAAGGGGCTTCGCCATTCGGCGGAGCCCCTCGGTGTTTAATCCCCCATCGCCCGACTTCCATATTTAAATCATAAATTCTTAAATCTCAAATCTGAAATTCTAAATTCTTTAAACCTAAACCTTCAAATCTGAAATCTTAAATTCACAATCTTAACCCTCCCCTCTTACATTCCCTTCCCTCCCTCGCCCCCTCCACCTTCCCCTCATGGCCCAAAAACTCCCCCCTCAAAAAATTTTTTTGAAAAAATTAAAAAAAACTTGACATTATTTCTCGAATAGGGTAGAATAAATATGTTGAATTGTTACAAGAAGTGTCTAGTGAATTTGGGCTCCGCCTAGATTTCATGCGGCTTCGGTGGCAATTTGACACCCTACTCGAAAAAGACGCACATCCGCGTGGAGAGTGCGATCGTTGTAAAAAAAACTACTAGGTTCAACAACAATGAAAAAAACTTTAACAGCGGCGCTGGCCCTTTCAACTTTCGCGGGTCTCGCTCTGGCAACGTCCACAATCGAAACCCCAAAGGCTGGGTGCATCAGTGTCGATGCAAGTTCGTCGATGTTTGTGATCAACCCCTTTGCTCCTTTTGAAGGTTCAACCTTAACCCTTGGTGACATTGATGGGTCGGCCGCACCAAATGGTTTCCTTCGTGTTTATACAGCGAATGGCAAGAAGGCTTTTGATGCGAAGTGGAACAATGGTGCATGGTGTGAATGGAGTGATAGCCAATATGGTGCCAGTTCCAATGACTATCCTCTAGCCCGTGGAGCATCTGTAATGTTTGTCAACGATAGTGCTTCTGAAACTCTAACGGTCGCGGGTGTCCTTTCTGAAAGCAATCAAACTGTGACATGCGTCCGTGGGCAGAATTTCGTTGGAAATATTGCCCCAGTTGCAAAGAACCTCACGACATTTACCGTTGGCGGAAGTTTTGATCCTTGGTCTGATTATGTTGCAACTGCTGACGGCACGAAGTATGTCTATGACGGTGGCAATTGGTATCTTCGCAGTGATTACATCGGCACTGCTGCAACGATTAATCCTGTTACGAGTGTGACAATCAACGCTGGTGAGGGTTTCCGCGTCTATACTCCCAGTGGAGCGGGTGTGACAATTTCTCTGCCGGCACTGTAATTGTAAAGGGAATTAAAAATGAAAAAGTCAATAATAGCCATCGCGGCGTTATCAATCGCCTCAATCATTCAGGCAGCCCAGGTTGACTGGACATCTGGCAACATGGCTGCGGCAGTGGCAAATGCCCAAACAATGGGTGTTTCTGGTGCAGGTGCTGTTACGGCCTACTACTTTGTCCTTGAAAACAATCAAGCCACACAGGATCTTTTTGCTCAGTCACAAGATGGATCGCTTGATCAGAATGCTGTGTATCAGCAGTATAAGGATCAGCTTTCTTCGGCTGATCATACGAGCACGCTAAATGCGCGTAATGGAACTTCTTGGTCGCAGACACTTGATCCTGATCGGGAAGAATATGTCCTTACACTTTATGTGGCACCGACAACATCGGGTGGGGCGTATGCCCTTGCTGCTGTTGGACATCACTCGCCAAGTGCTGCCCAGGAATTTGAGGACTACGAAAACGAAGTCACCGCTGGCCTTGCAACAATGGCTTATGCTAATGCTGGTGGTAGCTGGACGGCAGTTCCCGAACCGACGACGGTAGCCCTTCTGGCTCTTGGCCTCGCAGCGGTTGGTCTAAAGCGCAAAGTCGCCTAATGTGATTGAAGTAACTCAGTCATATAGGTATGCTAAAAGCCCTAGGTGCAAATCCTAGGGCTTTTTGTTTTCAAAGTAGCAATGTTTAAATCTAATATAGTCGCTATCATAGCATATCTCTTAGCCTCCACAGCTTTGGGAATGGAGGTTATCCTAGGGACAGGCCTGGTGAATTCCCCCCTTTTTGATGGTGCATTCTCCGACATAGGGGTTGGAACTGGTGCTGCTGTCTTTATGTGTCTCACCGATGAATCGGTTTACAATACATACGCTAATGATTCGGCTGGGCTTTATTCAGCTTGGCAAAATGGTGATTTTGATTCCGAGCAATACCAATATTTAGGAAATACTGATCAATTGTCTAGTCAGCGCGAATACGTAATCGACAATTACCCAACTGTTGACTCAGGAGAAATGTTTTATGCAATTGCAGTTGCCACCTTTGAGTCGGCTGAGTATTCGCGTTCATTCTACATTGCTAGAGCGGTGTCCAAGAAATTCACAAGCGATCCGGATTTGTTTCCTTGCTACATTACAAAGTTAGTATCAGGAGCGGATTCATGGTCCGTAGTTCCAGAACCAACAACAGCTATGCTTTTTGTTATGGGGTTGGCAACACTTAGCATTCGAAGGAAAATCCCAAGATGAATAATGCACTCATAAAGCCTTTTTTCTTATTTTTCTCTTTCACTTTTATTGCAGCTGTGGCATTTGGACTTGAAGTTATTATTTCTTCAGGTTCAATTGAAATGCCCAATCGTGATGGTGTGAAAAGTGGAGAGGGTGTGGGCGATGCAGCCACTGTTTTTATGTGCATTGCTGATGCTGCCACATATCAGGCATACGCTAATGATTCTTCAGGGCTTTATAATGCGTGGAAAAATGGAGACTTTAATCTTTCACAATACCATTATTTAGGAAATGCAGACAAAGTGTCAAGTCAACGGGATTACACAATTGAAGACTATCCTATAGATGTTTTTGACGGAGTAACTTTGTATGCAATTGCAGTAGCTGAAATCTATATTCCTGATTTTCATCGAACATATTATATTGCTAGAACTATAAATAAATATGTTGATGATGATTTCACTCCCTGTTATTTTGGTAAAGCTATTTCCGGTGCTGAGTCTTGGAGTTACATTGATGACGAACCGCCGTCAATAACATGCACGGACTTGTGCGTTACAGGCGGGGTGGTTTCGGCCACATATAGCATTTCTGAATTCTCGAGGTTGAACGAGATCGTTAGCGGCGAAGAGACATCGGTGATTGTGGCCGCAGATCTGGCACGCACCACCCAGACCAATTTGGCGGCAAGTGTCACGGCCACCAACTCAGGAGAATCCACCTTCACCTTCTCCTTCAACCCCGCCGAGCAGAACTGGACAAACTCCACGCTCTTCATTTTTGGTGTTGAGCCCCCGCGCTGACGCGCACCGATAGCGCTCCTATTTCCCCTCACCCCATCTCTAATTCCCATCCCCCATCCAGAAGGCCGGTCTTCCCGGCCTTCATCTTTTTTCCCCCTCCCTCCACCCCCAATAATATCTTTTCCTCACCGTAGTCTTGCAATTCGTTTTCAGTTGTGCTATCATTGAAAACATGAGATATTCATCGCAACGCAGGGAGGCTTTTGTCGAAGCCTTCGACATCCTCAACGGACGCGACATGCTGCGTCTCATTTCCACAGCCGCAGTGTCAGGCGCGAAGGCCGGAGGGAACTTCGTAAAAGACAACAGCCCCTATGGCAGGGCATCTGCAGTAACAGAGTTGGGCTTTGAGCTCACGGGGATGCTCCTTGCGGCAGGAGGCGTCTCAGTGGCGCTAGGGCTGTGGGCCGTGGCGAAGATGTCTGGCATACTGTTTGCGAAGGTGCGCAGGCCCATGTACTACCCGCAGGAGCGGAGCCGCCGGGAGCGCCTAGCTAGGGAGCGGCGGCGTGTCCGCGACCGCTTCACGACAAGCCCATGCCCGAAGCCGGAAGAACTGTTGGCGCAGTACGCGAAGGCGAAGGCGGGAGTCCGCGAGGCACTTCGGTTCGGATCTATGCTTTGTGATCTTGAGGCCTACTGCGACAATTCGCTGCTTCGGAATGCGGACGGCGAGATAGTAGGGCGCAACCCGGGAGTGAAGGGATGGTTGAGGGATAACTGCCCAGGATTGCTCGCGCACTACAAGAACGCGATGAGGTACAAGGGACTTGCGGAGAAGTTCCGTCAGGCGGCGGGCGCCGCCGACCCCATTCCGGCGGCAGCGCTGGTGGCGGAGAACGCAGGAGCCGTCCTGCGGCCACTCGGCAGGGATGGGCGTGGAAAGATTACGGTGCGGATGAAGAAGGCTAACGGACATCGCGGAGGGAAGACAGTGAGCGGAACATACGCGCTGGAGGCGGAGACACTGGAGGCTGCGTGGAAAAGCGCGCGCGAGATGCTCGGTGAATGCGAGGGAAGAGAAGACGCAAGACCACGGTGCGGAAAGACGGCTGGCGGGAAGGCGCCGGAGGAGAGCGCGAAGAGGGAGAACGATAGACTACGGAGCGGAAGGAGAAATGGATGGAGGGGCGAAGTGGCGAGGCTGGAGAGGGTTGTTGAGCAGAGGCTCGGGGGAATGCCGGCGAGTAGGTTGCAGCTGGCGAGATGGAGGATTGGCGTGGCGACTGCGGGAGCCGACAGCGAGCTAGCAAGCGCATAGCGGAGACTGGCGCGGGGCGGGGCGCGCGCATTGGGGAATGGGCCGCGCCAAGAATGGCGCGGCACAGGACGGGAGGGAGAATGTGGAAATGTGAAAATGTGGAAGCAGCCAACAGCCAATGTGGAAATTAAGGAACAGGGAACGTGGAAGTGGTGGGGGAAGACAGCAAGGGGGAGGACAGCAATGGGAAGGGACCGCGCTAAGAATGGCGCGGCACAGGACGGGGTGACAGCAAGCGGACAACAGCAAGAGGGAGGACAGGGGGAAGAATGTGAAAATGTGAAAATGTGGAAGCAGCCAACAGCTAATGTGGAAATGGCGGGGGAGAGGGAACTGGGAAACGGTGGGGGAGTGTGGAACAACAAGCGGACAACAGCAAGGAGATACTCGGGGCGGAGCACGCGCATTGAGGAAGAGCCGCGCCAAGAATGGCGCGGGTGGAAAAAAGCTATGGGGGAAGAGAGAACCGGGGCTGCTATTTCACGCGGTGTGTTCCGGCTTGGAACTCAGCGGGCTTGCGGCCGGGGAGTTCCAGAATGGCGGTGGTGTTTGGCGGAACGACGATTGTAATGTCTAGGGCCGTCGCTTTGGCGTTGGCGCGTTTCCAGTCGATTGAGGCGGTGCCGTGGCGCGTCGCGAGCGAGGCGCGTGCCCAGGTGATGTCGCCGCCGGGAATCGGAGCGAAACGGATTTTGCGGAAACCCGGTTCGGCGAAGTCGATGCCGCCCACAGTCGCGTAGAGCCATTCGCCGACGGCACCGTAGGCGTAGTGGTTGAAGGAGTTCATGCCCACATCGCCGAAGCCGTGCTTCGAGGAATAGCTGTTCCAGCGTTCCCACATAGTGGTGGCGTCGCCGTCGAGGATCTGGAAATACCAAGATGGATACTTGCGGCGTTGCAGGATCCTGTATGCGATGTCGGCACGGCCGAAGCGCGTCAGCACCGGGCAGATTAGCGGGGTGCCAAGGAAGCCAGTCGTCAACGAATTGTCGCGTGACTCAATCAGGAACACAAGGCGATCTACCATGCGAGCGATGGTCTTCTTGTCTTCGACGAGGCCGAAGCCGAGGGTTACGAGATAGCCGGTCTGGGTATCGCCGGCGACGCGTCCGCCAGCCGTGACGAACTCGCGGCGGTAGGCGGCGACGGTCTTGCGGCGCAGGGCGGCGAACTTGCGCGCATCCTCCTTCTTGCCGAGGATATTCGCCACTTCCGCCATGATGCCGGCGCAGCGGGCGAAGTAGGCGGTCGATAGCAGGTCGGAGGGCGTGGGGGCGGAGGCGCAGAGCGGGTTGCCGTCCTCATTGACGGGGCAATCCACGGCGACCCAGTCGCCATAGTGCCAGATGTCGCGGTAGCGGACTACGCCGTCGGGCGTGCAGAGAGACTGCCAGTAGCCTATCCAGCGGGACATGGCGCCGTAGTGGTCGCGGAGGATGCCAGTGTCGCCGTACATGAGATACATCGTCCAGGGGCAGATAACGCCGGCGTCGCCCCAGCCGCAGTGGCCGCCGCCGCCGTTCAGCACATCGGGGGCGACGTCGGTGAAGGCACCGTTGGCGAGCTGGCCGTCGTCGAGGTCGCGCTGCCATTTGGTCATGAAGGCGGCGATGTCGCGGTTGAATGCCGCAGTGCGCACGAAGACCTGAGCGTCGCCAGTCCAGCCGAGGCGCTCGTCGCGCTGCGGGCAGTCGGTGGGAACATCGAGGTAGTTGCCTACATGCCCCCAGTTGAGATTAGACCAGAGGCGGTTTGCAAGCGGGTCGGAACATTCGAAGCGCCCTGTCCGCGCCATCTCGGTATGGAGGACGATGCCGGCGACATCGGCGCATTTGGGCGGCGTGGCGAAGTCGCCGGAGAGCTCGATGTAGCGGAAGCCGTGGAAGGTGAAGTGCGGCTCGTAAATCTCGGGGCTGCCGTCTGCGGTGCCGCGGCAGATGTAGGAGTCGGTCGAACGTGCGGAGCGGTAGTTGTCCGTGTACATCGTGCCGTCCTTGTTGAGCATCTCGGCGAAGCGGATGGTGATCTTCGCGCCGGCCTTGCCGCGCAGCGCGAGGCGCTGGTGGCCGACCATGTTCTGGCCAAGGTCGAAGACATAGCGTCCGGGCGCAGGCTCGGTGCGCTTCCGCGCCTTGAGCGTCTCCTGGCGGCGGATGCCGTTGTTCAGCCGCGCGCAGAGGGCGGCGGCAGGGTGGTCCTTGATTTCGGCGACAGCCTTCCAGCCCTTTGCGTCGAAGCCGGGCGCATTCCAGCCGGGCATTTCCATGCGGGCGTCGTAGTCCTCGCCCATGTAGTGGTCGGAAGCGCGGATCGGGCCGTTCTCGGAGCATTTCCAAGTCGTATCCGAGACGATTGTCTGGCGCGAGCCGTCGGCGAACTCAACCTCAAGCTGCGCGAGGAAGGCCGGCGCGGCTCCGTAGTGGTTGCGGTGGCCCTTCCAAACGAGGAAGCCGGAATACCAGCCCTGGCCGAGCATTGCGCCGAGGACGTTCTCACCCTTGCAGAGAAGGGCCGTCACATCCCACGTGACTAGCTCGACATGCTTGCGGTAGTCAGTCCAGCCGGGGGCGAGCTGGTCGCCGCTGGCGGGCTTGCCGTTGATGGACATGGCGAGGTCGCCGAAGGCCGAGGCGTGTAGGCGCGCGCGCACAGGTTCTTTGGCCAGCGTGAACGTCTTGCGGAACATCGGAACAGGTTCGCCGCCCTTCTTGCAGGGCTTCTTCAAGCCGATCCATTTCGCCGTAACATCGCCCTTGCCGAAGAGGCCGATTTCAAAGGTGGCAGTCTCGCTCCAAGGCGAAGGCGCGCCATCCTTGTCCCAGACCATGACGCGCCAGAAAACGGCAGAGCGCGAACGGAGACCCTTACCTGCGTAGGGGATGTCGAGAGTGTCTGAGCCTTTGACTCGGCCAGTATCCCAGAGGTCGAATTTGTCGGCATCGAGCGCCTTGGCGGATGAGGCGGCCACGAGGCGGTAAGCTGTCTGGCGAGCGCCGGGGCGGGCGTCGTCGAGACGCCAGGACAGGCGCGGCTTCTTGGTTTCAAGGCCAAGCGGGTTTGTAAGGAATTCGCAGACGAGGCCAACGGCCTTGCAGGGTGCGCTTGCAGCGGAGGAGGCGGTCTTTTTCATGGTTCTATTATATTTGAAAGGCGCGTCATCGGCAAACGGTGCCGATTGCTATTCGGCGCGGATTAGGAAATCGGCGCTACATTCAAGCAGGTTTGCCGAGGATTTCCCGGAGTAGAGGCGCAGGATGTATTCGCCTGGTGAGAGTTCGGGAATGACGGCGGTTTGCCCGCCATCGGCAGACGAGACGATGCGGATGCGCCTGAAGTCGTCGGAGCCGCTGGCCGGGCCAAGGGTCGCCGCCATCTGGATTCCAGAAGGCGCATCGAATGAAAGGGCTGCGTTGCGTCCTGCCTTTGCCCGCAGTACGCTCGTATAGTCTTCACCTAGCGTCAGACCATTGGTGAAGAAGGCTGGCTTCAGGTTGGGCAGCACTGAGAAGGCTGTCTCCGAAGGAACGGCCGTCTCCAGCAACTGCCAGTCCTCGTTTTCGGGCAAATGGTCATAGACGAACTGTCCGGCGGGAGTGTCGAAGTAGTAGTCTGCCCGAGACGCCCATGCTGCGCTTTCGGCCTCGCCCTCCTGAAGGGCGCCCCAGGTGGCGTCGAGGAGGTGCCATTCGCCGTCTTCGAGCTTCACGGCGTTCCATGCGTGGCGGACGTCGGAGACGAGGTCGTCGTCGGGCGTTCCGCGGAATCCGCGAACGTCGCCGATAAGCCAGGTTGCCTCGATGCCGGCGGCCTCGCAGAGATCGTCGAAAAGCCAGGCGTAGCCGATGCAGACAGTTGTGCCGCGCTCGAGGACGGACTCTGGGTCGTGCTCGTGGATGTAGTAGTTAGCGCCGGAGGCGATGCTCTCCCACTCGGCGGTGTCATAGACGATGTTGCGCGTGAGCCAGTCGTAGATGGCGCGCGCCTTGCCCACTTCGTTGGTGGCGTCCTCGGTGATCTCCTCCGCAAGGTCGCGGACGCACTGCGGTATCGGCGCATCCTTTGAAGAGCGCAGCTGCGCGAAGATTGGCGGCTCCCTTCCGGCGCGTCGCCGGGGCGCGGCGCCATTCCCTGAGAGAGGCTGGAGAACCTCGCCGTTTCCGGCGAGGAGCTGGACAGTCTCGGCGTCGGGATCCGGTGCGATGTGGTCGCTCCAATACGGCGCGCCGGACGCGTCGCCATTGGCGTTGGCCTGTCGGGGGTGCGTTGGGTCGTCTGGGGCAATTGCCGAACGGGGCGGGTGGCGCTTGGCGGTGGATGCGGCATCAGGCATGGGGGCGCGGCCGGTTTTGTTGAGCCAGGCCGCGCCGCCGATGATGGCCGCCACCAATAGGATTTTCGTCAATCGCCTCATGCCGCAATTATAGCAAAAATACTAGTGGATTAGACCGAGGGCGAGTGATGCGAGGGCCATGCCGAAGGTGGCGGTGACGGGCATGAGCGAGCCCAGCTCTTCGCACTTGCGCGGCGGCTCTGTGGAGTGGACGCAGAGAAAAAGGGGAAGAGTGCCGAGTTCGTCGTGGCGGAAACGGTTGCGAAGGGCGCGGGCGATGGGGTCGCCGGTGACGTCGGTAAAGGCGGAGATTTTAACGCGGGTGGGGTCGGTGCGGAGAGCAGCGCCCATTGACGATACGAGGAACTCGCCCTGCTTCTCGCAGAGCCGGATGAGGCGGTGTTTCTCGTCGAGGCTGTCGATGGCGTCAACTACGGCGTCGCAGTTGCGCATCTTGTCGGCAAAAAAAAGTTCGGTATCGGCGCAGAAGCGCTTCTGGTATGCCTCTACGGCGATGTTGGGGTTGATCTCGCGCAGGCGCTCGGCAAGGACTTCGACCTTTGGGCGCCCGATGGTGGCCGAGGTTGCCATCACCTGGCGGTTCACGTTCGAGGGCGCGACGACGTCGTCATCGACGATGGCGATGGAGCCAACGCCGGTGCGGGCCATGGCCTCGGCGCACCAGCCGCCCACGCCGCCCACGCCAAAGACAAAGACGCGGGAGGAGGAAATTCGCTCCATGGCGTCGCGGCCGAGAAGCGCTACTGTGCGGGAGAAGGGCATGGGGTGGGGAAAAGGGGGAACGGGGGGAGAATGTGGAAATGTGAAAGTGTGGAAACTGCCAATAGCCAATGTGGAAATGAGGGGAATGTAGAACAACAAGCGGACGACAGCAAGGGAGGGAAATGGTGGGGGACAACAAGCGGACGACAACAGGGGAGGGGTAATTTCACATTATTGCGCTTTGCGCACGAACCGGGCGAAACGGGACATTGCCTCTTCGAGCTGGGCCATGCCGGTGGCGTAGGAGCAGCGGACAAAGCCCTCGCCGCAGGCGCCGAAGGCGGGGCCGGGGACGCAGGCGACGGCCTCGGCGTCGAGCAGCCCCATCGCAAAGTCGTGCGAGGAGAGGCCAGTCGAGGCGATGCATGGGAAGGCGTAGAATGCGCCTTGCGGGCGGACGCAGGGGATGCCCATCTTGGCGAAGGCGTCGTTGATGAAGTTCCGGCGGTCGCGGTAGGATTCGAGCATGGCCTTTGTGTCGGCTTCGCCGTTCTCCAGGGCCTCGACTGCGGCGTGCTGGCAGACGGTCGGGGCGCACATGATGGCGTATTGGTGGACCTTCATCGCGGCCTCGAGGATGTCGTGCGGGGCGCAGACGAAGCCCAGGCGGAATCCGGTCATGGCCCACGCCTTTGAGAAGCCGGATAAGAAGACTGCGCGGTCGCGGATGCCGGGGAAGGTCATGGGCGAGATGCGCGGAACATCGTAGGTGAGTTCGGAATAGACCTCGTCGGAAATGAGGATGATGTCGTGCTCGGTTACGAAGTCGGCGATCATCTTCGCGGAGGACTCGTCGAGGACAGCCCCTGTGGGGTTGCACGGGAAGTTGACGATTAGCGCCTTTGTGCGCGGCGTGATGGCGGCCTCAAGGGCCTCGCGGGTGAGGCGGAAGTCGTTTTCGGCGTAAGTTGGCACCGGGACGGGAACGCCGCCGGCGAGCCTGATTTCCGAAGGGTACGCGACGAAGCAAGGCTCGTGGTAGATGATCTCGTCGCCGGGGGCCACAAGGGCGCGCAGCACGACGTCGAGGGCTTCGGAGACGCCGACGGTCACTAGGACCTCGCTGCGCCAGTCGTAGGCGAGGCCATCGTAGGAGCCGGAGACGTAGCGGCAGATGGCGCGACGGAGTGAGGCAAGGCCGAGGTTGGAGGTATAGTGCGTGGCGCCGTGCTCCAGCGCGGAGATGGCGCCTTCGCGGATGTGCCAAGGCGTGGTGAAGTCCGGCTCGCCGATGCCGAGGGAAATGACGTCGTCGCGGGTGGCGACGATCTCGAAGAAGTCGCGGATGCCAGAGCGCGGGAGGTCGCGCACCACGGGCGAGATGCGGTCACGGAGTGACTTTGAGCCTGTCGTCATCGTCAAGGTTCTCCATGAGGACGCCCTGGTCCTTGTAGGTCTTCAGCATGAAGTGGGTGGCTGTCGAAAGGACGCCCTCCATCGTGGCGAGGCGCGAGGATACGAACTTGGCGACCTCCTGGAGGTTGCGCCCCTTGACGAAAAGGAGGAGGTCGTAGCGGCCGGACATGAGGAACATCGACTCCACCTGCGAAAAGCGGGCGATGCGGTTGGCGATCCGGTCGAAGCCGCCGTCGCGGGAGGGTGTGATGCGCAGCTCGATCACGGCATTGACGACATCCTCCTCCACGAGGTCCGTGTTGACGATTGCCTGGTAGCCGCGGATAATGCCGTCGGCCTCGTATTTGGCGATGCGCGCCTCTACGGCGGGGAGGTCTTCGCCCAAAAGGGCGGCCAGTTGCGCGGGCGTGCGCCGCGCGTCTTCGCGGACGAGTTCAAGAAGTCTATCCATGGCGTTGCGGGAATGTTTCTAAAAAGGGTGTCGCATTGACGCCGGCCTTCGGCGAAAATGTCCATATAATTCTACCAAAACCAAACTCCTTCCGCACAGCCTCTTTTAGAAGTTATGCTATAATCATTTATTCGACTTTCGGAAGCAGGGAAGAAATGACTCCGCATGTTGTTCATATCGATTTCTGGGCTGTCTGCAAATCGCTTTGGTTTTGGAGCGCGTTCGTAGGCTGGATGGTTGCCGGCTTCATCAAGATGGCCATCTCCTTTGTCGAGACGCGCCGCTTCAACCTTTCGTGCCTCGTGAGCACCGGCAGGATGCCGAGCGCGCATAGCGCGCTTGTCTCGGCGCTGGCGACCACGATAGGCATGACCGAAGGCTTCGACACCCCCATCTTCGCGCTGGCGATCTGCTTCGCGGCGATTACCCTCTTCGACGCGGCGGGCGTCCGCTACGCCGCTTCGCAGCAGGCGATGCTCCTCAACCAGATTACAGAGGAGCTTTTCTCAGAACACACCTTCAACGTGCCGAGGCTAAAGGAACTACTGGGCCATACGCGCAAAGAGGTTTTGGCGGGTATGGTTACCGGAGTCGTCTCCGGCGTGGCCGTGGTAAAGATACTGTGGTAGTGGAAGGTAAGAAATTTAGAGGTTTAGGTATGGAAATTTCGGGAACAATCACGGCGCTTGTGACGCCTTTTTGCAAAGACGGCTCGATTGACTGGCCGCGTCTGGCGGCGTTGGTCGACGAGCAGGTGGCGGCCGGCATCGCCGGGCTTGTTCCGGTAGGAACGAGCGGCGAATCGCCAACGCTCAACATGGAGGAGCATGGCAAGGTCATCGCCTTCGTCACGGAGCGCGTCGCCGGTCGCACGAAGATAATCGCCGGCACCGGCGGCAACTCAACATCCGAAGCGATGCACCTCACCCGCGAGGCCAAGGAGATGGGCGTGGATGCCACGCTTCAGGTCTGCCCCTACTACAACAAGCCCAGCCAGGAGGGCCTCTACCGCCACTACATGGAAGTGGCGGGCATTGGCCTCCCGATTGTCCTCTACAATGTGCCCGGCCGCACTGGCCGCGAAATCGCCGTCGATACAATCGCCCGCCTCTCGAAGAACAGCGGCATCGTGGCGGTCAAGGAGGCCGCCGGCAGCGTTACCCGCGTCAGCGCCATCCTCGACGCCTGCGACATCACCGTTCTCTGCGGCGACGACATGCTGACCCTCCCGATGGTATCAGTGGGCGCGAAGGGCGTGATCAGCGTGGCCTCGAACGTGATGCCCCGCGAGATGTGCGAACTCACCGCCGCCGCGCTGCGCGGCGACATGGCCCACGCCAGGGCTATCCACAAGCGCCTGTACCGCCTCTTCCGCGACCTCTTCATCGACACCAATCCAGTGCCCGTAAAGGCGGCGCTGGCCATGATGGGCAAGATTGAGGAAGTTTACCGCCTGCCGCTCTGCGAGCTGACGGCTGCCGACTCCGCGAAGTTGCGCGCCACGCTAGCCGAACTCTCGCTCGTGTGATGCAAGGGAGCAGATTCCAGATTTCAGAATCTAACGTTATGGAAAGAATTTCAGTGGCCATCCTAGGCGCCGCCGGCCGCATGGGCAGAATGCTCGTGGCCGAAGCCGCAAGCGCGGAAGGCATTTCTCTCGCGGCGGCGATAGAGAACCCCTCGCACCCGGCAGTCGGCCGCGACGCCGGGGAAGTCGCCGGGCTTGGCGCGCCGATAGGCGTGGCCATTGCCGCACCGTCCGCACCAGTAGCCGCCGATGTCTTCATCGACTTCTCCTTCCACACTGCGGTGCCGGGCAACCTGGCGCTTGCGGGAATGTCAGGCGCCAAGGGCTACGTCTTGGCGACAACGGGACTCGATGCTGCGGAGGAGGCCGCCGTCAAGGACGCCACCGCGAAGTTCCCGGTCGTCCGCGCCGCCAACATGAGCCTTGGCGTGAACCTGCTGCTAGGGCTGGTGCGGCGGGCCGCTGCCATCCTCGACGAAAGTTACGACGTCGAAATCGTGGAGATGCATCACCGCCACAAGAAGGACGCCCCCAGCGGCACGGCCCTGGCGCTTGCCGATGCGGCGGCTGCGGGGCGCGGCGTTGGCCTTGCGGACGTTGCCACATACGGTCGGCACGGACTCTCCGACGCCGAGCGTCCGCGCGGCGAGATAGCAATCCATGCCCTGCGCGGCGGGGAAGTCGTGGGCGACCATACCGTCATGTTCGCAGGCGAACACGAGCGCATCGAGTTTACCCACAAGGCGCAGAGCCGTGCCGCGTTCGCAAAGGGCGCAATCGCCGCCGCGCGCTGGCTCCCAGGCAAAGCGCCCGGCCTCTACACCATGATGGACGTGCTGGGGCTATAAGAAGGCCGCAGGGTGGCAGGTCGGTAATGTTTGCGGTCCTTTCACTCGGTTCCTGCATGGGTGACAGCGTGGCGCTGATGCGACGCGCGGCTAGGATGGTGGAGGAGTTGCCCCGGACTTCGCCGGTTGCGCGTTCCTCAATATACGAGACGGCCGCCGTTGATGTTCCGGAGGAGTTCAGGGATATAAAGTTCCTCAACGCCGTGATGGCCGTCGAAACCGAACTGGCGCCGGTCGCATTTTCAGATGCCATCCACGCGATAGAGGCGGCGCTGGGCCGCAGGAGAAGTGGCATTCGCCATGAGCCGCGCAACATTGACATCGACATAGTGGCCTTTGGAGATTGCCATAGCGACGATCCCGCGCTGATGCTTCCGCATCCGGAGGCGGCGCGGCGGCGCTTTGTCATGGAGCCGCTTGCGGAGATTTTTCCTGACTATGTTCTGCCAGGGCAGGGGAAGGCGGCTATTGAAATCTCGGCGGCTCTTGCCTCGCAGGAAGTTTCACGCCTCGCGCTTCAGCTCTGAGAGGAGCATTGAGAGGGCTGTTTCAACTGCGGCGGCGCGCACTTCGTCGCGGTTGCCGGAAAAGAGGTTGCGCTTGACCGTTGCCTCGCGGCCTCGCTTTGCCGCAGCGATGTAAACCAGCCCCACCGGCTTGTCGGGGGTTGCGCCGCCGGGGCCGGCTATGCCGGTGGTAGAGACTGCGAAGTCGGCGTTGAGCGCATTGCACGCGCCGGCGGCCATCTCCGCCGCACACTCGGCGCTGACGGCGCCATGCCGGGAAAGGGTTTCCTCGCTGACGCCCAGCAGCGTGTGCTTCGCGGAGTTGGCGTATGAGATGACTCCGCCCATGAAGAAATCAGATGCGCCGGGAACGGCGGTGATTGCGCCGCCGACGAGGCCGCCGGTGCAGGATTCGGCTGTGGCGATTGTTGCGCAGCTGCGGCTGGCGCACTCGGCCAGGATTTCCTTTACGAGAGGAGTGGACATCGGAGTTGGGGAGTTGGGAAGTTGAGAAGTTGAAAAGTTGGAATTAATGATTTGAGATTTAAGATTTAAGATTTGAGATTTGAGATTTGAGATTTGAGATTTGAGATTTGAAATCAGATATCTGAGATTTGAGATTTGGGAGTTGGGAAGTTGAGAGCTGATAATAGTATAGCAAGTGCGGGGCTAGGGTTGCTTGAGGATCGCAAGATTGCGGATCCAGTAGGTGAGGCGCATCCCCATCGGATTCGCGCCGACGCGGATGGCCTCGACGTCGTCGAGGCCGCCGCCGACCGTTGACAATTCAACATAGCGCCGCTCCCACGAGCTCGTGGGCGGAGCGTATGGGATATAGTCTTGGGGATGGCCGTCGCCGTCTTTCCTCAAGAGCATGAAGAAACATCCGCCGCCGAGCTTGAAATCGTTTTCAACCTTGTCCTGAACCGTCTTCACCTCGAATACTGCGCGGACTGCGCCTTGCAGTGGGGAAGGACGGGGGAAATCCTCCCCCCCACTCTCTCCCGGTAAGACGAGGGGCAGCACGGGGTAGAACCAGCGGTCGATCTTGGGGTCTTCCCAGGTGACGTCGAAGCGCATAGCCTGTTCGGCCTCGTCCCAAGTCACGGAGTAGGTGGCGGCGGAGTCGTTGCGCTGCCAGAGCGCCGGGTCGCGCCAGTCGAGCGGCACGGCTTCGCACGATGCGAGGAGGAGCGGCTCGAAGAGGATCGGCATGGACAGTCGGGTCGAGCGCCGGCCGTTGAAAATGCCCGTGAGGACGAGGGTGGCGGAATAGGAGGCATCTGGCGCCCGCAGTGCGCAATCAAATTCAACTGGCGGGGAGCCGCGTGGCGGAAGGACAAATGGTTCAGTCGGCAGTCCTTCGAGAATGGCTCCGGCAGCCTCGACGGTGCCGGTCTTGGCCGTGTCGCCAAAGTTCCACACCTGCACGCGGAGGCGCGGCGCCTCGGTCTTGGTCACGGCCAGCGTCTTTCGGCCTGAAATTTCAAAGTCGCCGGGGGCGAGATCGACGCGAAGGATGATGGTGGGGTCGATACTCTCATTTGCGGAATTCTCATGCCCGGCGAGGCAAGCTGCTGGTTGCGTCGCAGGGGTGGCGGCCTTCGCCGGCACTGCCGCCTTCAGTCCGCGCAGGCCGGAAAGGTAGGATGGGTAGCGCGTGGCGTGGAGGGAGATGGCGCCGGTGGTATCTGGGGCGATTGAGGAAACGGAACCGCACATGTCGGAGAGGCGGAACAAGACCCCGTCCTCAGGAGCGGACGGAAGCAAAACCCACTCCTGCGCGCCTTCTGGCTCCGCCTCTACGATGGTTGAGAGGGTGGTGACGGTGTCAAGCGGGGATTCGGACCAGAAGGCCATAGTCTGGGTGCCGTCTGGCTGCTCGTAGAGGTAGGCGTGAATACCAGTGGGGGCGTCGAGCGCTCCAAGGAGCGTGGCGTCGCCGAGTTCGCGGATCATGGTTGCCTGGGTGGCGTAAACGGGTTTTGCGGTGCCGTCGCGGCGGAGCATGCCCCAGTCTTTGGCGCCGCCGCGCTCGCTGTATGCGCCGAGGATGAAGAAGTAGTTGCGTTCGACGCCCTCCATTTGCAAGGCAATGTTGGCCTTGGCACAGTGCTCGGCCACGACCAGCTCCTGCCCCGGCGAGTGGGCTTTCAGGCCCGGCCGCACTCCCTCCGCTGCCCCTGGACCTTCGTTGTTGGTGCCGCACTCGGTGATCCAGATTGACCTGTCCCCTGCACCTCCATTGCGCAGCGACTTGCGCAGTTTGGTTATAATGTCGTGAAGACGCGCCGGAGGCGAGTAGGTGTGGTAGTTGAAGATGTCCAAGTAGTGCGCGGCGTCGTTCGCCAGGAGTGCTGTCTCGTATGGTGTGGCGGGCAGTTGGCACAGTGCGCCGTTTAGGACTGGCATGTCGGGGCGCGCGGCCTTGAATCCAAGATATGCGGCCTTGAGGGCGGCGGCGTAGTCCCAGACTGGCTCCGGCGCGAATTGGATGTCCGGTTCGTTCCAGAACTCCCAGTCCTCCATGCGGTCGCCGAAGGCGGTGGCAGTCTCTTGACAGAAGTCGTAGAGGGCGTTGAGGTCGCCAGGGAGTTTTTGGATGCGGCCGGCCCAGCCGGGGCAGTCGTGGAAGCAGCCGGATAGGGAGATGCCGCGCTCGTGAAAAAGGTCGGCTGAGGCGAGCAGGCGCGAAAAATCAGGAGGTTGGTCTGGAGAAGGCTGGACCTCGCCCCAGCGCATGCGCTCGCGGAGGTGGCGGATGCCGGCGAGTTGCGCCAGATTGGCGATGGTGCGGATGGTGTCGCCGCCGTTCCAAGGGCAGTCGAAGGCTCCGCGGGCGATGTAGCTCGCCGCTGAATCGGCGGCGAAGAAGGATGCGGCGCCCCCCTCCGCCCCCCGCTGGGGGGAAATGCGCGCGCCCGGTGTGCGCGCGCCTTCACTGACGACGGCCAAGGTGGCGAGGGAGGGCGAGATGGGGGATTCGCCGAGAAGGCGGTAGTAGCCCGCCGGTAGGGGCGGGAGAGTTGTGGTGCCATCCTCGTCGAACATGCCGGAGATACCTTCGACCTCGCGGCCGCGCCAATCGACAAGCCGCCAGGCCGCGCCCGGCTCGCCGCCGCGCGCCGAGACAGGCGCGCCCTCAACGGCCACATGGCCGGGGGCATCCAGCACGACGGAAGCACCGCACGGCGCAACCGGCGCCGCAAGCGCGGCGAGAACAAAACACAGCTCAAGAATCCTGACGAAACTTCTCATAGCCTTAGCTTTCCAACCTTCAACCTTTCAACCTCCAACCTTCCAACCTTCAACTTTGCCTGCGCATTCGCGCGAGCCGCGACACAGTCCACATGCGGAAAGCGCTGGGCCAGGGGGCCAGCACGTCGTTAAAGTAGCCCGGTTCCACAACGGGGCGGTATTTATTATAGCGCGCCTGGAAGAAGCCCTCGTTCTGGGAGCCAATCGGGCGCTGTTTGTCGTGGAAGAAGTCGCCGAGCCTGCGCGTGACGCCTTGCAGGCAGCTTGCCCACATGAGATGAGCTATCTGGCGGAAGTCGTCGTTGCCGGTGGCATCGGCAAGCTCCATGAGATCCGGCACGATAATCGCGCCCCACGGATCGATGCACTGGTGTTCGATGCTCACGGCTGTGCCGCCTGTGGTGTGGTAGCCGTATTTCGCGAAATCGGATTCGGGCGCGGAGATCGTGTCGAAGAAGAACATCCACGAAACGAAATACCACGCCGCCTTCTCGGCGCGTTCGAGGTGCTTCCTGTCGCCGGTGACGCGGTAAAGCGCAAGCGAGCCGAAGGCGAACGGCCAGGCGGTCTCTTTGTCGATGCAGCGGCAGTCTATTGCGCCAGCGGTGCAGATGAAACGGTCTAGGTCGCGGGCGAAATAGAAATCACTTGCGCGGAGCGCGGCGTCGAGCCAGCGCCTCTCGCCAGTCTCGTCATAAAGCTCCGTAAGCGCCGGAATGAGGAAGCCGCCGATGGTGCCGTCGCGCTCTAGCGGCGTGCCATCGACGCGCCATCTCTTGCCGAAGCCGTCGGCGTCCGACCAATGCGACACGAAGAAGTCGCAGATGCGCTCCGCAAATGCGACGTACTCCGGCTTGCCTATGCCGTGGGCGCGTAGGAGCCGCGCCATACGGACGGCCTCGGCGGCCGCCCAGCCCATGTTGCAGGCGTCGGTGGGGCGCTTTTCGAGGGCGCCTTCGAAGAAGTTGTCATTGTAGCAGCGGTAGAGCAGGCCGTTCGGGCGCTGCGTCGCCACGAAGGCGTCGAAGATGCCGATGGCCTTTTCGAGAAGGGCGGGATTGGGAATGGACGGGGGCTCCGCCCAAGAATCCCCGGATGCGGCCGCAGGAGCGGCCGCCGCAAAACCCAGCGCGCGGAGGGCGAGCATGCGGGCGTTGAGGAAGTTCTGGCCGGCCCAGCCAACCTCGAAGGTTTCGCACCACGTGCCAAGGTCCGTCCAGTATTCCCACTTCATGCGCTCAGCCATCTCCTCGCGGGATATGCGCATCGCGGAGCAGTCGTGGGCCATGCGGTTCACGACATGTTCGCAGACAAGCCACTTGCCCTTGTAGGGGTAAAGCAGCGAGTGGATGAAGCGAATGCCGAGGTCGAACGCCTCGCTTTCGTCCATGCAGGGCGCGAGGCACGGGGAGAGGAGCCGCAGGGCGTGGCCGGCCAGTGAGGCGAAGGCGTAGTCCGGCCACTTGGGGCGGCAAACGCAGACAAAGGAATTGGCCGTGAAGCGCTCGCCCGGGGCGAGCGTGATGGCGCTCTCGTGGCGCGGCCCGAAGACCCCCTTGGCCTCGTAGGTGAGCGGGGCTTCCACAACTGGGCGCACGAGAATGTGGTTGAAAGGTTGAAAAGTTGAAAGGTTGAAAGGTTGACGGCTGGCAGACTCCCAACTTTGAACTTTCAACTTTGAACTTTCAACTTTTTCCAACCCGCAGGCGCAGACGAGGGATTGAGGCGTGTCGGCGGCGGCGAAGAGGGCGACGCCAATTTCGGTGTTTTCCGTGAGGGTGCAGCCGGGGATGCCGGTGCGCTCGTAGGAGAAGCGCCATGGTTCGCCGTCGCGGGAAAGACCGGTGGGGATGGGGGTGGCGCAGCCTGCCGAAGGTTGAAAAGTTGAAAGGTTGAAAGGTTGAAAGGTTGAGGATGCCTGACTTTGGACTTTGGGCTTTGAACTTTCAACTTTGTTTCCCGCCCCGTTGCCGTCGTAGCTCACGCAGGGTATCAGGTAGCGGGTCGCGTGGAAGCAGTCACGGACGCGCAGTTCGTCGCGGAAAGAGACGGGCGCGTCGCCCGCGTTTTCGATTGTGCGCGTGACGGCGAAGGCGCCGCCGCCGAGGTCATCGACCCGCTCCTCCGCGAGACGCAGCGCGGGATCAGGCGCGCGCCACGGCAGAAGTTCGGCAACGGCCCCGTCGCGGTTTGCGACGAGGCCGGATGGGGAGAAGAAAACGGAACTCATGGACGACCGAATACTACCGCACGACAATCGTGAAAGCCCGAACCGGACGGAGTGAGGCGGACTTTCCGTCTTTGCTGTAGCTCACGCTCCACTTGTTGGAGGGGAAATCGGGGGCGAGGGTAAACGTTCCTGTGACGCCGTTCGGGGCTTCAATAATCAGGTAGTCGCCGTGATCGGCGTCAAAGTTTTCGGGGTCTATCATCTTCAGCGTCAGGCCAGAGATGTCCTGCGCCGCCTGGAACGTCACCTTGCCGCAGCCCGTCGCGTCGCCAGCGATTTCCAGCGTGCCAGCGAGGGACTGAAGCGTCTTGTGGAAGTTGATCGTTCCGCCCTTGCTCGGCGCAACCGTGCCATTGACGGTGACGTGCGTGCAGTACCGGACCTCGCCGTCGCCCTCGATGCCGCCGAGAGTCGCCGCCGTATGCTGGCTGGCGTCGGTCTGGTAGCTACCGGCGTATGTGCAGAACGCCGCCTTTCCACCGTTCTTCAGCACGAGCTTCGTGCCGGACGGGAGCAGGTTGTCGCCGCCGCGCTGCTGGAAGGTGGTACCATCGACCGTCGTCGGGCCATTGTAGTCTGCCACCTTCATCAAGCAGACAGCCATTGCCTGATTCGTTACCCCGCGCGCCGTGATGCCTCCGTCAGGGGCGCCCTCCGTCGCCTTGACAAGTGGACGATACCAGAAGAGGTTCTTGTTGTTGGAGGTGTCGAAAACCGCACCGCCGGGGCCGATGGCGAACTTCACGCCGTTCCACTTGGCGTCCGACGAATTGCGGATAAACGACGCCTTGACGACTTTATCGTCTTTGTCTTTGTCTTCGTCCGCCTTGCTATAGCCGGAAGTGTTCTGGATGGCCCCGCCGTCGAAGAGGAACGTCACATCTGGCTGGGCCTTGGAGAGATCCAACGTCAGCTGGTTCACGCGCATGATGCCGTTCGTCCCAAGACGCACGACGGTGGGATTGCCGTTCGTCACGCCTTGAGTGATGCGGAAAGTCTCGACATTAAGGAAGCCGCCATCACGAACGGTAGTCAATGCTGGCGCGTTCAGCGCGTTGAGCCATTCGACTTTTGGGAAATCGACGGTGCCGCCGCAGATGTCAGTCTGCCCATAGTTCGCCATGGTGACATAGCGTGTGCTTGTCTGCGGAGTGGACAGAACGCCGCCTTCCTTGACAAGGAGCCGGCCCTTGGTTCCACTGCCAGCAGCACTGCCAGCGGTGACATAGAGCATGGCGTCATTCACGGTCGTCCCCTCAGTGGCAGAAGCAATCATCGTGACACCGTTCGTGATTTCAAGCGCACCCAGGACAACCAGGCGCCCAATGTCGTTCGTGCGGCCTTCGCCAGGGTTGAGGACGGTCGTTCCGGCCCAATTGTCTTTCACGCGGAATATCGTATTCGTCGGGTAAGCCAAGCCGCCAACGGCCTCGCCCTTCACGAGGCCGCCGAAGACGAGTCGCGCATTCGCGTTGGCACCGGTGTAGAAGGTTGTGCCATTTTTCACGAATACAGTGCGATTGGGATGGATGGCGAAAGTGCCCTCCTGGTTGAAGAGCGTATGGTTGGAACCCTTGACCCAGATGTTGGTCTCCGGGGAGGCGGGGACGGCACCAAGCGACGTGTCGCCGTATGTGGCGCTCAAAGCCAAAATGCCGCCGTCAGATGCTTCGAGATGCGTTCCGCCATTGTAGGTGGCACCTGTAGCGTAGAGGTATGTCGTCCCCTTGCCTTTGAAGTGCAGGCCGCCGTCGGCGGTTCCGCCGGACACGGCGTTGCGGAACGGAACCGGTAGATACATATTTTTCGAAACGGCGTTGGAGATTACCGCTCCGCCTTCGCCCACGCTGAGGCGAGCGTTTGCCCATCTTGACGCAGTTGTGGAAAGTTGATTAGCCAAATCGCCTGAATAACTGAGGTAGCACGGAACAATCGTGTTGCCTGACGATGCATTGTTCACGAGAACGCCGCTGTCGAAATGGATAAAGCCGTATTGCTGTCCGTCAATACGCAACGCATATACCCCGTCAAGTTCAAGGACACCGCCATCGACGATGTTGAAGCCGTATTTGTCCTTTACCGCAGCAGCTGCCGCGTCGGTTCCAGGCTGGAACGGGCGCATCAGATAGGTACGGAAAAGACCACCCTCGCCGACCGTGACGGTTTGCCCTGCGGCCTTGAGCGGAAGGTCTCCGTTCTTGAAGTTGCACAGCGCATGTGTAGTGCTAGCCGACATGTCTAACGTGCCGTTGGTGACGACCATCGACACCGAGCGGAGGATCGGGTATTGTGTCTTGGAATTGCCCGGGGCGCCGACCTCCACGTTCGCGCCGCCCGTGATGACCACCTCGTCGCCGTCAAGGACAAAATTGTTTCCGACACCGACGCCCGTGCCGGTGCCGCCGCTTACAGTCGTCGCGCCGCCGTCGAAGACGAGTTTGCCGTCGCTGTGATTTAGGCGCTTGAAGGTGTTGTTCCCTTTGAGGATGAGCGTCCCGTCGCCCGCCTTGTCGAAGCGAGGGGAGTTGGAATCGCCATCCGAGTCCACGTTGCCGGTGACGGTCAGCGTGTCGCCGGCGTTGACGGTTGTCGTGCCGTTGGGGTTGTCGAGCGACGCAACGGTCGTATCCGTTGCTGTTGCGTTCTGACCCGCCAGCAGAGCGGCTGCGGCGAATGGGATGATGTTGCGGAGCGTTCGGGTGAAGTTCATATTTGTAAACCTTTCGCAATAATTATACACCACAACGTGGGGTAAAATGCGAACTTTTTGTGAAAAGTTTTTAAAGGTGGATCTTGCGCCACTGGCGCATCGACATCCCCATGCGAATCCTGAAGAGCTTCTGGAGCTCGCGCTCCGTCTTGAAGCCGCTGAACGAGGCGATGGCGCCAATCTTCATGTCGGCGCGCGCAAGCAGGACCTGCGCCCGCTCCAGGCGGACGTGCAGGATTTCATCGAGGACGGAATGTCCCATTGCCTCGCGGAAGCGGCGCTCGAAGAGATTCCGGGAACAGCGGAAGCGGGCCGCCAGGTCTGCGGCGGTCAGGCCGTCGGCCGCCTCCCGGCGAATGAATTCGACGGCCTCCATGACAAATGGTTCGCGGCGGCCGCGCCCACGCGTGGAGTCGCGCCGCAGCACCAGCAGCGGTTCGATTGCTGAGACGCGGGGCTTCGCGCCTGTTCCGCCGGACACGATTCCGTCCAGCAGGCGTGCGGCGAGAAAACCGGCATGTTCGAAGTCAAGCTTCACTGTGGAGAGGCGCGGGCCGTCGTCGCCCGCCAGGTTATGGTCGCCATCGACGCCGATGAGTGTTGCGGAGAATGGAAGCGGGCGCGCGGCGGCGCGGAAGGCGCGCGCCATTTCCCCGGCGGTATAGTCGTTGACGGCGAAGACCGCGCAATTGCGCGGAAGCGTCGCTGCCCAGCGGGCGAGACGCTCCGCCCGCGCGGCAACGCCCTCCTCCGCTTCGTCGCGCTCAGGGAAAACATGGCAGTCCCGCCGCGCCCTGCGGCAGAGCGCGCAAAAGGCGGCGACCCGCTCGCGCGCCCACTGCCGTGGCATCCGGTAGGTCACGACGGCGTAGGCCGGTGGAAGTCCCGAGGAGAGCTCGCGGAATGCCGCATGCGCAACGGCCCTGTCGTCGCACACGACTGCCGGCGCAGCGCGTCGGGACATTCGCTCCTGGGGGTCGAGATAAATCACCGGAATCTTCCCGAAGAGCGTTGGAGGCAGGTCCTCATAGAGGAGCGAGCGCTCCACAATGCACCCCACGGGCGGGTGGCGGGCCAGAAGGGCTCGGACATCCCCCGGCTTTGACTCCTCCGGCGAAAGCGCCAGGACCTGCCATGCGCGGGCCTTCGCGTAGCGGCGGATTCCGTCCAGCTTGCGCTGGTGCTGCTTGTGCCTTCCGTTGTAGTCGAAGTAGAAGACAACGGACTCCGTGCCTGGTGCCGGAACTGGAGTTGCCGTTTTCATTTTCAACTAGGGGCAGAGTTCTTGGTGGCGGGTCGTTTTGAGGGAACGGAGAGGGCCTGGAGGATCCGCGTCTCCATCATGAAAAGCTCGGGGAGCTGCTTTGAGACCAGCTCCTCGCGCAGGGTGAGGAGCTGGTGACGGGCGGCGCGGAGTTCCGCGACCTTCCAGACGGCCGCCTGGCGGGCCACCTTGTCCGCGCGCCAGCCTGAGAGCGTCTTGCGGATGTCCTTGTCAGAGCTGTCCAGACATTCGGAGATGTCTGGCGGAATGTCGCCCCAGGAGATGCCGTGCCCGCCGGACGAGGCCCAGCGGCGCGCCTGGGCGTCGCGCAGGAGCAGCAGGGTAGAGACGGTGTTCAGGAGCGTCTGCGTGAGGAAAATCTCGTTCTCGCCCTGGGCGATGTGGCGCTCAAGGAGGGTGATCGTGCGGGTGGCGTCGCGTTCGGCAAAGGCGTCGGTCAGGTCCCAGACCTCGGAAGTGGCGTCGGCCGCGACGACCTCGTTGATGTCATCGACGGTCACGGCCTTGCGCTTCCCGCACCAGCAGCTTAGCTTTTCCAGCTCGGCCACGATCTGGCGGGAGTTGGTGCCGACGCGGGCCAGGAAAGCGGCTCGGACGGCCGGCTTCATGTCAATGCCAAACTTCGGCAGCCATTCGTGGAGGAGGATGTCGGCCTGGTCGCGGAGTTCGCGCTCGCGAAGGCCGGAGCCGAGGTCGAAGACGGCGCCGGCCTTGCCGCCGAAGGCCTTGAAGAAGGAGGAGCCCCGGTTGATCTTGAGCGTGGAGACGACAATGCAGACCCCATCCGGCAGACCGCCCTTGATGGCGTCGGTGAGTGCGGCGACGTTCTTCTTCGTCTCCTCGGACTTCGCGATGCGGTCGATGGAGAGGAATGAGGGCTCGCGCAGCCAGACGGTCTTGTCGCCGCCGCCGAATAGACCGTCGGATATGAGGGCGTCGCGGACGGCGCGGCAGATGCGCGTCGTCTCGCCGACAGATTCGACGCGCCCGTCGATTACTTCCAAGCCGAATTCCCGGCGGTCGGCAGGCACCAGGGCGTCGAGGATTTCGCGCGTCGCCGTTTCAACGCGGAAGTCATCGTCGCCGCAGACGAGAAAAGCCGACTTGCCGGGCGGAATGGCCATAGGGAATGTGAAAGTGTGGAAATGTGAAAATGTGGAAGTGTGGAAGTGTGGAAATGTGGAAATGTGGAAGTGTGGAAATGTGGAAATGTGGAAATGCGATGACGCTGAAAAATTATTCTCGACTCCGTGCAGTAATTACACTTGAGGAGAGAATCTTTGTGAGTTCCAGCGACTCGGCAATTAGAGGGGACAATCGATCTTTTTCAATGTGGCCTGATTCTCCAATCATCTTAAGCCAAATCCTCGTTTCTGACAGTTCCTTCATGGCGATTTTTAATTTGTGAATGAAGTCTTTTCGAGATTCGGCTTCCGTTGCTTCGGCGTAGTTGGCGGCGATGCTGCAAGCTGAGCGAAACAACTGGTCAGCATAGCCACTGCTGCCGACTTTGCGAACTGGCAAAGCCCCGCAGACTTTGACGCACCGGGCGGCGAAATGGACAATCCTATCTTCCAAGTCTGTTTTCGCTACAACCGTTTTCACCCTTCCCTCAACATTGGCTGTTGGCTGCTTTCACCTCTATCACCCAACATTGGTCATTGGCTGTTGGCAGCTTCCACATTTTCACATTTCCACATTACCCAACGGCCTGGCGGATTTTCGCGATCAGCGCGTCAACGGTGAGGCGCTCCTGCTGCATGGTGTCGCGGTCGCGAACTGTCACGGTGCCGTTCTCGAGGGTGTCGAAATCGACGGTGACGCAGAAGGGCGTTCCGGCCTCGTCCTGGCGGCGGTAGCGGCGGCCAATGGCGCCGCTCTCATCCCAGAAGCAGTTCCACTCGGCGCGGAGGGTCTTGAATATCTCGCGGGCCTTGGCGTAGAGCTCGGGCTTGTTCTTCACGAGCGGGAATACGGCCACCTTGATGGGCGCGACCTTCGGCGAGAAGCGCAGCACGGTGCGGACGTCCTTCTTGCCCTTGTCGTTGGGGATCTCCTCTTCGGCGTAGGCGTCGCAGAGAAGGGCGAGGGTCATGCGGTCGGCACCGGCCGACGGCTCGATGACGTGCGGGATGTACTTGCCATCGAAGAGGCGGTCCACGAAGGCGGCGGCCTTCTCGGCGTCCTTGCCGCGTGAGGTCCACTCGGCGACGACCTTGGCCTTGAAGGCGTCCTTCGCGGCCTGGTCAAGCGCGGCGACGGCGTTCTTGAGCGTCTCGTCGAAGACCTCCATCGACTTGCCGGAGTGGACCTGGTGCTGGGTGAGGTCGAAGTCGCTGCGGGCGGCGATGCCCTCGAGCTCCTGGGTGCCGAATGGGAAGGTGTATTCGAAATCGACGCATGCGCGGGCGTAGTGGGCCAGCTCGTCGGGCTTCTGCCAGTATTCGACGATCGAGGACTCGGGCAGGCCGACCTCGCGCAGCCAGAGGCGGCGCTGCTCGACCCAGTAGCGGTGCCATATCTCCCAGCCCCAGTCGGCCTGCGGCTCGGAGAGGTCGGTTTCGGGCGTGAGCTTGGCGACATGGCCGCAGATCAGCTCGACTGCCTCGTCGGGCTTGATGAAGTATTCAAGCTCCATCTGCTCGAACTCGCGGGAGCGGAAGGTGAAGTTGCGGGGGTTGATCTCGTTGCGGAAGGACTTGCCGACCTGCGCAATGCCGAAAGGAACGGCCTGGCGCGATGTGGCGATGACGTTGCCGAATTCGGCGAAAATCGCCTGAGCCGTCTCGGGGCGGAGATAGGCGACGGAGTTCTCGTCCTCGACGGGGCCGACGAAGGTCTTGAACATGAGGTTGAAGGCGCGCGGCTCGGTGAGGTCGGTGGAGTTGCAGGCGGTGCACTTGCAGCCTTCGGGAAGGGCGAAGCCGGTGGCGGTCTTGATGAGCTGGAGGCCCTGCTCCTCGCAGAGCTGGTCGGCGCGGAAGCGCTTGCGGCATGCCTTGCAGTCAACCATCGGGTCGGCGAAACCGGCGGCGTGGCCGGAGGCGCGCCAGATGTCCGGGTGCATGATGATGGTGGCGTCGAGGCCCTCGACGTCCTCGCGGAGGCGGACGGTGCGCTTCCACCAGGAATCCTTGACGTTCTTCTTTAGTTCGCAGCCGAGCGGGCCGTAGTCCCAGAAGCCGTTGATGCCCCCGTAGATTTCGGAGCTCTGGAAGATGAATCCGCGACGCTTGCAGAGGGAGACAATGGCCTCCATCTTGAGGTTTTCGTTGTTTTCAGACATTTTCGATAGCCAACCTTTCGGTTAATGATTATAGCAAAGTGCGGCGGGAACCGCCTCTAGAGGACCAGGCCCTCTGCTTCGGGGAGGCCCAGCGCGAGGTTCATGTTCTGGATTGCCGCGCCGGACGCGCCCTTGCCGAGGTTGTCGTAGCGCGCCACGAGCAGGATGCGCTCCGCGTTGCCGTGGACGGACACCCGCATCGCGTCGCTGCCGGACAGGGCGGACGACGAGAGGAATCCTTCCTCGTCTGCCGCGCCGTCGAAGGCGACGATGCCGCCGGCGGGGTATGCCTTGCGGTAAACCTCGGCCACGTCCTCAAGCGTTCCGCTCAGGTCGCGGGCGTGCAGGGGGATTGTCACCTCCATGCCGCTGAGGAAGTCGGCCACGATCGGGCAGAAGACCGGCGCGGCGTCAAGGCTCGAGTAGGCGCGCATTTCGGGGAGGTGCTTGTGGGTCTGGCCAAGCGCGTATTGGCGCGGGGCGTCGAGCAGCGGCGAGCGCCCGGCGTCCTCGTATTGGGCGATCATCTTCTTGCCGCCGCCGGAGTAGCCGGTGAGCGAGAAGACCGACAGCGCCGCGTCGCGCCGGATCAGCCCCGCCTGCACCAGTGGCGCGGCCAGCAGCACGAAGCCGCTCGCGTGGCAGCCAGGGTTGGCGATGCGCTTCGAGGCGCGGATGCGCTCGCGCATCCCGGGCAGCTCCGGCATGCCGTATGTCCAGCCGTCGGCGACGCGGTGGGCCGTAGAAGTGTCGATGACGACCGTCGCCGGGTTGGACACGAGCGCGGCCGCCTCTATGGCCGCGGCGTCGGGCAGGCAGAGGAAGGCCACGTCTGCGGCGTTGAGGGCGTCGGCGCGCGCCGACACGTCCTTGCGCTGCTCTTCGGGAAGAGTGATGAGGGAAATGCCGTCGCGCGCCGCCAGGCGCTCGCGAATGCGCAGGCCAGTGGTTCCGGCGCTGCCGTCGATGAAGATTTTTGCCATGTTGAATTCCTGATTATTGCAACAATGCCATGATACAAAAAATGCGCTCCTATAGGCAAACCTCAATGGTGAGTCGGCGGTGGTCGGCCGGGTGCGTGAAGGCGACCTTGACGGCGCGGAGGTAGTATCCGCAGTCGCCTGGAAGGGCGAAGGGGTTGGGCGTGCCGTCGGCGCGGAAGAGAGTGTCGCCCAGCAGCGGTGCGCCAATCGAGGCGAGATGCGCCCTGATCTGGTGCGAGCGGCCGGTGATTAGCCGGACGCGCCAGAGCGTTGAGCGGGCGTCGGCCTCGACAATCTCGCACTCGCTTCTGGCGCGGAGCCCGCCCGGGGTGCATGCGAAGACGCGCCCCAGCGCGGGGTGCGCCACTGCGCCGATTGGCGCGTCGATGGCGAGTTGGTCGCCGATGCGGCCGCCGGGGTAGGGGATGGACCTTGCCAGGTAAATCTTCTCCATCGGCGGCAGGGAGCCGGAGGCCGCGCCATCCTTGCCGGCGCGGGCGGTCTTGTCGCGGAACTGCGCCGCAAGCGACGCGCGGGCCTCGCCTGTGCGGGCGCAGAGGACAATTCCGGAAGTTCCGCGATTCAGCCTGTGGGCAGGAGCGACCGCGCCCTTGCCGAACTTACGGTCGAGCCAGCCGACGAGGGAGTTCTCGAGCCAGCCGCCATCGGGCATGGTGGATACACCGGATGGCTTGTCAACGGCTACGACTGATGCGTCCTGGAAAATTATGGGAACGTCGTCGAAGAAAGCGCCCTCGTTCCATGCGGGGCGATGCCAGGCGAGTCTGTCGCCGGCGGATAGGACATCGTCGGCGCGGGCGGTGCGCCCGTTGAGGGTGATTTCGCCGAGGCGAAGCCTTCCGCGCCAAGTGTCGGCGGAGGAATGTCGGTAGTATGAGGCGTAGAATTGAACGACGCCCATTCCGGCGCCGTCAAATCCCACCTCGTCTCGATAAACCCATCCGCTGTTGAAGGCCATCGCCGGAGGGATAGGGGAATCACGAATCGAAGAAGACGCCGCTAGAGGTGCCTAGGCGCCTGGTCATGTCATACTCGTAGCGGGCGCTCGTCTTGAGGATGTCCGCATACCGCGCCGCCTCCCACTTCGCCATGGGGAGGTCGTGGAGGAGGTAGTTGCCGCAGTTCAGCGGCGTGGCGCCGGGAACCGCGCCCTCGTAGTCGCGGAGATGCTCGAAGGCGCGGAGGAGGAGCGGCTGTATCTCCTGCGGCTTCGCGCGCCCCTTCACGATGAGGTAGCAGCCGGTGAGGCATCCCATCGGCCCCCAGTAAACGATCCTGTCCTTCCACTCCGCGTCGTTGCGGAGGAAGGTCGCCACGACATGCTCGATGGTGTGCATGGCGTTCGGGTGGATCGCCGGCTCCTTGTTCGGCGTCTTCATCCTGATGTCGAAGGTCGTCGCGAAGTCGCCGCCGATTTCATCAACGCGCGACTCGTAGATGCCGGGGACGATCTTGGTGTGATCGACTTGGAAGGAGGCGATCAGCCCTGCCGATTCTTTATCCTTATTCATGGTTTTTCTGGGTGGGTTCGGGATGCAATGTTCAACGAATCGAGACGCCGAACGGGGTCGGTGGTTCGTTCGGTTTTTCACGCAGGTCTTTAGTGAGGACGACCACGTCCTTGTAAACGCGCCGCTCAAAGCCGGCCGCATTGCCGTTTGCGTCCTTGTGGACGAAGATGTAAACCGGCTCCAGCGTCGCCTGCCAGACGCCCGGCTCCGTCTCGCTCACGTTCACTTCCATGTGCCCGTAGTGCTTGCCGCCGTCAATGAGGATGTTGTTCTGGTCGTAGATTTCCGGGGCGTCCTTCTGCGCGCGGAAAACCTCATATCTGTTTGCCTCCTTGGTGATCTGACTGCCGCGCAGCCCGTCGCCCGCCGTGCCCATGTCGAAGACGTTCAGGACAGTGGAGCGCGAGGTGCCGTCTGGCAGCGTCTCAACGCCGGAGATTCGCGAGTGCTCCATAATCTCATCGTGGCCGCACAGCCAGCCGGCTACGCCGTAGCGCAGCATCGTGTCGGTCAGCACGCGCACGGCGCGGCCAGACAGCCATTCGGCGCCCTCCGTGATGTTCGTGCGGTTGTGGTAGCCCACGGAATATGGGCAGTGGTGGTTCACCACGAAGGTGAACTTCGATTTCTGCTGCGCGTCGGCGAGGTTGTTGGTGAGCCAAGTGTACTGGCGCGAGCCTGGGTTGAAGTCCGGCGAGCGGGCGGAGGGAAGGTTCCACTGGTTCGCGCCCCGGAAAAGGTAGATGTTCGTGTCCTTTTCAGGATCGCTGTCGTCGCCGTTGTTGGTGTCGAGGAAGATTAGGGTCACGGGACCGTAGTCCACGCGATGGAACATCTGGCTGCGATCCCGGTTGTCGATGTCGGAGAAGTCAACGCCATTCGGTTCGACCTCGAAATAGGAGAGATACTTCTCCAGCGCCACCTCGCCGCCAGCCGGGTTCTCGCAGTTGACGCCGGTAGTATTAGGCGTGGCATCCTGCAAATCGTGGTTGCCGATGGCGGCGAGGATCGGAACGGAGCCGGCGGGGTCGTTGTATTCGCCGGCGTTGTGCCGCCAGAACTCATCCCAGTTCTGCTGCTTGCCGCCCTGCGCCGCCAGATCGCCCGCAATCACGTAGAGGTCGGGATTGCGCTCGACCATCTGCACGATATTGGAGGCGTAGCCTACGGTCTGATCGACGAAATACTTCGATATGCTGACTGGACGGCTTGTCCTCTGGCTTGTCGCGCCTGTGACCGTGTTTGAGACGATGACGGTGTCCGTTGTCTCCCATGTTTCGTAGGCGCCTGTCGATCCCGGCTGCGTCTCGCTGTCGTTGTAGTAGATGAAGCGGACGGAACCGTTCGCGTCGGGGGCGGTGCGGAAGGCGTTGGTGTAGGCGGCGCCGCCCGACAGTTCCACGGCGTAGTTGTAGGTCGTGCCGGCCGCCAGGCCCGTGATGCGGTGGCGGTATTTGTATTGAGTGCCGTGCACTGCCGAGTCGCTTCCAGACGCCACGTTGTTCGTTAGCGCGACTGCCCACGACCCCGTGACCGATTGCCGCTGCGGTATGCCGCCGAACTCCCACCAGGAAAGCGTTGCCGTCTCGCCAGAACCGCCCTTCGTGAACCAGATGATGCTCATCGCGTTCGTGGCGGGATGTTGCACGTATGGGGTGACGCTGAAGGTCGTTGCGCCACATGCCGTCCCCGCCAAGCCCAATGCCCAGATGAGGGCCATGCTTTTCAAGGCAGTGTTTTTCATCGTCTTTTTCACTTTGAGGCATTATAGCAAAATCCCATGGCGCAGGCGACGGAATGAAATGCCGACGCGGGATTTGATAAAATGGATGGCCATTAAACTTTCATCCTCAATTCACGGCAGATGAACCGCCTTCAAGCCAATTTGTGCCTTCTGTGCGTGACCCTTTTCTGGTCCTCTGAGGTCATTATCTACTCCTGCATCCCTGAAGGAGTGCCGGCGTTCGCTACCACATGTGTCACGGCGCTCATTGGCGCGGCGCTTCTGGCCGCGCCGTTCCACCGCCGCGTCCTCGACGCGCTTCGCGCCGGCGGGGTGCGCCTCGTGCTGGCGGGGTTGGGGCTCGCAGCGCTGAATTCATCCTACAACACTCTCTATCTTTTTGGAATGAAGTCGCTCGATGTAGCGTCAAGCGCCTTCACGCTGTCGATGACCGTCGTCGTGCTGCCTGTCGTCCTGCTTTCCATGCATCGGCGCGTGGCGGCCAGGACATGGGTTTCCGTGGCGCTCGTCCTGTCGGGAATCGTCCTCGCGCTCGGCAAGTCGGCGATGGTCTCCGCGAATGCGCCGGCCCTCGGCATCATTGTCGGGGGTTGCCTGCTGCGCGCGGTGATGATCGTGTTGCTGGCCGACATCGTCAAGAAACACGACCCGCTCGTGGTAACGGTTTTGTTTGAGATGTTTGTGGTGCCGTTGTCGCTCATAGGGTGGTTTTTCGAGGATCCGCGCCTTTTCGCCGGACTGCATCTTTCGCGGACGCTAGTCTCGGCGTGGGCGCTCTACGCCTACTTCATCGTTGCCTTCGCCACGACGCTCAACACCTTCTCGATGCGCCGCGTCAGCGCAACAAACGCGACGGTCATTTACTCGATGGAGATTGTATTCTCCCTCGCATGGGGGGCGCTGCTGCCCGGGGGGATTGTCGAAAGGATCGCGATCACGCCCCGCATCGCGATAGGCGCCGTGCTGGTGGTGGCGGGTGCGCTCGCCGAAATCTTCAACATGGGCGGCAAGCGAAAGGAGGCCCAGGCATGACAAAGCGCCCCATCCGCCGTTTCTTCGTGCTTCTGGCCGTGTATCTCGTCGTGGCCATCCCCTTCAAGGCGATGAACCTGATTCCGGGCTTCACGGATGTCCGCCCCGTGCAGGCGCTCGGCCCGATCTACGGGATATTCTTCGGCCCGCTTGGCTGCCTCGCGGCCGCATTTGGCAACCTCGTTGCCGATACGGTCGATGACGCCCTGCGCTGGACGTCCATCGCGGGTTTTGCGTCGAACTTCATAGGGCCGCTGCTCGTGTGGCTGTATTGGACGCGTGTCTCGCGGACGCCGTTCTCGCTGCGCACGGCCCGCGATCTGCTAAGGTACTGCCTTGTCATTGTCGTGATGGCCGTCGTGGAGGACGCGATCGTCGCCCCCGCCGTCAAACTCGTCTATCCGGAAGTGGATTTTTCGTTCCTTGCCGCAGCTGTCTTCGGCAACACCGCCGGCTTCCCGATTGTTCTGGGCATCCCCCTCTCGATCCTGTTGCAGGAGGAGATGGGCCTCAAGCCCGCAGACGCCCGCCTTGATTAGTAGGGGGCGCGTGGCATTCGGCCTGGCCTGGGCATCCTGCCTTGCCGCAATAGGCGGCGTCTGATGCGGGGTCGCGCTTCTTCCCTCACCGGGGTTTCTGGCGCTGGTTCGGGGCGGGGGTCGTGCGGCCGCAGGGCGAGCGCGGCGACGCAGGCGAGGAGGACCAGCGCGACGGCGATGCCGATCGCGGCAGGGGGATTCCGCCGTATGAAAAGGGCCGTCCTGTGCGGCACTGACGCCGGACGCGCCGCGACGGGCCGGTGCGCAAGGTAGCGCCTGATGTCGGCGGCGAAGTCGGCGGCCGAGAGGTAGCGGTCGAGTGGGTCTTTCGCAGCGGCCTTTGCCAGAATCGCCGCAAAGTCGGCGTCTGGACTGGCCTTGCCGATATTGTTTGCCGCGAGGTGCTGGAGTGTCGCGCCGAGGGAATAGATGTCTCCGGCCTCGCTGGGCGACGCGCCGCTTAGGATTTCGGGGGCCATGAAGCGGCGGGTGCCTGCGCCGTCGCCAGGCGCGGCCGATGCCAGACAGGCGAGGCCGAAGTCGCCAAGCTTCGGCATGCCGTCGGCCGCGACGAGTATGTTCGACGGTTTGATGTCGCGGTGGAGAATCCCGTGGCGGTGCGCGAAGTCTAGGGCGTCGCAAAGAGGCGCGGCGAAAGTCGCCAGGGCGCGTGGGCCGGGGAACGAGACATGGCCCGCGTCGCGTCCGTCTATCAGCTCCATTGCGAACCAGCAGAGGCCGCCGTCGCGCCCCGCTTCGTGGACGGTCACGATATTGGGATGCGACAGGCGCGCGACTGTGCGTGATTCCGTCAAAAAGCGGGCTATGCCATCGGGGTTCTGGCCGAGAGTTTCGGAGATGGTTTTTAAGGCGACGTCGCGCCCGAGGGATTCCTGCCGCGCGCGCCAGACGCTTCCCATGCCGCCGCGCCCGAGCGGCTCGACAACGGTGAACCCATCTATGGCGGGCGCCTTTGGGGCGGCGGACGAGGCGGACTGGACGAGGGCGTCTCCCAGGTCGTCAAGTTCGGCGGCCAGAGCGCGCAGCGATTCGGGGAGCGGGGTGTTGTCGTCGCGTGGGGCCATGTCAGATGCCGGTCTTGAAGGTTGAATACTCCAGAAGCAGGCGCTGGAGTCGTTCGAGGGCGCGGGCGTGGCGAATTGACGCGGCCTTGGGCGCAATGCCGAGGGCGGCGGCGCATTCCGCGTTGCCGAGACCGTCGAAGTGGCGGAGCGTGATGATCTGGCGGTCGGCTTCCGTCAGGGCCTCGATTGCGCGATGAAGGATTGCGCGGCGTTCCTCGCGCGCCAGGTGCGAGGGCGGGGATGTGTTGTCGGCGGCGAACATCCCCCAGTTCAGCCCGCCATCCCGATTGTCGGCGGAGCTGTTGTCGGGGTCGTCCGCGACTTCGACTTCCTTGTAGGCGTCGCGGGCCTCGGCCTGGAGGTTGCGGCGCTCGATGTCGGTGATTGTCTGGAGGAGGATTTTGCGGAACTTGAAGTAGATGGGGATGTCGTCGCGCTCGGCGAAGAAGTCGAGGCGCCTTGCCGCGGCGAGCCAGGTTTCCTGGAGGACGTCCTCTGGCGAAAGGCGCTTGAGGAGGATGGGGTTCAGGCGACGCGCGGCGAGGGCGAGGAGATTCGCCCTGTTCTCGTTGAAGGCCCTTGCGAGGTCGTCCTGTGAAATGCCATCCATGTGGGTAATAGTCTAGCAAATTCCCGCTGCGAAAGGAAATCCAGGGCTAGGTGTAGATTTTCGGCGGGGATTGCGTTCTTGTTAGTGGACGGCAATGGTGCCGCCCATAACACGAAAGGGCAAAACAATGAACAAAACATCCAGGATAATCGCAACCGCAGTCGCAACAGCGACGCTCGCAATCGGCACATTCGCGCAGGAAGGCCCAGACCCCAGGCTGGAGCCGAACCCCGAGGCGAAGCTCCACCGCTTCTCCACCACCGTAGAGAAGGAGCGCCCAAAGCTGAACAAGGAGACGCAGGACCTCATCGCCGCCTACCGCCGCGACCCGTCGGAGGCCAACCGCGAGGCGCTGCGCCGTCAGGTTGCCGCGAACTACGACGCCGTCGTGGCACGCAAGAAGGCGAAGCTCGAAGAACTGAAGGCCATTGTCGATGAGATGCTGCGCGACCGCGAACAGCGCATCGAGGCGTCGATGGCGCGATTCACCGACCCGTGCTTCCGCCCCGAATCCCGGGGAGAAGAGCACGACCCACCGCCAGAATTCCGCGATGAATCTCCCGACGCCCCGCCCCATGCGCGGGGCAGGCGCGGCGACAGGCATGGCCGTCCTGACCTCGGCGACCGCCCCGGCCGTCGCGGGCCTCCGCCCGAAGGTTTCCGCCACAAGCCGCCGCGCCCGGAGATGGACGAAGACGGTACTGACGCAGAAGACCCCCGCCCGCGTCCGCCGCGCAAGGGGCACGGCAAGCCCCGCAACCCCCGCCCAGACGATGGTGAGGACGACGGCGACCGTCCATGACATAGGGAAGGGGATTGGACAATGAAAGTGGCGGGGTGCGCACTCTATGCGCACCCCGCCGCGTCAGCCTCTACGGCATCTCCGTCTTGACGCGGAAAAAGCGGCTGTTGGCGTCCGTCGGCCCCATGAGCCTCGCGTCAGACTCTCGCGACCCTCAACGGCATAGACGCGCTCGTGCTCTGCACAACTTTTGTTAAAATTAGAATCCCAAACGATTACCGCTGCTCTTTTTCCTGCGAGACTACGGTGCGGAAGTGTCGTGAGACTACGGTGCGGAAGTGTCGTGAGACCACGGTGCGGAAGTGTCGTGAGACTACGGTGCGGAAATTCTATGATGGTTCGGCGCATTGACAAATCATCAGATATATCCTAGAATATATCCTATTATTTTGGAGGTGTCGCATGCTAGTCGATACGGAAAACATTGTCAAAATGAGCGAGGCAAACCAGAATTTCTCGGCGGTCGCGAGGCGGGCGAGAAAGCATGGCGGCGTTGTCATCTTCAAGGATTCGCGTCCGGCATTTGTCCTTACGCCAGTCGAGGACTACTTTGAGATTTCCGATGACGAGAAGATTGATGTCTGCGCCCGGAGGACGCTCAACCGCTTCAGGCCGGCCTTTGAGGAGTTGGCGAAATGATCCGCTTCTCGCGTGAAAAAGTGCTACTTCTCCATCAATTGTTGGCGGAGGCGACCGGAGGCGCCGTAGGGGTGCGCGACCAGGCGTTGCTTGATTCGGCGCTTGAATCGGCCTTCGCTGGTTTTGGCGACAAGGAGTTCTACCCCACGAAGGAGGAGAAGGCAGCGCGACTTGGCTTTGCGCTTGTAGGCAACCACGCCTTTCTCGACGGCAACAAACGGATCGGCATGTATGTGATGCTTACTTTCCTAGAAGTGAACGGCATCCGCATGGACTGCACGAACGATGATGTCGTTGAGGCGGCCCTCGGCGTCGCCTCAGGGAAGATGGGCTACGAAGACCTCCTCGCCTGGGTGCGGGCGCACAAGGCGTAGCGGCTAAAGGGTGATGTCGTTAATGTCAAAACCTTGGTGAAGTTATATTATAACTCAATGTGAGAAATTGTCTGTCTTTTTATTTGCTTTGCCGCATAGTGTGAAACAATAACTACTGGTTATTAACTACAATTCGGCCAATGTTTTTTTTGCTTCTTTGTAGCCATCATCAACGGCCTTCTTGAGCCAATATCTAGCCTGTGTCTTGTCTTGGGACACCCCCTCCCCATGGGCGTAGCACCAACCAATGCAATACTCACCATACGGCCATCCTTGATTTGCAGATAATTGAAACCATCTGGCTGCCTTCGCAAGGTTTTTTGGAGTCCCTGTTCCAAAATAGCAACAATTGCCATATTCACTTTGTGCTTCGGGAATTCCATTCAGAGCAGCAAGCGCAAAGAATAGGGCTGCTTTCTTTTCGTCTTTTGGCAAGTTATACCCTGTTTTTAGTGCCTTTGCAAGCATCAGTTGAGCAACAGGATAGTTTTGAAAACTGGCGTCAAGCAGGCGTTGTTCATATTTTTTCGCGCTATTGTCCGATAAAAGACTTGCCGTTTGCTTGTTCTCTGCAAGTTTGGCCAAGAGTATCTTTGCTTCCGATGACCCCATATCTTCGGCTCTTTCTAGAAGTCTCATGTGCATAGAGCACAATTCATCCTGGGAGAGATTAGCGAATTGAGGAAGGCTCTTAATTAAATCGTCATTCGTCGCTTGCAGCGCGATATCCGCAAGCAATATGCAAGATTGGGCATGGCCAGCATTCGATTGTTCAATCAACCATCCTATTGTGTCGTCATCCCACATGTCCATTTGCTTATAAACATTTGCCAAGTTACCAATGGCAATTGTGTTTCCTTTTTCGCTAGCCACCTTGTATAATCCAATGGCTCTAGCCAAATCTTTCTCGACTCCCTTGCCATTTCGATAGGAATTTCCAACATTGTTTATGGCATTCAAATTGCCTAATTGTGCGGCGCGCAACATATAGTTAAAAGCTCTTTTTTGGTTTTCCTCGTCATTAAAGAGAGAGTAGTAATTACCCAGCAATTTCAGAGCATTTGAATCCGGCTCCGTCTTTTCAGCTTCAGCTCGACAGTTCGCGAGAAGTGTGTCAAGAGAGGCCGTTGCGTCCTTGTTTCCAAACTCTTTGGCTCGGTTGAGATAATAGATGCCCAAGAACTCGTTTTCGGCCACTCCTTCACCATTGAAGAAACAATTTGCTAAATTGAGGGAAGCTGCCGCTATGCACTCTTTAAACTTGTTGTCAAGAGCAGAAGAATTCGCCGCCAAACTCCACCAGAAAAAAGCCATTGTTGGGTTGTTTGGCTCTGCTGCCTTTTGCCAATATTCACCCAGATAGAATTGAGCACGAACATCTCCTTCTCGTGCCGCACATTCAAACCACCATGCGGCGGCTCCTTTATTTTGTTCAACATTGCGTCCTTCATAAAGATAAACACCCTTGAAGAACATAGCATCAATGTCTCCAATTTCACAAGCCTCGCTGCATACGATATATGGAGGACGAGCAACCCATTCATAAACAGTTTTAGTACTTCCCCCTCCAACCCATTCTCCAATAATGCCCCCTATTATTGCTGTAGCTACAACGATAGCGGCACCCGCCAATCCACCCCCACTGCCATCTGACCCTGGACCATATTTTTTATTGATGTAATCTCCGGTGGCACCTCCAGCCCATGCGCCGGCGACACCACCTACGGCACGTCCTGTATTGACAACCCTTTTTTCTCGCCTTTCGCTTTCATGGATGCGTCCCTTCGTATACTCATCGCGGATTTTGTAGTCTTCCCATAGCCAAAAACCAACATCGACTGCAATGGGAGCAACCCAGCCAAGGTAAGCGAATACACTACGACCTCCAGCCTTGACTGCCACACGTCCGGCAGTTTTCGTGGCAACCTTACCTGTTCTAGAAACAGGTTTGACTATTGTTTTTCCAAGTTGAATCTTCGGTTTAGCCACCGATCTAGCAATTGCTTTAGATGCGAACTTGTCATACTCTGCTATCGCCTTGTACTTGATAGGACAAAACTTGCCTTTGAATCCACGTTGCTTTAGCACCGATTCAGTAGCTTCGTGCAGTCTTGAGTTTGTTTTCCATTTTTGAAGAATTATTACTGCCCTCTTTTGTTGCGGGATGGAAGTAGGAACGGCCTTTATGTCATCAATGAACTCAGAAACCACCTTATTGTTATTTCCTAGCAACCTATGATACGAACGCTCCATGTCTCTGATTACATTCTTGATTGGCGGAAGTCCATCGGTTTGCACAGTAGTCCAGTCGCCTAGGTCATGACAACTTCCAGCGAGTGATGAAATTGATTGCGCAGCTCGAGATCCTTCTTCGGTCAATCCAAGCCCCAATCGCGTGGCCTCTCGTCTTGTTCTAACAAACTGACGCCAAAGGCTCTTGAAGTCTTCCCCCTTCCCTGGGTAATAATTCTCAAAATTATCTATCACTTCGCGTGGAATATCACCATCGAACGCCCAATGACCGAATTCACGATGTGTTCCCTTGAAATCTGGATATTTCTTTCGAACTGCATTGAGAAAGGAGCTACCAGGTTTCGTTAAGATAGTCTCCCGAGATATATTGCCGAAATCCATTCCTTGCGAGATATAGTCTACCAATTCCTTCGCGGCATCATCAGAAAGGTATTGCGATCCAAAAATGGATTCGACGATTTCGGATTGATGTTTAAGCCCTGTATGGGCAAAAGCTGAAAAAGCTATGAACAGAATATTTGCTATCAATAAATTGTGTCTATAAAAGTGAGTCATAGAAATTCTTAGCTTCCTATTTGTTGGTTTGACTGGGTTCCAAGCTGATAAACACCACTCGTTCTGTTCCGCTTATAGTCCGATATGAATTTAGACACAAAAAGGAAAACCTCTTTTTGTATCCCCAGAGAGGCTGTAGGAATCGCCTTTGCTGAAGCACAATGAGAGGTAAACGCTAGCGCACTTCCTCTGCATGTGTCGCCCATTTGAAACTCTCTACATTTCCGATGACGACTCTTGCAGAATTGCAAGAAATGGTTTTTAGTGGCTATAGGGATTCAGAAGTTAGTGGTTCTCCGTTGGTTGTGGCGCGGCGGATGCCGCAAGGAAAAAGAAAAGTGTAAAAATACAATATCAAATGGTGGGGTAGGTGTCAAATCATTGTTTTTGCCAAAGCTCCGACTTTTTCAATGAGTTGGCCCGTTGGCTCAATGTAGGGCAATCCCCTCCTCCATAACATTCTTATAGAAAGGAGTGGCGCTTTTCTTCTGCCATTCTTTCGTGGTGAACATGATGGGGTTGACCATTTCGCCTAGTTCCCATCCAAGTTCACGAATAGGATAGGAAATACCATCCATGTCAGCTGCCGTAATGCGATCCTTGTCAAGCAACACAAGCAAGTCCCAGTCACTATCGGCACGTGCATCGCCACGTGCGCGTGAGCCAAATAGCCAAGCTTTGCCCTTTGTCGGCGAAACTTCTCCGAGAATGGCGTTCACGCCCAGTGCGATTTCTTTGAACTTTTTATCGTTGGGATTAAGCACTTGCGCATTCTCCATGCTAAAAACATGATTAGTTTAGCAAAGGCCAATAGGATGGTCAAGTGGGTAGGCGAAGTTTAGAAGTTTGGCGCTGGTGCGCCTGGGAGGTTTAGAGTTTTGGCGCGGCCTCGTAGCCAGCCGCCTTGACGGCCGCGACGAGGGCGGCGTCGTCAACCGGGGCCGAGAGGATGACCTCTGCCACGCCTTTCTCATGGTCGGCCGTGGCCGAGGCCACGCCGGGAACGGCTTCCAGCGCCTTGCGCACGTGCGCCTCGCAGTGTGCGCACATCATGCCCTGGACGGCCAGGACTCGTTTGTCGTTCTTCTTTTCTTCGCTCATTGTTGCTTCCTTCCTTTGTTCGGGCTGGGCGTCGCCCAGCTTTGCCAGATTGAGACGCAGGGCGTTCGCCACTACGCAGAAACTTGAGAGGCTCATGGCCAGCGCCCCGAGGTCGGGGTGCATCTTCCACCCGAAGAGCGGGTAGAAGGCCCCGGCGGCCAGCGGTATCAGCATGGCGTTGTAGAAGAATGCCCAAAAGAGGTTCTCGCGGATGTTGCGGAGGGTGGCGCGGCCAAGGCGCAGCGCGGCTGGGACGTCGGTCAGGCGGCTGTGGACGAGCACGGCGCCCGCGGCATCGATGGCCACGTCTGTTCCGGCGCCGATGGCAAGGCCGAGGTCTGCGGCGGCCAGGGCGGGGGCGTCGTTCACGCCGTCGCCGACCATGGCCACGCGCCCCTGCTTCTTGAGGTCTTCGACTACGCCGTGCTTGCCGTCCGGCAAGACGCCCGCGATGACATCGTCGATGCCGACGGCGCCCGCGATGGCCTTCGCGGTGGCCTCTTTGTCCCCGGAGAGGAGCATGACGCGCAGGCCCATGCCGCGAAGGTCGCGGATGGCCTCTGCGGCTTCGGGGCGCGGTGCGTCGGCCACGACTGCGCCGGAGATGTCGTCCAGCTTGCCCGTGGTCACGGTGCCGGTCTTGTCGAGTACGACTATTTCGGCGCGTCCGGCGGCTTCGAGGGCTGCGGCGTTCTTGAAGAGGATCCCGCGCCGCGCACCTACGCCACACCCGACCATGATCGCCACGGGCGTCGCGAGGCCGAGGGCGCACGGGCAGCTCACCACCAGCACCGAAATGGCGCGGGCGAGCGCGAACCCCGGCGCGGCACCTGCAATCAGCCAGACGCCCAGCGTGACGATGGCGATGAGGAGGATTGCCGGCACGAAGATGGCTGCGGCGCGGTCGGCGAGACGGGCGATTGGCGCCTTGGTCGCGGCGGCGTCGCGCATGAGGCGCACGATCTGCGCGAGGGTGGTGTCCTCGCCGACGCGCGTGGCGCGGCAGCGCATGAAGCCGGAGAGGTTCGTCGTGGCGGCGGAGACGGCCGCGCCGGGGGCCTTGGCAACCGGCACGCTCTCGCCGGTGAGCATTGACTCGTCAACCGCCCCTTCGCCCTCCTCGACCACGCCATCGACGGGTATCGACATACCGCGCCGCACGAGGAAGAGGTCGCCGACGCGTACCTGCGCGGCGGGAATCTGGACTTCGCGGCCATCGCGGATGACGGCCGCCGTCTTCGGCGCGAGGCGCACGAGTGCGGCGAGGGCGCTTGTCGTCCGGCCCTTCGCGCGCTCCTCAAGCAGTTTGCCGACGGAGATGAGCGTCACGATCATCGCGGCGCTCTCGAAGTAGTATTGCCCCATCCAGGCCTCCGCGGCGGCGGTGCCGCCCAGAACTTGGGCGCGGGTCATGAGGAAGAGAACCGCGACGCTCCAGGCGTATGCGGCGCCGGCACCGAGGGCGACGAGGGTGTCCATGTTCGGCGCGCCGCGCATGGCAGCGCGGAAGCCGCTTGTGAAAAAGCGCTGGTTCAGGACAAGCACCGCGCCCGAAAGGAGCAGCTGCGCGAGGCCCATTGCGACATGGTTGGGCTCAGGCTGCGTGAACCAGCGCGGCAGCGGCCACCCGAGCATCATGTGTCCCATCGTCGCATACATCAAAATGGCCAGCAGCGCGAGCGAGGCAATGAGCCGCCAGCGGAGGCACACCGCCTGACTTTCGACTTCCGACCTTTGACTTTCGACCTTTGACTTTTGACTTTCGACCTGCCGCCCTTGCGGCATTGCGCCGTATCCGGCCTTCTCGACGGCGGCGACGATGGCCTCGTCCGTGGCGTTGCCCGCCACGGACATCTCGTTGGTCAGCAGGCTCACGGAACACTCCGCCACCCCCGGCACGGCTGCGACCGCCCGCTCCACGCGGGCGGAGCACGCGGCGCAGGTCATGCCAGTTACGGAGAAACGGCGATTATCTTTCGAGTTCATAGCGTAATTCCTGACCCACGGCGTAGCCCGCTTCGGCGGCGAGGGCGCGGTCGTCGGCGTAGTTGGCGCCTGGTGTGGTGAGGAGAGGTCCGGCGATGCCGGCGTTTATGCCGCATAAGATTGCGCGGCGGGCGTCATCATCCGAAAGCAGCGCGCGACCGCCGGCGAAGCGCAGGGGCGTGCGTGGATTGGCGAGGCGCAGGATGGCTATTGAGTCGAGGATTCGCTCCACGGGCAATGGCGTGTGCGCACCCAGCGGAGTTCCCGGAATCGGGTGCAGGATGTTCACGGGAATCGAGGCCGGTGCGATTTCGGCCAGCGCCAGGGCAAATTCCACGAGCTGCTCGTCCGTCTCGCCCATGCCGATGATGCCCCCACAGCAGATTTCGAGGCCGAGTCTCTTTGCGGCGCGGAGCGTCTCAATCTTCTGCTCCTGCGTGTGCGTTGAACAGAGCGAGGGGAAAAGCGACGGCGCCGTCTCGAGATTGCAGTGAACCCGCTCAAGACCAGCATCTTTGAGGCGTCGCAAGTAGTCCTCGGAGAGGAGTCCGAGCGAGCCGCAAAGGTGGATGCGCGTTTGCGACTTCATGGCGCGAAGGGCATCGCAGAGCGAGTCTATGTCGGACGGCGACTGGGAGCGGCCGCTCGTGACGATGCCGATGCGGCCGACGCCGTTCGCCTCGGCATCGGCGGCGGCCCGGACGCAAGCCTCCGCGCCAATCCATCCGTGGATTTCGCAACCCGTCTCCCAGTGGGCGCTTTGCGCGCACCACTTGCAGTTCTCCGAACATCGCCCCGAGCGCGCGTTCACGATGCCGCAGAAGTCGAAGCGCTTCGGCGCAAATGCCGTCGTGACGCGGTGGGCGGCGGCGTAAAGCTCGTCTCGCGGGGCAAGGCGCAGATTGTCGAGCAGCTCCCCCGCCGAGGCGGGGGGGCCGTTGGCGATGATGCGATCAGAAAGCGCGGATGATGCGGATGGGGTCATGGTTGAAGGGGGGGTGAAAAGTTGAAAGGTTGACGGAAGCTTATGCACTCGTCGTTTCTCAACAGAGTGCCCATGCGGCACGCCTTCCTAGGCGTTGCCTCCCTTCAGGGTTTCGCGGGCGGCTTGATTGGTGTCATGGATCATGGCGATGGTCTGGCAACCCTCCATGTCAGGACAGTCGCCGCACGTCTCGAAATCCTTTCCCATGGCGCATTGGCGGATCTTGCAAAGGCTTTGGCAGAAGACGGTCTTGACGCCATCCGCACGGCATCCCTCGCAGTTGATTTGTTCTGGCAGGATGACGATATGGTTCATCTCCGACCAAAGCTTGGCGGTTTTCTCGCGCAGGGCCTGGTCGTCGTTGACCGTCGCAAGGTAGGCGTCGCATTCCTCGCAGTCGAGCCCGCAGTAGGCAATCATCTTCTTCATGGTAGAAAAGTATATCACAAGCCGATTAGTGTCGCGGCCCGGCCCAGGCCGCGAAGGCGGGGCGAGCGGCGTCAAGTGTGGCGGCGGAGACGAGCAATGCGTCCGCCGTCTCCCGCACGCCAGGGATCGCGGCGGGGTTGCAGCCGCGCACGGCCGCGCCGACGGCTTCGGAACCGAAGTCGTTGCCGCAGTTCTGGCAGACGAGCCGTCCGTCTGCGCGTTGCATGAAAAAGGCGCGAGGCGACGGGTTGCAGGCCTGACAGGTGTTGAAGGCGATGCGGGCGCGGCCGGCACCGTCACGGATTGCGATGAGCTGAACCGTCGGCGCCGAGGCGTCCGCTGCGGGGATGTTGACGAAAAGCGCTTCGTCCGTGACGCGCGCAAGCGGAACCGAGACGTAGCCATCCGCCCCCGGTGCCAAGTCGAGGAAGGGCGAAATCGGCGCTTCGGGCTTCGGCGGCGTCCCCGCAAGTTGCGGAACCTCGCAACAGTCCCAGGCGGCAACTCCCGGCGCGGGATCTATCCCCCATGCGCGAAGGCCGCGCAGAACCATGCCAGCCGCAAGCGCAACGAGTAGTGCGGCGGCGATGCGCGCAAGCAGAGCCCGGCGTTTCGCCAACGCAGACGCCGCAGCGCCAAACGCGAAGAGGAGCGGCGCAGTCCCGAACCCGAAGGCGGCCATGCCAAGCGCGCCGCGCGCCGCGCTTCCGCTTCCGAGCGCCCAGAGTTGCATCGCCTGCAACGGCCCGCAAGGTATGAGGCCCGTCGCGAGGCCGAGCACTGCGGCCCGCAGGGACGGATGGTGGATGGATAATAACGGGATTCGGGGGGCAAAGGAGAGTTGAGGCAGACGGAAGGGAAGCCAGCCGAGCATCCTCGCGGCGAAAAGCAGCATCACGCATCCCGCCACAATCTGAACGGCGCCGCGAAACACTGATCCGGGCGCCAGCACGGCTCCCGCCGCCCCGACAACGGCGCCGACAACAGCATACGACGCGATTCGCGCGGTGTTGTAGATAAGCGCGGTGAACCACAGCCCCCGCGAATGCGGTGCGACATCTCCGCTCCGAGCCGACAAAGAGCCGCAAATCACCATCGCCCCGCACATTCCCGCGCAATGCAGGCTCGTAAGCAGCCCCGCCGCGAAGAGCGCCCCCAACGTGGCGGTAGCATCTGGCGCGGGCGCAAAGGCGAGCAGGTCGATGCCGAAGACATGACGCAGGGCCCAGCCAAAGGCAATCACACAGGAGAGTGTCACGAAGAATCCGGCAATCGCCAGAACGCGCTGTGCGAGCGTGAGCGGCGCGGCCTTGTAGCCCGCAGCCTCGACCGCTGTGATGAGCGCGTCGTCGCCAACGGGAGAGGAGAGCGTTACGGTCGCGCGTCCCGATCCGAGATTGACGGAGGCCGCCGCGACGCCGGGCACGGCCTCAAGCGCCTCGCGGACGCTTTTCTCGCAATGACCGCACATCATGCCGGTGACGGCAAGACGGCGAATTGATTCTGTTTGCGGCGAGTTCATGGCAGAAACACATCATAAACACTACCATATCAGTTATGCTTTTGCAACTGTCCGCCCTTGCTGGCTATGGGCCGATGCCCACACGCTTGAGGGCAAGCGTCAATCAGTTGTTGCTTTTTTTTGAAACAATACGTTACGACATTTCTAACAATTCAAGGAAATCGTGAGCAAGGCAATGGGAAAAGTTGATGGCGCATCCGCCGCCGGGGCTGCGGAATTCGCGAAGAAACTTCGGTTATTTGCAAAAATCGGTAAATTTGCAAATAGCATCCTGGGTATTTTCATTTATGCAAATATGGCGCGCGCCACAACGCGGCGGGGAAGTCTAACTGCCGTCGATTTCCGTCTTTTTGCGGGCGAACTTCAGCGCGTGGAGATATTGCAAGTATATTACCCATGCGCAGCATTGGCAAGTTCATCTTGCCAATATTGCTTTGATTTGGCAAGTTTGTCTTGCCACTATCGCTGGCTATCGCCGCGCTGCGATGGCCTCGACCTCAAGGCGGGCACCCTTGGGGATAGCGGCGACCTGGACGCAGGAGCGGGCGGGGAACGGCGCATGGAAGGCGCGGGCGTAGGCGTCGTTCACGGCGGCGAAGTCCGCGAGGTCGGCGAGGAACACGGTCGTCTTGACGACATTCGCAAGGCCCAATCCAGTGGCTTCGAGGATGGCGCGGATGTTCGCAAAGGCCTGTTCGGCCTGCGCAGCGGCGCCATCGGGAATCGCGCCCGTGTCGGGGTTGACGGGAAGCTGCCCGGAGACGAAAACGAATGAGCCGGTATCGATTGCCTGCGAATACGGGCCGATGGCGGTGGGAGCGGAGGGGGTGGAGACGGGGGACATGGCGGACGCGGGGTGTTACGGGGTGAAGGTCTGGTAGGCGGCTATGGTGCGCGAGATGAGGTCGTCGAGGGACCAGCCGAGAAGGTCAGCCCCGCGCTGGATGACGTCCCGTGAACAGCCGGCGGCGAATTTCCGATCCTTGAACTTCTTCTTCACGCTCTTAAGGTTCAGATCCTTCGCGCTCCTGGAGGGGTACATCAGCACGACCGCGCCGAGAAGCCCCGTGAGTTCGTCCACTGCGTAGAGGACCTTCTCCATCGTGTGCTCTGGGGCAATGTCGGTGCAGATGGCCCAGCCGTGGGAGGCGACGGCGCGGTTGACAGAATCCTCCACGCCAAGTTCGCGCAGAAGCGTCTGGCTGCGGAGGCAGTGCTCCTGCGGCCATTGCTCGAAGTCGATGTCGTGGAGGAGGCCGACGATACCCCAGTAGTCCTCCTCGTCGCCGAAGCCGAGTTCGCGTGCGAAATGGCGCATCGTCATCTCGACCGTTTCGGCGTGGTGAAGGTGGAACGGATCCTTGTTGAAGCGCGTCAGGAGATTCCAAGCGGCTTCGCGGGTCAGATGCGTTGTGCGGAGGACGTCGGTCATAGGACGATGGACTCCTATTGGGCGAGGCGGTTGGCGAGGAGCGGGATGGCGCGCTCGAAGGCGACGCCGTACCAATGGGAGTCGGGGGTGGCCTCGATGGAGGCGCAGACGATGTCCGCCGCGAGGGCGGCGGCGTCGAGGCCGTCGAGGCCGCGTAAAATCGCGCCCGCAAAGACGGATGCGAAAACATCGCCCGTGCCGTGCGAGGAGCGCGCGAGGCGCGGGTTGAAGTCGTAGCGAATCGACGCGCCATTCGAAACGGCGGTGCCGAGCTGCGCGGGGTCGAAGGACACGCCGGTGAGGACAACGTTCTTCACGCCGAGCGCGTGGAGGCCCGCGATGGTGTCCTCGATGAACGCATGTTCGTAGCCTTCAAGTACGGGTTCGCGTCCGAGCAAGAAAGCCGCCTCGGTGAGGTTCGGTAGAATCCAGTCGGCACCTTTGCAGAGCCGCGCCATTTTTGCGGGGAAGTCCGCGCCGAAGCCGGGGTAGAGCTTGCCGCCGTCGGCCATCACGGGATCGACGATGCGCACCGCGCC
>JAEEGL016886038.1_pt1 | contig 56457 bp, 52 predicted proteins | sample 9134231 | NCBI WGS metagenome assembly JAEEGL01 (sample SAMN16246548, study PRJNA631951) | gut metagenome | biome: gut microbiome; feature: rumen; material: fiber-attached | host: Bos | place: Iran: Karaj | collected 2018-10
AAAAAGTAATAGATAATTTCATATATTATTACAATAATGAAAGATTACAAGAACAAATAAAAGAGCTAACGCCAATTGAATATAGGTCGTTAGCCCTTAGTGTGTCTTTTTAATTCTTGTCCGTTTTATTCAAACAGTATCCTTGAAATCCGCTTTTTTTATTCATTTTCTTCCATTTTTGGATTAACATCAGCCCCAAAATATGTTGGGTTAGTTATTGTTAATTTAGTAAATAATTCATCTTGGAAAGCTATAGCTCTATCTAGGTAATCATAGATATTAAGTTCTCCATCTTTATAATAGATAATATTATATTCAAGTGATGAATAATCAGGTTCTACACCAGCTGCCTCTGCTTCTTCATCTATTCTTGCTTTTTCTTCTAAATCAATATATTCTTTCATTTCTTCAGGTATTTCCATATTAATAATAAAACTATTTTCATAACCACTTAAATCTAGTGGTATTTTAGAAATATCTAATGATGAATAATTAGGATTACTCTTTTCATAATAATAAGCTTTACTATAATACATTATAGAATTAGTTACATTACCAATAATATAATCATTTAAGACATTTGTTGAATCATAATTATTAAATGATAATATATTTGTAATAACTACAGTATCTGTATTATTAGTTCTAAGATAGAAATTTCTAACATGGTTATTAATAGACTCACAGTTAATTAAAGAATAACTTCCTTTAGTTGCATATGCTAGTGGTACTAAAAAACCATTTAAAGCATTATTATAAGCAATACAATTTGTAAATGTATGACCTTTATTATTAAATACAAATCCACTTCTTTGGGCTGAAGCTGAATCTCCATTTAAACCATTACTAATAGCTAAGCATTTATTAAATGTAACTGGCTTAGTAGCATCAACTACAACAAATCCACTATCTTGGTTATTAATAGATATACATGAATCAAAAGTGTTGTTATCACCTGTACCTGAAATATAGAATCCATATGCTGAATAACCAGCTAGATAATTATTTTCAGCTAAACAATTAGTAACTGTAGCAAGGCTAGAGTTAAAATAGAAACCACCACTATTATTTTCTTTAGATGTACAATCATTAAGCTTAACGCCTCTACCTGTAACATTAAATCCATAGTTATCAGAGTTAATAATATTTAAATTATCAATTTCCCAATATGAACCACTAATAAATAGACCTCCATTATTAGCTGTATCATCGTCTTTTGTGCTAGAAAAGTCTATTATTACGCCATTTTCGCATGATAATATATTTCTTTGAACCTCACTACCAGATCTAGTTACATTTAAGATATTATTTAATGTATAAGTACCAGCAAGTAGCTTGATGGTATCACCAGTATTCATAGTATCAAGTGCTTTAAGTAGAGTAGTTGGTTTTTCTATATCCAATCCATCATTACTATCAATTCCATCAACTGAAACATAAAGTGTTTTTACTTCATAATCATGAGTAGAAACATTTTTCTTTGTTGTGCTTCTTTTTGTTGCCGTAGTTCTTCTATCTTGAGTGCTAGTTTTTTTAGTTGTTTTTTTAGTTTTATCACAACCAAAAGTAAGAAGTACAATAGGTATTAATAATATTAACTTTTTACTCATAGCACTCACATCCTTTCTACTTATTGTTTATGTTGAATTTTGCACTTATTGTTGTTCCAACATTTAGCTTACTTTCTAGTGATAGAGTAGCGGCATATATATTACATACCTGTCTAACAATAGAAAGTCCTAGACCACTAGAGCCAAGCTTTCTACTTCTAGCTTTATCAACTCTATAGAATCTTTCAAATATTTGTTTTTGATCACTATCAGAGATACCACAACCTGTATCTCTAACAGATATAGTTACTTCATTATTACTTTTAGTAATATCAATATAAATCTTACCATTTAATACATTATACTTAATGGCATTATCAACTAGGTTTCTAATAAGCTGATATATATGCTTTTGATTAGCAATCAAATAAGCATTAGGATCAACATTTTTAATGATAGTTAAATTATCAATTAAAAGTTGTGGTTCAAGTGATGATGATATATCATCAACCATTTCACTTAAGTTGATTTTAACAACCTCACCTTTTTCTTCTTTTTCTAAGGCTGATAAATCTAACATATCATTAATCAAGTTTTGCATTCTCTTACCTTCTTGTAATGTCTTAGTACATAAATCCTTAACCTCATTAGGGCCTACATAATCATCAACAATTAATTCTTGGAAGCCAATAATGGATGTTAGTGGACTTCTAAGTTCATGACTGGCATTACTAAAGAATTCCTTTTGTCTAATATCAGATAATTTTTCATCAGTTACATCTGTTATAACAATAATAATTCTTTTCGATTCTCCATCACCCCATATATTAGAAATAGAGTTAATAGAGAAGTTATAATAAGATTCTTCATACTTTAAATCAAATGATAAATGACTCTTTTCATCCTTAACCAAAAGAATCTTTTCTTTTAATTTAGGATCAATATCTAAGTCTATAAATGAGCCTTTATAATTTTGATCTATTTGTAATAAATCTAATGACATTTTATTGATTAGGTTAATCGATAAATCTTCATTTAAAGCGATTAATCCTTGGCCCATATTCTCTAGGATTAGTTCAACCTTATTCTTTTCATTCTTAATACTTTGCATATTCTTTTCTAGTTCGTTTTTAACGTCATTTATTTTATTAGATACATCTTCAATATTTTGGAAATTGTATTCCTTTATTTCAGAAGTTGCTAATTGTTCAAGGCTTCCTATAACCTTATTTATTGGTTTAATACCTTGATATATACTTTGTCCCATAACAAATGACATTATCGCAAATATAATAATTGTGAAAAGTATAGTAAAAATAATTAATGATGTATTATCTTCAAATAAATCATCATATGGAACTCCAACTCTAACATATTGTGTATAGCCAGTATTATTGATTGTAAAAGTGTAATACATCATTTTAACATTACTTTCATCTATTTTATCTGTTCTAACGATGCATTTTTCTAATTCGTTATACTCTTTAAAACTTAACCAATCAGTACCACTTAATTTAGATAAATCTTCTCTATAATAGCTATCAGCCATTAGATTTGTAGACCCATTTTGACTAACATTTAAAACTGTTGTTCTTAGTTTCTTCTCAACAATTTCATATTTCTCATAATCTAATCCACCACCCATTAAAATATCGTTTTTAACTAGGTTAGAATAGTTTTTTAAGTTCTTTTGGGAGTTAGATACAACGTTTCGTCTAGAAATGTATAAAGATACACCTAAACACATCGCAAGAGAAATAAGTAATAAAACAATGTTAGTGAATATTAGTCTTTTTCTCATTCTTCAATACGATATCCTATTCCATGTAGGGTTACGATTATTGAACTATCCTTATCTTGTATTTTTTGTCTTAAAGATTTTATATGCATATCGATTGTTCTTGTTACACCATATTCACTACCCCAAATATCGTTAATAACATCTTCTTTTCTAACAACATTAGGTTTTCTTTCAAGTAAATACTTAAATAAATCAAATTCTTTTTGAGTTAGGTTAATATAAGTATCACCTTTTTTGCATTTACGCTCATTAACATAAAGTGATATATCTTTAACTCTTAGAACTTCTTTATCCTTAAATCTTCTAAAAATAGCATTTATTTTACTAGTTAATTCTAGAATACTAAATGGTTTAGCAATGTAATCATCCGCACCTTGATCTAAACCAGTTACCTTATCGAATTCACTATTTTTAGCTGAAACGATAATAATATAAATACCAGAATATTTAGGATCATGTCTAAGTTTAGATAATATTTCTAGTCCAGATTCCCCTGGAAGCATTATATCTAGTAATAAAACATCAGGAATTTGACGCTCTAATTCTTGATAGAATGGTGTTGATGAAGTAAAAGTTTTAACATCATAACCACTATTAGTTAAAGCCTTATTGATAAAATAACCAATGTTTTCATCGTCTTCAATTGAATATATTAATTTACTCATGGTAATCACCTCAAATTTAATTATACTATATAATTAAAACGCTTTCAAGAATGTAAATAAAATGTTAATATTTTAAGCAAAAAGAAAATGGCTAATTAAAGCCATTTTAAATACTCTTTCGCATAATATTTTGCCTTTTCTAAATTCATATCTCTATAGTTACCACATTCTATTTCTGTAGCACCTATAACTAATCCTTCATAATTAATAATAAACTTCATACAATCTATTATTAATGGTTTTATTTCATCTACACTTACCTTATTAGAAACAAGTAAATAGAATCCTGTACGACAGCCCATAGGTCCAAAATACATTGTATTTTTATAATTGTTTCTAATATATGTTGCGCCTAGATGTTCTATGGCATGAATACTACCTGTATCCATAGGCATAGAATTATTAGGCCTAGTAAAACGTAGATCAAATGTTGTAAAACTAAAACCATCAATTGTATCAACTCTAGATATATATAGTCCAGGTAATAGTTTAGTATGGTCTACTTTGAAACTTTCTATTTTTTCCATTATAAAATCTCCTTTAATATTTTTACCATATCTAGCGGATCTTTTGTATAATAATCAGCCTTAATATCTATAGCAATATCTTTAGTAAGTACAGCTCCACCTACAAAAATAGGAATATCAAATCCATTCTTTCTAATTTCTTTAATAGTTTCTTCCATTGATACTACTGTTGTGGTCATTAAGGCAGATAAGCCTACAGCTTTTGGCTTATATTTTTTAATACCTTCTATTACAACACTATATTCAACATCCTTACCTAAATCAATTACCTTATAGCCATAGCTTTCAAGTACTACTTTTACAATATTCTTTCCAATATCATGAACATCACCTTTAACAGTTAGTATCATAATAGGTCCAAGTGCTTCGCTTGACTCCTTGAAACTTGTTTTTATAACTTCAAAGCTTGCTTTTGTAGCTTCACTTGATTTTAATAATTGAGGCAAGAATATAACATTCTTTTCATAATCAACGCCTACTTCATTAAGTGTAGGTATAACTATATTATTAATAATATCCATTGGTTCTTTTTCTTTTAAAAGTTCTTTAGTTTTAGTGATTGCTTCATTAACCAAACCCTTTTTAATAATAGTTGCTAAATCATAATCACTACTATTAGTAGGTATGTTATTATTTGTATTTTCAACATTATTATTAATATAATATTCAGCATTCTTATCAATGTTTTTCATAACATTAAATGCCATAATTGTATTTTTCATTTCAATATCATTAGGATTAATAATTGGCAAGTTTAGCCCATTTTCTAAAGCCATTAAAAGGAATGTTCTATTAAGTAAAGCACGGTTAGGTAGTCCAAAGCTTACATTTGATACACCCAAAGCTGTTTTAATATTAATATCCTTCATAGCTTTAATAGTTTTTAGTGTTTCATCAACTAATTCTTGTTCAGCTGCAGCTGTTAAAGTTAATGCATCTATTACTATTTTTTCACTACCAATATTATATTCTTTAGCTTTATCAATAATTCTATTAGCTATTTCAATACGCTTACTACTTGTTTTAGGTACACCCTCACTATCTAGGGTTAAGCCTATAACCATAGCACCATATTTTTTTACTATAGGTAGTATATTATCTAATACATCAATATTACCATTAACAGAGTTTATTAGTGGTACACCATTATAATATCTACAAGCTTTTTCGATAGCTAGTGGATTAGATGAGTCAATTTGTAGTGGTATATTAGAAAATTCTTGAATCTTTTTAATAACATTAACCATCATATTAACTTCATCAATCTTAGGTAATCCCATATTAACATCAAGAATATCTGCACCATTCTCCTCTTCAGATATAGCCATATTAACCATATAATCATAGTCTTCATTAATAATCGCTTCTTTTAGAGCTTTCTTGCCTGTAGGGTTTAATCTTTCACCTATGATTTTAACATTTTCAATATATACTATCTTACTACCTGAAGTAACAAATGACCTATTATATTTAGCACGCTTTTTAACTGTTGTACCTTTTAAAGCTGATATAGCTTTAATAAAATCAGTATCAGTTCCACAGCATCCACCAATAATAGCTACACCCATTTCAACAAACTCTTTTACCGCATTATAGAAGGTATCTACATCTAAATCATAAATAGTTTTACCATGATCTATTTTAGGTAATCCTCTATTAGGTTGAACTATTACAGGTATATTAGATGATTCTAATATTCTTTTAACTATTGGTTTTAATTCAATAGGTCCAAGGGAACAGTTAACACCTAGTGCATCTACTCCTAAACCTTCTAGTACAGCAGTCATAACTTCTGGAGTTGTACCTGTAAGACTTCTAGCATTTGCTTCAAAGCTCATAGATGCAATACATAATTTATCAGTATTTTCTTTAACAGCTAGTACAGCAGCTTTAAGCTCATAAATATCTGTAAAAGTTTCTAGAATAAAACCATCTACATAATCTTTAGCTATTAGTACTATTTCTTTAAAGATATCATAGGCCTCATCAAATTTAAGTGTTCCAAGTGGTTCAATTAATTGACCAATAGGGCCTACATCTAGCATAACATATTTAGGATTAGCACTTCTTGCATTTTCAACCGCACTTAAAATAATATCCTTTAAGCTATATTTTGATTTAGCCATCTTTAATCTATTAGCACCAAAGGTGTTAGTAGATATAAAATCACTACCTGCATCCACATAGTTTTTATGGATATTTCTTATTATATCTTTATTGGTAATATTAAGTTCTTCATTGATAGTTCCAAGTGGTAAATTAAGCTTATTTAATTCACTACCAAAACCACCATCAAATACCATTACTTTTTGGAACATAATTTATTCTCCTTCTTATATAAACATCTATCCATAAACATACATGTAGAGCATGTCTTTTCTTTTTTTACACCTAAGCCTATAATACCAACCATTGATTTATTAGGGGAAAGCATCAAAGAATCAAGAGTAGATACTTTAGGTTTTAAATCCTTTAAAATTTCAAGTATTATTTTATTATCTGATAAAGGAGTATTCTCATAACCAGGACAAAATCTAAATGTTCTGATTTTTCCGAATTGGCTTTCAAACTTATCTGCCTTATCAATTAAATAACAGCTTGCAGTTGCATCCATTACTAAGGCTTTTACCTTATTAGTAATTAAATAATGCTTTATTCTTTTATCTACCTCATAGCCTAGTGTTGTAGCACACAATATATATTCAGTAGATCCATTTAATAGTTCAATATAATCTTTTTTATTTAAAAAGTCATACATTTTATTAGTCTTTAGATAAACATAGGAAAAAATAGATATTTCATCTAATTCCTTTAAGCATTCATCTATTAAATTAGAGATAGATTCATCACAATCATTATTTTTATAGCCTAAATATCTTAGTATTTCTTCTTTCACTATTTAGAATCCTTTAAAACATTTTTGATTGATTCTACTATTCTTCTAGCATTTTCAGGTTTATTCATAGTATAAATATGAATACCATCCACATCATTAGCAAGTAGATCTATTATTTGGCTAGTAGCATATGCTATACCTATCTCAGCCATAGCTAGATCATCATCCCTATACTTTTCTAGCATACTTGTTAAGCTAACAGGTACATTAGCACCACACATAGTAGACATCTTTCTAATTTGTTTAACACTAGTTATAGGCATAATACCTGCGATAATAGGTACAGTAATTCCTATATTTCTAGCTTCACGAACGAATCTATAAAAATAATTATTGTCAAAGAATACTTGTGTTATAAAGAACTTAGCACCTGAATCTTGTTTTTTCTTTAGGTTTGCTAAATCATCAAATAGATTATCACATTCTAAATGTGTTTCAGGGTAGCATCCTCCACCTAAACAGAAAGTATCCTTATAGTTTTCATTAATAAATTTATTTAGTTCAGAGGCATACTTAAAAATAGGTGTTCCATCAAAGCCGACAGGATAATCACCTCTAAGTGACATTATGTTTTCAATATTTTCTTTAATAAAATCATCACATATAGTTTTGACCTCATCATGCGTTGTATTAATACCTGTTAGATGAGCTAAAGCTTCTATATTCTTTTTGTTTTTAATATATGTAGCAATTTCTAAAGTTCTTTTCGTAGTTGAACCCATTGCCCCATAAGTTACACTTATAAAATCAGGATTAAGTATACTTAATTCATCAATGGTTTTATAAATGGATTCAATATTAGTTGAATCTTTTTTTGGTGGAAATATTTCAAAAGATAATGTTCTTTTGTTACTTAAAATATCACTTATTTTCATAATATCCTCCTTCACTTTCTTCTATTTCATCTCTATTACTTATTTTATCATACATATCCTTCATTTCATAATCACTTGTTAAATGTATTAATACATTTTTAAGTGGCTCATATACCCATAATACTAATAAGAAATTTGTGCATATCAAAATAAGATCATACGGAATGTCTGCGATAATATATTGTTCAAATTTCACATCAAGTATAAACATACCAAAAGGTATGAAACTAATTGCATAGATTAGGGAAAATAATATAGATAAAAATGCTAGTGGTATTGGCTTTTTTATCTTAAATAAACAAATAACTCCACTCATTAATGTATAGCTAAAAAACATAGGAGCTAAAGCAAATATATTAAAAGTTCCCATGAATATATTATCGAGTAATATATGTATTGTTATTATGAAAAATGTCCTTTTAAAGCCAAATACGACTGAATATGTAATAATAAGTAAGAAAGTAAATTGAAAATTTGGGATAAAACTTAAAGCCTCTTCCTGGACTACCAAGATGGTAGCCATGAAAGAGACTATAATTATATCTCTAAGCATATTAATCCCAGCTAGCAGTTGAATCGTATGTTTCTATTACAAATTTGTAAACATTTTTATCTTTTAATTCTGCTTCTTTAACGCCTACCATTGAGTATTCATCATTTACATAGAATGCCCAGTACTCACATGCTGTAGGATCTGTTGTTGTATCAGGAGTATACTTGCAAATAGATGTCATAAATGTTCCGCTAAATGTAGCATCAAATTTATCCTCTAAAATTCCTGATAATGTATCATTCTTATAGTATGATACTTCTTCTTTCTTATCAACGTTACCGCCTTTAACGATGATTGTACACTTGCCATCAGCTTTAGCCTTCCATGGCTTAATGATAACAAGTGTTAGTACTATTCCTAAAATAATAACTACAGGAATAATACTTAATAATAATTTCTTTTTCATTTTTCTTTCCTCCAAAGTCCGCATCCCACCGGACCGTTTAATTTGGAATAAGTATCCTGACTCTGCTTCATCCTTTATAGCGCCTTCCCGTTAAGTGACTTATGCTATATTGTCCACATTACAGTTGTTGGGGCAGCTCAGGCTTCTCACCTGATTCCTTATAACCACTTATATTTTATATAATATTTATATAAAAGTCAATAAAAGGCCTCTTATTTCCTAGTTGATTACTATGATTAAATATATAAAAAAGACACTTAATATAATAAGTGCCTAATTTATTATTCCGTAATTATCGTAATTCTTCCTTCTGTTGTAGCATATTTTTCCGAAACTACACCATGTAGTTCATTAACGATATAATCTATTACTATTTCAAAGTCTAGTTTTGAACTATATTCAAGAAGTTCATCATCCATAAACATGTTTGCTCCATCTCCACCATTAGATAGCATGAAATCTAAAGATGCAACAACATATTCTTTAGTTGGATCTAGTTCTACATAAACTCCATTTTCTAAAACCATAACATTTGATACTCTTCTTTCCCCAGCAACTCTAACAAAGTTACCATTATCAGTTTCAACAGTTGATTCTTTTGTAACATCAATACTATACTTTAAACCACTAACATTGGCGAATCCACCATTTTCACCAACATTCTTATCATATGTTGCATCTGTTGCTCTTGATACAAATTCTAAGTAATCTAGTATTTGACTGCCTAATACTTTTTTAGTAATAATTACATTGCCAAAAGGATGTACATTCATCATATCATAATAAGTAACATCACCAGCATTAAGATCAGCTCTTATACCTCCACCATTAACAATACCAATCTCTGCATTCATATAATATCTATAAGCATCAGAAATAAGATTACCTATTTGTGTTTCTCTTGCTCTAACCATTCTCTTACCAGATGCATCAGTTATTTTTAGAGTCATATCGATATTTGTTAATACTTGGTTTCCAATCTCATCAACACTAGCTTTAATAGTGTTAATAAAGGCTTCCATATCACCATCTTTAGTGGTAGGATTATCTTTATCATAAACAACATAATTTGTCTCTAATTCGCCGTTTTTCTTAATTGTTAGAGTGCTAAATTCAGTTAGCTCAGTACCACATTCAGAATATAGAATATCTTTATTATTCTTATCTTTTAAGGTTGTCCAATTAACATCCTTATGAGCATGTCCATCCATATAAGCAATAAAGCCTGTTGTATTACTTATTATATCATTTGAAGTGAATGGTTTATTCTCTTCATTATTACCTGAATGAGATAATAAAATAATATAATCCGCACCAGCACTCTTACATGCATCAATATTACTTTGAATACAGTTATAGAATTCTGTAGCTGTATTACTAGTGAAGCTATAAGCTATTTCACCATCTTCTTTAAAGTTTTTAGGATTAGAACTTACTAAAGTTTCAGGTGTAGTAATACCTACATAACCAATAGTATAGATGCCATATCTTTTAATAGAAAAGGGTTTAACATTTTCAAACTTATCTTCATATTTGCCAATGTAGTTAAAATTACAAGAAAGCATTTCACCATTAAATTCATCTATTCTATTACTCAAGGCATCCATTCCATAATCAAATTCATGATTGCCTATTGCTGCAAAATCATAACCAGCTTCATTCATAATATCAATAATGTATTTTCCATTAGAAATATTACCAACTAATCCACCTTGAATAAAATCACCTGAATCAACAAGGGAAACATAGCTAGTTTTAAGATATTCATTCTTATAATTAACTAATCTACTATAGCCCATATTCTTTTCATAAGCACAGTGTACATCAGTTGTATTCATGATAACTATATCCTTATCATTATTAATAGTTGGTCCTACTTTAGTTGTAATAGTTTTACTAGTAGTCTTATTTGTTGTTTTAGTTGTTGTATTCCCTTTAGTAGTTTTAGATCCACAACCAGCCATTAATAAAGCCATACAAGATGTTAAAATATATTTAATTATTTTATTCATAATATCCTCCTTTACTTATACAAAAAGGCGCATTAATACGCCTTTTATTGTAATTTAGAAACAAAGTTTTTAATACGCTCCATAGCACGCTTTAATTGATCAAGTGAATATGCATAGCTTATTCTTATAAAGCCTTCACCAGAAGATCCAAAGGCAGTTCCAGGAACAACCATTACACGTTCTTCCATAAGTAACTTTTCACAGAATTCTTCACTAGATAAACCAAACTTTTTAATAGATGGGAATACATAGAAAGCTCCTTCTGGTTCAAAACAATCAAAGCCCATATTTCTTAGTGCATTAACTAAGTATCTTCTTCTTTGATTATATTCTTCTCTCATTTCTAAAATATCATTATCACCATTTTTTAAAGCTTCAACAGCAGCGAATTGGCTTGTTGTTGGAGCACACATAATAGCAAATTGATGAATCTTTAGCATTTGCTTAATGATATCCTTTGGACCATAAGCAAAACCTAAACGCCAACCTGTCATAGCGTATGCTTTAGAAAAACCATTTACAACAATAGTTCTATCTCTCATACCTTCAATTTGCGATATAGAATAATGCTTTACGCCATAAGTAAGCTCAGCATATATTTCATCAGATAATACTAAAATATCCTTTTCTATAGCGATTTTTGCGATTTCTCTTAAATCTTTTTCTTCCATAATAGATCCTGTAGGATTATTAGGAAAAGCTAATACTAAAATCTTTGTTTTAGGAGTAATTGCTGCTAGCAATTCTTCTTTAGTTAATTTAAAATTATTCTTTTCTTGTAGGTTTATAGTTACTACTTTTGCACCTGCAAGCTTAGCACATGGTGCATAGCTTACATAACATGGTTCAGGAATAATTACTTCATCACCATTATCGATACATGCTCTAAAGCAAGCATCTATAGCTTCACTACCACCTACAGTTATTAATACTTCGTTTAGTGGGTCATAATCTAAATTAAATCTTCTTTTAACATAATTAGACACTTCTATTCTTAACTCCTTTAAACCACTATTAGAAGTATAGAATGTATTACCTCTTTCAAGAGAGTAAATACCTTCTTCTCTAATATGCCAAGGAGTATCAAAGTCAGGTTCACCTACACCTAGTGAAATAACATTTTCCATTTCACTAGCAATATCAAAGAAACGTCTTATACCAGAAGGTTTAATAGATTTAACCTTATCTGTTATAAATTCTCTCATAAGTTCACCATTTCTCTTAAGTCTTTCTTTTCTTCTACTAATACTGTTTTAAAATCTTTATATTTTCTTAAAATAAAGTGTGTTGCTGTTGATTGTACATAATCAAGTGTAGCTAGTTTTTCAAATACAAATTTAGATATTTCTTTCATTGTTTTAGCTTCTAGAATTACAGTAAAGTCAAAAGCACCACTCATTAGATATACTGAAGATACTTCAGGGAAGTTATAAATACGTTCAGCAATCTTATCAAAGCCTAAACCTCTTTGTGGAGTAACCTTAACTTCAATTAAAGCTGATACTACTTCATCATCTGTATTATCAAAATTAATTAAGGCATGATATCCACAAATTATTTTATTCTTTTCCATTTCTTCTATTTCTTTTTTAACTTGTTCAATTGGTAAATTTACCATAACTGCTAGATCATTTAAATCAATTCTAGCATTTTGTTGTAAAACCTTTAATATTTCTTTATTCATAAAATCACCTATAATATTTCAATTTTGTTTTCGTTTAATAAATTCATATCTTCATCTGTCCATAAAGACGCTTGTACCTCACCTACATGCATCTTATTTAACATAAACATACATAATCTAGATTGACCAATACCTCCACCAATAGTTAAAGGTAGTCTATCATTTAAGATATCTTGTGAATATGGACTAGATAACTTCGCATATTCTTTCTTGAATCCTGTTTGACTAGTTAGAGAATCCTTATCTACTCTTATACCCATACTTGATAATTCTAAGGCACAATCAAGAACTTCAAAGTATACTAGAATATCTCCATTTAATTTCCAGTCATCGTAATCCGCGGCTCTTCCATCATGTGGTTCCTTTCCATCGATAGGCCAACCAATTTGACTAATAAATACGGCACCATATTCTTTACAAATAATTGTTTCTCTTTCCTTTGGTGTTTTATCAGGATACATCTTATATAAATCAGTTGATTTAATAAACTTTATATCTTTAGGAAGCTTATTTGTTAAAGTTGGATATTTCTTCATTAACTTAGTTTGAGTATTACAAATCGCCTTATAGATTTTTTTAACAATTTGTTTTAAGAAATTCATATTTCTGTTTTCTCTTGTGATAATTCTTTCCCAGTCCCATTGATCTACATATACTGAATGGAAATTATCTAATTCTTCATCACGACGAATAGCGTTCATATCAGTGTATAAGCCTTCACCAACATTGAATCCATATCTTCTTAAAGCATTTCTTTTCCACTTAGCTAGTGATTGAACGATTTGAACATTCTTTCTTAAATCATGAATGTCAAAGCTAACAGGACGTTCATATCCATTTAAATCATCATTTAAACCTGTTTCAGGTAAAACAAATAGAGGAGCTGAAACTCTTGTTAAATTTAGAGCCTTTGCTAGTTCGCGTTCAAATGTATCTTTTACAAACTTAATAGCAACCTCTGTTTCTAATAATCCTAGTTTTGATTTGTAATTCTTATCAATAATAACTTTACTCATAAATAAGCCTTCTTTCTTAATTTAATACAATAAAAATTATATCATTTTTATATATAAAAAACAACAAAATTAGCTTTATCTAACTATTAGTATTTATTATTTTATCTATAAAAAATAATAATGCTTATTTTTATTAAGTTCTTATAAATAACAAAAAAACGCTTAATAAAGCGTTTTTAATCTTAACACATCGCATTCATCTTTGCTATTAGATAATACTTTTTCTAGTTCAGTGAAGATAGTCATTAATTCACTAAATAAATCGATATTTTTATATATAAAATTATAATTAGTGAACTCTTTATATCTTTCCATAATACCAATTAATGTGGCATATAATGTTTCAACTGTATTATTAATAACCTTAATCCAATCAATACCACTATATAAATAATTCATATGTACATAGTTTGTTGCAGATGCATATAATTCATATATATCAGATATTCCTGCAAGCTTTGCCATAACCTTTATGCTATATCTTGGTTTAGGTAATTCACTGAATCCTTCTAGCCCTTCTATCCATCCATAGCTTAGATAGCTCTTGATATCTCTAGCTGGTATATTCTTTCCTTCAAGTATTTTAGATATATCCTCATCAGCAGTATCATCAGCATACTTTTCAGCAAGCTTTTGATGAGCTAAATATCTATCAATTAGATGAGGATTTTTAACAATAGAAATAGCTATTATAACTTGTTCAAGATATAATCTATAAATAGTCATTGCTTGACTAAATGCTTTTTCAGCAATTAATGTTAATACTGATTCTAGTGAAGTCATAGCTTCAATTATTAATCTTAAAATAGGCAAATAATCAGCATGCTTAGTTCTTCTAAACTTTTGAAGATCTGTGAATGTTGATCTATATTTAATCAAGCTTGATATAGAATGTAATATTAATATAGTAGGGTGATTCATAACACTTGAAACTTGGAAAATGGAACTAGATAAATCAGAATAAATTGTTTGAGCGACAATTCTAGATGTGAAATTTTCGATATATTCTTTACTATATTCTATTGTTTCATATCTATCCTTATCAAATTCATGATTTAGACAAATTGATAGATAAATCTTATATGCCAAAATAGGATTATCATATAAACTATTAAGGCTATAGTTTGCACAAATTATTTCACTATATTTTTTTTCTAGTTCATCATAAATCATATCAACAAATTTCTCATCTATCTCAAAACGTTTAAGTAGATTTTTCTTTGTTTCTTCTCTTTGACTTATGATTATTTTATCCTTCAATCTTTTCATAATAATCACCTACATTATTATATTTTATCATATTTTATCCTTTTTTTCATTATAATCTTCTATTATCATTAAATGAATAATAATAATTACCTACAATAATGTGATCTAATAAAACGATGTTTGTCGCATTAGCAAGCTCTTTTAAGGTGTTTGTGAATTCTATATCTTTATCTGATGGACTCTCATCACCTGATGGATGATTATGCATAACAACAATTCCCTGTGCGCCTAGTTTTAGAGCATATCTAAATATTTCATTTGGCTTTAAACTTAATGTATTCGCATCTCCACTAAATAAGTGCTTCATACATATAACATTACATTTAGTATCAAAATATATGGCTATAAAATGTTCATTCTTATAATCTAATTCGTTTTTATAGGCCTCATATATTTCATATGAACATGTTAGCTTCTTTTTCTTAGTTTTTTCACTAGCTATTCTTTTACCAAGTTCAATTGCACATATTATTTCCATTGCCTTAACAGTTCCTACTCCTTTAATTTTAGTTATTTCTTGTAGTTCTAAATCCTTTAAATCATCTAGAGAGTTTAAGCTATAAAGTATTTCTTCAGATAGTTCTAAAGCTGATTTTCCTTTAACCCCACTTTTAATAATTATTGCTAGTAATTCTATATTAGATAATGATTTAACTCCCCTATCTAATAGCTTTTCTCTAGGCCTTTCGTATTTAGGTATTTCTTTTATCATTTTTTCACCTCTAACCTATATATACGAACAAGCATTCAAAATCTTTGAAACAAAATAAAAAAATCGCAATTTTTTTTGCGATTTTATACATACAATTCACTGTGTGATCCTATCCTAATCATATAAAGAATCAAGTTTTCATTCGAATACTTATAGATTAGCAACATATCAGGCTCAATATGTAGCTCTCTACAGTTCTTATAATCCTTTGATACCCATAAAGGATGATCTTTATATCTTTCAGGTAGATGTGAACCACTTTGTAATAATTCAATTACTACTTCTAATTTTTTGATATCAAATCCTTGTTTTACTATTAACTTGTAATCTTTTTTAAATTGTGTTGTGAATTTTAAGTTATATTTCACTTATTGAGTTCCTCCATTAACTCATTAACATTTGAATAAGATTTATATTCATTTGGATTTCCTTCCATTTTGTTAACTTCATTAATGGCTTCTATTGTTTTTTCATTTGGCTTAACCATTCTAATTTCAAATGGTATTTTTTCTTCTCTAACTGCCTGTGATAGGAATAAAGTTATGGCAGTAGATAAATCTAAACCAAAACAGGAAAAAAGTTTTTGAGCATCCTTTTTTAAATCTTTATCAATGCTAATGTTTGTATTTACTTTTGCCATAATAATCACCCCTTCATATGATTATTATATATTATTTTTGCACTAAAATCAATATTTATGTGTATATTATACATATATTATACATACATTTTTATCACCATACTATCACCTCTTCATATTATATATACGAACGAACTATCTAAATCTTTGAAATAAAATAAAAAAATCGCAATTTTTTTGCGATTTTTAATAAAATATAAAGCTAAAGCCAAATACAACACATACTGTGATAATGACAACATATATTAGTTTTAATTTAAAGAATGATGCGACTAACGCAACACTTGTTCCAATGATGGCTGTATATATATTATTTGTTGAATAAAGTATGGCAGGGAATGTCATACAGCTTAATACAGCATAAGGAACATAATATAAAAATGATTTAATAAATTTTGATTTGATCTTCTTTTTAAAGCATGCCAAAGGAAGGGCACGAGTAATGTATGTCACTAAAGCCATAATGGTGATACTAATCGCTAGATACATCACTATCACCATCCTTTTCTTCTACTACCTCTTCATCCTTAACTGGGAATACTAAAGCTCCAAAAATAGATGCTACTATTGTAATAATAATAATTTGAAAACCTATAGATATTTCTTTTAGATAAGGTGTATAGTAGAATAATATGCCTAGTCCAGCAGCAAGTAATACTACTAAAAATACCGATAATTTCTTTCTAGATTCAGGAATAATAATTGCAATGAACATAGCATATAAAGATATTTCTAGTGCATCAAGTACTCTTGATGGTAAAACATCAGATAAGAAGCATCCTAGCGCTGTACCTAAAGTCCAACCAATTATAGGAAGTAATATCAAGCCATACATATAGCTTGCTTTTATTTTTTCTTTTTGACTTGCTACAGCAAATACTTCATCAGTTACACCAAAGCCAAAGATAAGCTTTTGATATGTTTTAACATTATCATCTAGTTTTTGAGTTAAGGCTATACTCATTAGTGAATACCTTAAATTAATAAGTAAAACCGTAAGCATTATCTCAATATAAGGCGCAACAGCAATCATCAATTTAGCACCAGCAAATTGACCTGCACTAGTTAAATTAGTTAAAGAAGTAATGATAGCAACAAGTGGTGTTAAGCCTTTTGTAACACAAAAGATACCAAAAGCAAAGCTTACCGCAAAATATCCCAAAAAAATAGGTATACCATCTTTTAATCCTTGCTTAAAAGTCATACTATCACTCCTTTCTACATAACCTTTACTAATATAACATAAATATATTTATAAGTCAAAAAAAGAACTATGAAAAATCATAGTTCTATACATTACTTCATTGGTTGAAAACCAAAAGCTAGAAGCATCATTACTATAAATAGTAAGTATGTTGGAATATAAATTAATAAATTCAATTTATATTTTCTGTTTAATTTTATATCAAAACTTAGCATAAATAAGTTACAACAAATAATCATAAAGAATAAGCCCATTAGGTATAATCCAAAATAGAATACTAAGCCCATAAAGATAACTGTTGATGCACATGATAATAATTTGACATATATAGAATAATACTTACCCTTATATAAATCAATTATTAGAATAATCGCTAAAACTAGCGATATTACTATAAATAAAATGCTAATGATTAATGGGAAAATAGATAAATCTTTTATATTAACTAAATTATATTTTTCTACTACCTTTACTGTAGTATGATCTTCTTTAAGTGCAGTATACTTATATTCAAAAACATCAAAGAATAAGGTAAAAGGGAATATTAAATAAAAGATAATCATTACTACATAAAATATTTTTTCTCTTCTATTATTTGTATTCATAATTAAAACTTCTCTTTTGCTTTTAATTCTTTTTCTTTAGTTTTGATTTCTAAAATAGTTTTAGCAATCTTACCATCTAAATTACCATATTTATTTAATAGTTCATCAATGAATCCCCTTAAATATCCTACAAGCTTAGGATCAAGCTTTCCTTCATTAACCATTGCGAATAGTATAGCATATGCTTTTTCTACAGGAATAGTTGCTTTATATGGTCTATCTGATGCTGTTAAGCTATCAAAGATATCCATAATTGTTAATATTCTAACAAATGTATCTAGTTCATCACCCTTTAAATGATTAGGATAACCAGATCCATCTAATAACTCATGGTGACGTCCTGCGATAGTTAAAGAGTTATGGTACTTCTTACCAAAATTTACATCCCTTAAAATATTAATTGTTTTAGTTACATGCTCTTGTATATGATTTCTTTCGGCTTTAGTTAATGTACCTTTAATAATATGTAGGTCATCCTTTTCTTCATCAGTTAGTAGGTCAACTCCAAGAACCTTTTTATTACATAGTTCATTAATTCTAACCATCTTCTCATCATCAATAAATGGCGCATTATTCACATTTTCAATGAATTCTAAATCACTAGATAATTTATCTATTTCATCTTGAAGACTAGGGTTATTTTCTTCATATTTTTTAACAAGTAATTGTAGCTTTAAGTTTTCTATTCTACTTCTAATATAATCTATTCTATTAGCTAGTCTTGTTGGTTTATTTAATATTTCATCATTAACACCAATCTTACCAACATCATGTAATTGGGCTGCCATATGAAGGACATCCTTTTCATCCTGGCTAAATTTATATTCACTACTATTTTTATTTAAGTAGTCAATAAATAAATCACATAAGCCTGTTACAGTATTTGTATGCAAGGCATTAAATGGTGTTTTAGCTTCTATAGCATTTACTAGTGAAATGATAGTTGAATCAAGTAAATCTGCCATATCATTAGTTAGTAGCATATTAGATAAAATCATTGCTACTTGGCTAGATAAGGAATAAATAATATTTTCTATATCCTTACTAAAAGGAATAACATTACCATCAGAATCTAGACAGTTTATTAATTGTAAGACACCAATTAAATCGTCCTTTTTATCAATTAGAGGAATTACTAATACACTTTGCGTATGATAGCCTGTAATAGAATCATATTTACGAGGCCCCATCCATATTGCATTTTCATCCTTATAAACATCACTTACATTTAAAATAACTCTATGAATACCTGCATAGCTAGATGCATTAGTTTCACTAAATACTACTGGTGGTAAATTTAATTTTTCACCATCTAATCCACCATATTGCTTTAAGGTATGGTTTATAGTTGATGCGAAATATAAATATTTATTAATCTCACCATCAATATTCTTCTCTTTATAGATATAAAGAGTTCCTGCATCACAGTTAGCAATATCTGTTGTACCTTTTAAGAAGATACCAAATAATTTATTATAATCATGCTCTTGACTAATTTTAATACCTAAATCTAAGATCTTCTTTAACATAGCTTCAACCCCTTCTGTAATAGGCATTCAAGAGATTTAAGAAAATCTTCTGTTGTTTTAACCTCAATTAAAACAGTACCTTTAAATTCATTTAAAAGTCTAACAACATAATCATAATCAATATTTCCATATCCTATAGCTAAATGCGCATCAGAATCACCTAAATTGTCATTTATATGAATATGGCTAATATATTTTTTACAGTTATAATACCAATCATCAATAGATTCCTCTGATAAATTAGCATGTGCCACATCAAAGCACATTCTAAATCTAGGATCATCTACAGCTTCAAGTAATCTTAAAATTAATGTATCATTTTCATCAAACATATTTTCTACTAATATTTCAATATTAGGGAATTCCTTTAAGAATGTTTTATAAGCTATGGCATTTCTATCTACCCACATCTTCTTATAATCAACAGAATTAAATCCAACAATATAATTAGTGTGAAATACTATCTTTTTACAACCAAGTTCAGTAGCGATTTGTAATGTTTGTCTAGCTCTTGTGTAGCTAGCATTTTTAATTAATTCATCACTTGAATTAAAACAAATATCAAAAAATACACCATGAATAGTATTATATCCACCTATCTTTTTATATGCTTTAATTCTTTTTTCTAATTCAACCTTATCATCTAAAAGGGATGGAATAAAGAAATCATTAAACTCAAAGCCAATGCCAAGTTTATCCCTTAGTTTAAGGTTTTCTTCTAGTTCATTAATCCTTGGAATCATTAGTAGTTTCTCCATTTTCTCCCTCCTTTACTTCATTGTTTTCTTTAACACCTATTACATTAAATGTTAAAACTGGTTTAGCTTTACCCTTTAAGTTTAAGTAACCATTTTCTTCAACAATTAATCTATCTTTTAGTTTATAATTGCCATTTTCATCTACTCTATTTAGTGTTTCTTCACTAATAATTACTTGTCCGCCTTTAGCATTACTTTCTAGTCTAGATGCGGTATTAATAGTATCACCTATACCAGTATAGTCTTTTCTAAAGTCACAACCAATATTACCTATAATAGCTTCACCACAGTTAACACCTACACCAAAGCCAATAGTAATACCATATTCTTCAAATACTTGTTTAGCAATAGGTTCACCATATTTAACAATACCTAAGCCAGCTTTTATAGCTTTAAATTCATAATCATCAATATCAAATGGAGCATTGAATATAGCCATACAAGCATCACCTATAAACTTATCAAGCATACCATCATTATCAAATATTTGTTTAGTAGTCATACCTAAATAATCATTTAAAATTTTAACTACCTTAACTGGGTCTACTAATGTTTCACTCATACGAGTAAAACCTCTAATATCAACAAATAAGCAAGCTACATCTCTTCTTTCACCAACAAGATTAGATGATTGTTTATTATCCTTCATAAAGGCTTCTACTACCTGAGGAGCCATATATTGCTTGAATGTCTTAATTACAGCACCCTTTTCAAGTTTTTCTCTTACATAGTTATATACAACTACAATAATATAACCAATTAGAATAATTAAGCAAAGGCTTGTTGTTGGATAGAATACATTAGCATTGTATAAAATAATACCTAAAATAAATTCAAATAGAATTGCAGTAAATGCTACAATAGTTGAATATAAGAATTTTAATCTTGTAATTACAAATATTATTGCACAAATGAAGATAATGTTAAAAATGTATTGAATAAATACATTAGCATTATTAACAAAAGAATCATTATAGATGTTATTGATGATATTCGCATGAATTTCAACTCCAAACATCTTAACATTATGACTTATAGTTGTATAGTATTCATCAGGATTATCTTTATTATATGCATTACCTGTAGCATAGAATCCAATTAAAACAATACTATCTTCTATACAGCTAGTATCAAATTCTTTACTTAATACTCTAGAAAAAGGAATCACTTGATAACCTTGTTCTGGTTTACCGTTATAGTTAATTAAATACTTACTATTTGTTTTATAGCCACTATAATCTAAATCATTAGAATCAGCATATTTCTTATATATTTGTTCACCAAATGATGAATAGCTTACACCATCATATGTAGCGTTAAGAGTTGCTCTTCTTAAAATACCATCCTTATCTGAAGATGTATTAACAAAACCTAAATTAGATTCACCAGCAGCTTCATATAAAGCATCATATGGTCTATCTATTTTCATAACCTTTTGATGTACTCCATCTACTACTTCATCTACAAAGCCTATTTCTGTAGCTAAAACAACGTTGTTTTTATTCTTAACAGCATCAACTAGCATTTGATCACTAGTTTCATAGGATGTACCAGTAAATAAAACATCCACACCTATTACAGAAGGATTGTATTCATTTATGTTATTAATAGCTTCAGCGTATAGCTTTCTTTTATCCCATGAAGAATATTCCCCAATTGTACTTAAAGTTTCAGCATCAATACCTACAATAACGATATTTTGGCTAAAACTATTTTCTTTTTCATAGAAATTATCATAAATAGCATAATCTAAGCCCTTTAACATATTTGTTGACATTGTTAGTATCATAAATAATGTGACAATCAAAGAAAAAAGGACACTTATTAAATAACTTTTACGTTTATTTTCCATAAATTCACCCCAAATCACAAATAAATTATAACATAATTATATATATTTATAAATAAAAAAGAACAGTTGCCTGTTCTTTTAAATCTATTTTTTACTATTCTTTTCAGCGATAGCTTTTTCACCAAGATTGATATATGCTAAAGTAGTTTCATCATGAGTTAATCTATAAATAATTCTAAATACTGATAGAGCAAATTCATCATTTGAACCAATGAACTTTCTAGCGATATCAATTAGCAACTTAATTAATTCGAAGTCTGGACCTTGAGGAATGTTTTCATCAGCCAAAGTCTTAAATACATCTTCTTCATTAGCAAGTTCTTTTTTCATCTTGTATTTTTCACAAATAGTATTTAAATCTTTATATGCATAATCTGTTTCTTCAAAAGCAATAGAGTATGAGATAATATTAAATGCTACTAGATCATCCTTCTTAGTACCTTTTGCCATATAATATAAACCAATGTTATGGTAAATTGTAGCAAGTGTATAAGGTAGATAAGCTACTTTTAATTTATCTAAGTTAAATTGTAAGTATTCATCATACTTCTTTAGCTTAAGTAATACTTCAGCATAATTAAACATAGCTTCAGTATCCATATCATTCCACTTAAATGATTCAACGAATTCAGCTTCAGCTTCTTCTAAACGACCTAAGTTATATAAAATGATACCTCTAAATTTATGGAATACGCCAAAATCTAATTCAGAGTTTTTAACTAACTTAGTTTTATCTTCTCTATTAATAGCTGAAATATAAGCGTCTAGTGGATTATGGTATGTTTTATATACATACTTTTCATCTTCATAAACTGGATGAATATGTTCAATAGCCATATCAAGATAATCAAGAGCCTTTTGATATTTCTTATTAACAACTAGTTCTTGAGTTTCTCTTAGTCTTTGTTCAAACTTGCTTTGCTTTATATTACTAACAAAGTTTTCTTGTAAGTTCTTTGGTAGTGTATTAAATAACATCTTATATATTTCGTTTGAAACAGCAATGTTATCTCTATATTTTTCTAATTGTTCTAATAAATATGGAGTATCTTTTTCCGAATCTCCTGTTAAATTTTTTTGAATTGATTCAATAATTTCCTTCATGCTAAAAACCTCACTTTAAACATATTGATTACTCATTTCTTATTATTATACCATAGGTGTAAAGAAAATGTAAAACACTTTTTTCTTATAAATTATAAGTCGTATTTACTTACAATTTCAGAAGGTGTTTTTCTTTGTAGCATAAATATTGGTAGCATACCAGAAATTATGCTTACACCAACTAGAATAACAAAACCAGCAATCGCGTAAATAGGCGAATATCTGAATAAGTTAATTATTCCATGTATCTTCATATTTGCGAAGTGACACAATAACAAACTAGCAACATAGCCTATTAGAGTTGTCATACACATCAACACTATTAACTCAACCAAGAACATCCTATATATTCTACCTTTAGATGCACCTATTTCTCTTAAGACACCTATTTCATAAATTCTATGGATCATCTTACTTCTCATCATAAAGAAGGTATAGATGACTGTTATAATTAGGAATATTAAACTAACTGTGATAGTTGAAGCAAACATTTCAGCCTTTTGTCTTACTCTTAGCTCATGTTCAAGCTCATAGCTAGTTTTAAAAGTTGTATTAATTTCTTTAAATCTATTAATTACTTCTTGATCATTTGTTGTAATTAAAACTTTATCATTTGATGGATATTTTAAATTGGCATAAAGGATATTTTTATCATCAATGCCAATACATGTAATAATTCTTGTTGCTTTATCTGTTTTAAAGTATCCAACAATTTCATAATTGTTATCAGCGATTAATTGATCTATTTCTAGGTTTACGCCTTCACCTTTTACCTCATAATATCTATCACTAACTATTATTTCCTTACTACCTGTAGGCATATGACCAGATACTAAAGTTAATAAGCTTGAAGGAACAAGACTATATCTATATTCAACATTAGATATATTTCTTTTAACTAGATCATTATCATCAACTAATAGGAATGGTTCATAATCACTATTCTTTGCACTAAATAAACCTACAATTTTAAGTGTTTTTCCATCAATTTCTATTTCTTCAATATTATCAGCTCTAGAAAATTCACGGAAATAAGTTTCAAAATTCATTAAACATTCACTAGTTGGATCTTCTATGTCTCTACCACCAACTAATTTATAATCGAAATTATTATAGTTTTCAATTGATTCATAAGCACTATAACAATCAAATATACTATCATATTGGCTAGCACCATAGTTAGTATAATATGTAGTGGCTTCTGAATTAACAATACCTACTATAGTACAACCATTAGCGTTCTTTCCTAGCAATGAATCATAAGTAAGTTTTTCAATGTTAGACATCTTTTTAATAATACCATCCGCAATACGTTTTGTGATAACTGTTTCGCCTTTATTACATTCTTTAGTTCCACAAATTACATCATCATTAATATATTTACTATCCAATTCATAACAAGTATTTGTTAAAGTGACATTACCAGCAATACCTGAATGATATGATAGTGATGTTGCAGAAGTATAATCTACGATTAATCCCTCATTAATAAGCTTTTCAACCTCTTTAGTATAGTCTTTTACTTCCCCTCTTTTGTATACAACACCTGTATCAGCATAATCAATTTGATCACCTTCTACATATGTACCAACACTAAGCATTAAGACACATACAGCCATAACAACACCAATAATAACAAAGCATGCATGAAGCCCCTTCATCTTTTTACTTGATTCTCTATGTGTTCTATAGGCATCCCTAAAGCTATGTAGTAGAGGCATTAAAGTAAACTTCTTCTTTTTATCACTAAATGGTTTAGGATTATATTCAAAGTTTTTAATATCTTCTTTTTTAATTGATTGATAATTACCATCAATTAATTTAACCTTTGAATCATCATCTAAATATTTAATTTGATTACTCTTTAAATAGATTTGGCCATCCTTTTTAACAATAGTTAAATCTAAATCTTCTAGTGAATCATTTTCTTCTAGATAAAGATTAACTTTAACATTTCCTAGTTCAATTACTTGGTTCTTTAAATCCTTTAGATAAATTTTTGTTTTATCATAATTTTCTAAATCATCACTACTATTATTTTCGTAGTCTTCAATTATAGAACCATCTTTTATTTCAACAATTCTATCAGCATAGAAATTAGCGCTCTTCTTATCATGAGTAACCATGATTACTAATCTATCTTTACTAATAGCTTTTAAAATATTCATAACTTCAATAGTATTTTCACTATCTAAGTTTCCTGTAGGTTCATCCGCAATAATAATCTTAGAATCTTTTACAAGTGCTCTTGCAATAGATACACGTTGCATTTGTCCACCAGATAAGTTAGATGCGAGTTTATTTTTAAATCTCTTCATCTTTAACATATCAAGTACATATTCAATTCTTTCTTTAACCTCAGCACCATCAGTTATACCCATTAGTTCTAAAGTTAATCTTAAATTTTCATAAACAGTAACATTAGGTAGTAAGTTATAGTTTTGGAAAACATAACCAATATTTTCTCTTCTAAACTTATCAATTTTTCTTGCCTTATAATTCTTAAAAGTCGCATCATCATAAGATATTTCACCTTTAGCCTTATCAAGACCAGCTATAACATTTATTAGTGTAGTTTTACCACTACCACTAGCACCTAAGAATACAACAAAGCCTGTATTAGGTAATACTAAATTAGTATTATTTATAACATGTATTTCATTACTTTTACCCTTGTTATAGTACTTATTTAAGTTCGATACATTAATCATTTCCTAATACACCTCCCCTAAATGTCTTAGACACACTAAACTTATATAATTTTCTATTAAATCTAATTGCGAAGAATAATGAGTATACAAACATAAATAACAAGTATACTATTATTCCTATTACTCCTACTCTATGGAATCCGCTTATAATTGGATGATTAAATATATAAGATATGCCAACTACTACCACAACAAGTATAGCAGTTGATAAGCTTAATATAACAGTTTGTATTCTTACTAAGCTTGCCATATCTTTCTTACTCATACCTAAAGTTCTAAATACAGTATAATCTTTATTCTTAATTGAATAAATTCTAGCAAGAATAAAGTATGATATAAAGAATATTACAGTAAATGAGAATAATATACCTACAATGAAGAAAGCATATAAAATAGTATTTAAGATACTAGAAAAACTTATATCTTCAACAACATATGCTTCTTTCGCATTACATATACCATAGCCTTTATTATGCATATCTTTAATTAAGTTATCAATTTGAAGTTGTCTAGATTCATAAATAGATATCTTTTGTGGCATTTTCTTACCAAGCTTAAATAAAGTATTTATATTAGCCGCAAATTGAAATAAATATCTAGAATCATAGTACGATTCTTCTATATATGTAACTTCTATATTAATACCTGTTAAATCAATTTCTTCAGTAGAATTTATGTACCTAGCATCTGCGTAATAGAATTTTATATTGTCTAAAATATTATCAATTTTACCTTCATATTTTTTTGAAGCAATCATTTTTATTGTATCATCGCTAACAGTATCATCTATTGATAATTCACCAACTACACTCCCATAATTACCATAATAACAATCAGCCTTGTAATTTACCATTTTCCTTTTAATAAATGTATTAACTACTTTTTCATTAAAAGCTTTAGTACCTGAAACTAAGAAGTGCTTAACTGTTGAATCATTAATAACATAGTAACCAACAACTTTATACTTTACTGGTTCATATGATCCTGCGCCATTATATTCATAGAACTCATCATACTCACCACAGAAGACAATATTACCTTTATAATTAGTAGTATTATAACTACCAAATCTTAAATCAAATGTTACCATTTCATTTAGACATGTTGATAGTGCATTTTCAGGTATACCTAAAACTACTTCATAATCATTAGTAGGATATACTCCTTTTTTAAGCTTTATATTAGGCATAGAAAACCTTACATAAGTTGAAGGATTATAAGTAAAACTATCTGCTATCATAAAGATTACTTCATCCTCAAATTGAGCAAATTCGTTATAATCATAGCCACTAAAATCATCCATATCAAACTTCTTACCATCTTCATAAATAACATATCTATCAGTAGCTACATTATTAAATTCTCCTTCATCAGAATAAGAGTTTTTATATGTAATTAGTGAAGTGTATAAATAAGCAATAAATAGCGATATTGCGAGAAATATCATAAAAGTTAAAAATGATTTTCTAGGGGTAGAAAATATATCTTTAATAGATAATCTTAGACGCTCTTTAAAGCTAAATTTATATTCACTATTTTCTTTTAGCTTATCAACACAATCTTCAGCTTCCTTTAAATTAACATCCTCTATTAAGTTACCATCTGCGAATGTTAATCTTCTTGTGATTATATCTTTTAGTTCGTCATAATTGTGTGTAACAATTAAAACTAATTTATCAGAAGCTACTTCTTTAATTAATTCAATTATTTCACGACCTGTTGTACTATCTAGGTTACCTGTAGGTTCATCACATGCTAGTATCTCTGAATCACTTGCTAGTGCTCTAGCAATAACACATCTTTGCTTTTCACCACCAGATAGTCTAGTACCCTTATGATACATTCTATTTTCTAAGCCAACTTTCTTAATAATTTCTTTGGCTTTTTCTTTTGCCTCTTTTTGATCTACTCCCTTGATAAGTAAAGGCATTAAAACATTTTGTAAAACAGTATAAGAATCAATTAAATTATAATTTTGAAAAATAAAACCAATATGATTTTTTCTAAATTCATCTATTTCTTCAGGCGAAAAGCTTGATGCTGGAATATCATCATAATAGATTTCACCATCTTCATATGTATCTATTAAGCTACATACATTTAGAAATGTTGACTTACCAGAACCGGATTCACCAACAATTCCAATTATTTCTCCTTTCTTCATTTCTAAGCTTACATTATGCAACCCCAAGCTGACATTATTATCTCCACTTGCATAATACTTAGAAACTTTTTCTAATCGGATCATTAGAACACCTCCCACATTTTTCTATTATACCATACTATAATAAAAAAAGATAACTACAAAATAGTTATCTTATAATCTATAGTCTTCTACGTTAATAACTCTATCTACTAAATCAGCATAAAATTCTGGTTCATGGCATACAAGAATGATATTACCAGGATAGTTTTTAATAGCATCATGAAGTGAGGCTTTACTATCAACATCTAAGTGGTTTGTAGGCTCATCTAAAACTATTACATTAGTCTCTTTAATAGTTAGCTTACACATTCTAACCTTTGCGGCTTCTCCACCTGATAAAGTCATAAAAGGATTATCAACCAAATCACGCTTGATACCACTATTAGACAGTGCAGCATAGATCTCGCCATTATTAAGTGTTCTAAACTCTTCTAATATATAGTTAAATGGCGTAATTAAGCTACTTTTTACTTCTTGTTCAAAGTATCCTAAATCTACTGTTGGACTCATTATAGCTGTGCCACTAAATGGTTTAATAACACCAATTAAGGTTTTAACAAGTGTTGATTTACCAACACCATTTATACCAACAACAGCAATTTTTTCACCCTTTTTAATAGCCAAATCAATAGGCTTTGTTAATGCTTTATCATAACCAATAACAAGCTTATTTGTCTCAAAAGCAAGAGTACCTGTAGGGTGACTAAATCTAAAAATAAAGTTAGCTTTTTTATGTTCAACACCCTTATCAATTAGAACCATTTTATCTAATTGCTTTTGTCTAGAGTTAGCCATACCACGAGTTGCTACTCTGGCTTTATTTCTTGCGATAAAATCTTCCATTTTAGCTATCTCTTTTTGTTGGGCATTATAGGCATCTTCTACTTGCTTTTTCTTCATATTGAAGGCATCTATAAAGTTATTATAGTTACCAGTGTATCTAGTAAGCTTTGTATTATCCATAGCATATATAACATTAGTTACATCATTCAAGAAGCTTGTATCATGGCTAATTAATATAAAGGCATTTTCAAAATTTAATAAATAATTTCTAAGCCAGTTTATATGATTAACATCTAAGAAGTTAGTAGGCTCATCTAGAATAAGTATTTGAGGGTTTTGTAGTAATAGTTTTGTTAAAAGTACTTTAGCACGTTGTCCACCAGATAATTCAGTAACATCCTTATCTAAGCCTATTTCAAATAGGCCTAAGCCTCTAGCTGTTTCTTCTATCTTACTATCAATTAAATAAAAACCACTACTATCAAGTATAGCTTGCATTTCACCAATTTCTTCAAGTAAGCTATTCATTTCATTTTCATCAGTGATTTCAGCCATCTTCATATAGCCATCATTAATATCAGCTTCCATTTGATAGAAATCATCAAAAGCTGTCTTTAAAATATCTCTAATTGTTTTACCAGCTTCTAGCTTAGAAAACTGATCTAAATAACCTACTTTGGTATGCTTAGCCCATTCAATAGTTCCACTATCAACTGTGAGCTGTCCTAATAGTAATTTAATAAATGTTGATTTTCCTTCACCATTAGCACCAACTAAACCGATATGTTCACCTTTTAAAAGACGAAATGTGGCATCTTTTAAAATGGTTCTATCACCTATAGAATAAGTTATATTTGTTGCACTTAAAATACTCATTATAAATTATCCTTTCTATAATTGAATAAATCTTTTTTTATACTATCTTTAATCTTAAATGAATCTCTAACCTTATTAATAGCCATACGCTTAATATCAGCGCTTAAATTACATTCTTTAATGAATGTTGCGATATCATCGTTATAAGCTAAGAGTTCGCATAAAAGCCATGCTATAGCCATTTTCACGTAATATCTATCATCGTTTTCCATTAAAGCTAAAATGTCTTTATGATGATTTTTATCTTTAGCTAATTCTGATATAAATAATACATAAGCGAATCTTTTAGTGAATTCTTTATCGCTTTTAACATATCGTTTAGCTCTTTGTAAAGTATCATAAAAATCGAATGGTTTTTTAAGCATACTATTAATCATATCTGTACTCCACCAATCAGAAAATAAATCTAAATTAGCTTCTACAAAATCTAGCTTTTCTTTATTAGTTTTATATTTTTTTAAGCTTACTTTAAAATAAATTCTAAAGTATAAATAACTCCCGTAAACATACTCTCTTAAATTACTAACATCACTATCTTTATTAAAGTTTTCTTTGATAAATAAATCTATATCTTTGGCTTTGTAGTCAAAGTTAAAGTATTTATCTATATATTCTTTAGTCATTAATTCTTCTTAGCTACTCTCATTTTAGCGCTATGAGCTCTATTATTATATTCAAGCTCAGCTTCACTTGGAGTTATAGGATGTTTTGTAATTAATTCTAAATTAGGTAGTTCATTATTTATAATAGGTAATCCTTTTGGAATACTAATTGTTGATTCATCTTTAAATATTGTTTTACATATTCTATCTTCTAAAGAATGGAAAGATATTACTACTACTCTACCATCCTTATTTAGTAAGTTAATCGCATCTTTTAGCGATTTTTCAAACACTTTAAGCTCGTCATTTACTTCTATTCTTAAAGCTTGAAAAATACGTTTTGCAGGGTGTCCTTTGGAGTTTAATACCTTTTGAGGTAGGGCACTTTTAATTACTTCTACTAGTTCAAGTGTAGTTGTAATAGGTCTATTATCTACTATTTTTTTGGCAATTTGTTTACTGAATGGATCCTCTCCATACATATAAAATATTCTTACTAAATCGTTATAGGAATATTCATTAACTACTTCATATGCAGATAGCTTTGCTTCTTGATTCATTCTCATATCAAGCTTAGCATCACTATTATAGCTAAAACCTCTAGTTTCATCATCAAATTGAAAAGATGATACACCTAAATCATAAAGAACTCCATCTACTTTTGTTACACCAAGCTTTTCTAATTCTTCTTTTATATTAACAAAATTAGATTTTATAATAGTGTAATTATTTGAAATCTTATCTAATCTTTCCTTTGCAACATTAATTGCGAATGTATCTTGATCAAAGGCATATAAGTGACCAGTTTTAAGTTTGGATAGTATTAAAGAACTATGTCCTGCTCCACCTAATGTGCAATCGACATATATTCCACTATCTTTTATGTTCAAATATTCAATTGCTTCATTAAGTAAAACAGTCTTATGTTCCATAAAAACCTCCATATATAGAAAATAGATGCCTAGTGCATCTATTTCTAAATTACTTTTCTTCCTTCTTTTCTACAACTTGCTTTCCGTTATAGTTTCCACAATTTGGACAAACACGATGTGATAAAATCATTTCTCCGCATTTAGGACATGTTACCATACCTGGTGCTGAAATGTTGTAATGAGATCTTCTCATACGTTTCTTTGTCTTAGATGTACGTCTGAAAGGTACTGCCACTTAAAACACCTCCTATAAATATTTTTTTAAGTCTGCAAAAGCTGGATTTATATATTCTTCAACTTCCTCTTCCTCATTGAATGTTATCCCTTCTTTGACAACCTTCATAGGAATACGCATAATGATATTTGCTAGAATAACTTCATCCAAGTTTACTTCATTAGTAACTAGATTTACATCATCACCATCATTATTTTCTGTTTTAAATATTTCATCTGTGTTAAAATCAAGTGGATAAATGACATCTTCTAAACTAATTGCGCAAGTCATTGTTAGTTCACATTTAATATTAAGTGAGAACACATATTCGTCGAACCCAAGCTCATAACCATTACCAGTAATTTTCACCATAGATATGGCTTTTACATCTGGCATTTTATCTAGTTCATTACTTAGATCCAATTCATAATCGACTACAATTGGTTTATTCATTTTGGCTAATTGACCTAAAGTCCACTTCATTGTAATCACCTCAGCCTATTCTATTTTACTTTTTTCTTAACTGAATGTCAATATGTATAATTAATAATATCTTATATAAAATAAGCATATTGTTAGATTAATAACATTTATGTTATAATAATATTGGTGATGATAATGAAAATAGTCGGAATAGTCGCAGAATATAATCCACTACACAATGGACATTTATATCATATTGAACAAGCAAAAAAGGATGCGGATGTTTTAATAGTTGTTATGGGAGGTAACTACTCTATGCGTGGAGGAGTTGCACCTATGGATAAGTTTATTAAGACTTCCCTTGTTTTAAAATATGGCGTTGATTTAGTAGTTGAGCTTCCTACAGTTTATGCTATTCAAAGCGCTGATATTTTTGCCTTATCAGCTATATCAATTTTAAATGAATTACATTGTACAGATATTTATTTTGGTAGTGAATCTGATGATATTAAGTACTTACAAAAGGTTGTTTCTTTAACTGAAAAGAAAAGCTATTCAGAATTGTTACATGAATTTATGGGTCAAGGTTTCTCATACCCTAAATCAGCTGGTATGGCTTTGGAATCCTTAGGTATTCCAACTTTAGAATCATGTGATCAAATGAATGTATGTTACTTAAAAGCTTTAAAAGAATTAAAGAGCTTAATAGTGCCTCATACAGTTAAAAGAGAAACAAAATATGCAAGTGCTACTTCTATAAGAATGTTTGGACCAACTATCGATATGGTTCCTGAAGAAATTATGGAATACTATAGAAATTATGGTTTCAATCATATGAATAATTACTACGATTTATTAAGATATAAAATTACATTAAATACACCAATAATTGATGAAGGATTAGAAAATGCTCTAGATCCTAATTTCCCTACATATCAAGATTTAGTAAGAAGCTTAATTTCTAAAAGATATACTGAATCTAGAATTAGTAGATATTTAGTAAAAACACTCCTTGATTTAAAATTAGATTTCCCAAGATATCCATCTTATATTAGAGTTCTTGGTATGAATAATCAAGGTAGAGAATATTTAAACATAATCAAAAAAGATGTTAATTTAATTAGTAAGGTCAAAGAAGGAATGAATGAAGTATTAGACTTTGAGCTTAGAGCAAGTCAAATATATTCACTAAAGTATCATTCTAATGTATTTAGAAAGGAATTCTTAAAACCTATAATCGTTTAGTTTTGAGGTGATTTTTATGAAAGGCTATAAAGACGGCGATTTTGGTGCTTATAAGATACTTGCATTTGGCGTAATGATTTGCGCCTTATTCATGTTTATACTAGCACTATTAATCGACTTCCCTGGAAAAGGAAATATATTAGAATATAAATATGCTACGGTTAAAGATCCTACTGTTATTGCGATTGCCTTATATGCTGTTGGAGCACCTCTATTTATACTTGGAGCGGTAACTGTAATATTTAAGATCAATAAAAAACCTATGGCATATGTAATAATATCATATGCATTAATTGCGATGATGGGGGTTTGTGTATGTACGCAGTTTGATTTTATGTTAATATTTGTATTACCACCTCTTGCGGCACAATTATTTATTGATAAGAAACTTACTAAGTTTTCAGAAATAGGTACAATAATATGTTTCATATTAGCTGTAATATTTACAGCATTCATCTTTAAATCTTATCCAACTTGGCCAGATGAAGGATTAACCCTAAGATTTGTAGCTAAGTTACTTAAGATTTTAGTTCCAAATATTGCTATTTTATTCATATTTGCTATTATCTTTAACAAATTAGCTGATAAGACAACTAATATGCAATTAGTTAATATGGAACAAACTAAGACTATTGATAATAGAGCTGATGTAATGAACTCATTAATCAAATCAAGTTTAGACTTATTCATGGCAACTAAATTTGCAGATTTGGATGATGCTATTAGAACTACTTGTACTGATGTTTGTTCTAACTTCCTTGAAAATCAAGGAGATAGCTTAAATGTATATATCGGTAAAAGTTTCGATGGTACATTTAAATGCTTTGGAAATAAATTAGATGATGGAACATATGAAACAATTCCTGCTATTAAAACACAATGTACACTTGATATCAAGGTTCCTTGTAGCGCCTTTGATACTTTAAATAAGATTGGTGAATCAAATAGTAAGGAATTGAATCTTCCTCTATTCTATGAAACAGAAATTAAAAATGAGTATAATGAGAATGGTGAATTAATATTCGATAATACTGTCGAAAAACAAAAATACAAAAAAGAAAAAGAAAAGAATGTTTTCGTTCATACATTTGAACGTGAAAAGCATGATACTATTATTTCTATTTATACAAAAGATAATTTAACAAAGCAAATGAGATTAATCTACTTTGTTATTATTGATGCTAAACTTACAATGAATGAAACATTAGATGAAATCATTAAGATTTTAACTAATAACATTGGTGTTTCCTTAATTAACATTACTCTAAACGAGGACTTCTTAAAATCACAAAGAGAAATGATTAAGACTTTAGCCGTTGTTACAGATAGAACTAGTAAGCATACTGCTAACCACGTACAGCGTGTTAGTGAATATATGAGAGTGTTATGTAGTGATCCATTCTGGGGATTCACTGAAAAGAAAATTGAACGTATAAGTGTTGCTTCCATGATGCACGATGTTGGTAAGATTTATATTGATAAGGCTATCCTTGAAAAGAATGAAGGATTAACTGAAGAGGAATATGAAGAAATCAAGAAGCATGTTGATTATGGTACAGACTTAATCAAGGACTGCCCTGGTGACATTATGCGTTATGCTAAAGTTATGATTCAAGACCACCATGAAAGATGGGATGGTAAGGGTTATAAGAAAAAGAAAGGTAATCAAATTGATTTGTTAGGTAGAATTATTGCCATTGCCGATGTATTTGATGCACTTATGAGTCCAAGACCATATAAACCTGCTTGGCCTGCTGAAAAGGTATATAATACTATCGTTAATGATATAAATCACTTTGATCCAAATGTTATTGCTGTATTTAAAAAGCACTTTACTGAATTAGTAAAGATTTATAACGATAATAAAGATCCAATTGAAGTAATCAATAGTTATAAAGCATAAAGGAGAATATATGATAAAGTTTATTAATGTCACTAAAAAATATAATGATTTTACAGCTGTAGATAACTTAAGCTTTGAAGTTAAAAAGGGCGAAATAGTTGGTTTTATTGGTCCTAATGGTAGTGGGAAAACTACGACTATGAAATTAATTAGTGGTATTATTAAAAAGACTAGTGGTTCTATTTATGTTAATGACTTTGATATTGAAAAAGATCCATTAAAAATAAAAGCATCTATAGGCTATATATCTGATAGCCCAGATGCTTTTTTGCGTTTAAAAGGAATCGAATATTTAAACTTTATAGCTGATATTTATGATGTTAGCTTAGAGGATAGAAAAGAGCGTATTGAAAAATATGCATCTATGTTTGAAATAAAAGATAGCTTAAATAATCCAATGATTAGCTATAGTCATGGTATGAGGCAAAAGCTAATGATTATTTCCCAACTTATCCATGAACCAGATACATGGATTTTGGATGAGCCTACTGTAGGCTTAGATCCAAAGAGTAGCTATACATTAAAGGAAATGATGAAGGAGCACGCTAAAAAAGGTAATACGGTCTTCTTCTCTACACACATACTAGAAATTGCTGAACGTTTATGTGATAGAGTAATTATAATATTTAAAGGCAAAAAGTTATATGAAGGAACACTTGATGAATTAAAAGAAAAATATCCTGATAAAACATTAGAGGAGATTTATATTACTTTAATTGATGAAAACCATTAAGTTATTAAAAGTGTTACTTAAAAACTTTGAAATGATTGCCTTTGAGAAGAAAAAATCCAAAGTATTCTACATGGTAATGGCTATCATCACAGCCTTAATCATTTTTATTCCAACAGCATTTTTAATTGGAATGATATCTTATGGAATGACTTTAAGTCTTGTTGATGAAGGTCATCTAGTTGAAGGAGTCAATTTCATACTTTATGCTGTTAATTTATTTGCCTTTATATTTAGTATAAATGTTGTATTAAATGTTTTCTATTTTTCTTCTGACATAGAGCGAATACTTCCTATGCCTTTTAAAGAGCGTGAAATCATAGGAGCTAAATTCTTTAATACCCTAATTAATGAAAACTTTATAGAGTTTATATTAATCGCAAGTTCTCTAATAGGCTTCTTTATCGCAGGAAAGCTTGATATATATGCGATATTTATCATATTGATAGCGATACTTACGATGCCTATACTTCCGTTAATATATTCATCAATAATATGTATGATTTTTATGTTTTTAACAAAGCGTATTACTAATAAAGATTTAGTATCTAAGTTTTCAAATGTATTATTGATTCTTGCTTTAATAGGCCTACTAGTTATGTCAATATTATTATCAAGCTTTGATGCTGAAAGCTTTGCACTTGATTTAGTAGGATCTAAATTTATGAGTGTAATGAAATACATTTTCCCTAATGTATATTTAATAAGTGATGCAATGAGTGGTAATTTATTATCTTTACTATTCTATATATTAATAAATGCTGGGGCTCTTGTTTTATTCTTCTTAATGGCTAAGCTATTATATTTTAGAGGATTAAATCAAGCAAGCAATAAGAAAGAAAAGAAAAAAGAAATAACTTATAAACAGACAAACAAGAATGTAAGCTATTTAAAGAAGGAATTTAAGGTTTTATTCAAAACACCTGCGTTCTTCTCTAACTGCTTAATAATAAACTTTATATGGCCATTTTTTATAGCTTTAATCTTCTTCTTATATGATAAGACAGGATTCTTAAAAACTATTTTAGATAATTATCATAATAATGACTATGGAACTCATGTTTTATTTATATTAGTTATTATGATGGCATCTATTTTAATTACCGCGACAAACTCTATTGCATCTAGTTCTATATCTAGAGAAGGTAATAGTTTTGAGTACATGAAAGTAATTCCTTTAAGCTATAAAAAGCAAATAAGAATTAAAATTATATCTAGTATTATTGTAAGCTTTAGTGCCTTATTCTTAACAATATTAGTATTATCAATTATTTATAATTTTGGAGTATTAAATACTATTTTATATATCCTATTAAGCTTTATATCTGTAGTATTTATATCTACTTTAGGTGTGTTCTTAGATACTGTTAATCCTAAGCTTATTTGGGATGATGAAATAAATGCTTTAAGAGGTAATCATAATGTATTTATTAATATGGCATTTTCAATACTTATTTCAGGAGTATTACTAGGAATTATCTTCCTACTTAAATATTTAAATATTGGTTTAGCTTGGGCATTTATTATATCATTTATCTTAGTAATTTCATTCTCTATAACAACATATTTTATAGCAATGAAATATGGTTCTAGAAATATTGAAAGAATAGAATAAAAGAGGTTCGTTTGAACCTCTTTTTTATTCGTTTATTTTTCTTTTTAATTCATATATTAAGCTTAATGCTTCTCTAGGAGAAAGATCATCAGCATTAATATCATTAAGTATTTGAACTACTTCAGGAGTTTCTTTAATTTCAATGTGTTCTTCTTCATCAAAATTAAATAAATCCATCTCTATTTCTGTTTTACCTTTAGTCTTTTCTAAGTAATTTAGAATATCTGATGCTCTATTAATTACTTGATTAGGTAGATGAGCTAATTTAGCAACATTTATACCATAACTCTTATCACTTGGTCCATCAATAACCTTATGTAGGAATACTAAAGTGTTTTTATCATCTTTAGCTGATACATGAATATTTTTTAATCTCTTTAATGTTTTATCTAGTGCTGTTAGTTCATGGTAGTGAGTTGAAAATAAGGTAATAGCTCCAATTTTTTCATGAACATATTCTATTACTGCTTGAGCTAAAGCCATACCATCATATGTAGCAGTACCGCGTCCTATTTCATCAAATAGAATTAATGAGTTTTTAGTAGCGCCTTTTAGTGCATTATTAACCTCAGTCATTTCAACCATAAATGTCGATTTACCACTAACTAAATCATCAGCAGCGCCAATTCTAGTATATATTTGATCAATAATTGGAAGTGTCGCACTCTTACAAGGTACAAAACAGCCTATTTGAGCCATTATCAAGATAATAGCAAGCATTCTCATATAAGTTGATTTACCACTCATATTTGGGCCTGTAATAAGTAGGATATTATAGTTTTGATTTATATTTATATCATTAGATACAAATGGATCTTCACTTAATATTTCTACTACAGGATGACGCCCATCAACAATATTTATTTCTAATTTATCAATTAGTTTAGGCATAACATAATTATTCTTTTCACTAACTATAGCAAAAGATAATAGACAGTCAATTGTTGAAATAATCTTAGCATTTATTTGAAGATTATTTATATATTTTAAGCATTCACTTCTTATTTCTAAGAATAATTCATATTCTAGTTGCATAGATTTATCTTTACTGTTTAGAATTAAAGATTCATATTCTTTAAGCTCTGGAGTAATAAATCTTTCTGCATTTGCTAGTGTTTGTTTTCTAACATAATTTAAGTCATCACTAATAGTTTGGGCAGCCATTTTAGATATTTCAATATAATAACCAAATACTTTATTATATGATACCTTTAATGTTTTAATTCCTGTCTTTTCTTTTTGTTCAGCTTCATAATTGATTAGCCAATTCTTTCCGTTTTTAGTAATATCTCTTAAATGATCTAATTCTTCATTATAGCCCATTTTGATGATGTCACCATCTTTAATAGTAACAGGTGCATTTTCATCAATGGCCCTTTCTAATAATTGATATAATGAATCAAGTGGATCTACTAGAGATGCTAATTCAGTTGCATAAGCTGTATCAATTTTTTTTATATTTTCTTTTATATTAGGTAAATATTTAAGTGAATTTTTAAGTTGTAATAAATCTCTTGCATTGGCATTTCCATAAGAGATTCTACCAACAATTCTCTCTAGGTCATAAACATTTTTTAGTTCACTAATTAAGTCTTCTTTTACCTCATAATTATTGATTAAATTATTTACAATACTAAATCTATTTTGGATTAAGTTTTTATCAATTAATGGCCTAGTAATCCACTTTTTTAACTCTCTAGATCCACCTGCAGTTTGACAGTGATCTAGTAAATATAATAGGGATCCTAGTCTAGTTTGATTTCTTAAATTTTCTAGTAATTCTAAGCTATTAATTGTATGAATATCCATTCTTAAAAATTGTTTAGAATTATAATATTCAAGTGGTTTTAAATGCATTAATTCACGTTTTTGTGTTTTAATAATATAATTAATCATTCTACCAAATGATTCAATGATTGCAGGATCATTAATATTTTTTGAAAGGTTATTCCATATTGAATCAAGAGTAGTTTCATCACAAATAGAAATAACAATTTGATATTTATTTTTCATGCAATCAATAGCAATCTTATTAAATTTTGATGGAATTATTATTTCTTTGGCATTTAAAATAAGTAATTCATTTATTAATAAATCAACTGAATTAATTATCTTAGTAGCATATGTTTCACCTGTTGAAAAGTCGATATAGCATATTGCATATTCGCCTCTATCTTCAGTTACAGATACTAAGTAATTATTTTGATTTTCACTTACACTACCCTTATCAATATTAGTTCCAGGAGTAATTAGTCTAACGACATCACGCTTAACTATTTTACTTATGCCTGGTTCTTCCAATTGTTCAACAATGGCGACTTTATAACCTTTTTCCGTTAATTTATCTATATAAGTATCTACAGCCATATGAGGAATTCCACACATAGGAACTCTCTCTTTAGCACCAGCATCCTTACCTGTTAAACATAACTCAAGTTCCTTAGATGCAATGTATGCATCATTAAAGAACATCTCATAAAAGTCTCCTAACCTAAAAAAGACTAGTGTGTCCACATAGTCTTTTTTAATGTCTAAATATTGTTGCATCATTGGAGTATATTGATTTCTATCAATATCCTTAAAGTCCATAATGCATTACCTCCAGATTATTATTTACCGAACCAGCCTTTAACTGTCTTAGCGATTGATTCGTATAATCCATCACCTAAAATCTTATGGATTACATCTCTTACGCCTTCATATAATCCTTGAAGTGGTGTACCTTCTAATACTCCTAGTAATCCAAGGATACCAAGAATAATAACTAGTACTAATAATATAACAAGTATGATTAATACCCATTTTAAAATTGTAACAACTGGATTTGATTTTTTCTTACGTCTTGCAACTTTAGAATCAGCTTGAAGAGCTTCCTTAATAGCTTTTTCTTCAGCAGCTTTCTTCTTCTTATCCATCTTGCTTTCGTTTCCAAGTCTTCTTTCTCTTGCAGCCTTATCTTCTCCATACATTGGAGCTTCAAATACTGGTGCTTCAAAAATTGGTGTATCAAATAATGGAGTATCAAATGATCCGTATTCATCAGAATCGTCATATGATGGTGAATCGAATTGAGTTTCAGCAGGAGCTTCTTCAACCTTAGTTTCAGATGGTTGATCAGCAGCTTGATAACTTTCAGTTGGTTCTTCTTCGATATCAGGCATAGCTATATCTTCGAAGTCTTCAATCTTAACTGTATCTTCATCTTCTTCCTCAGTTTCAGTTTCATCAATCATGTTAAGTTCTTGATTTTCTGTATCTTCTAATCTAATTAGACCTTCTTCCTCAACAACTTCTTCTTCAGGTTGCTCTTCTTCAACTACTTCTTCAACAACTGGTTCTTCAACAGTTTCTTCTTCAACTACTTCTTCAGTAGTTTCTTCTGTTGCTTCTTCAGGTTGTTCTTCTTCATAATCGAATAGAGGAACTACGAATTCATCTTCTTCAAGATCCTTAGATTCTTGCATATTAGCCATTTGTTCTTTTAATGTTTCATTTTCTTCTTTTAGAGCATCCATTTCAGCTTGCTTTTGAGCTTCTTCTTCAGCAGCAGCTTCTTCAGCTAATCTAGCTTCTTCAGCAGCTTTTTCTTCTTCAGCGATTCTAGCTTCTTCTTCAGCAGCAGCTTCTTCTTGAGCTAATCTTTCTGCTTCAGCATCAGCAAGTGCTTGTTGTTTTTCAGCTTCAGCTTGATCTTTAACTTCTGCTAATTCTTGTTCATGAGCTTCTTGTTGAGCTTTTAGTGCTTCTTCAGCAGCATCAGCCTTAGCTTGAGCTTCTTCAGCTTGTTTAGCAAGTTCAGCTTTTTCTTCTTCGCTCTTATCTTTATTATTCATTTGCATTTGAAGATTTAAAATCATAGCCTTTAATTCTTCGATTTGTGCATTTGATTGAGGAGCTTCTTCAGCAGGAGCTTCTTCAACGATTTCTTGATCTTCTACGATTTCTTCTTCATCTTCGATAATTTCATCATCTTCAGTTGGGATATCTAATACTGCTAAATTTACATAAGACTTTTGTACTTCAGTTTCAACACGATTGATAATGTATTCAATGATGTCTTCTTTCTTTAATTCGATAGAAGCCTTAACACCATTTTGTTTTGCATATCTTTGTAATTGTTGAACGCTCATACGTTTAACTTTTTCTTGTTCTTCAGGAGAGAACTTACCGCTTGCGCTACATGCATCAATAATAATGTCAGCTAATTCTTCCTTCTTAATTCTTCTTGGAACATCGATATTGTATTTAGCACCGATTTCTCTTAATTCATTTAAAGTAGAGCTCTTTGCTAATACTTCTCTGAATGTATTGTATTCTAGACCATCAACTTCGTTTCTTTCATCATAGAAAAGTGAATCCATTCCGCGTTGATATTCAGCAATACTTTCTTTTTGGCTCATCTTGTAGCCTCTAGCAGTTTCGAATAGTCCTGTAAGTTTTTCAGTATCAATCTTTAGTTCTTCATGAAGTTTGATGAACATTAACCATAATGTCTCTCTATATTCATTGTAAATCTCAGCATTAGAAATTAAAGTAAGGATTCCTTCAAGTTGGTGCTCACTAAATGTGTTTAACCATCTTAAACGATAACGAACTTCATCTGTGAATTGTGATTTGTATTCAGCCTTCTTAACTCTCTTATCGATAACTTTGTGAAGAGCAGTCATACGTACCTTTCTTGGCATGTTCATGCCTTGTTCATTAAAAAAGGCAACGATTTCTTTTGAAGGTAGGTCTTTTAATGTAGCTAGTACATCTTCAACTTTCATCACTTGTCCGTTAATTTCTAATTCACTACCACGACTAATAACTTTCATATTCAATACCTCCATATGTATTTTTTTTATTAGATATCTACTTTAACATTTTACAACATTTATTTTAGTATTTCAAGTAGTTTAGCCATTTTTTATTACTAATTTTTGTATTTTTTTGCATTTTTTTAGCAATTCCTACCAAAAATTAATGTTTATGGCTTCATTTATAATGTTACTTATCATTGATAAGTCATTTTTTACTAATTTTTCTAATTCTTGGTACTCATAAATCATCTCTATAAGGGAAAAATTGTCAATTTTCGCTTCACTAAGGGATAAATCAGTTTTTGATAGCTTAATATATTCATCATTTGATAGAATTATTTTCCTTAGTTCAATATAGCGTTTAACTATATCGTTATTCTTAAGTTCTATAGCTATTCTATTCAACTTCTTCACCAATTAAAAACCAAGTTTTGGCTTCTGTGATTTTCACATTTACAATAGTTCCAATATGGTTTTTATTTCCTTTAAAGTTAACTAATTTATTGTGCTCTGAATATCCACATAAAATGTTTTCATCATTTTTAGATGTTCCATCAACTAATACTTTTACAACTTTTCCTTCAAATCTTTTATTACCTTTTAAGTATCCAGCATTAATCTTATCATGTAATAAATCTAATCTCTTGTGGGCAGTAGCCTCATCTATTTGATCCTTGTATGTTGCAGCTGGAGTACCTTCTCTAGGTGAATAAATAAAAGTAAATGCTCCTTCGAAATCCACTTCATCACATAATCTTAAAGTCTCATTAAAATCTTCTTCAGTTTCTCCAGGGAAGGCTACTATGATATCAGTTGTAATAGATATTCCTGGATTTAACTCTTTAAGCTTATTTATCTTTTCTAAATATTCCTCATGAGTATATTTTCTATTCATTCTCTTTAAAATAGTATTACTTCCTGATTGGACAGGTAAGTGTAAATGAGGCATAATGTTAGGCCTTTGCATAGCCTTCATTGTTTCAATATCTAAATCTCTAGGATGACTTGTCGTATATCTTATTCTTTCTATTCCTGTATCACTTAAATCAAGTAAAAGATTTGAGAATGTATAATTCATATCCTTAAAATCTTTACCATAGGCATTAACGTTTTGACCTAAAAGTGTTATTTCTAAATAACCATCTTCTACTAAGCCTTTAACTTCATCAATTATATCTTTAGGTCTTCTTGATCTTTCTTTACCTCTAGTATAAGGAACTATACAATAAGTACAGAATTCATCACAGCCAAACATGATATTAACCCAAGCTTTTTTCTTTGATAGTCTAATATGAGGTAGCTTTTCAACAATATTACCTTCAGTTGAATATACTTCAATTAATCTATCTGTTGTTTTTTGAGCTCTATAAATATATTCAGGTAGCATATGAATATTGTGTGTACCAAATACAACATCTATTTGAGGATATTTATCAAGTATTTTAGTAATTGTCTTTTCTTCTTGAGGCATACATCCACAAATACAAATAATCATATCCTTCTTCTTTTGTTTTAAGGCTTTTAATCCACCAATAGTTCCATAGAATCTATCTTCCGCATTTTCTCTAATAGCACATGTATTAATAATTAAGACATCAGCATTTTCTTTAGGCCCATTAGTAAAACCCATTTGTTCAAGGATACCACTCATAACTTCACTATCAGCTTCATTACCTTGACAGCCAAAAGTAATGACATTATATATTTTACCATTACCTATATTTTTATATTTATCATCTAAGCTATACTCTATTTCTAGAGTATTACCATTAGTTCTTTTTCTAGCTAATTTTAAATCAGGTCTGCTATAATCCATTTAAATCATTCCCTTCTTTATTATTATAACATAATAATTAAAGAAAACACCACTAAATTGTGGTGTTTAACTTTCTTTTATATTAATTCTTGTTATTTTCTTTAAATCAAAATCAATAATAACTCCATTTAATTGCATTCTACCAGTTTGTAAAACTAATCTTGATGGTCTACCATCTAAGAATCTATTGATAATTAAATCTCTATTAGCGCCTATTACACCATCAAGTGGACCTGTCATACCTACATCTGTTATATAAAAGGTACCATGCTCTAGAATTGTTTCATCACATGTAGGTACATGTGTATGAGTTCCTAGTATAGCTCCATTAATTCCATCTAAATAATAGCCAAGTGCCTTCTTTTCACTTGTGGCTTCAGCATGGAAATCGATTATATAATAATCTGATTTAATTTCATCAATTATCTTTTTACCTGTTTTAAATGGACAATCAAGTGGTAAATTCATATAAACTCTACCAAGTAAATTAATTACAGTAATTGTTTCATTATTGTATTTTATTGTTAGATATCCTTTATCATAATAGGTTGGAAAGTTTGCTGGGACAATGACATTGGCATTTTCTTCAAGTAGTTTATCAATTTCTTTATTACTAAATGCATGATTACCCATGGTAATAGCATTTACACCCATCTTCATAAAATCTTTATAGATTTTTGATGTAATACCTTTACCTTCAGCAGCATTTTCACCATTAACAATAACGATATTAACTTTATATTGTTTTTTTATGGCTTCAATGTTACTAGCTAAAAACTTAACACCATCTTCACCATTTACATCACCAATAAATAGTAATTTCATACAACAACCTCCTTAGAGATAAAAAGAGCCATAAGGCTCTTGTTATTTAGCAATATCTACTGCTCTTGTTTCTCTAACTACAGTTACTTTGATAGTACCTGGATAGCTTAGATTCTTTTCGATTTCTTCTTTTATTTCTCTTGCAACCTTGAATGTTGATAAATCATCAACTTCATCAGGTTTAACGATAACTCTAATTTCTCTACCTGCTTGAATAGCATAAGTTGAAGCAACACCCTTAACATTATTAGAAATTTGTTCTAGTTGTTCTAGACGCTTAATGTAGTTTTCAAGTGATTCACTTCTTGCTCCAGGTCTAGCAGCACTTAAGGCATCAGCGGCTGCGACTAATACAGCAATAATTGATTCTGGCTCTTTATCACCATGGTGTGATTCAATAGCATCAATTACTTCTTTTGGTTCATGATATTTCTTAGCTAGGTTTGCACCTATTTCAACGTGAGATCCTTCAACCTCATGGTCTACAGCTTTACCAATATCATGTAGTAAACCAGCACGTCTAGCTAAAACTTCGTTTTCACCAATTTCAGCAGCTAGCTTCGCAGCTAGGAATGCTGTTTCAATAGAGTGACTTAAAACATTTTGTCCAAAGCTAGTTCTATAATATAGTCTACCTAATAATTTTACTAAATCAGGATGAACTCTACCAATATTTGCTGTAAATACAGCTTCTTCACCCTTTTCTCTCATGAATGATTCAACTTCTAATCTTGATCTTTCAACGATTTCTTCGATTCTACCTGGGTGAATTCTACCATCAGAAACTAGTGTTTCTAGGGCTTTTCTAGCAATTTCCCTTCTAACAGGGTCAAAGCCTGAAAGTACTACGGCTTCAGGTGTATCATCAACAATTAAATCAACACCAGTTAAAGCTTCGATAGTACGAATATTTCTACCTTCTCTACCAATTATTCTACCCTTCATTTCATCGCTAGGTAATCCAACAACTGATACAGTCTTTTCACTAGTAGTATCACTAGCGAATTTTTGAATTGCTAAAGCAAGCATGTTTTTAGCACGAGACTCAACATCGATCTTTGCTTTTTCTTCTTCATCACGGATATAAAGCGCAATTTCATTACTCATATCCTCTCTAACCTTACTCATAATCATTTCTTTTGCATCTTCAACAGATACATTAGAAATTTCAATCAACTTTGCTTCTTGTTTTTTTAGCACATCATCGATCTTACTCTTTAATTCTTCAATTTCATTTTTCTTTTCATCAAGTCTATTTTCTTTGCTGTTAAGTAATTCTTCACGTTTATCTAGGTTAGATACACGGTTATTAATTTGAATTTCTCTTTGATTTAATTTATTCTCAACTTCAGTAACCTCAAGTTTTCTAGCCTTGATTTCCTTTTCAGCTTCTTTTCTCAATGAAAAAATCTCTTGTTTAGCTTCTAACACCATTTCTTTTTTGGCTTTGTCGCCCTCTTTTTTGGCATTATCTACTAAATTTTTACATTCTTCTTCAGTCTTCTTTAGCGATCCTTCTCTTTGTTTAACTCTAAAGAAATAACCTCCGATTAATCCTGAAACTGCTCCGAATAAAAGACAACTGATTGCGCTAATAACAACAACAATAGTTGTGTCCATTGCATAAATCATCTTATTATTCCTCCGTTTATTAATTTGTGAGCCTTAAAAAATGGCTTTATTTCCACATATATCACTAATTATAAGTAATATAAGATAAATCTCACATAATTATTATATATTAAAAAATAAGTTAAGTCAATGTTTCGTAAGCCATTTTTGAAAGCATTTTTATAACTAAATAAGAAAAAAAGCGAAAAAGCTATTTGTACTTTTTCGCATATCCTTTTTTATTGATTTGTCTACTTCTAGCTATTGCTAAATCATTATCATCTACATTATCAGTTATAGTAGATCCAGCAGCTATAAAGGCATTGTCTTTAATCTCTATTGGAGCAATTAAATTACTATTACATCCAACAAATACATTGTTACCAATTACAGTTTTACTCTTCTTCTTACCATCATAATTAACAGTAATAGAACCACAACCGATATTGACATTATTACCTATTTCGCTATCTCCTAAATAAGATAAGTGACTAGCTTTTGTTGTTGTTCCTAAAATAGAATTCTTAACCTCAACAAAGTTACCTATTCTATTACCTTCACCAATAATCGCATTCATTCTTATATGGGCAAATGGACCAACAGTTGCTCCCTTACCAATTCTTGAATCATAAACTACAGAATGCTTAACCTTAGCATTTTCTAAAACATTCGCATTATGTAGTTCAGAGTTTGGACCAATAATTGCTCCTTTTTTGATAATAGTATTACCACTAATAAATGATCCTTGTAAAATAGTTACACCATCTTCTATAACAACATCAGGATAAATTGTTACAGATTCAGGATTAATAATATTTACACCATTAAGCATATGTTTTTTTAGAATGTTTCTTCTAACCATATCTTCTACTCTACTTAAGGCATATAAATCATTTATGCCATATAAGATATCATTATCATCTAGGATAATGGATGCTATATCGGTAGTAAATTTTAATAAGTCAGTTAGATAATATTCTTTTTTGAAGTTATTATTATCAATTTTATAAATAGCTTCCTTTAAGAACTTATTATCAACAACCATTATACCTGTATTAACTTCTTTAATAAGCTTCTCATCTTCAAAAGCATCTTTTTCTTCAGCAATTCTAACTATCTTACCGTTTTCTCTAATGATTCTACCATATCCAGTAGGATTATCTAAAAATGTTGTTAGAATAGTTATATCTTTTTTTAAAGCCAATTCTGTTTCTATTAAAGAATTAATTTTTTCATAATTAATTAGTGGTGTATCACCTGGAATTATTAAGGTGATACCATCATCTAAATAATCAAGGGCTGCTTTTACAGCATCCGCAGTTCCAAGTTGGTTTTCTTGTGTTGCAAATACACAGCTATTTTTAAGTAAATCATAAAACACTTCTTTTTTATAACCAACAACTACTATTCTTTTTTCAACCTTAGTTTTATCTAGGGCATCCATTATATAATTAATCATTGGCTTTTCTAAAATAGGAAAGGCACACTTTGGTAAGTCGGTTTTCATTCTTGTACCTTTACCAGCCGCTAAAACAATGGCATTAATCATTTTATCTCACTCCCTCATTTATTAATGATACTAAATTATTTAAACATTCTTCCATAACAGACTCATCTTTATGCATTACTGTTACTCTTATTAAATCTTCAGTACCACTTGCTCTTAAGATAATTTTACCATATTTATCAAATGATTTTTCATATTTTTTTACAGTATCTACTATATTAGGATTATTTATAATATTTTTATCACTAACTTTTAGATTAACCATCTTATATGGATACATCTCTATATCCTTTGTTAAATCATATAGTGATTTGTTTTCTTCAGATAGAATAGTAAGTAAAATAATCGCATTAAGCATTCCATCCCCTGTAATAGTATATGGAGTAATAATATGTCCTGAGTTTTCACCACCTAGAGAATACCCACTCTTTTTCATTTCATCTAAGACATTTTGATCTCCTACACTTGTTAATACGCTATTAATACCTATTTCACTTAAAGAATTAATTACACCTAAATTACTCATTACTGTTAAAACAACAGTATCTTTTTTTAACATATCATGCTTTTTAAAGAATTTAGTAAATAAGTATATTAATTTATCACCATCAACTATATTTTTCTTATCATCAACAACTATTATTCTATCAGCATCACCATCAAAGGCTATACCTAAATCATAGCCATCCATATTGTTAATTAAGTTTTCAGGGTGTGTTGCTCCACAATTTTCATTAATGTTTTTACCATTTGGTTCATTTGAAATATACTTTACTTGAGCCATTTTATCAAAAATATGAACATAGTTACTTGAAGCACCATTAGCACTATCAATAACTATTTTTAAATTAGTTCTAAGTATATTTTTAGATAAAAAATCTAAATAAGTTGTTTCTTCAACCTTTAATATACCATTAATTTTATGAGAAAAATCGAGTATACCATCAATATAATCTTCAATGATTTTTTTATCAATATCATCAATTTTATAACCCAATTTAACTATTTTAATTCCATTATCTTTATATGGGTTATGACTAGCTGTAATCATAACACCTATTGATTTTCTAAAATAGCTTTCTAAAATTAAACCAGGGGTAGGTATAACATTTAAGTTAATAACCTCTAAGCCCACACTTAAAGCTCCTTCAATAAGCTTATTAGATAAATCAACTGATGATTCTCTTGTATCATAGCCTATAACTACTTTATTTAAATTTAATAAGGATAGTGATCTACCTACCTTATAAGCTAAATCAAGTGTTAGCTTAGTATAGGCTTCTCCTCTAATTCCATCTGTGCCAAAATATTTCATTTTATAACCTCCAATAATGTTTTCACTCTTAAAACATTAAAATCAAGTTCTTCATTATTATTAATTAAATAGATATTTTTAATTCCTGCATTATATGCGGCAATAGCATCAGTAATTTTATCGCCTACCATAATAGAATTTTCTAAATCTATATTATATTTATCTTTAGCATCAAAAAACATTTTAGGTTTAGGTTTCCTACATTCACAGTTAGAGTTTGGATTATGTGGACAATAGAATACATCTAAAACATCAACTCCATGTTTTTTAAATTCACTTAACATGTAATTATTAACTTTTATAAAATCGTCTAATGTATAAAGATTTAAGCCTATTCCTGTTTGGTTTGTAACAACAATAACCTTATAGTTTTTACTAATATAATATTTACATAACTCAAATATACCATCAATAAAAACAAAATCTTTAATTCTTGATACATGGCCATGATCGATATTTATTACGCCATCTCTATCCAAAAATAAAACTTTCATATACTTCACCTATAGAAAAAAGGTGTTATTTAACACCTAATTTTTCTCTTATCATATTTTCAATTTCATCACTAACAGTCGGATTATTTTCAAGATATTTTACAGTATTATCTCTACCTTGTCCAATTTTTTCTCCATTATAGCTAAACCAAGCACCAGCTTTAGTTATAATATTGTATTCAGTAGCGATATCACAGATTTCACCATATTTATTTAAGCCTTTACCAAATATAATATCTACTGAAGCACTCTTAAATGGAGATGCGACTTTATTCTTAACAATCTTTAGATTAGTTTTAGCTCCAATTACATCAGAACCATTTTTGATCCAGTCCCCTTTTCTAACATCAATTCTAACTGATGCATAGAATTTTAAGGCTCTACCACCTGTAGTAGTTTCTGGATTACCAAACATAATACCTACTTTTTCTCTTAATTGGTTAATAAATATTACCAAAGTATTAGTTTGACTAATTGCACCACTCATCATACGCATAGCTTGACTCATAAGTCTAGCTTGTAGGCCTACATGTGAATCACCCATATCGCCATTAATTTCAGCTTCTGGAACTAAGGCAGCAACAGAGTCAATAACAATGATATCTACAGCACCTGATTTAACTAAAGCAGTAGCTATATTTAAACCTTGCTCACCTGTATCAGGTTGTGAAATAAGTAAATCTTCAATATTTACACCAATATTTTTAGCATAATTTGGATCTAAGGCATGCTCAGCATCAATAAATGCGGCAGTACCGCCAGATTTTTGAACTGATGCGATAGCTGTTAGAGCAATAGTTGTTTTACCTGATGATTCAGGTCCAAATATTTCGATAATTCTACCCTTAGGATATCCACCAATGCCTAGTGCAGCATCAAGAGATATTGATCCACTAGGAATAGCTTCTACACCACTTACTTGGTCTTCACCAAGTGTCATGATAGCTCCCTTTCCAAATTGTTTTTCTATTTGTTTTATCGCTTCTTTTAAAGCTTCTTCTCTTTTTTCCATTTCCTCACTCCTCAAGGTTAATATAACATTTATTTAAAAATATACCTAATAAAATAGTTAAAAATACCTTTATTTTTCAAAAACGAATAATTTATACTAAATTAAGCACATTAATAATATTATTTTTATAAAAAAATCCAAATATTATCTTACATACTCTCAAAAATATACTTTTTTCCTTTAATAATGTAGTCTATACCTGAAATTACTGTTAAAATTGTGGCAATATAAATTAATACTTGACCTACATAAATTAAGGAATCATGTAATCCACATAAGAATAAAACAATAATAGCAATCATTGTTACTACTGTTTTAAGCTTACCAGCCATACCAGCAGCAATTGCTTCTCCATTAACAGCAGCAACCATTCTTATACCTGAAACCATAAATTCTCTAATTAAGATAATTAAGAACACCCAAACAGGAAGTAATAATCCCTTTGGTAGTAATCCTCCAGGAAGGAATCTTTTAGTACTTGCAGCCATAATAATAGTCATTGCAGCAAATACTAAAATCTTATCTGCTAAAGGATCAGCAAATTTTCCAAAGCTTGTGACCATATTGCATTTTCTAGCAATCTTTCCATCTAATAGGTCAGTTAATGATGCAATCGCAAATATTAATAGTTCGATAAAACATAACCAAGTTAGTCCATGGTCAGCATCAAAGCTAAATAAATAATGTCTTCCAAGCCAAGGTATATAATAAACAATTACCATAATTGGAACTATTAAGATTCTAAACATAGTTAATTTGTTAGGTAAATTCATAAAAACACCCCACCAACAATATGATTATATCATATTTAAAATAATATTTATATAAAAATTTGTTGAATGTTTAAGAATAATAGTATAAAATTTAAATGGGTGAGAATTATGGCAAACAAAGAAAAAATAAATAATTTCTTAAAACATAAAAGATTAATTATCATATCTCTAGTTGCGATTGGTTTTATTGTTTTAGTATTTTTAGTATATCTTCTAACTTATGTAAATAATAAGCCAAAACCATTTGCTAGTGATTCAAATGTTAAAATAACTAATAAATGTGAATATTTTGATTTCACTGTTGTTGCTGAAGAAATAGATTTAGATGGTAGCAATAATAGTAGTAAACCAACTATGTCAGTCAAAGGTCAATTCACAAATGTTAAAGAAAAACTAACAAATGTAACTTGTACATTTGAAGTTCATACTAATTGGACTACAAAAACTGATACTACTGCTTCTGATGCAAGTGTTAGTGGAACACTAACTCCTTCTACTACTAGTGAATATTATACAGATAAAGCAACTATTGGTTTATTAGAAAAATATCCATTTAGAGTAATGCCACTTGTTAAGGTTAATAAACCAACATTATATGTTAAGATTACATACACAAGACAAAAGCCTGAAACAATAACTGGAGAAACAGGAACAGTTACTGAAACAGTATATTATAAATTAGGTTATAGCAACTATTATAAAGATGGTATAACAATATTAAAATAATTTAATAAAAATTATTATTGCATTTAATAATGCATTTTGGTAAAATAGTAATAGTGCCGGAGGTGAATAGCATGGCTAATATCAAACAACAAGCAAAAAGAATTAAGACAAATGAAAAAAGAAGATTATGCAACAACTCATTCAAGTCTTCAATGAAAACTGCAATTAAGGCTGTTGAAGCTGCAGTTAAAGAAGGAAATAAGGAAGCTGCAAACACTGCTTTAACTCTTGCTTTCAAAAAGCTTGATAAGGCTCTTGCAAAAGGACTTGTACATGCAAACTTTGTTGCTAGAAATAAATCACAACTTGCTAAATTAGTTAATACTTTAAACTAATAGAAATCACATCTTTAAGATGTGTTTTTTCTTTATATAAAATAAAGACGTCTTTTGACGTCCTTTTTTATAGTGAAAATATTACAGCCATTAATGCCATGATTTCATCGCTTGATAGATTGCCATCTATTTCATAGACAGTTCTACCACTATAATCTTTTATTCTATCCCCATGTAATTCAAAGCGAGTTCTTCCGCTATAATCTCTAAGTCTAGTCCCATCAAACTCACAAACAGTTCTTCCACTATAGTCTCTTATTCTATCACCTGATATTTCAAAGACTGTTCTACCACTATAATCTTTTATTCTATTACCGCTTACTTCATAAAGTGTTCTACCACTATAATCTCTTATACGACTTCCATCATATTCTGCGACAGTTCTACCGCTATAATCTTTAATTCTTGCCATATAAACCTCCTTATAATATAAACAATATAAAAATTGCCATTACTTCATATTTTGTAACATAACCATCTATTTGATATAATCTCATACCTGAATAATCTTTAATCCACCCATCACTATAAATGTATTTAATTATTCCACTATATTCTTTAAGATTCTTTCCATCAAATAAATATAATACTCTTCCAGAAAAATCTTTGATTTTATCTCCATCTAAAACATATTTTATTTGACCTGAATATTCTTTTATTTTATCATTTTGAAGTAGATATAATACTTTCCCAGAAAAATCTTTGATTTTCCCATCATCTATTTCATAGCGTATTAATCCTGAAAATTCTTTTAATTTAGCCATAATTTAATCCTTCTTTAGATAATTTATTAAGCTTGTTACTTCACTGTCTGTCATTCCACCATTAATTAAATAGCTTCTAGCATAATTAGTTAAATCGCTAATCATATAAGCTTCTCCACCAGTTAAAAAGTTAAGCATTGAATCTATATTTCTACTCTTTATAGTAGAATATCTATAATCAGCTTTATCAATTCCATAATAGTTATCATATGTTAGCATATAATCATCTACTATTTCTGTGTAAGTTGCACCCATCAAAGCTTCAATTACCATGCAAACAAAGCCAGTTCTATCTTTTCCTTCAAGACAGTGAATTAGAATTGGTCCATTCGCATTAAGTGTTTCCTTAAATCCCATAGCTACTTTATCTCTAAATTCATTAGACATATAATTCATGTTTAAACCTATAGGATCTACTTCACTACTTAAAGTGTCATTTTCAAAAGCTAGGCAACAATCATTATTTCTATATAGATTAACAAAATATGGAGAAATCTCCTCAAGATTATAAGTTTCTATATATGAATCTATCTTAGCTTTAGAATCCGCAAGATTCATAATAAAATCTATTTTAGCTTCACTTATTAGTGTATCTGTATAATGAGCTCTATTATGCTTATTATCACAAGGTGATGCTGATCTATATAAAATACCATCTTTAATGTTACCTACATTTATTTCTCTAAAGTTCGCAAATTCACTATCTGTAGTGTATTTGCTTCTTTCATCATAGTAATGAATATCACTAGCTTCTTGAATATCTTTATATTTTCCAGCCTGATTTAGGGTAATTGTTGCCTTCATAGATTCATCCAGGTTACAAGTAACAAATAAATCATCGCCATAATTAACACATGCTTTTATATAATCATAGCCTGGATAAGCTACAAGTAAAGTAGATCCAGCATCTACATAATAGCCATTATAATATGGTACATCATAAATTATGTAATTATTAGAAAACTTTATATTTACACTATCTCCATAGTTAAAGCCTTTTTCATTAAATTCTTCTATTGTCTTTTTAATATATACTCCACCGAACTCTTCTTCATGTATAATACTTACATTTTTAACCTGTTTCGTTTTGCTACAAGCTGTTAAAGTAATTACACAAGTTGCCAAATAAGCTAGTGTTAAAATCTTTTTCATAGTAATCACTCCTATATCAAAAATATTTTATCATAAATATTTTTATTAAAAAAGATAAGCATTATTCTTGCTTATCCTTTTTTTCTTTTTTAACTTTAAATTTTTTCTTTTTTCTCTTATTAATACCTTTATTATAGAAATCATCATAAATTCTTACATAATATTCTCTCCATATTTCTAATACATGTTCTTTTGAATAAAATAAAGATAATTCTGTAGAGTTTTTAGATTGTTCTAAATAGTATTCTTTATCATCTTTTAATTTAGTAATAGCCTCAGCAAATTCTTCATTATTAGTGCCAACAACATACTTATTAAATAAAATGTCTTTGTAAAGGTCTAAATCCCTTAATAAAACGGGTTTTGCACTATTTATGGCTTCTAGTATAGACATTGGGAAAAGCTCGTTATAACTAGGCATAAATAACACATCACAGGCATTATAAAGTTTATTCATTTCTGTTCTTGGAACTATTCCTAAGAATGTGACATTATCAGGATGATTTTCAACAACTGCGCTTAATTCTTTATAGCCATCAGTTATTTTGCCAAATGAGAATCCTCCAGCCCAAACAAATTCAACATCAGGATTTAATTTAGCAACTTCAACGAAGTCTAATACACCTTTTCTATGTTGTACTTGTCCTACACCTAAAACAGTGAATTTATTCTTTTTTAATTTATATTCATCTTTTACTTTATCTATTTCTTCATCACTTAATTTATGGAAATCATCTTTATTTACATAATTTGGAATATAAGTGATATGATCTTTATCAATTCCAAGATCTATTAATGGTTTAATGAAGATAGGATTAACAACAACAATTTCATCACTTCTTCTATACATACTTAAAACATATTTTTTAAATATCTTTAAAAATAGTTTAGGTAATTTAATTGAACCATCTAATGTATCAGGTAAGAAATGAACGTAGCATACAAATAATTTTTTCTTATATCTTCTAAGTTTAAAATAATATCCTGGATTTACTGAATGAATATGATAAATATCAAATTTTTTACCTCTTTTATTAACAGTAACTTCAAATAAATCATCAGCCTCTTTAACTAAAGCAACTTGTTCAAGGTATGCCGAACCTACACCTTGACCATCTACACTATCAGCTTTAGATAACATATTTATTTTTAGTTTATCCATTAGAATCACCTCAAATACTAGTATTATTATACACTAAAAATATGAAATATACAAAGTATATTCATATTAAAGTGTTTTCAAAAAGAAAAAGTGAGTAAAAACTCACTTATTCATCATCTTCTATTATATTTATTGTTGTATAATCTAAATCTATACCAAAATCCCAGTATGAATCACAGCCATCAGAAATAATTGTTGATTTATATATAGAAATTTTTTCTATAAGTGAATCTTCAAAAACTTTATAGCCTAGTGTTGTTACACT